>PDWI01003367.1_pt1 | contig 46832 bp, 41 predicted proteins | sample 1430891 | NCBI WGS metagenome assembly PDWI01 (sample SAMN01162508, study PRJNA174530) | Oral metagenome, whole genome shotgun sequencing project. | biome: Marine environment; feature: Marine mammal; material: Swab sample of the gingival sulcus; isolation source: swab sample of gingival sulcus...
TTTCAATAACTAACTAAACCTACAGAGGTTGCCACATGACCTGTCGGCAATCGGGTAGCAATAAGGTTGAACCCGTGTTGTCAAAGGACATTTTCCTGACAATAAACCTGTTTGAAGCTCTGAACAATCGCAATAAAAGAATACGTATCGACAATCCCTGATCATCGGAGATTACCGAATGAGAGTAAAAGTACATTCCCTGCATCAGAGAAATTGCACAGATCAGCCCCAATATGTGGAAGACGGCTTTCTTCTGACAGAGAGCAATGCCCCGGTACGGCCGTTTTCCCTTCGGCCAGACATGGCGGTATGCTTTTGGGAATGTACGACTCAGCAGCGCACAACATACGTCACTTCTTTTGACGAACCGACCCTGCGATTGAGTTTCATTCTGGAAGGCGAAGGATCCTCTGCCGCCGATGGTCAAAAAGACTTGCCGCGCCACCGGGGACTGATGGAGATGCGCTATTTCCCAGGGACGAGCGGCACATACACCCTCGACGGGGCACAGGCTCATAAATGGGTGGACATCATGCTTACTCCGGCCTTTCTGTCCGTGGCCCTGCCCGGCGAAACCGACACCCTGCCCCACACCATACAGGACTTGATGACCGGCAAACTGGATAGCATCCCGCCTGTCACCAAAGCCATGACCCCCGAACTCTTTGTCGCGGCCTCGCAACTCGCATACTGCCCGTATACCAACGCGGTCCGCACATTGTACCTGAAAAGTCGAGCCCTTGAACTGCTCTCCCATGTTCTTGCCGACCAATCACCAGTACCGTGCAGAACCCATCTCAGTTCCTATGAAACGGAATGTCTGAAGCGGGCGCGGACAATGCTGATCACCGATCTGGAAAAACCCGCAAGCATCCGCCAACTAGCCCAAACCGTTGGTTTGAGTGAGAGCAAACTCAAATCCGGCTTCAAGGCATTATTCGGCCAAACTGTATACGGGTATTTCAAGGCTTACCGCGTCGACCTCGGCAGGCAGCGACTGCTCGAAAGCGATGACTCCGTCAGCGAAATAGCCACCAGTGTCGGTTACACCAACATCAGCCACTTCAGCGCCGCTTTCAAGGAACGACATGGTGTAACCCCTTCACGCTACCGTAAAAACAACGTTTTTTTCGCTCCTTCCAAAAGCTCGCCTCAAGAATAAGATGCGGGGAAGACCACTCCAAACCGCTTCGGGTTTTTTCATAACGTCTTCGGGTAGCAGTTTTCCCTTTCTCTTGAGTACACATGCATCACCCCGTGATGCATTTCGGGTTTTTTTTAAGACAAAAGACTGATAACGATTTTCAGTTTCAAACAGTTGAGGGAGAACTGTGAAAGTTGTCACTGTAGCCGGCGCCCCCAGTGCAGGGAAAACAGCCGTAATACTGCATCTGATCAAAAAACTTGATCAGGACGGGAAGCAATCCGCAGCGGTCAAATTCGATACGTTGGGTACCACCGACGACCAGGTTTATCGGGATCGATTAGGTATACCTGCCATTCAGGGCTTATCCGACTATCTTTGTCCTGATCACTATTTTGTTTCAAATTTTGAAGAAGCGTGCAGTTGGGGTGAATCCAAACAGACAGACTACCTCTTCATTGAAACCGCCGGGCTTTGCTACCGATGCGCACCCCATATCCACGACATTCCCGCCATCACGGTCATCGACAATCTGGGCGGTATGGAGGCTCCGCGAAAAATGGGCCCTGCACTGACTTTGGCCGATGTGGTTGTCGTCACCAAAAGTGACATCGTTTCCCAGGCAGAAAAAGAAGTGTTCACTCACCGCATATCACAGGTCAACCCTCAAGCCCGAATCCTCCACGTCAACGGATTGTCGGGTACAGGCGCATTGCCACTGAAGCGGCTGGCGGATCAATGGGAAGATATAGGGGAGAGGGAAGGAGCCCGGCTCCGCTACTCCATGCCAGCATCCATCTGTTCATACTGTACGGGCGAAACCCGGATCGGCAAGCGTTACCAGTCCGGCAACGTCGAAAAATTACTGCTCGAAGGTTGACTGAAGTGAAAATAGAAGCCGTCACCGTCAAAGCCGGGAAAGACAAACTGGGCCGACCCGAGGCTATCCAAAGCATTGAACTGCGCCCCGGAGAATCATTGGCCCTTGTCGGCCCCACCGGATCAGGCAAGAGTGAACTGCTGTCCGACATTGAACAGGCCGCATTTCAGGATACTCGTACCGGGCGCACTGTTTTGGTCAATGGCAAGCCGTTGGCCGAGCAACCGTCCGGGCTCGTTGCCACTCTTTCGCAAAAGACCAATTTCGTCATGGACGCCACCGTGGAAGAATTCATTTTACTGCATGCAGAAAGCAAAGGGCTCAACGGCGCAAAACTACTTGAGCCTCTGCTGGAAAGGACCAACAGCCTGTGCGGGGAACCCGTTTCAGCGCACATGTCCTTACAGGTTCTCAGCGGTGGACAATCCCGTGCCCTGATGATCGCGGATATCGCCATGCTTTCCGCTGCCCCTATCGTCTTGATAGATGAAGTGGAAAATGCCGGGATTCATAAATTCAAAGCTCTTGAAGTCCTGGCCGGCCAACAAAAGGTGGTTATCACCGCCACCCATGATCCGGTACTCATACTCATGAACAATACCCGCCTGATAATGAAAAACGGCGGTATGTCTGCCGTACTCACCGCTGACAAGCCTGAACAGCGATACGCCGAAGAACTCAAAAAAATGGACAACATCCTGATGCAGGCTCGTGAGGCATTGCGAAGGGGTGAAACCCTTGCCCCCCAGGAGGCATCATGACTGCCAACTCCGTGTATCTCGCCATAGCACCCAATATTCTTCGCAAGACTGTGCAAGACCTTGCCCGTCTGGACCTGCCGCTGGATCTGATCCCGCCCCAGACCCATCAGGAAATGCTCGAATTTGCCGAAAACTTCGGCCAGTCGGAAGTTCCGGGCATTTCACTATGCGCGTATCCTCAATATCTGTACAACCTGCTCAAATATCAAAATACCGGCAACCTTGCCGCCATGCCGGACACCCTGCCTCCCATGCGGCAGGAATTGACTTCCATCGGCATGGCGGAACCGTCCCGTTATTTTCGAGTAATCGGTGTGGTTCCCTTTCTGATCGCCTCGGCCAACGACGTGGAGCCTCCCATTGAGGATTGGGCAGACCTCTGCCGTCCCGATCTGGCCAGGGCCGTCGCCGTGCCGCCGCACGACACGCCGTTACCGGCCCTCTTCGATGCCGTCATGTCCACTCTGTACGGAGACAAGGCGCAGGATGTCATCACCAACAAGAACACCACCTACACGCCCCTTGACATCAACAAGCGCGTGGATGCGGGCGAGTTCAAGGCTGGCGTGAGTATTCCCGCCTTCAGCCGTAATTACCGCAACGGCAACGGCCATCTGGTTTGGCCGAAATCCGGTGCGTGGCCGGTCCCGCTCATCGCCGCCATCCGCCAGGATGCGGACAAAGGGGCTTTTGAATTTTTACATTATCTGCTCTCCAGCGAATACCAAAGATATCTGGCGGAATCTGGATTGATGATCCCTGTGCTGGCGGGCATACCGTGGTTTAAGGAAATGGAAGCAAACAACGGCAAGCTCAATTGGCCCGGATGGAACACCTTCGTTGCTCTGGGCAAGCCTGCTGAAAAATATCATAAGGAGCAAACATGAAACTGCGTATTTTGCAACTGACTTTGGCTCTGCTCATCGTTGCCTTGGGAGCACCATGGGCTCACGCCAAAGACATCCTCCTGGACAAGGTTCTGGTCTCGGCTCGCGGCTCGGACTGCACCCAGTCCCAAACCCCCGGTGGAACAGGTGTGGTGGAGAAAGATGACATACTCCTCTCGCCAAAAGCCAGTGTCGCCGATTCCATTGCACACATTCCGGGCCTTTTCACCTCTGGAGAATCTCCCTGGGGGCAAGACATCTCCATTCGTGGACTGAGCGGCTCTTCCGTTGTCATCCTCATCGACGGCATGCGTGTCAACACCGCCACTGAAATCAACGCGCGCCTCGGCTTTATCAACCCCATGGACGTTGAACGTGTTGAGGTTCTCAAGGGGCCTATCAGTTCTCTGTACGGCACAGGCTCCATCGGCGGCGTGGTAAATATCATCACGAAAAAAGGGGCGTTCACCCCTGAACAGGGAGTCGACGGAGAACTTATCGGCAGCTACGTCACCAACCCGTCCGGTCCCGATGCATATGGCCGCGCCGTGGTCAGCAAAGAGAACTTCTGGCTCCAGCTTTCCGGCGGAATCCGAGATCACGGCGACACCTTCGGCGGCAGGGACATCCGTGTCGCCAACAGCCAGTATGATGACACTTCCCTCCGTATAGCCGGTGCATACAAATTCAGCGATCTCTTCAACATGGACTTTCAGGCAATGACCCTGGATGCCCATGATATCGGTATTCCCGGCGGAACCAGTGCCATGCCAAAACTGGCCAAAATAGTCTATCCCAAAACACGCAACCGACTTTTCAGCACGGATTTCAACTACATACCGGACTCCGAGACGCTCAAGGAAGTCCTCCTTAATCTTTATTACATGAAAAATGAACGCCGGGTCATCCTTTCTGGATTCAACCCGGCAATACGCTCAGTGGAGCCTCGTGCCAACCACGAAACCCTTGGCACCAAGCTACAGGCAAAATTCGACCTAAGCGACCACGATATCATTGCCGGGATTGATGCCTGGAAGTGGCACATGACTTCTCATCGAACCAGATATCTTGCCAACGGTACGAAGATAGCCGATAAACCGACTCCGGGAGCGACTCAGTATTCCGCTGGCATATTTGCTGAAGATGACTGGAAGCTAAACGATACATTCACACTCAACCTCGGTGTCCGTCTTGACCGTTCCCAAATGGAAAACGACGATTATGCCAGCTATAAGGCACAGACCAAGGTCGATTACGGTTGGAACCTTCATGCCGGTCTGACCTGGACGCCCATGGAAAATTGGTCACACACGCTGTTGGCAGCCACAAGCTATCGTGCACCGGACGTTTTGGAGCGATTCAAGTTCATTCGCCTGGGTGCCGACACCTATTTCGGCAACCCGAATGCCAAGCCCGAAAAGTCGTACTTCTTTGAATACGGGGCACATTACAACGGCTCCACCTTGAGTGCCTCGGCATCCGTATATGCCAACTTCCTCACCGACTACATGGAAGACCGCCTGATTGCACCCACAAGGTATCAGGTCGCCAACGTCGGTGAAGCCCGTATCTACGGCATGGAACTCGAAGCCGACTGGCAGTTCGCCAGCCTCTGGAACCTGTACGGCAACGTAGCCATGGCCAACGGTCGTGACACAAAGGAGCATGTTGCCCTGCGTACCGTGGCCCCGGTCAATGGCCGAGCTGGCATCAAGTACTCTGCCGAGAACGGGTTCTGGGCTCGCCTTGAAACTCCGTGGGCACTACGCCAGAGTGAAACGCCACCGAACCTCTCCATGGTCGATGGGTGGATGACTGTCAACACGGCCTTAGGGTACGGCTTCGACTGGAAAGAGACACACCATGAGGTATCCCTCACTGTGGACAACATTCTGGACAAAAAGTATAAAAACTATCTGACAAACGCACGAGGTGCAGACCTGCTTGAACGCGGTCTCAGCGCAGGAATCAACTACACGCTGACCTTCTAGTATGAACATTGTGTGCAAAACATGGGCAAGCATCCTTGCACATTCAATTGGTCGAGTGTGCGCTTCTTCCGACCAGCCCGCGAGCACTCCATGCCAAGTGTACTACAAGGAAGCCTATGTTGTTCACCTTCCTCCAGGTGACGCCGATCCTGCTTCGTTATCGACACCCGTGTAACCATTATGACAGCGGACACCGGAGTCTTCCATCTCCGGTGTCCGCTATCAACGCAGGGTCGACCCGAGCCATACTGGCATGTTCGCAACTCATAGGGAACGCGACATGCCCCACGGGGCCAAAGACGGTTGCTGAAACAACAAAACACGTCAATCACACTTTTCAGTCTGCAATGTTGAACGAAATATCCAAGATGAGGCATCTGCGATTTTACGGGATATGCCACCGGACGGAGAAAACATGAAAAAACACTTTGCATCGCTGGCCATTCTTATAGCCCTCGCCATCTGGGGTGGCTACAATATTATGCGTGAAGGAACCAGGCCCACCCCGGCAACGGAACAGACAACCTTTTCCATTTACACCACTGGCATGGCGACAACACCACAGATGCCGTTGTGGAAGGCTCTGGCAGACAAAAAACTGACCTTTACGCCAGCGGTCCATTATTGGAAGAATCTTGATGATCTCCGCAGTACGCTACTGGCCGGGAAAGGCGACATCTGGATCGGCCACATTGACGGGTTTGCCCAAGCCGCCATGCGCGGTGCTCCCGTACAACTTGTCAGCGTGACTGGCTGGAAAAAATTTTACATTCTGACCACACGGCCCGAACTGAAGAATTTCAATGATATCTTACGGCTTCCCCACTCTTCAAATATCGCCTCGGCACCGCCACGATCTCCTGGTGTCGCTGTTCTTAAAACCTTGGAAAAGAAAGGACTGCCTCGTCTCAATTACACCCCGCATGAACCCAAACAACTGGCCCTCAAAGCCGTAAACGGTGATGTGGATATCCTTTTGCTACCGGAACCATTGGTATCGGTCTTGTTGAAAAAAAATCCGAAACTTCGCGTCATAGCCAGCGTGGAAGAAGAATTTGGTAGACTGACCGGAAAGGCTCCATTCATGCCCATCGCCGGGATAGCCGTGAACACCGACACACTGAAAAAGCATCCGGACCTGGCAAGGAATTTGGAAAAAGCCATGCAGGAGGAGGAAGCGATTCTTCAATCCGATCCCATGTCCGGCCTCAAAGCCCTGCCACTCGAATTTGAAAAATATGTCCCACGACCCATCGTGGAAGCGTCTCTCAAACGAGACGTGATCCGTGTCCGCCCCGCCCATGCCGTTGAGCCGCTCATCCGTGAATACCTCGCCATGTTGCTCCCCGAAAGTGTCGACAGTGATGGAACCATTCCTCTCCCCAAAGGATTTTTCGGAGAATCACGATGAAAGGGCTTCCTCTGCTCGTTTCTCTGATAATCGCCACGGGAATATGGTGGGCGTGCTCTTTGATCTTCGGCAGTATTCTCTTCCCCACTCCGGTGGCCGTATTCCATGAGTTACTCGACCTTGCATCCACACGCGCCACATGGGTCACACTTTCCATCACAGTGGCCCGGGGATTTCTCGGACTGCTCATGGCTCTTGTCTGCGCTTTACTCTTCGGCGTCGCCGCAGGACGCAGTAAAACCGTCATGGAACTGCTTACCCCCCTGGTAGCAGCACTTCAATCCTGCCCGCCGATCATCTGGATCACTCTACTCATGGTCTGGGCCGGGTCCGGCTCTTCCGTAACCATCGCCGTGGTTTTTGCCACCGTTTTTCCGCCCCTGTTTGCCAACATCGCGCAGGGATGCCTTGCTTTGGACAAACGACTTTTTGATATGACACGCCTCTACCGGGTACCCAAAATTCGTGTATTGTTAAAGATTGTCCTGCCGGGCATGAGCCCGTATTTGTTGGCCGGTATGTCCTATGCGGCATCGGCATGCTGGAAGGTGACTGCCGTAGCCGAGTTCCTCAGCTCACCCAACGGCATAGGGGCTCAAATATACTGGTCATATCGGATGCTTGAACTGACCAAGCTGTTCGCATGGGCAACTATCGTCATCCTCCTCGGCGTGATACTTGAACTGACGTGCATAGCCCCGCTTCGCAAGTCCGCAGAATCCTTTACAAGTAACATCCGGGAGCAGGCATGATCACGTTGAACAATATTTTCTTTGATCGCAACGGCCAGCAACTCATCACCGACTGCTCACTGCACATAGGTGCAGAGGAGGCCGTCTGTCTGACGGGGCCGTCCGGTATCGGCAAAACAACCCTGCTCGAAGTGGCCGCTGGTTTGACCACACCGAACCAAGGCCGCGTCATTTTGGGTTCAAAGCGTATCGGCTGTGTCTTTCAGGATGATATATTGGTTCCGTGGCTCACGGCCATGGAAAATATGCTACTGATCATGCCGGACAACACTCCTGACAATTCCGGCGAAGCGTGGCAATGGCTTGATCGATTTGGCCTTGAGCCAGACGTACGCCCCACCCAGATGAGCGGCGGTATGCGAAGACGACTTTCCCTTGCACGCGCCTTTGTCATCAAACCGGACATCCTGATTCTGGACGAACCATTCGCCTTTCTCGATGACCACTGGCAAGAGCAGATCGCGGAACATGTCGAGTCTGCCCGCATAGACGGAGCCGCAATTCTCCTTGCCAGCCACCAAGTTCGACATCTTGATAAAATAGATTGTAATCTCGTCACGTTTTCCAGGAAACAAACAAACCGCATCGCCACCGAACATCTTGATTAAGACGTGTAGCCCGTCCTTCCTCCCAGGCAATGTCAATGCAGACGGCAACGACCTCGACGCTATACAGCATACCCGTTGTCCCGCCCATTCACGAATATCGGAGGACAAGGGAGGGAAACGCAACAACGTTGCCTTGCAAAAGCATTTGCGGCAGTATGCGGACACTTTTGGAAGGAACGCACAATGACAACAACAAACAATTCTCTTTGGCGAAAAAAGAACGACTCACCCGCGCCTTCGGGTGCAACCGGTAAAGGGGATCAAGCAACGTGAAGCTCTTTCGTATAGTCGCTTCCCTGGTCTCACTGTTCGGTATCGCCATGCTGATAAAACTCTTTGTGGACTGGCAAACCGGCGCATTGGCCATGAAGTACCTGCCGGAAATGACGCACACAGCCAAAGGTCACTGGCTCGCCCTTGCACTCGGTCTGCCCATACCGCTACACGTCATATTCATCGGCCTGATTGTGCAAAAAAAATGGCTGACGCCGTCCATGACACGTTTGGCATGGATAGGCATTTCCACGTCAGGTATATGGCTCGGCGCCTCGGTGCTCTACCGCATGCTCTGATACCGAAACGTTTTTCAACCCGCTTTGGGCACGGCTCAAGCCGCCTTTTCCGATGTATCCTTGCACGGCACACCATGAGAATGATGTCTGTCGCCGAAACGCCGGATAAGATTCTTGTTGGTAACCACTTCCTGCACTTTTTCCCTCGCCGCCGGGATGATGCTGTCAGCCTTTTTCCCGACAGAAAACCCCACTCCGTTGCGATTATCCACCAACCCTGTAAAACAGGCTTGCCTGCGTACAGCACCGGCCAAAGCCCAGTGCTTTGTATATCTTCTCCATGCAAACGGCGTCCCTGACGACACCGGCCAGATGATCAAGGGCATCCTCCAGATCAAAGCGGACCTGCACGTCCTCCAACGGCGACAATCCCCTGTCCATCCGAAGCTGATCGATAAACCATCGACGAAACTCATCTGCGTCGAACAATCCATGCAAATAGGTTCCCCACACACGGCCATCCGACCGGGAAAAACCTATCGGTTCACCGGCATTGTCCCGCACTGCCACACGAAGACCGTCGGACAGCGGCAGTGTCTTGCCATGATGAATTTCGTACCCGTGAACTCTTCGCCCTGATCTGGAATGGATTCCCCACGTCCGGGTAAGATTTTTTTCCGGTAGCAACGAAGTTTGCACCGGCAACAGCCCAAAACCGTCTACACGAGTGGATTCGGACTCCAGGCCATACGGATCATCTACAATCTCACCAAGCATTTGAAATCCACCGCAGATACCGACAATCCTTGTCTTATACCCAGAGTTGGACAACTCTCGGAGAACGGCGGCAATACCCGCGCCTTTCAGTGTTTTCAAATCCGAAACCGTTGATCTGGAGCCAGGGATGATCACCGCGTCAGGTTTACCGATGGCAAGGGCATCACTGACCACGCGAATACGGACATCCGGTTCTGCGTGCAGCGAATCCATGTCGTTAAAATGGGAAATGCCCGGCAAATCAATGACCACGATATCCACACACTGCTCCTCCGGCAACTTGCTCCCAGCAGACGGCATCTCATTGAAGGGAACAGCCCCCTCTTCGGGCAATCCGAGGGAATGGATATAAGGAACGGTTCCCACCACAGGTTTGCCGGTGTGTTCGAACATCTGCCCGAATGCCGGGGCCAACAAGGTTGCGTCCCCATGAAAACGATTGATGAGGAACCCTTCCACACGATCCCGATCCTGTGGAGTAAGCAGATTCATGGTCCCGACCATGGAGGCGAAGACGCCGCCACTATCAATATCGCCTGCAAGCAGCACTCGGGCGTTGGCATATTTGGCCATAACCATGTTCACGATGTCGTGTTGCTTGAGCGTCACATCCGCCGGACTGCCGGCCCCCTCCAGCACCATAATGTCATGCTCATTGGCAAGGGAATCATAGGCCGTCTTTACAGCCTCCCATGCTCTTGGCGTATACTGCACATATTCGCCGGCCGACATACAACCGACAGGCTGTCCCATGACGACCACCTGAGAGCCGACATCCGAATCGGGTTTCAACAACACAGGACTCATGCGGACATCCGGCCTGAGACGACACGCCATGGCCTGCGTCACCTGCGTCTGTCCCATTTCACCGCCAAAGTCGGTGACAAAGGGATTCAGGGACGTATTTTGCGCCTTGAACGGTGCCACGGAATAGCCGTCCTGCAAAAATATTCGACAAAAGGCTGCCGCCAGAACCGACTTCCCCGCATTGGAGCTCGTGCCTTGCAACATAAGGGCAGGGGTTCGCTTGGTTCGCTTGACCACTGGCCCTTTGGCTGTACCGCTGACGACCTCCATGGCTTTGACAAGACGTTCATTATCCCCCTCATTACGCACGGCCACACGGAACCAGTTACTGTCCAGCCCTTCGTAATTACTGCACAAACGAATAGCAATACGATGCTCGGTCAAAAGCCGTTCAAAAAGCGGGGACGCGTCCTGTCCGATACGATCCACCCGGCACAAAAGATAGTTGGCTGTTCCCGGCAGAACCTTGATACCCGGTATGTCACGAAGCCCCGAAGCAAGATTCTCTCGTAACAGTCCGGTTTGTTCGCGGGTGTATTTGGCGTATTGCCTGTCACGCAGACAACGCACGCCGACTTTTTGGGCCAGGGCATTGACGGACCACACAGGCATACGCTGCTTGATCTTGAGGATGATATCCGGGTCGGCAAAGGCAAGACCGAGCCTGAGACCGGGAATGGCAAAAAATTTGGTCAAAGAAAGGACGGCAATCACATTGGATGGCCGCTTTCGGATAAGACGATCCGTATCTTCCGGCAAAAACGCCGCAAAGGATTCGTCCACCACAAAACGGGACTCGGGAAACATGGTCGCCACTTCCCGCAAATCCGCAGCAGGAAAGGTGGTGCCTGTCGGGTTGTTCGGGTTGCACAAAAAAACGAGTGACGGTGTCCTGAGCAACGGCCCCATGGCCGGGAAATCCACCTGAAAGTCCTCGGTCATGGGCACTTCCAGCGTCTTCACACGGTGCGCCTTGCACGCCCGGGCATAATCCACATACGTGGGTGACGGAATAATCGCCTGCCTATACCCGCCCAATCCCGCAATGGCATAGAGCAGGCCCGAAGCACCATTCCCGGCAACCACCTGCGTCGGCCACACCTTGTATGCCTCGGACGCGGCCATGAGCAATTCATGGGAATCAGGGTCAGGGTACGAGTCCACCGACTGGAGTGCCTGACCAACAGCTTGCCCAAGCCACGGCGGCGGCCCCAACGGATTGACGTTTGCCGAAAAGTCAAGCACCTCTTCTGGCAGACATTTTGCCTGCTCTGCCATTTGCCGCAGGTTGCCGCCATGGGCGAACCGCTGTTCGTCCAACACTTCCGGTATGCCTGCGAAAAAAGATTGCTTAACCATATTTCCTGCTACCAACGCTTTGAAATCCTCAAAGGAGTCTCTCAACCAAAACAATGTTTAGATTTTTTCAAGACCACGTACAACCCTACGTCGATTCACCCATTGAGACAAGAAAAAACAACGGACACCTATTGACTGCAACAACAAGGAAAAAAGACGACCAAAAATCACTTTTAGATTGACGTTGACTCTCAATTTCAATTATAGATAAAAACAATTCACCATTCTCGTTAATTCTCTCGAATCGGGTATGGGTTGCAAAATTCATGGCCGATAAGGCAAGGGCGAACTGGTCGTCTGACGCATGCGACGGGGATACCGACATCGGGTCGGTATCCCGCCCTTCTTTTGGTTCATCTGTTTCAAGCGTCCTTTTATCCATGAGAGCGCGTGTGGCGAGATAGCCCAAATAAAATAATTGTTCACACGTTTGATTTGCGAAGAAGCGCGGGAGGGCCGAGCCGCGCTCGCTCCGCGTCCCGCAACCGTTCATCCCCATGCTTTTTCTGCGGCAAGCCTCCTTTCCCCAAAATCTCCTGTCGCAACGGCACTTGGCGCAATTCAAGGACGCCATAGTATCCGTGCGAACAGATTGCTTCATGTCAACCGATTGGGGGAAGGTGCTATCCATGCCCGGTCTGCCTCAACTGCCAAGTAGTAATTGACACTCATACCAATTACAGTGTGAACTATCCGTCCTGATTTCAATTACACAGCAAGGAGAGAAGCAGGATGCGAAGCAAGAAGATGACCGGGGGGCTGGAAAAGGCACCACACCGTTCGCTGTTATATGCGACGGGATTGTCCAAAACCGAAATGGACCGGCCACTGATCGGCGTATGTAACGCCGCCAATGAAATTATTCCCGGTCATGTGCATCTGGATACCATTACGGAAGCGGTCAAAACCGGTATCCGCATTGCCGGGGGCACCCCCATGGAGTTCCCGGCCATTGGCGTATGTGACGGCCTCGCCATGAATCACGAAGGTATGAAGATGTCGCTGCCCAGCCGCGAGCTCATCGCCGACTCCGTGGAAATCATGGCCACGGCCCACCCGTTTGACGCCATTGTCTGTATCCCCAACTGCGACAAGATCGTACCGGGCATGCTCATGGCTGTCTTGCGATTGAACATCCCGGCTGTCGTGGTATCCGGTGGGCCCATGCTGGCGGGACGCAAGAAGACCGCCGACCTCATCAACGTCTTTGAGGGTGTGGGCAGAGTCAAAGCCGGCACCATGACGGAAGAGGAGCTGGAAGCGTTTGAACAATCCGCCTGCCCCACATGCGGTTCCTGTGCCGGCATGTTCACCGCAAATTCAATGAACTGTCTGTCCGAATCCATTGGCCTGGCCCTGCCCGGTAACGGCACAATTCCTGCGGTCATGGCCGCACGCGTCCGACTGGCAAAACATGCGGGGATACAGGTCATGGAAATGCTTAAGCGTGACATCAAGCCGCGCGACATCGTCACGGAAAAATCCGTGCATAACGCCGTGACCATGGATATGGCATTGGGCTGTTCCACCAATACGACGCTACACCTGCCAGCCCTGTTCGCCGAAGCAGGGCTGGATCTCGACCTTGAAATGTTCAACGTCATCAGCAAAAAAACGCCGAATCTGTGTAAGCTGTCTCCGGCAGGTCCGCATTTCATGGAAGACTTGCAGGAAGCAGGCGGCATCCCAGGCGTGATGTCCGAACTGGTCAAACGCGATCTTCTGAACCTTGATGTGATGACCGTCACTGGCAAAACCCTGGGAGAAAACCTTGACAACCTGAACGCGCGGGTGACCAACCACGCCATCGTGCGTCCCATCGACGATCCCTATTCCGAAGAAGGCGGCATTGCCATCCTCTACGGCAACATCGCCCCTGAGGGCTGTTGTGTAAAACAGTCTGCTGTGGCTCCCGAAATGATGCAGAACACGGGGACGGCAAGGGTGTTCCATTCCGAAGAGGAATGTGTCGAGGCGATCCTTGGCGGGAAAATCACCTCCGGTGACGTGGTGGTCGTTCTGTATGAGGGGCCCAAAGGCGGCCCCGGCATGCGAGAGATGCTGACGCCGACATCCGCCATCTCCGGGATGGGGTTGGGGGAATCCGTCGCCCTGATCACGGATGGCCGTTTTTCCGGCGGCACTCGCGGCGCAGCTATCGGACACATCTCGCCAGAAGCTGCTTCCGGCGGTCCCGTAGGACTCATCCGGGAAGGTGATCAAATCGCAATCGATATCCCTGCCCGGTCAATCAATCTACTGGTGGACGATGAAGAACTTGCCGCTCGCAAACGAGACTTCAAACCCGTGATCAAGGAAATCAGGTCTCCTTTTTTACGCCGCTACGCCAAACTGGTGACATCGGCATCACGTGGTGCGATATACGAAAAATAATCAACTTCAAAAGCAGTCGATGTTAAGGGGCCGTTTTGTTTTGAGACAGCCCCTCCCCTGGAGCCCCCTTTACGGCCCATCCACCGTCACGAACAGGCCGAATCGAAGAAAACAGAGCCAGCCAGATGCTCTGGCAGGAAGTATAACGACTGCTCAACGAGCTACCATCTTGAACGTTATGCTGTGGTCTTCACGGCATCTCCCTTTTCCCCGCTTCTCCGGTTCAAACATACTGTTACCCATGAGAGCGCGTGTGGCGATGTTGCCAAGGTAAAAAATTGTTCATGCGGCGGATATATCACGAAGCACCAGAGGGCCAAGCCGCACTGGCCCCACAGGGGCCAGCCGCTTCGCTCCCGGCTGACCCGCGGTAAAAGATGCGCCTGTCGGCGCGGGATATATGATAAAAAAATACGCTCAAACCAGATGAGCTATCTTACTGCTCTTTACTATTTTCCCCCGCCGCCTCATCGTCTGCGTCTTTCTTCTCCGTCGCTTCTTTCTTCTCCGCAGTGTCTTTTTTCTCCGCGATCTCGGCCTTTTCAGCAGCAGCTGTTGCCAGATCAGCGAGATGTTTGATCATCTCCAGCAGGTAGGGTTCCGCTTCCGGCGAGCCTTCACGAGGAGCCCAATCAGGAATATCCTTATCGGAACCGGGAGAATACGGTCCCTCCTTGACCTCAAACATAATGGTGTCCGGCTTGAGAACGACGTAGGTATGATAGACATGGGGCGCCACGTCGATACCAAAGGATTCCGTGCCGGGCTGCAACAGGGTATGGCTTCGATATTCACCGCTCTCCTCGAACTCCACATACAAAACTGCACCGGATATCACCACGATGGTTTCCGTTTTTTTCGGGTTCAAGTGTCGATGCGGCATAATGTAGGTTCCGGGCTGCATGGCATTGAACATCCGGTGCACCCCTTCCGAATCCTGTTTATGTATCCGTTGAATCACTCGCTTGCGCGGACTTTCACGGGCCATGACCAACAACTTGCCGACCATGGTCAAGGTCAGAGGAACGACGTCAGTATTCGGTGCATCCACAGCCGCAGGGTATTCTTTTTTTTCTTTGGTCATAGATTCAACGTACATGCCCTGACGAATTTGAGCAAGAAGGGGAAAAACAAATTCAATCCGCCCTAAACCTTGTGGACAAGCTCCGTTGAAGACGCCTCTTTACAGAAGAGATTTTTACCCGTCAGCCGATTATTCCCCCTTGCCAAAGGGCTTTGGAAGACGCATTATATGCTTTCATTATCCCGAATAAAGGACACTGCGAGATGAAAAAGGTTCAGGCACAGATCAAGGGAATGCATTGCGCCGCCTGCTCCGGGCGCATTGAACGCGTTGTCGGCGGCATGGATGGTGTGGCTTCGGTGTCAGTCAACCTGGCTACGGAAACCATGACCCTGGAATATGATCAGGATTCCGTCTCGCTGACCGCAGTGGAAGAGGCAATCAAAGGGCTTGGCTTTGAGGCCGTATTCCCGGTCGCACCGGATCTGGAAAGACTCAACCTCACATTGGGAGGGATGCACTGCGCTGCCTGTTCTGCTCGTATCGAACGCGTGACGGGCAACATGGATGGTGTGGATTCCGCTTCCGTCAATCTTGCCGCCAATACGGGATTGTTTGTTTTTGACCCGACTCGTGTTTCCCGTCACGATATCCGGCAGGCAATCGCTGACGCCGGGTTTACTTCCGAGATCCAGTCCGAAACCGTCAGCCTTTTTGAAAATCGCCGCAGGGAAGCGGAAGGAAGGCTGGCAAAACAGAAACAGGAGCTTGTTCCGGCGTTTCTTTTTGCCCTGCCCTTGCTGATTATCTCCATGGGGCACATGTGGGGTATGCCGCTACCCGACGCCTTGAATCCTGAAGTCCTGCCATTGAATTTCGCATTGGCCCAACTCGCCTTGACCGTACCGGTAATCTGGTCTGGAAGACATTTTTACACTCAGGGGATTCCCGCCTTGCTCCGCGGTGGACCGAACATGGATTCACTGGTCGCCATGGGGACCGGTGCCGCTTTTATCTATTCCCTTTGGAATACGGTTCTCATCATATTGGGCGAGGGCAACGCCGTCATGCACGCCATGGACCTCTACTATGAGTCTTCGGCCATGCTCATCGCCATGATTTCATTGGGCAAATATTTTGAGGCACGCTCCAAAATCAAAACATCCGACGCCATTCATGCCCTCCTGCAATTGGCACCGGACACGGCAACGTTGCTCAAGAACGGTGAACAGAAAACCATTTCCGTGAACGAAGTGGAACCGGGGGATGTCTTGTTGATCAAGCCCGGTGAACGTATTCCGGTAGACGGGGTGGTGGTCGAAGGTCGATCCAGCGTAGACGAGTCCATGCTGACCGGTGAACCCATGCCCGTGGGCAAGGATGTCGGTGATTCCGTTGCCGGAGGCACCCTGAATACGCATGGAGCCATGACCATCACTGCCGAACGCGTGGGACAGGACACCATGCTTGCCCGTATCGTAAAACTGGTGCAGGAAGCACAAGGGTCCAAGGCTCCCATTGCCAATCTGGCCGACACCATCAGTTTTTATTTTGTACCGACCGTCATGGGCATCGCCCTGATTGCCGGTCTGGCCTGGTATTTCAGCGGAGCAGGATTCCCGTTCGCACTTCGCATCTTTGTCGCGGTCATGGTCATTGCCTGCCCCTGCGCCATGGGGCTTGCCACACCGGTATCCATCATGGTCGGCACAGGACGCGGTGCGCAACTCGGCGTGCTTATCAAGTCCGGTCGAGCCCTTCAGGAGGCGGGCGATCTCGATGTTGTTGTATTCGACAAAACCGGAACCCTGACGCACGGTCGACCCGAAGTAGCGGATATCACCATGATTCGCGGCACCATGGCCCGGACCGAGGCCGTTTATCTTGCCGCTGCCGCCGAGTCCCAATCCGAGCATCCCCTTGCACAAGCCATTGTTCGCTACGCACGGCAACGTGATCTTGATTTTCCGCAACCAGACAGCTTTGAAGCTATTCCCGGTAAGGGGATTAAGGCAACGATAGGCTATCGGGAAGTGCTCATCGGCAACTGGACATTCATGCAAGAACACAACATTGATTTCGGTGAGGACACGCTCGGCGAGCAGGCGGTTCCCCATTACGAGAGCCAGGGAGCGACCGTGGTCTATTTCGCCAGTGAAAACAAACTCAATGCCCTGTTTGCCATAGCCGATGAAATGCGTGATGAAACACCCGAAGTCGTTGCCACGCTCAAGGAAGAGGGGTTGATCCCGGTCATGCTGACCGGCGACAATGAAGCCAACGCCAGAGTCGTTGCCGCCCAGGCCGGTATTGACACGGTCATTGCCGGTGTCATGCCTGACCGCAAGGCCGAGGAAGTCATTCGCCTCCAAAAGGAAGGGCGCACGGTCGCCATGATCGGCGACGGCATCAACGACGCTCCCGCCCTGGCCCAGGCCGACATTGGCATTGCCATGGGCAACGGCATTGACGTTGCCGTGGAGTCCGGCGACGTCGTGCTCATGAAATCCGACCTTCGCGCATTGCTGACCAGCTTGCAACTCTCACGCGCCACCATGGGCAACATCAGGCAAAACCTTTTCTGGGCCTTTGCCTTCAACTCCATCGGTATCCCCATTGCCGCAGGCGTGTTGCACGTGTTCGGAGGGCCAACCCTCAACCCCATGATTGCCGGAACCGCCATGGCCATGAGTTCGGTCACCGTGGTCTCCAATGCGCTCCGACTGCGCTTATTTAAGGGATAAACAACAAACAAGGAGCCTGAATATGCCCGTTGTTACCGTCAAAGGCATGCGTTGCCAACACTGCGTCAAATCCGTCACCGAAGCCATGGAAAAACTGGGAGCCAAAGAGGTTTCCATTGAGCTGGAGTCCGGTAACGTGACCTACGCCGAGGACGCGCCCATTGCCGCAGATACCATCAAAGACGCCATCGCCAAGATCGGTTTTGAAGTCGTCTGAAATGGCCGTTTATCCTCCAGTGACGTTGCTTGTCCGGGATATTGAGCAATCCGCTTTATTCTACGAAAAGGTGCTTGGCTATACGCTGACAAGGGAAAAACTACTCATTGGCCCGTACGGGCAATCGTTGCGTCTTCTGGAAGTGGCCGAGGGGCTGGCCGGAGGGTGTCTCGTTCACAATATTGAAGTGCCGAATGTGGAGGCTGCCGTGAAGGCGATTATCGAGCACGGCGGCAGACAAAGCGAAATGGTGGCCGATATGCCTGTTTATGTGGGACCGGACGGCGAGTTGCTCATGCTGACCGGACGCGGACTGGCTAACGCTTCGGCCATCAAGCTGATTGTGTACGACTTTGACGGTGTCATGACCGATAATCGGGTCTTTGTGAGTGAAGACGGGCGGGAGTCTGTGGCCGCGAATCGTTCCGATGGACTCGGCATAAGCATGATCCGAAAGCTCGGGATAGAGCAGTGTATTCTTTCCACCGAAGAGAATCCGGTTGTTACAGCCCGCGCCGACAAAATCTGCGTGGAGGCAATGTATGGTATCAAAGACAAAGGGACGGCCATAACCGACCTTGCCGCCCGAAAAGGGGTCTCTCTCACGGAGATTCTCTATGTGGGCAACGATGTCAACGACACCCAGGCCATGGATTTGTGCGGGTTCAAGGTCGCGCCAGCCGATGCCCACCCGTCCATCCTGGCTCTGGCAGACTATGTGACGAAAGCACCCGGCGGCTTCGGTGTCGTGAGAGAGTTGGCCGATGTTCTGGCCGCAGGAGTTTAGCCCGAATATCCGTTGAGCATCCACTTTTCAAAATCACATCAGACGTCCGGCAACCCAGCATATTCCTCAGCCGAGGATGGTGTCGCGTTTGGGGGTAAACACATGGCTCTTCCGATTACAAGCGTCCTTTTATCCATGAGAGCGCATGTGGCAAGGTTGCCAAAGCAAAAGATTTTTCACGCGTTTGATCTGTGGAGAAGTCTATCGGGATATACCCTGTCAGTGTTACGGTATGCGTAAAAGGGCGTAGAATCCCTGCGACCGATTGCCGTGCATGGTGTCATAGGTCACTTCTTCAAAAGTGATGCTGTCGCAGCCACGGAAAAGGGCTTCCATGTGATTGCGGTCATGATGCCGGAGCACGCCGCCATCTTCCACCTGAAAAACACCGTAGATGCCATACTGCTCCTGTCCTTTCTTGTATCGGTCAAGGTTGCGCTGGTCGTGGTTGAGCAGAAAGTCGTTGACATAAAGCACCCCGCCCGGCCTAAGAACCCGCTTGAGTTCGATCAGGGTTTCGGCCTGTGTTTTTGTTTCCGGCATGCACGTAAAAACGCCGAGCACGACTATGGCGTCAAAGCTCCCGTCCTCATAGGGGAGTGGACCACCGGGATAGGCGGTGAGATTCAGTGTCGGATAGGCCTTTTTCCCCCGCTCAATCAACGTGGAAGAAAAATCGATACCGGTTAGATCGGTAAAACCGGCCCGGTCCAGTTCATGAAGCGTTCGCCCGTACCCGCAACCGAAATCAAGTATTCGGTCATTCTTCCCCACGTGCTCCGAAAAGATATCCAACATAAACGGTGTGGTGAATCGCTTCCCTGCACACTGCTGAGTCCAATATTTTCGCTGATCTTCGATGAGGCACCTCCGTCGTGAAACTATCCTGTTGGGGCGGTATCTCTCGTTTCGGGACAACGAACAATCCGCTACTTTCCCATACTGCATCCACGAGTTCCCGGCAAACAAATACCGTTACTGTACCCACGCCCGGCTACAGGGTCAGACGGACATAATACAGTCCCCGCCCCCGCTGGACCCGCATGAGCACGGTCTGCTGCATTCGATTGCGAAGAAAGGCGTTGAGCAAGTCCATTTCCGAGGAAAGCCTCCGGTTGCCGATCTGATGGATGATATCTCCTTGTTGCAAGCCAAGGCTGGCCGCAGGAGTGCCGGGATCGACCATGGTGACTTCGGCTCCGGCACCTGTGTTGCGGTCAGACAGTCCAAACCCCCATCGGGATCGGACGAGTTCCAATGCCTTGGATTTGTCCACCACCTGCGGCGACAGTTGCATGGTGAGTTTTCTGCCATTGCGAGAAACGAGCAGCGTCACGTTCTCATTTTGCGTGATGCCAAAAAGTCGCGTCATGTAATCGTCCTTGCCGGAAAGACTGCGACCATTGAAGGCGAGAACGATATCACCGGGCTTGATTCCGGCTGAATTTGCCGGAGTGTTCCTGTGGGCTTCAGTCACAAGCATACCGGCCAGAGAAGGGAGATTGAAGTATCGGGCCGTCCCCTGATCAATGTCCTGTCCGAAAATACCGAGCCAAATGGGTGCCACATGCCCGGAGTGGAGCAATTCGTCCACCACGTATTTGGCTTTATTAATGGGGATAGCAAAACCGATGCCCTCAGCGCGCGCCAAAATTGCGGTATTGATACCGATAAGTTTACCGTCGATATTGAGTAACGGCCCGCCCGAATTGCCAGGATTAATGGCCGCGTCAGTCTGGATGAATGAACCGTATGCTCCATCGTCGGTTTTCATGGGACGATTCAGGGCAGAGACCACCCCGGTCGTTACCGTATGGGAGTATCCGAACGGATTACCGATGGCGATGACTGTTTCCCCTATGTAGATGTCGTCGGAATCACCCATGGGAACTTCGGGAAGGTCTGTCGCATCCTTGAGCTTGAGTACGGCCAGATCAAAGTCAGGGTCCGAACCGACCAATTCGGCCTGATACTCCCGCCCGTCATTGAGGCGAACCGTAATTGCCCCTCCCTGGGCGACAACATGCGCATTTGTCAGAACCAATGCCTTGGCACCGTCAATAATGATCCCGGACCCAAGGGATTGGGATTGGCGGGGCTGGCGACCACGAAAGCTTTGAAAGAACTGATCGAAAAAGGGATCACCGAAGGGAGAGCGGATATTTCCGCGCTCCTGTCGAGTCACGGTAATGTTGACGACCGAAGGGCTGACGGTTTCCACGGCCCGCACCACCGGAGTGCGCCGGGAATTTGCCATGGCGGGCGTATAGAGAGCCAAAACAAGTAGTGATATACAAATAGTGAACGTCGTTCGAGAGTGCATGTTAACGATTTCCTTGGGCCATGGCCCTGAGGCGGGCAATACGTTCTTCAATGGGGGGATGCGTGGCAAAAAGAGAGGCGGCCCGTTTGCCGCTGAAAGGGGCCACGATGAACATGTTTTCCGTGGCCGGACTGCCTTCCATGGGGAGTTGTCGGCTGGCCCTGTCGAGCTTGTCCAATGCGCCCGCCAGATGGAGGGGGTTGCCGGAAAGGCGTGCCCCGGCATCGTCCGCAAGGTATTCGCGTGAACGGGAAATCGCCATCTGGATAAGGGTTGCGGCAACAGGGGCCAGAAAGGCCATGGCCAGTGCGGCAATGGGATTGCCTCCCTCCTCGTCAGTGTTGCCAAACCCGAAAAGAGCTGTCCATTGAAGCATGTTGGCGATGAAAACAATGGTTCCGGCCAGCACAGCGGCAACGGTCTGGATCAAAATGTCCCGGTTGACAATATGTCCGAGTTCATGCGCCAATACCCCTTTGAGTTCGTTCGGATTGAGTATGTTCACGATGCCCCGGGTGACCGCCACCACGGCATTTTCAGGATTGCGACCGGTAGCAAATGCGTTGGGGGAGTCCTGCGGTATGAGGAAGATACGCGGCTTGGGGATACCGGCAGCCTGCGACATCTCTTCCACAACACGATGGATATGCGGTGCATCACCGGGCGAAAGCTCCTGCGCCTTATACATTTTCAAGACAAGTTTATCCGAATACCAATAGCTACCGACATTCATGAGCATGGCAAAGCCAAAGGCGAGCACGAGTCCTGCGCGGCCCGCCATGGCACCGCCCAGAAGCATGAGAAGGCCTGTGAGCAGGCCAAGAAACAATACCGTTTTGATCTGACTGGTCATGTCAGCGACTCCTCCAATATCAAATTGATACGTCCAAAACGTGTCGTTACACAGGTCTACCGATTTTCCATTACGGCCACGCTGTCAGATAAAACACCTTGGTGCAACCACAAGGATACCTCATAGGTAGCTATTGAAATGAAGACGTCAAGAGGCAATAGACTGGCACGCCGGCTTGCGATAGCGGCACATTATCGGGATAGAAATAGGAGGACACTTGACACCGGAAAAGCGCGAAAAAAAAAGCAGGACCGAAGCGTATTGCAACATACGTGAGGGTCTGATTTTTTTTGAAGCAACGCAGCAGATGCCCTCTTTTCCCCTTTTCAGGCTGCTGAAAAGGGGGTAGCTGCAAGGCGCGAAAAAAAAGCAGGACCGAAGCGTTCAGGCTGCTGAAAAGGGGGTAGCTGCAAGGCGCGAAAAAAAAGCAGGACCGAAGCGTATTGCAACATACGTGAGGGTCTGATTTTTTTGAAGCAACGCAGCAGATGCCCCCTTTTCAGCAGCCTGAAACGCCCCCCCGCAGAAGATTCTGGGGGGGGCGTCTAGTCTTCGGTCGCCCCGTGCGGGTCAGACACGGGGCAGTCTTGGAGAAGGGAGTTTATCAGTATGGGGGCTTAGCCCCTGTCTAACTAACTTAGCGCTTCATTGCGATAACTTCGCCGAGCATTGAATCTGTCGTTGTGATCACTTTGGTATTGGCCTGAAAACCTCGTTGTGTCGTGATCATGCGCACAAATTCCGATGCCATATCGACGTTCGACATTTCAAGGGAATTGCCGTCGATGGTTCCCTTGCCAGAAGAGCCTGCTTGTCCGGTCAGGGCGGGGCCGGATTCCCGGGTCACCTTGAACAGATTACCGCCGTTACGGCGCAAGCCGTGCCGATTGGTAAATGTCGCCAGGGTGACGGCGAACAACTCCAGCACCTGCCCGTTGGAATAGTGACCGGTTAACACGCCTTCACGGGAAACGGATATATTCTGGAGTATTCCTGCGGCGTATCCGTCCTGACTCTGGAACAGGGTGGAAGAGCCGCCTGTATCGAAGCTTTGGGAAGCCAGGGCATCAACACTGGCATCCTTGAAATTAGGAAGCCAACCGGTGTTGCTGATATAGGACAATTGAGCAGCATTGGCGTTGGTCGGCAACGTACCGAGAGCGGAAGCCCACCCCTTTGTCACGGAACCACCATTGTTACTGGATAAATCGTTATTGGATATACCGAAGTTGACCTGAACAGCTATGGAATTGGGTGCTTCCGCAGTACTGGCGTTAGACTTGCCGAGGAAGTTGGCAGTGCAAACCGGAAGGCCACCGGTAGAGAAATCTGCCAGGCTCCAATTCCGAAGGTCTTTGGGGCCACCGGTATTTCCTCCATTGGACTTGAGCGTATAGGCACTCATCCCGGAAAGGTTGCCGGTGGTAAACGTCAACGTTCCTATCATAAGGACACCGGCAGCCGAAGTCTGGCCCTGTCCGATATTGGTCATGGTACCATCCGCGCCACTAAGAGAGCGTTTGTCAGCGGTCGGATCTACGGTAACCATAAATTCCCATACGGTATCGCCGCCGGCATTGGACAGCGTGACCGGATCAAAATACGTGGTGACGTTATGCGCTGTACCGAGCTCATCAAACACCTTCATGGTGGAAGAGTACGCATAGAGAGTGGGAGCCAACGGTGTTTCTTCGTTGCCTTTCCAATTCTCGAACATGGCGAAATACGGATGACTTTTGTTGGTAGAACTATCTGTCGCATCGGGATCAAGATTAGTCACCATGGTCATTGTATTGGTTGCTTTAGGTGATGACTGAAAGTTCTCCATCCGAATATCCGTCGGCGTACCGATAATACGAGTCTTATTACCAGTAGTCTTCGTAGTGGCGTTGGCGGTGGAAACAGTGATTGTACTCTGCTCAACAGCCCATCCCTGAAGAACGTACCCATGCGGGTCCACCAGATAACCGTCCTTATCAAACCGAAAGTTGCCGGCACGGGTATAGAACTTATCCTCCTCACCCTCCGGAGACAGAACAAAAAAACCGTTGCCGGAAATGGCCATATCCGTCGATTCGGTGGAAGACTCGAAAGCCCCCTGCCCGAAATCGGAAAAAATTGTGGAAACACGGACACCACGCCCTACCTGGCCGATACCGTTGACCGTCGCAAAATCCTGACTCAACAGATCCTCGAAATGCATCCGGGAACCTTTGAAGCCTGTAGTGTTGACGTTGGCAAGGTTATTGCCGATAACCGTCATCCTTTCGGAGTGTACCGACAAACCGGTGATACCCGAATAAAGTGAAGAACTTAAACCCATGATAACCTCCTATCTCTTCTCCAAGAATCCGGGGCTAGCTGCCCCGACTAGTTCGCTGCCTTTCGGACTACTCTTCCTCAACCGTCACTTCTGAATCGTTGACAGGAGCACTGCCCGGATCAACAATTTCCTTGACGTTCAAGAAACTCAAGAATCGTCCGTCCTTGAGGCGCAGGTACTGTGTTCCGCCTTCATTGACCACGGCGTCCACAGTACCGGAAATTTCCGTTTGGACCATGACCGGCTTACCATCGATGTCTTCACCGATAATACCGACACCGTATATACCGTCTGGCATATTCTGGCCCCCTTCGTTCTTCCCGTCCCACTCGTACTGATAGGAACCGGCCTGCTTACTACCGAGATCCACAGTACGCACAATGGCACCCTCGTCATCGTAAATATTCATGGTGATCTTTGAAACGGCTTCACCAAATCCGTAATAAATACTGGACGTATTGCCTTCTTCCTTACTGATCTTATAGCCCTCGGCCTTGACCTCCCTGCCGATGAAACTGACAGCGGAAAGCATATCCTGCTGTTTCATGTTGACACCAAGACCATTGATGCCATCATTGATGTTGGTCAGCTGCTCAAGGCTTGAAAACTCTGCCAACTGGGAAGTCATCTGGGTGTCCTCCATCGGACTCAACGGATCCTGATGGGTCAGTTGTGCAACCAGAATAGTCAGGAAATCATCCCTATCCATTTCCGTTTTGTGTTCCGGCGTATTGGAAGCCGTAAGCCGAGCTTCCTGTTGGCCGAGTATTTGTCCGGTATTGTCTATGTAACTCATGATAGACCTCGTTATGCTATGACGTGTAATCTTTGATCGGCATAAATTGCCTGTTCACGTACATTCTGCATCTCCTGGGCCAATCCTGCGTTTTCTTCACGCATTTGCTTCATGTGGGCACGCATGGCGACCATCATTTCGCGCTCTCTGGCAAGGTTGTGCTCTTCCTTCCCAAACCAGTTTTCAAAACTTTCATTATTGGTAAGCCCGGTCTGGACTTCCAGCTTATCGACCTTCAACCCTTGGTTTTCCAAAGCATTTTTGATGACATCCACATTGTCGGCAATGATGCGAGCAGCATCATGACTCTCGGCCTTAATGGTCGCACGGACCTCCTTGCCATTCACCTGAAGCATGACACGCAATTTCCCCAAATTTTCTGGAGTGAGTTGCAATGTGAGTTGCTTCGCGCCGCTTTTCAAGGTCTTGATAAAGGCACTTTCTACCTGGCGCATGACCTTGGGTGCGGAAATCTTTTCCCAAAAGGGCTCTTTGCTCTGAACGTGTGGTTCGGCCTGTCCGATCTTAACGGAAGACTCAATGTCCCCGGTCTTGACTCGGGAAAAAGAACCATCCTTCTGTCTATCGGAATCATCCTGCAACTTGCTGAAAAAATTATTCCAATGCTTGTCTACATCATTACGGGAGGCCTGATTTCCTACGTCCGTCTGGGACGGTTCGGAGCCATTCTTCTGTAACTCCCTGCGCTTATCTGCCGCTTCCTTCAAATCTTCCTTTGTCGCGCCCCTGGGAGACTCCTCTGCCACACGCGGCTTGAGGTCTACGGCTGCCGCAACCTCCCTTGCTGCCGATGTCTCCTTGTGGTTATCCTTCATTGCAGAGACAAAGGCTCTACCAACCGCCCGAACCAATTCCGTGTCCTTTTGATCCATTTCGGCCAATTCCTGACGAATCATGGTGAATGTTTCTTTCATCTCCTTGACCATCGTGCCCTGCCCGAAAACTTCCCTGATCTTGGCGGAAAATTCCTTGGAAAAACCTATGGCTGAAGTAAATGCTTCGATTTCCCCTTTCGAGAAAAGGAGCCGTTTATCATCCGGCATACCTTCAATCTTACCCTTGAGGGCTGCCATCACACTGGCCGTATCTCCCTTCTCCAACTGCGCGATCAATTGCGCCGACTCCTTGCCGGAGAAACCAAATTTGGTAAAGAAACTACCTAATTCTCCCTTTTGCTCCCCACTCAATTCAACCTTATGCATTGCGGCCATCTTCTCGGACAGGAGGGAAACAAATTCTCCCCAGGTCATCCCTTCTTCGCTGTTGATCTCTTCTTCGATTTCGGCAATCTCTTCTTCGGTCATGCCGTATTCCTTGAGATCATCCCTGACCTGATCCAGATCCTCCTGGGTCATCTTCCGGTCCTGATCCCGATCCCGCTCAGCAGGAGCTTCCACTGTTTTTTCAACTCGCTCTTCGCGAACCGGGGTAACTGTGTCAGCAGTGTGTGATACAACGCTCTGGTCGCCTCCGGTCTCGGGAGCAACGTCGAGCATTTTTTCTTCGGTCACGACCGAGGTCAGAGCCAGTTCATTCTCGATACGCTCAGAGTGCTTATCGAACAGGTCTGTGAACAACGTCTGCTGTTCGGCTCTTTTGATGGTCGTATGTTTTACCGCCTTCAACTGCTCGGTAGCCTTCTCAAGTGCAATGCCGGGAATATTCTGCATGGTTTTCTCCTTCGGTGTCCTTTCAATCAAAAGACGTGCCAAAGTAAAAAATCTTAAATTACAGGATATTACAACAATTCTAACTAGGAAAAAAACGCCACCCCGGACAGGTGGCGACTATCGGCAACAGGCAATCAAGGCTTCCAGGTATTGTAGGGATTCAGCCCAAGCGTATCGGGAATAGTCGCCGTTTTCCAGGCGCATCTGAATAAAACCAGTAAAGGGCTTGGCCATTGCGGGGCTATTGCTCCAAAAATTTTCATTTTCCAGCACACCTGTTTTAACGCCATGCTGGAACTGCCGTCCGATCTCGGAGATGTGCCCCAACAATCCTTCTGCCAATTCAGGGTCGTTGTCAGCCACATCCCGCCATGCGGACCGCACCACATCGTCACTCCATACATTGAAACGGGCACCAAAAAAAAATCGCCAAAAACGGGATGCATGACATTCTTCGTCCGCTTGGAAGCCATCGGTCCGCGCAAGATGGTACAAGCCGTTTTGCTTGCCTGTCACACTAAGAGCCAATCCCGGCAACCGCAACGTACCGAGTTTTTCAGGACTGGCACCAGCGACAATGCGAACCACCAGCGCAGCTATCCGTTTGGGATCAAAGGGATCATGACAATGGAGTCGGGAACGGGTGCAATGCCAACATCCCTTTGCGCACTCCATGTCCGCTCTCAAGACCAAATGTCCCGGCGGGTATGGTCCGGTTTCCCAGGGATTCACATTGCCCATGGATACGTTCAAACACTTGAGGCCCGCCCACGACGAAAGATGCATGGGGCCGGTATCCGGCGTGACAAACAATGCCAGGGTTTGTCCGATGACACTCAGTTCTTCAAGTCCCAATTGGCCACACAAATTAAGGATTGGGGCTTTTGCCAGCCGCTCCACCTCTCTGCCCGTTTCCACCTCAGCCGGGCCGCCAAACAATATCGGTATAAGCCCGCGCCCCAACAAATGGCCGACCAGTTCGGCCCAGAACAATGGCGCAGGCCGTTTGGCCGCCTCACTGGCCCCGATGAACAGGCCGACCTTCTTCACGTCCGACGGCATTGTTCGCGGAACGTCGAATCGCGTGGCGGCTATATCATTATAAGGAATGACATCCAATGAGTTCAGATCGGCCCAATGGTACCGATTATAGCGATTGTTTTTGACCAACGACGCCCGATAGAGCTGCCAATCTCCATGGACATACCGTCCCCCATCCGGCGACTGAACAGGACCAACCTTACGTTCAGCCTCCACTTCAAAGGCGAGACATGCCGCTTTTTCCTGGATACTCAGATTGACCACCAGTTCATACGAGTGCTGCTTGAGCACCTGCGCTCCCGTCCATGGGAAATAGGTTACTGCCGGAGAAATTTTCATCAGCGGCTTGTAAAACGTCTCTTCTGCAGCCACAAAAATGGGGTGTCCGGGATAGCGGCGTGCCAACCAAATCATCAGCGGAAATGAAAGGATCAAATCCCCCATTCGCTGCATCTGCAAAATAAGAATCGGTTTCTTTCCCGGCACTATTTCTCCTCAGCTCAAACAGCACACGAATCAACGGCATCTGATAGGAGACTACATGAAATGCCGCAAGCTTGCCTCAATAAGAAAAATTTCGCTTTTCTGTACTCATTTCAGTGACAACCAGCCACATGACTGGCAAGTAATCTGAATCAGCCTTTCGCACGACATCAAGAAAACTCATCGCCATACTCTTCACACAATATCCATAGTCGAACGCTTCGACAGCCCCTAGGCGAACGTCTGCCTCATGCACTCCATTAACGTTGCCATACGATGGTCATAAGTATGTTCTGCCAATATTCGCTTACGAGCAGCTTCAGCAATACGCTTTCGTTCATCCGGTGCGTTGAGATACATATCAACCTGTCCCGGTATCTGATCAGGGTGTTTATAAAAAACAATCTCCTGTTCCGGTTCAAACAACGCTTCCAATTGACGACGGTAGTCCGTGAGCAAAAAGGCACCGCAACACGGTACGTCAAAGACCCGCTGGTTTACGGCTCCCTTCATTTGCTGACTGGTGCAGTTAAAGTTAATATCACTGAGAGGGTAGAAATCCGGCAAATCTTCATAATAGGATAATTCACTGTGGTAACGCCACCCCTTGCGCCCATTGAGCAATTCATTCCAACCGGGATCGCCCACGATAAGTGCGTCGAAGTCAAGGATACGCAAAACGCAATCCAGGCGATACATCAATGTGGATTGCCAGGTTATGAAGGTTTCAAAAGCCTGTTTCCGCACCGGCGTTTCCAGCCCCTCGAAATCATCTCTCAACTCCGGGAAATGACGCGCCAAAAAAGGCCCGACACGCGGTTCATCCGATTCGCCGAACGCTTTGGCAACCATGAATCCCGACTCCACCAGCCGTTTGGACGGCATGGCAGCTTCGAGCCGCTTGAGGGTCTTGGCCAGCATGGAATTGCCAACAAAGGAAATGGGGGCACGCCACTTTGTCACGGGCTTCCTGCGACCAGGCACCAAGCGGGTCGGATCCGCACCAAGCGGCAAATAAAAAACATCGTTAAACCCCTCACCTCTGAGGGGGGCAAGATTGTCCACATCCCATGTAAATATGGCAAAACGTCCTTCGCAGGCATTTTCATAGCTACCAAGGATCAGATGGGGATTGTCCACAAACCATGAGGCAAGCGGAATATCGAACTTGCTCAACAAGGTCATGAGCACCCCTTCATGGTCCACACCCAAATGATTGACCGTAAGCACGAAGTCCGGCTTGAATGAGGTCAGAGTGGAAACCATCTTGGAAACAAATGCATCAAGCTCCATTTCCCTGACACCCCAATCCATAAGAAGATGCTCCACCCCCAACCGCTCACAGGCGGCCTGCAATTCGCCAAGAAGAAAATATTGACTGGTCAACAACAGTATCCGGGGTTTCTTGGCGCAAAACTTGGGCCAGGTGCTTAATGTAGATTGCATTGTGACAACCTATCGGCAGGATTTATTTTTGTCCATAGGCTCTGACGTCCCGGATTGATTATACCCTTCACGAGTTCCTGCCCCTCACTCCTCACCATTTTTGAACAGCCTATTTTTTACCGCCATGCAGTTACCGCTCTCTGCTTTCAGTCTGCTGACTTGCCATAGCCACTATACAACCGATGCCACCACGTTTCCGGCACTGGCAGTCCATGCACTCTCCGACTAAAACCCGTCACCCATATACATATATAAAATGCCGACGCCGTCGCTCCCGTGCACAATACACCCTTTACCCAAAAATGCTGACGTCTTTGTCCCCCACTTTGCTCGGAAAAAAATGCTCCCAAACACGCCAACGGATTGACGAGCGGCACTTCCTGCCCCCTTTATAGCCCGGCAAAAAAGTCATTCTAGACTTTTTTTAGACCAATAACATACTAATATTAATAACTAAAAAAGATATGGCACGCATACTGCTTAGAGAGCAGAAACGGATTTGAAGATTGAACAAGGAGGGTTCAGATGTCTTTAGTTATCAACCACAACCTTATGGCTATGAATGCCCAGAGAAACCTGAGTCAACACTATGGTCGTCTCGGTGTCTCTACCAGGCGTTTGTCTTCTGGCTTGCGAGTCGGCACGGCTGCTGACGATGCCGCCGGATTGGCTATTCGTGAGCTTATGCGTTCGGAAATCAGCTCCATGCACCAGGGTATCCGTAATGCCTCGGACGCTATTTCTCTTATCCAGACCGCTGACGGTGCGTTGCAGGTTATCGATGAAAAGCTCATCCGCATGAAAGAATTGGCGATGCAGGCTTCCACCGGTACCTACAACTCTGACCAGCGTCTGATTATTGACTCCGAGTACCAAGCAATGGCCTCGGAAATCAATCGTATTGCCAATGCAACTGATTTTAACGGAATTTATCTCCTGAACGGTAATCTTTCCGGGGATCTCGGAGCCTCAACGAATCCACACAATGGTAGTGGATTGAACTCCACCGGTCCTTTGAAGATTCACTTCGGCACTGGTAATGACTCTTCGGAAGATTATTACTACATCGCCATTCAGGGGGCGACGTGTTCGGCTTTCGGCCTTGGGCATGACGCCGCAGACAAGAGTGGAAATGGAGAGGAGGCCCATGCAGGCCAGGCCATTTCCACACAGGCGTTGGCACAGGTGGCCATGGAGGCACTCAATGCCGCCATCGTTTCCAAGGACAAGATTCGGGCCAACCTCGGATCCATGCAAAACCGCCTGGAAAACACCATCACCAACCTGGAAATCCAGGCCGAGAACCTGCAATCTGCCGAATCCCGCATTTCCGACGTTGACGTCGCAGCCGAAATGACGGAATTCGTCCGCAACCAGATCCTCACCCAGTCTGCTGTCGCCATGTTGGCACAAGCCAACTCTCTGCCGAGAATGGCCATGCAACTCATCGGCGGTTAGTCGTAAAACAAAAGCATACGACTGAAGACAATCGGAATCCATGCCCGGCGGCAAGCCGCCGGGTTTGATTCCGGTTGTTTCCGATGCTCATGGGAACGACGCGTGCGGATCAAATCCCGTCATGCCAGCGCATCCAACGCCTTTCGAGCCGCGTCCTGCTCTGCGCGTTTTACACTGGTTCCCTGCCCGCGATAGATTTCACCGGAAGGCAGGGAAACGTTCACGTCAAAGACCTTGCCGTGCTCAGGACCACGGGCCTCGGCCAAGGCGTACACGGGCCGATCCTTGAATCTGTCCTGGGAAACTTCCTGCAAACGACTTTTATAGTCCTTTGTCTCCGGCATTTCGGCCTGTTCAGGCCATTTTTCCCTGAATATGTGCAGAATCGTTTTTTTGGCAGTTTCAAATCCACCGTCCAAAAAGACAGCACCCAGCACGGCCTCAAACGTATCTGCCAACAGTGCATCACGCTCACGGCCTCCCTGCAACTCTTCCCCTTTTCCCAGAAGAACATACTTGTCCAACCGAAGCTCCCTCGCCAATTCGGCCAAACTTTTTTCTTTGACCAATTGAGAGCGTATACGAGTGAGACCTCCTTCCGGGACATCGGGAAATCGCTTGAACCCTTCTTCGGATATGCACAGTTCCAAGACGGCATCGCCCAAAAATTCAAGACGTTCATTGTCGTCCTTGCCTTCCTGTTCATTGGCATAGGAACTGTGCGTGAGAGCCATTGTCAGGAACTTGACTTGGTCAAAACGATGGTGGATACAATTTTGCAGTTCATTTGTATCCATTAACCCTCCTATGATCTATGCAATCAAACGTGAAGCTCAAGCCCCTTTTTCATCCCGACTCCATCGCCATTATCGGCGCATCACGGCAACCGGGCAAGCTTGGCCATGTCCTTATGTCCAACATACTACAGTCAGGTTATAAGGGGAAATTGTTTCCCGTCAATCCCGCAGGAGGAGAAATCCTCGGCCATACCGTCAGCAAAACCACAAAGGCATTGCCGCAATCACCGGACCTCGGCATCATCGTGCTTCCCAGGGAAAACGTCCTCACCGCCATGGAAGAACTTGCCCAGGTGAACGTTTCGGCCATCTGTGTCATCACAGCCGGTTTTCGTGAAACCGGGTATGACGGATTTGAGTTGGAAACGGCTATGGCAACCTTGGCTCGACAAAAGCGTATCCCTTTGCTCGGCCCCAACTCTCTCGGCCTGATCAACACCCTATGCGGTCTTAACGCGACCATTGCCCAGGCAATGCCCGCCAAAGGCTCCATTGCTTTTTTTTCCCAATCCGGCGCACTCTGTTCCGCCCTCCTCGACTGGGCGGACGGCGAGCATATTGGATTTTCAAAATTTCTCAGTCTCGGCAACAAGGCCGGTCTATCCGAAGCCGATATCCTGGAAGCCCTGGGCGATGACCCGGAGACCAAAGTCATCATCGGTTACCTCGAAAGCATTGATGACGGTAATAAATTCCTGAAAAAGGCACGGCAGGTAACGGGGAAAAAGCCCGTCATCATGATCAAGGCAGGCACCACCCAAGCAGGAGCCAGGGCAACCTCAAGCCATACCGGCTCCATGGCCGGTTCTGTTATCGCCTCCACGGCTGCATTGCGGCAGGCCGGTATCATTCAGGTTCATGCCCTTGAAGAACTCTTTGATCTGGCACGCGCCTTTTCGGAACAACCTCTGCCCAAGGGGAATAATCTGACAATTGTCACCAATTCCGGTGGCTCCGGTATTCTGGCTGCCGATGCCTGTGAAGCCGCCGGACTTCATCCGGCCAGACCAACGCAGAAGACCCTCGACATCCTGACAGAAGCCCTGCCGCCCTTTGCTGCCATCTACAACCCCATCGACATTATCGGCGATGCCGGTGCTGATCGCTATCGGACCTGCCTTGAGGCCGTTGTCAACGATGGATTCACCCACGCAATTCTTGTCCTGCTCACTCCCACGGCGTCGGCCGAAGTAACGGAAACGGCACAGGCCATCATCGATGTGGCAAAAGATTGTGACAAGCCCATATTTACCTGTTTCATGGGAGGGGAGCGAGTCGGTCCGGGCCGCGATATGCTTATGAAAGCCGGTATTCCCTGTTACGGCTATCCTGAGCAGGCTGTTCAAGCCATTGGTGCCATGTACGCACACTACCAATGCCAACATCGTCCCTATCCCATTGAGGTCTGTTTTCGCCGCGACAAAAATAAGGCTGAATATATTATCCGTAATGCCCGCAAGGCCGGACTGCACGAACTTCCCTTTTCCGAAGCCATGGAAATAGCCAGAGCCTACGAATTGCCCATCCCGGAAACGCGGCTGGTCCGCACCAGTGATCAGGCTGTCCGTGCGGCTAAAAAACTCGGCTATCCCGTGGCGTTAAAGGTCTCTTCTCCGCACATAGCCAACCGAAGCGACGTTGAGGGCGTTGCCCTTGGTTTGTGTACTCCAAAGGACGTCCGTGACGCATGGCTCGACATAACCACCCGCACCCAACGGAAACGACCTGACGCATATCTGGCCGGTTGTCTGGTGCAGACCATGGGACCGACCAAGGCCCGGGAAGTTGTGGTCAAATTTACACAAGACCCGCAGTTCGGCCCTCTCCTTTCCTTTTCGTTGGCTGGTCCTTCTGCCGAAATACTGAAGGATGCCTGTTATCGGCTGGCTCCGCTGACACTACAGGATGCGCAGGAGATTGTCCGCGAGCTCAAATCCTTCCCCCTATTGCGTGGCGTTCATGGCGAAGAACCCGTGGATTTGGCGGCCATTGAGGACATTATCTTGTCCATGTCCCAAATGGCATCGGACTTCCCGGACATTCAGGAAGTAAAGCTCGATCCGGTGTTGGTAAACGCCGAAGGGGCAATGGTCACGGACCTGCGCTTGACCATCGGCTAAATTTTACGCAAAGTTATACGCGACAGGCGAAACGCGAATCGTCTTCGACACACACTCAGGAGGACAAAGGCATGGCAGGACTCTACATAGGCTCCACAACCGGATATTCAGGCAAGAACATGATCGCCATGGGGCTTGGCCTGCGACTGCAAAAGGACGGCTTCAACGTCGGATACATGAAGCCCGTCGGTGCCATGCCCATGGAGATAAACGGCACATTGGGCGACGAAGACGCCGCATTTGTGCAGGACGTCCTTGGTGTCAACGAGCCCCCTGAACTGGTCACGCCCATTGTGGTAACGCAGGACTTCAAAATCAAGGCGTTCGCCGGTAAAACAGACGGACTTCTCGACAAAATCATGGACGGCTACAACGCTATCTCCGAGTCCAGGGACGTCACCCTTGTCGCCGGTTCCGGTTCCATGTACTCCGGCAAATATTGCGACACCGATGCCGTGTCCGTCATCAAGAAGCTGGATATCAAAACCATCATCATTGACCGGTTCCAAAAAGAACTGAAATACGACTATCTGATGATGATGAAAGAGCACCTCGGCGACCTGCTGGCTGGTGTTATTCTCAACGACGTACCCCCGCACTTCATGAATGAAATCAAACAGTTACTCGGTCCGGCATTGGAAAGAAAAGGCGTCAATATCCTTGGCATCATCCCTCGTGACCCGCTCATGGGAGCCATCAAGGTTAACGATCTCGCTGATCGACTCAGCGGCAAAATTATTTCCGCGCACGACAAGGCCGAACGCGTGGTGGAATCCTTCCTGATCGGGACCATGCAGGTCGAAAACTTCATGACCCATTTCCGCAAAAAGAAAAACTCTGCCATCATTGTCGGCGGTGACCGGTCCGATGTGCAACTCGTGGCCCTTGAAGGTGATTGCCCCTGCCTCGTCCTGACAGGGAACCTCTACCCCAACGACATTATTTTGACCCGCTCGGAAGTTCTGGAAACCCCCATTATCATGGTCCGGGAGGATACCTTTACCGTGGCCAAAAAAATGGACGATATCCTTTCCCGACACAAACTCCGTGACGCCATCAAGATCAAGCAGGGAGCCGAACTGGTCGCTGACAACATCGACTTCGACCATCTGCGAAAAGCGTTGGGACTCAAGTAGTGCCACGATTGCCATACCGTGCTGGAAAAAACGTTGCGGAACAAATGCCTCGCACCGTTCCAAACAGATCACGGGCACTGGTCACATCCTCTGACAGATTGGGATGATCAATAGACTTGAACGGAGTACAAAACGCAATCTTCATGTTGCGTTTACCAGATAACGTCGGCCAACGTTCCCTGCGTGGCGTAGGGAATAACGCCCTTGCCGATGGTTCTCTCACCCTTGAGGGTAAACCGGGTTTGATACAGATTATTCGGGTCCAAAGTCCCCTGCCCCGACGTTTTGAGAGTCAGCGGTTTTCCCATGCTGAAATCATGGATCTTCATATCCGGGCCGTTGATTCCGGCAGTAAAGGCAACATCTTCGACAACCCTGTCGTCCGGCAACAACAATTGCTGGGAGCGCAGATCAATCCATCCTTTTTGAGGCAACTTTGCCGCAGCAGGCATAAAGAGATTTCCGGCCACGTAAAGATTCCCTTTAAAGTCCGCCCCCCCCAGCAGAGCGGTCAAATTAAGGTTTCCTTCAAATTCAAACATGCCGGTATCGTAAATTTTCAACTCACACTGGGAGCCGTCAGTATCGAGTCTCACCTGAGCAAGCGGAGAAAATCCCATTGAGACATAGGCCCGATTAAAAATAAGGCTTCCGGGAGTATCGGCAAACGAGATTCTGAGATTCCTTACCCGAAATCCAAAAGGACCATCCTTATCGATGCCTTCCCAACGCAAGCCGATAGTGAGTAGCTTCTCATCCAGTTCGGCCAGGGCAGATGCCCAAATTTTGTCCCACGGTGTAAACAGGGCAATGCCGATCAAAAAACCCAACAGGATCAACAGCAAACGGGCCAAAATACGTCCCGGCAGGGAAGACTCTGTCGCGTGTGGACGTTCCATCTGATTACTCTATCGTGCCAGGACAAACTCCGCATCGGCAAGACGCGGGTCATCAGGGTTACGGGTTATGGAACAATCGGGCGTCTGCAAACTGGCCCTATCCCGAAACGCCAACATGAAATCCGTTAATTTCGCCAGAGACAATCCTTCAAACCGGACCCGAATACCCATGGCTCCATCATCCAGCTTTGCGGAACGAATAAACGTCAATTGGTCCTCAATAACCAGATTATCAATAATGGCCCAAGCCGCATCTTCCACTGGCAAGGAAACGAGATCGCCCTGCTGGGCACGCAATGCCCGAATATCTTCCACAATATCCAGCACCTGACCATATCGCTCCCTGGATTCGCCAATACGTTTTTCCAATATACCGACGAACAGCTTCAGACCGACCGAAACGGCAAAGGTTGCCACTACGATTCCATACAGAACAATTTTGAAGAACCGGTACTGAGAGACCATCGGCCACCTGGACCAAAAATACTGACGCGGCATGCTCATTACTGCGGCTCCACAATCAGGCTAAACGCAATACCGCCGAATACGTTTTCCTTTTTTCCCAGCGTAAAGATAAATTGCTCGTCCTCGGCCAAGGCACTGATATATTCATCAAATTGTTCTACATTCGGGCCGAAAAACCCCTTTGCATGACCACGTTGCCCTTTCAATGACAACTCTTCCAACCGAAGGCTTTCCACCGCCGGTTTACTCAAAGCGGCCAGGACGCTCGCCGGGTCCAGCCCAATCCGGGTGATTGCCGCCAGCTTGCCCTGCTCGAACTGCAACCGCCCAAAGGGTGAGCCTCCGATATCATCGCCCAGAACCGAAACATACAATTTTTCTGTTTCCGAAATAATTTCAGATAGTTGTGTGTTTTCAAAATAATATCGCAACAATTGCCCCGCCAAAAACAATACACAGATGACCATCACCCACACCAAATTACGGATGAAGGTCTTTGAGGCTGAAGCCGATTCCCGAACATGACTCGTTTTCATCGTCATGCGGACCAAATACGCGAAACCCCTCACCGGAGCAAGTAACGAAGGCGACAAAATCACCAGCATTACCGATGGGGCAGGAATTTCTTGAGCCGACGGTTTCCCGGCTTGATGACACCGTTCACCATGTCAGGAGATAGGGTGAAGCGGATGTAGCAACTTGCTAATTGAACTCTTTTTCCGTAGATGAATGGACATCCCATAACGGTAAGAGAGGGAGTATATATGAAGATATTGGTTGTCGGTAGTGGTGGACGTGAGCACGCATTATGCTGGAAACTTTCACAAAATCCTAAGGTGGAGCAGATTTTGTGCGCTCCGGGCAACGGCGGGACAGCCCAAATAGGGAAAAACATCGCGGTCAAAGATGACGACATTCCGGGGTTGGTCGCAGTGGCCAAGGAACAGGAGGTCGATCTGGTTGTGGTCGGCCCTGAACTGCCGTTGGTGCTGGGTCTGGAAAACGCTCTGCAACGGGAAAATATCCCCTGCTTTGGTCCAAACGCCTATGCCGCTAATCTCGAAGGCTCCAAGGCTTTTTCCAAAAACCTTATGCACGATGCCGGTGTTCCCACTGCGCCCTTCCGCGTTTTTGACGAATTTGATTCTGCCGTAGCCTTTGTCGAGAAACGGGGTGCTCCCATCGTGATCAAGGCTGACGGCCTTGCCGCAGGCAAGGGCGTTATCGTGGCGACCACAAAAGAAGAGGCCATTGAGGCACTCAATGACATGATGGTCAAAAAAGTCTTCGGCTCTGCGGGTGACCGAGTGGTTATCGAAGAAGCCCTCAACGGTGAAGAGGCTTCGTTCCTCGCCTTTTGTGACGGCACGAACTACGCCCTGCTTCCCTCCAGCCAGGACCACAAGGCTGCCCATGAGGGCGACACGGGTCCGAATACCGGAGGCATGGGCGCCTACTCGCCAGCCCCGATTCTCCCCAAGGAAAAATACGAAGAAACCGCAGCCTTGTGCATCAACCCCATCCTGAAATATCTCGCCGCCAAAGGCGAACCTTTCAAGGGGGTTCTTTACGCTGGTCTCATGTATACGGACGACGGCCCCTCGGTGCTCGAATACAATGTTCGTTTCGGTGATCCCGAGTGCCAGCCGCTACTCATGCGCCTCAAAACCGACCTCCTTGAAATCATGTTTGCCTGCATCGACGGCACACTGGACCGAATCACGGTTGAATCCACTGAACAAACCGCATGCGGTGTTGTCATCGCTGCTGACGGCTATCCCGGCTCCTACCCCAAAGGCATGGAGATATCAGGGATTAGCGCGGCTGAGGCCATGGATGGTGTCAAGGTATTTCAAGCCGGAACTACCTTTGAAGACGGCAAGGTCATCGCTTCGGGGGGGCGTGTTCTGTGCGTTACCGCACTCGGCGACGACCTCCGCTCCGCCCAAAAGAAAGCCTATGCAGCCGTCGATACGATCCATTTTGAACACAGCTATTTCCGTCGAGACATTGCAGACAAGGGACTTCATCGTCTCAAGTAATTGCCGTAAAGGGAATGAGGACGTTACAGGCGATATCCGCAGATTTTCGTCATGGATTTTCAGGATGTCGCACGAAAACACAGGAGAAAAAGATGCCGCGCGTTGTTATTTTTATGGGCTCCATATCGGATGAAGAAAAGATGCGCCCCTGCTCCGATTTGTTTAACGAACTGGGTGTGGACCATGTTTTCACCATTTCTTCCGCACACCGCACGCCGGAGCGGACAGCCCGTCTGGTAAAAGAATATGAAGCGGACGGCTGTCAGGTCTTCATCTGTGCCGCCGGGCTGGCCGCGCACTTGGCAGGAGCTGTCGCGGCAAAGACCATCAAGCCGGTTCTCGGTGTGCCGCTGACAGCCTCAGCCTTTGGCGGCATGGACGCCATGATGGCCACCGTGCAGATGCCTCCGGGCTTCCCGGTCGGCACCCTTGCACTGGACAAGGTCGGCGCGAAAAATGCGGCATGGCTTGCCGCCCAGATTCTCGCTCTTGACGATGCGTGTCTGGCACAAAAAATCCGCGACGCCCGCCAGGGGTTTGTGGATTCTGTGGAAAAAGCCGCCGCCCAACTATAAAAAGCCCTGTGTCGACCGTCGGTAGCAGTCGGCATTTTCTTTGCTATCCGATTCAGACTATTTCCACGCGTAGGTTGTTTCCGGTGTGCCGAGAGTCATGCGCTCGGCCCACTCCACGCCCTGCATGACCGAGTGGTCCATATTGGATACTTCGTATTTCCACCCTCCAAAACGACCGCGTGAATAAATACCCTTTTCTTCCAGTCTCGGCTGGATGGTGGACAGGGCTTCATCCCGTTCAAGGGTCGGGACCGGGTAGCCGTAATCCACGGCAATTTCCCATTTGGTGCAAATATCGTCCACACGGTCCGCTTTCAGCATGGATGTATTCACCAATCCCTCTATGGTCCGGTCCATGAGTTCATCCACCTGCTCCGGTTTGTGTTCCGAAAAGGACGATTCGCACATAAACGCCAACTGCTTTCCGGGATTGGCTACGTTGTTGGGTGAATAATTGTGAAAATTCGTTACCCTGTAAAATGGTGAATCAGACTCCGGGTAGTACATCCAACAACGGGAGTTGCGTTCTGCCGCCTCCTTTATGTCAAGTCCCACACCGCCGACATAGACGGAGTTGTGCGTCAGCTTGCTGGCAGCGTCAACCATGACAACACTCTTTTCTGTCAACCAGTCGCGTACCAAAATATCCACCGGTGCGGTGTTGAGCAGTACGTCATATGCAAACTTTCGTCCCTTGTCCGTTGTCACAACCTTGTTGTCCGGGTCAATGGCGGTCACGGTCTGACCATATTCCATCTTATCGTTCAACAACGTTGCCATGCGTTTGAATATTTCACCAGTGCCGCCATATAGAGGGAACTTAAAGGTATTGTTCGGCCCCCACGCAATGTCGTCCCTTTCAAGAATGATATTTTTCAACACCATCTTGAGATCCACCACGCTCACGCGCTCCCCGATCCAGTCGAACTGCATCAATTCCGGCGGCGTAGCCCATACCTTGAAATTATAGGGTTGCATAAAATGCATGGCTATGCCTTTGCCGAAAATGTGGTCAATCCATTCACCGAAATTCGTTGGCTTCTCTTCCGGTCGATGACCGGGCAACAACCCCTCCACACAATCCCAGCGGGCTTCACTCGGCAGATAACGGATATTGTTCTGGAACGGATACGGCACCCATGTACCTGATGATCTCACCCAGGATTCCCGTTCATGCTCCAAACGCTCATCGCCAAGCAGCGATTCCATCAGATTATCAAAATATTCATAATGGGAAAAAACGACATGCCCACCGATGTCCCACGTAAAACCGGCATCATCCTTAAAGCTGGTGGCAAGACCACCTGCATAGTCGTGTCGCTCCAATACGATATAGTCTTCCACGCCGAGTTCTCTCAGACGGCGGGCAGCCCCCAGTCCGGTCGGACCAGCCCCGATAATCAAATATTGTACCTTCACTGTTGATGCCTCTCACAGGTTGTTTGTCGGGAATTATTTTCCGTTTGCCTGAATACATCAAATTTAATGCCAAACACCCTGCCAGCGAGAAAGGGGCACAGATTACGGCTTTAGTTGACTCAACAACATTCCCGCCAACATGAGCGCACATCCGGTCATGGCCCGAAGAGTCAGCACTTCCCCCAACAAAAGACAGCCACCCATGGCGGCAAAAACCGCTTCAAGGCTAAGAATGATCGCGGCATGGGCAGGCTGCGCGTCCCGTTGCGCCAAAACCTGTAATGTGTAGGCAACACCGACCGACATCACCCCGCCATAAAAAATGGCCGGCGCACCGCTCTTGAGTCCCGCCAAAGTGATTTCTTCAATCCCCATAGCACCGACAAGGCTGAACGCGGAACAGGCCGAAAACTGCACGATAGAGAGCTTGATGGCATCAACGGCATCCATGCCGGGTGAAAGCCTGCCAACAAAAAGGACATGACCAGCCCAAAAAAACGCACTGACAAGAACAAGAAAATCACCAAACGCAATGGTCAAGTCCGAGGAAAAGGAGAGAAAATACATACCGGCAACAGCCAAAGCACACCCGAGCCACGTGCCCCAACCATTTTTTTGAGCCAGGAAAAGCCCGAAAACAGGTACAAGAAGGACATATAGGCCGGTAATAAACCCGGCCTTCCCGGCCGTGGACGCCTCAAAACCCCATGCAACCAACTGCGGCCCAGCCAGGCCGATTTGCTGAAGAGAAGAACCGCAAAAAAGAATAATGCCCAGGAGACCGCCCCCGACGACGATCTTTTTTCTGTCAGCTCTGTCCTGGCCTTTTTCCCGATTTTTTTCCAAATGAACAATAAGCGGCACAAGGGCCAAGGCTCCCAGGGCAAAACGGATACCGTTGAACGTGAGTGGCCCCACATATTCCATGCCCACACGCTGAGCCACAAAAGCGAGCCCCCAAATAGCGGCGGTGACAAATAACAACCCATCGGCTCGAACGGTGCGACTGTTCACGGCTTTTCTCCTCGCTCAAAATGAGTCCATGTACCTACATTCCCCCTTGGCGGCAAGGAGTATCGGCCAGTATCGGCAGGGGGAGGACGCCCGTTACCCTTTGAATCGTTTGGCGAACTCTGCCACCAAAATCGCTCCGGCCTGTGCAACATTCAGGGAATCGAACTCTCGGCGGAAGGGAACATGCACACTCGCATGAGCGAATTTCGCGACACCGGGCCGAATACCCTTTTCCTCATTGCCAAGAATAAGTACGGCAGGAATGTCAAGGTCAACGGTATGGACATCAAGGGAATCCGGCGTTTTGCGCGCGCAATAAACAGTATAGTCATAATTGACGCAATCCTTGATCGCATTGGCTAGATTGCCGACCTTGGCCACAGGCAGCCGGTTGAGCGCACCGGCACTGGAGCGAACGGCTCCGGCCCCAAGGTAGGTTCCGTGATGTTGGCAGACAACCAGTCCGGCACCGCCGAGAGCATACAAAGTACGGGCCAGAGCCCCCACGTTGCCGGGATCCTGCACCTGATCAAGGACAACAATGAGCGGCAACGGCGCCTCTGACGCGGTCTCCAGCATTTCCGTAAAAGGCGCGTAGGAAAGTGCGGCGCAACGGGCAACTATTCCCTGATGGTTGCCGCGATACATAAAGTCCAGTTCCTTGACGGAAACAGATTTGAACGGGATTTTTTGTGTACGGCAAAGATCAAAGATATCATTGAGATGCCTGTCGTGTCGTCCCTTTCGGAAGGCAACAAAATCCACTCTGGAAGGAGCATCCATCAACAATTCCTTGACGGGCTTGTTGCCCACCACATACATCTTCCCGTCTTTTCTATCGTGGCCGTTTTTTTGCATGTATTATCCTTATAATGTGAAATATGACTACGTTGCCTTGCACATGCTTGCATTCCGCTCGATGACTCTGTAGGGAGTCTACCACTGTTGCAATCTTTACAAAGGTACGATAGCAGTAATATGCTCTGTTCGGCAATTTCAAGACTTTTTCTAGATTTCCCAAACGCACTCTATTAAAAAGAGAGGCTGGGGACCGGAGGAAAATTTGGAAGTATTTACATCTATACGTCTGCTTTTTGTCGCCCTGCTGGCTATGGGGTTGGCGTTTGGCTGTACCCCAAAGCGACCTAAGGAAGTCACACTCAATAAACCGGCTATCGTTGACGTGCCCGTTGATGCCGAGCCGCTTGAGCCTGAGGTTGAAGCCACCCCGGAAGCGGATGAGAGCTTGACCGAAACCGAGCAGGCTGTACTGAACGCCCGCTTTGGTCTGTTGTTCGACCTTGAGCCGCGCGAGACCAAGGAGGTTGAAGAATACTTCAACTATTTTACACATAAAGCACGAAAGACCATGGTACGTTGGTTAAAGCGTTCCCAGCGATACCTGCCCTATGTTCGGCGCGTTTTCACACAGTACGGCTTACCACAGGATCTCGTCCTGCTTCCGTTTGTCGAATCCGGCTACAACGTTCGCGCCTATTCATGGGCCGGGGCCGGAGGCATGTGGCAATTCATGAGGGGAACCGGTCGTCTTTACGGATTGAAGTCCAACTGGTGGATTGACGAAAGGCGTGACCCTTACAAAACGACCGATGCGGCCGCACGGCATCTGCGCGACCTCTACGACACGTTCGGCGACTGGTATCTGGCACTGGCCGCGTATAATGCCGGTGAAGGAAAAATTTCCCGAGCACTCAAAAAAGCCGGATGTAATGATTTCTTTGAATTGACCAAACGCAATTGCACATTGTCCCGCCGTGAGCGTCTCAAAACGGAAACCCGGCACTACGTTCCCAAGTTCATTGCTATTTCCAAGATTTTCCAAAATCTCGACACCCTTGGATTCGAGCCGGTTTCCTGGGAACAGGAAGAAGAGGTTGCCACTGTCACTATTCCTGGCGGCACCGACCTCCTTGCTCTGGCCCGTGCCGGAGGCATGACCTGGAGCGAATTTCACGAACTCAACCCGGCCTTTCGTCGTCAGGTCAGTCCACCGCATATGGACGCAACGGCCTATTTCCCTGTCGCCAACGCTGACAAGATGATGGCGTATCTAGCTGATCCCGGTTCCCGTCCCTATGCCGGGTACACCCGTCACCGCGTCCGCTCCGGCGACTCCTGGTGGCGGATTTCCCGACATTACAAAGTGCCAATCAACGTATTGAAAAAGGTCAACAACACCCGCTCCAACACGCTTCAACCCGGCCAATATGTCATGGTGCCAGGCCACGGCTCCAGCCGAAAAGTGGCGGCTTCCCGTGCAACCAGATCCTCGGCATCGGCCAAGACCCGAGCCCTTGCCGCCAAACGTAGCAACTACATTGTCCGCTCCGGAGATACCCTTTGGTCCATTTCTCAAAAATTCGGAACCACCATCAGCACACTCAAGCGTTCCAACGGACTGCGCTCCAGCCGACTCAAAATAGGACAAAAGCTCTATATCCCCAACAATTCCAGTGCCGCGACCAAACAGGCAGCCAAGGATGCCAAAAAGGTCAAGGCACAACTCGTCCGCTACAAGGTCCGTCCCGGTGACAATCTGACGGCCATTGCCCACAAGTTCGGAGTCACTGTCAGCCAGTTGCGCAAATGGAACGTTCTCAACAAGAAAGGCACTATCTACGCAGGACAACGGCTCAAGGTGTATGTTCAATAAAAGCATCACCAGAACCATTCTCGATAAAAGCCCGCTTGCCACACAACAAGCGGGCTTTTCGATACGCTCTCCTTAACAAATCAATCCAGTTGCCCTGGCAACCATCACTGTTACCATAAAAAACCTGCCGGTCGCACCCTCCCTAAAGTCAATGAGACTCAAAGCCTCTCTCTTGCCGCCTGCCAGATTTTCCGTAGGTTTACCCTCTGTCCCTGACCAAGGTTGCGGTGATGGGCCAAAATGAGTATATAGACAATGTCTAGAAATATACGGAGAATCAACATGGACCGTAAGCTACCAATTCTTTTGGCAATCATTATACTGTTGACAAGTTATGCCGTCAGCGGTTGCGCTGTTTATGACGTTATTGTGGAAGAACGCAATGTCAGCACCTATTCCAAGGATAAAAAAATATCCTATCTCATTGAGGAGAAATTCCTTGACGACAAGGACATCACCTTCCTTGACTTTGATGCCTACTGCTACGAAGGCCATGCCTATGTGATCGGTGAATACGAACGTCACGAGCAGGCGGACAAGGCGGCGCAGATAGCCAGAAAAACGCCGGGCGTCCATACTGTCACGACCTACTTCCTTCCCAAAAGCCCCAACGACAATTGCGGCACGACCGACAATATGGAAATTTCTGCGGCCCTGCGCCAGAAACTCATTGCCGACAACGAGATATGGTCCACCAATATCGATGTGGAGATGGTTCAATGCCATGTGGTCCTGCTCGGCCTTGTGGGTTCAAAGCAGGCAAAGGACAAGGCCATTGCCTACGCCAGGGCCATCCCCGGCGTACGGGGCGTCAAATCCTTTATACAGGTAAAATAAATGTCGGCCACAGAGCTATGCCGGAGGCATGTATGACAGTAAGCCCGTCTGTCGAGATCCGCACACTTCTCATAACCACGCTGTTCACAGTAGCACTGGCGGCCGGAGGGTGCGCGTCAAAAACAGAGTATCCTCCGGGAACGCACCTCCCTCCGGTCAACATGACGGATGTGGCGACAGGCAAAGCTGCCGACGTGGTCCGCACGGCTCGTTCCCTCAAAGGGAACCGCTATCATTGGGGTGGCACGTCCCCCCAATCCGGCTTCGATTGTTCCGGCCTTGTCTGGTACGTATACCGCCAACACGGCATACAACTGCCGCGTGTCTCCTGGCAACAATACCAGGTCGGCACACCTGTCAGCTACAGTCAGATACAGGCCGGTGATCTCATCTTCTACAATATAAACAAAGGTAACAAGTCGCTCCATGTGGGTATCGCCACGGGAGACGGCACGTTCATCCATGCCCCCAGTTCCGGCAAACGAGTCACGGAATCCCCCCTCAACAACAACTATTGGCGCAAACACTACATCGGCGCGCGACGTCTTTACCTCGGCGCGCCGGCTCGCAATAGCGGCACATCTGACTGCGTTGCCGACCCTGTTTTAATCCTCAACGTAGCGCTGCTACGCCTGCGGTTAAAACAAGGTCGGCGCCTTGCAGCTGCACCACTCTTGCAAGCCTAAGGACGCATAGAATCTTACGGTGTGGGAGAAGGAAGGCGCATGGGACTTTACGTGGTCGGGGAAGATAAAAATGCGAAATTCTTGCGGTGTCGGGGATAGGAGGGCGCATGAACCTTCGGGGGCGAGGAAGATAAGGACGCATGGAATCTTGCGGTGTTGAGGAAGGTAAGAACGCATGGGACGTTACGGTGTTGGGATAGGAAAACGCAGAGAATCTTACGTTGTCGGGGGAAAGGAAGATGCATGGAACTTTACGTGGTCGGGGAAGATAAGGACGCATGGAATCTTGCAATGTCGGGGATAGGAAAGCCCAATGGAGCCTCACGGTGTCGGGGAAGAGAAGGACGCATGGAGCCGTGCGGTATCGGGAGAAATAGAGGCGCATAAAGTCTTTGTCGCCGGAGAAAGCGAAGAGGAATCGGCGTGTCTTTGACGAAGTGAGTGTCTCAAAAAAGGACCATCTGGTTTGAGGGTGCTTTTTTATCATCGATCCCGCGCCGACAGGCGCATCCTTTACCGCGCGTCAGCCGGGAGCGAAGCGGACGGCTGAAGCGGAGCTAGCGCGGCTTGGCCCTCTCGCGCTTCTTGGCAGATCAAACGCGTGAACACGCTTTTGCTTTGGCAACCTCACCACACGCGCTCTTATGGAGAAAGGGACGTTTAAACCGGAAGTGTCAAAAAAAGTACCATCTGCCCAGG
>PDWI01002856.1_pt1 | contig 46798 bp, 29 predicted proteins | sample 1430891 | NCBI WGS metagenome assembly PDWI01 (sample SAMN01162508, study PRJNA174530) | Oral metagenome, whole genome shotgun sequencing project. | biome: Marine environment; feature: Marine mammal; material: Swab sample of the gingival sulcus; isolation source: swab sample of gingival sulcus...
TACAACAACATTATAACCCTCGTCACAAAGTTGAAAAGCTAGAGCTTCAAAATAGACGCCTGTGGCTTCCATTATAAACACCATCGGAATGTCTTCTTTATAACGGGAACGAGTCCAAGTTAGGAAGGATTGGAAGCCTTCAATTGTGTTGGGGAACTTGCGTGTCCCCTTGATTGTAACACGCTGAGTAGTATCTATAACACTCAGACAAACATCAAATTTTTCTTTGGCTAGGTCAATGCCTAGTGAATACTTGAGATAGGTTTTCATTGTTTTTTAATTATAAAAATTCTTCTTCCCTTTTTACTCATCAGTTATGCTAGATTGTAATACAATAGATCACATCTTTAAGTACTGTCCAAAGTCGGGAAGAATAATCATTGGCTTGCAATTCCTACAATTCTGTATCAAACTAGTTGTACTTTGTCTTTTCTATGAACAAGCCAAGGATAAAGATTAAATAGACTTAAACAAAGATATGAGCCTCTTCCCTAGAAGACAAAAATCTCTTCCGCAAGAGACTAGAGTTTCTTCGGGAACAAACTCCACACCCTATTCACTTTCGTTGCGTATTTAGTTTTTCAATTATGTATAGAGTATAAGGTTAAGTCCTATATTATCTATCTAAATTTGGATTATTGATAATTTCATTATCTGTAATCACATAAGTTAGCTTCTCATCATTCCAAGGAATCACCTTACCTTTGTTTTCAGTATCGAAACGATTCATACCTAACTTAATGTCCTTCTTACAGCGTTTGAAGGCAAACAATGCACGTCCCTCTCCCCAAAGCTCAATACGAGTCTGCAATAGAATTTCATCTATTAGCTCATCGTGTCCTAGAGCATCAATGTAAGAAAGGTCTTTGATGCGTCCCTTCAAGAAGTCCTTCAACTCAGCTTTAGCCTCGGCATCTCTTCCTAGATGAGCAAGAGCCTCAGTGTGTAAGAGATACATCTCAGCTACACGCAAGTAAACGTAATCAGCCGTCATAGGGTTCTGTGCCCCCCACTGACGCTTAGGCGAGAAGAACTTATTCATTGGGATATAGAGGTAAGCAGGACCTTTCTGGGCTGTCAAATCAATAAATTGATTCTTACGCACATCATCTGGACGAATTTGCTTGTAAAGCTCATCACTCATAATACGAGGACAACCAGCAAGTGCAGCATAAGAGTAGCTGAAAACATCTAACTGTCCCCAGAAAGAAACAAGACCGATATCCATATCTTCGGTCAAATCTGTTCCCCAAATCCACCCCTTAGTATTGACATCTGCAAAGCCAGTTCCTGTCTTTTTAACGACATTACCTTGAGCGTCTTTCACTTCGCCATAAACAATTTCTTCAGGCGTCATAGGCGTAAAGAGCTGATTAGCCTTAACAAGAGCCGAAGCTTGCTCCATCTTTTCCCAATTACCCATAAAACCATACATATAAGCGAGGTAAGAGTTTGCAACCTCTGCATTAGCTTGAAACTTACCTGTACGATGGAAATCCTTAAGATACTTAGCCGAAGTTGTCAAGTCTGAAATAACTTGCTCACAAATCTCTTTCTCCGAAACCTTTGGATGATTAGGCACTTTCGTATCGACGTACAGAGGAATTACTTTCTTCTCAGGCTCATAAGCTGTGAAGTAGAGCTGAGTAAGATAGAAGTAAGCATAACCACGCACAGCAAGAGCTTGACCAACCGTATGACGGCGAGAGATATCTTCTTCCTCAGTGCTACTCTCGTTGACAGCTCCAGCAGACTCAATAATACCATTAGCCGTATAAATCAAACGATAGTAATAACGCCAAGGGAGATAAGTAGAAGTCCTTGTACTTGTTCTATTATATTGGTAACGTTGTATCTCTGCTAACCAGTTATACCCTGTTCCAACAAGGCTTGTCATATCTCCAGAAAGATTATCTACAACAAGGTCAAAACCTTTCTGCCCAAAATCATAGTGAATTCGTCCTCTACCAGCAGGCGTTCCTCCTGCCCCTGGAGTATACATCCAAGCATACATACCTGTTAGCTGTCCTCCTTGCAAAGGCTCTGCAGCCTTAGGCGTATCCTTCGCCAAGTCCTCAAGTCTTTTATTTGTAATATAGTCTGTTGGCTCTTTCTCTAGGAAGTCTTTCTTACAAGAAGTCGTAAGCGTTGCTAGTGCCAAGGAAGCTATGATAAATATTTTTGCTTTCATATTATTATCTTTTTTTAGAATGACAAACTAATACCAGCACTTAGTGTAGTAAGTGGAGAGTAAGTATACGAACTAGATTCTCCGGTTCTTGAAGTTGCTGGGTTAAAACCTTCACGAGCAGAAAGCAAGAAAAGGTTATCTCCAGAGATCCAAATATTTGCATTGGTCATATAGATTTTAGATATCCAATGCTTAGGCAAGGTATAACCTAGACGAACATTCGCAAGGTTCAAGAAGCTATTAGACGTCAAGAAACGAGTTGAAGAAGCAATAGTATTCTTATCCAAACCATTTGCTAAGCGAGGAACATCTGTTACTTGTCCACGATGTGTCCAGCGATTACGGATGTCTGTGTGCCAGTTATTATTACCAACTTGTACACCCTCCATCAGACCAGCGTAAACATAGTCGTAACCATAACCACCTAAACTATAGATACACTGCACACTAAGGTCAAAGTTCTTGTAACCTCCACTAAGCGTAAAGCCACCACGTACTACAGGAAGAGCAGATTTACCGACATAGTCTAGAGTAGCATCATCATAAATCTCTGTAACTGTCTTACGGATATTAGCCACATCATCTGGATGACTATGCTTATATTGAACGAGCGACTTAATAACCTTGTCTTTATCCTTAGAGAACTTACCATCTTCATCCTTATCGACATAATAGCTCGTCCATTGAGAAAGACCATTATCAGGATTAACCCCAGCATATTCCCTCATATAATACTCGTATAGAGGCTTTCCCCCTTGACGACCAAAAGGACTATCACTAGTATCCAAGAACTTTGGCTTACCTGTTGATGGTTCAATAGGCATCGTTTCGATACGGTTTCTCAAGAAACCAGCATTAATTTTGAATGTCATATAGGCATCTTTAGTCTTGAAAATGCGATAATTCAAATCAATATCAACACCTTGGTTACTCATCTCTCCATCATTAACCTTATAGATAGCATAACCATTAGATGGGGCTACACGACGATCATAGATAAAGTCTGAAGAAAGTTTATGATAGAACTCCACATTAACATCAAGTTTCTTAAAGAGCGTCATCTCAAAACCAATCTGAGCCATTGAAGAGCGTTCCCAAGTCAAATCGGGACTTCCCTTCGTTTTGAACCTAAGCGAAACATCACCACCAAGAGGAGAAGCCTCAAAAAGGTCATACCCCGTATAGTAACCAATACCAGACTGCTGTCCTAGAGTACCATAACTAGCTTTTAACTTCAAGTAGTCAATAAACTCATTATTTTTGAGGAAATCCTCAGAAGACATAACCCAAGCTAAGCTAGCTGAACCAAACGTTCCCCACTTATTATTCAAAAAGCGAGAAGAACCATCACGACGAATAGACGCAGACGCAAAGTACTTATTATCATAGTCATAATTAATCTGACCAAAATAACTCTCTAAAGCATAAGACTCTGTGTAGCCTGTTGGAGCTCCATTAGAATTCAATGCATTATCAAAAGCATCAACGAATGGATCTACCAAACCTTTCTTAGAAGCATAATCAAGCTTATACTCCCAATCTGTTGCCTCGTGAGCCACGAAAGCATCAAAGCTATGAGCATTAAACTTCTTAGAGTAACGAAGCAAAGACAGAACATTGTAAGAGAAGTTGTTAACATTCTGATGAGTTAGAATACCTTTATCTGCTGCATTCTGACCATACCAAGCATTCGTCCGTTCTCTCCAGTCATTCCCTCTAAAGCTACCACTCAAAGTATTCTCGAATCGGAAACCATCTAAGAATTTAATCGTAGCATTGGCATTAAAATCAACACTATTTATAATATCTACTGTTGGGTTATAGAAAGCATCTCCTAATCCATTAGAACCTCCCCCTGCATAACCACGACCATTACCGTAATCAAATTGATAATGTCCCTTGTAATATGGGTCTTTGATTTTCTCTGCTGAAGAACCAATGACACGTGTTTTCTCTTTTTGGTCTGCAGGATCGATATACTTCTCCGTAATTGGTTTTCTAAGATATACAGGGTAAATAGGAGGCATATTGTCAATATAAGTAAATAGATTAGTACTTGAAGACTTACTCTGTCCAGCCTTCGTTGCCTCACTTCTATTATAAGCTAAACTAGCACTTGTAGACAGCCACTTATATGGATTAAAGTTTAGATTTAAGCGACCTGTTAAGCGACGGAAAGAAGAGTTCTTTGCAACCCCTTTGTCATCAAGATAACCTAAAGACATAAAGGCACGAAGTTTAGATGTACCTCCAGACATCTGAATATTTCCTTCTGTGCGTAGCGATGTTTGGAAAGCTTCATCTCCCCAAAGCTCTGGCGTATAGCGACGCTTCACATTAGGACGGAACTTACCCGTTGCAGGGTCAATCAAACTCTCATTACCAGCAAGAGGCTCCCACATATTATACTTAGGGTCAATACCTGATTGGCTAAATAGCTTTTCATTTGCATAGTTTGGAGCGTCCTTAGTCCACTTAGCCATATTCTCCTTTGTACGCTCAAGGATAATCTGCTTCTTTGGGTCTTTAGGGTCTGGAGCTATATGATCTTGCCAAATGTACTGATTTTTAAGACCTTCCCAACCAATCTCCATATACTCCTCAGGAGAAGTAATTACACTATGACGAGGAATAAAAGAAGAGGTGTTATAACCTTGCTTGAAAGTTGCATTTACAGAGAAACTTCCTGATTTTCCCTTCTTGGTCGTAATAACGACAACACCATTAGCTCCACGAGCACCATAGATAGACGTTGCTGCTGCATCCTTAAGAAGTGTAGTAGATGCAATATCATTAGGGTTAATGCTATTAAGCTTACCCATATATGGCACACCATCAACAACATATAGAGGTCCCATAGAAGCATCAATAGAACCGATACCACGGACATAAATATCTGGAGTTTCACCAGGTTGTCCATTTGTATTGACAATATTAACCCCTGGAACTTCTCCTGATAAAGCTTGAGTAATAGATGAAACTGACTTTTTAGATAATTCAGCAGCCTTAACCGTTACAGCAGAACCCGTAAAGGAACGCTTTGTAGCTTTAGAATAACCAACGGCAACAACTTCATCCAATATTTTAGAGTCTGCCGACAAACGCACTCTGATTAAACCATCTTTAATAGCAACGATTTTGGTTTTATAGCCGACATAAGAAATTTTTAATTTCTTAGCACCAGCTGGTGCTTCAAATTTAAAGCGACCATCTAAATCTGTTGCAACCCCTACTTTAGGGTTTTCTTTCACGACAACCGTGGCACCAATGACCGGTTGTCCATCAGCTTGCGAGGTAACGACACCTCTCACAAGCCTCTTCTGAGCTAAGACCACCCCCAACGATAGAAGAAGTGTGGTCAAAAACAGTAAACTCTTTCTCATAAACAATTTTATTTAATGGTGTAAAACAATAATGAAATATCCACCTATATTTTGCTTAAAACTTTTATTATAAAGGCTCTAGAATTTTGAAGTATAAAACTAACGAATAAACTTATTAAAGTACGACCAAGACATAAATAAAAAAGTATTTCCTAAATCGGTAGGCTCAAACGAGCTAAACGACCAAAAAAGTGTAGCAAAATATGATATATACTTCCAAATAACAATTAAAAAATTAACTTAAAGGCTTCTTTAAGTAGGTTTTGTTAATAAAACAAGTTCTTCAATCTAAAGGTACATTCAAAATACAAATACAACAGCACACCTACTAGACAAAGGTAACACTTTTTACAATAAAAACAAGCAAATAGTTCGAAATACCATAAAATCTCAAATTAAATAATTCAATATCCAAGAATGGTAAAACAAAAAAAAATGCCCCAAACCCAATAATAAAAAGGAAGTACAGACTTAATCTAAGCAAAAAGATTTATCTAAAAACAAGCTTTACTTCGGTTATTAGACTAGTTGCTAAGCCTATCAAATCGACCGAAGAAAAGTGGGGAATATAGGCGTTATAAATTTATCTAATGAGAAGCCCTTACATTAAACTTGGCTTAACTTTTAACATTTCACCACGGAGTGAAATAAATTACACGAGGGGGTGAAAACTTTTTCACCCCCTCGTGTAAATAAAACTTTAATAGCTTAAAAGTTTCTCTCAAAAGAAACGAAGCAAAATAGAAGCACTCTATTTATTCATATTAGCAAAATGACCATTAAGCTCAAGCAACTCTTTAGGCGAACCTTCCTCTAAGACTTTGCCCTCTCCAAGGACAACAATTTTATTAGCTTGAGCAATTGTTCGCATTCGGTGAGCAATAATCAGAACAGTCTTATCCTTAGTTAGCTCGGAAATCGCTTGCTGTACTTTCGTTTCACTTGAAACGTCAATACTTGCTGTTGCTTCATCTAAAATCACAATTGGAGCGTCCTTGAGCAAAGCTCTCGCAATAGAGATACGTTGCCTTTCGCCTCCTGAGAGTGTTTCTCCGTTTTCTCCCAAAATCGTATCAAAACCATTAGGTAATCGCTCAATGAAGTCCAAACATTGTGCCTGCCGAGCAACTTCTTTGACTTCCTCGTCGCTTGCGTCCTTTCTCCCAATACGGATATTATCCATAACCGAGGCATTGAAGAGGACTACATCTTGAAAGACAATAGAGTAATGCTCCAAGAGATGTTCGGGGTCAATCGTAGCAACATCATTACCTCCAAGTAAGATACGTCCCTCTTGAGTGTCCCAGAAGCGAACGGCAAGCTTTGCCACCGTACTTTTACCACAACCCGAAGCCCCAACTAAAGCCGTTACCTCGCCTTGTTTCGCCGTAAAAGAAACATCGTTTAGGACTTGTTTACCTGCTTCATAGGCAAAACTCACTCCTTCAAAAGCTATATCGTAGCAGTCCGTTTGAAGATACCCTTCCCCCTTCTGCATTGGAAGTTCTTGAATTTCACGCATTCTATCAATACGGACATCAAGGAAAGCCAGTACGGCAATATTATTGAATATCTCAATAATAGGCATATAAATGCTCGAGGCAATCATCAGAAAAATAAGAAAAGTAAAGGAAGTAATCGTACCCTCACTCAGCATATAAGCCCCTAAAAGCAAGACTGAAGGCAGACCAAGCCTTAGGACAGAGTACGAGCCACTGAGGAGCGAACCAACCAACATCTCACCTTTGACTAAGCCTTCTTCATAGCGATTTAGTCGCTCATCAAAAGCTATTTTATAAGCTTCTTCGCCATTGTAAGACTTAATTTCTTGAATTTCCTCCAAGCCCTCTTGGATATACTCCGATACTGCTCGCTTATCTTGATAAGTGTCAATATGCAGTTGCTTCATCTTTTGCCTCGACAAGAAAAGAATAGCAAGAGCCAAAGGAAAGACCCAAAAGAGAGCTAGGCTCAGTTGCCAATTAAAAGAGAATAAGCCCAAAAGAACTAAGGAAATACTAATAAAGGCAGCAAAAATCTGTGGTATGCTATGCGAGAATGTTTGCTCCAAATAGTTGTTATCCTCCATTACGGTTGCAGTCAAATCCGAAAGGTTATGCTCGCCGTAATAAGCAAGGGGAAGCTTACGCATCTTCTCTGCAAGCGTAATACGTCGCTTGGCACTCTCTTGATAGACATTAGTATAAACGCTAGCATATTGCTTAAAAGAAATCAGATAAATAATAAGCATTAGTCCCAAAGCTAAAAGCATATAAAAGCCATAACTAGAGTATACTCCCTCCCCTTCTATCGAGAGATAATCTGTCAAAAAGAAGTAAACGTACACAGCAGGAAGCATAAGAGCGATATTCTGCAAACTCGTCCATAATATTCCTTTGATTAAGTTCCTAGCTCCTTCCTCAGATAGAGCTAAACGATTTTGAAGATATTGTATCATAGTTCTTTCTTATTTAGATATGCCATTGAATTGATTTCTGATATTCTGCCCACATTGAGCTATAGACCTGTCCCTTGGCAAGCAACTCTTCGTGAGAGCCTTGTTCGATGATTTGTCCTTTATTCAGCACGGCAATATTGTCTAGATTTTGTACCGTTGTTAGGCGATGAGCAATCATCAGCACCGTCTTCCCATCGGTGAGTTCACGGAGAGCTTGCAGAATAAGTGCCTCATTCTCTGGGTCGGCAAAAGCCGTCGCTTCGTCTAGAACAATAATAGGTGCATCTTTGAGAAAGGCACGAGCTAAGGCAATGCGTTGCATTTCCCCACCAGATAAGTAAGTGCCTTCTGTACCAATCTTCGTGTCTAAGCCCTTAGGTAAGCGCTCAATTATCTCACGAGATTGCGACAAATCAATGGCTCTATTCAATTCGTCCTCTGTCGCATTAGGCTTACCATATAATATATTCTCACGTAGAGATGTCTTGAAGAGCTTGGTATTCTGAAAAACAAATGACACTTTATTCATCAAATCCTCTTTGCTCATCTGACGAACATCGACGCCACCAATTTTAACGATACCCTCAGTGCAGTCCCAGAAGCGAGGGACAAGGCGAGCAAGCGTCGTCTTACCTCCTCCCGAAGTACCGACAAGAGCCTGCGTTTCGCCCTCTTTAATCGTTAAGTTAATATTGGTCAAGGCATTCTCTTTCGCCCCTTCGTAACGGAAGCTAACATTCTCAAAGCAAATATCTGCCTTGTCAGTTGTCTTAGGTTCGCCTAAAACTTCCAAGACTTCGCCCTCGGTAATCTTCTCAATACGCTCCAAAGACTGCTTCAGCAGATTAAGGTTATTCTGCAAATACATCACCTTCATTATTTGAGAAGCAAAGAGAGGTGTTACAAGGATATAGAGAAAGAGATTGCTAATCACCACCGTCATCGGTTCGCCTTGGTTGATCAAGACAATGCCAGCTGGGATTAAGAAGAAAGCAAAACTATGAATTGCCACCAAATATAGAGTAAAAGGGCGTTGCCAAAGCATTGTAAAATGCAGAACTAACTTCTTATAATTTAAGATACTATCATAGAAACGCTTAAAAGAATAGACCGTTTGCTGGAAGACCTTAACCACAGGAATGCCTCGAACATATTCAACAGCCTCGCTTGCCATCTCCTCCTGAGCATTGAGGTATTGCTCTTGATACTTATTAGCTGAAGAGTTCATCATCGTTCCCATTACAGCAAATGCAATGAAAAGAGGTACAAGCGATACCAAAGCAAAACGCCAATCAAAGATAAACATCAGAATAAGCAAGCCCACAGGAGCCATAATACTCGCCACTAAATCAGGCAAGATATGGGCAATAAAGGTGTGCGTTGCAGAAGAGTCGTCATCAATAACTTTACGCATTTTCCCCGTAAGTTTATGGTCTAATAAGCCAAGAGGCAACTTAATGACCTTCGCCATTGCCTCACGTCTGAGGTTAACTTCTACACGAAAAGCCGACAAATGCGAAAACATTAGGGCAAGGAAATACAGCAATATAGATAAGACTGTTAGCCCCATTACCCAGAAAGCATAAGTATAGACAGAGCCTTCAACAGCATTGTGCGTCAGAACGCTACGCACGACAAACCAAATCAGCACAAAAGGTGCAAGCGAGATAAGCCCATAGAGAGCCGAACTAATGAGCGAAAGCGTGAAGAAAGGACGCCTATCACCCATATAGTTCTTGATTTTAGAAAAGATATTCATCTACTTACTTGTATGAAAAATTGAATGTATTAATATAGCTATTATAGATATTGATTATAAGAAGACTAACTTACCCCTAGCTAGAGCTAAGGATTGCTAGCTATTTTCTTATTTCACTCCGTGGTGAAATAAATTACACAAGGGCGTGAAAAGTTTTACACCACGGAGTGAAATAAGAAATAAATTAGAAACTATAGCGAGCTTTGAAGAAAACTTCTGAATTATCCTTGAAACGAGCAAACATACCTTTGCCATTGCCTTTGCCAAAGTAATCAGCACCAAGGAAAAGGTGTATTTGGTCTGTCAAAGCATAATCCAAGGAGAAACGATTAAATAGTGAACGGTTATTAAGGTCGAAGTAAAGGAAGTTGGATAACTTGAGCGTATTATCTAAGAGCTGTTTGCTCACGTTGAGCGTCGCCAAATTCATACGCTTTTCTTGTATAAGATTGGTATTGTAATTAAATATTCTCTCTGAAGAAAACTGAGCCGAAATAAACCAATCATTCGGAGCGTACCAATCAAGTCCCACAAGGTAGTGCAAAGAGTTCAATCGCTCAGGCTCTTGCCTAACTCTATTATTTGTCTGAAAAGCCTTGTCAAACTTATAAGCTCCCTCACCACGAAGAACAAATTCGCCCAAAGGCTTCGAGAAGTCTGCACCAATAACGCCCATTCTGTAGTAATTAGCTCTTACGAACATAGACCTATTGGGGAGTTGTCCAAAAGCAAAGATGGGCATTTTATTCCAAGTATAGAGAGCCGAAACCGAGCAATCCAAGCCAGCAAGACTTGCTTTTAGCCGAGAGCCAAATTCCATATTTGAGAATTTAGTCTTAACTTGCTCATCAATATAGGTGAAGTTTACCCCTTGATTTGCGAAGGCCCCTTGCCCCCTGAAGAGAAACCACGCACTCTCGGGGTTCAGTGCAAAGCGAAAAGGTTCAAACTTTGGCACTAAAACGGTTTCAAGATTAAGCTTATCATTGAAAATATTAAAGCGAAGAGCATTTACTGGCGTACGAATATCGTCGTAGTCCTGAGCCAAAAACTCTCGCATATCCATTGAGGAGATTAAGTCCGTGATACGCACACCATCGGCACTGCCCCACAGCACGAACTGACGCCCTAAACGGAGCGACCAATGCTTGTCTTTGTAGTCAAGATAAGCCTCTCGAAGCTCAATAGATTGCTTCTCCTCTTCAAGAGCATTATAACTAGCATTGAAGGAAACGAAAGCCTTCGCTCTATCATAGCCTTGCTCTAGCTCAGCCCTCAGACGAGTACGAGAGGAAAGCAAGTCATTATCCTGCTCCACTGCCATAGCGTGATAAGTATCGACGAAACCTCTAAAGCTAAAAGCTCGTTCCTGAGCTGTAAGCCTTGGGGCAAGGCTCACGACAATTGCCCCAAGGATAGCTAAACGATGAATAAATTTATTGCCAAACATTACAAATGTCCTCCCTCTAAATTATTTGTATTAAACTGCCCCTCGTCCAGCTTGACGTTGAACTTTGGGTTCTTAATCTCCAAGATTGTCTGGTGCTTGCGTTGAACGTTATCCATCTCCATTCGCTGAGCAATCCAAAAGCCATCAAGCTTACTAATCTTGGAGAAAGTCAAAACACGCTGTAGTTTCCCTCGCTTATCGTAATACTCTACACGAAGAGGCATTAAGCAATCCTTACGAATCCAAGAAATCTTTTTGGCATAGACATCACGCTTATCCTTGGAGATTGATTCTATCTTCCAGCAAAGCTTACCATCTTTAGACTTTTCCTCTCCGAGAAGTTTGTGCGTATCTTCATCAACATTGCGTTTCCCCAAATCATCATAGGTAAAGTCACTACCCATAAAGTAGTCTTTCTTTGCTGATGAACCACTGATACGTCTAGTCTTCTTCATTGCAGGAAGGTAGAGCCACTTATCATCATCTTTGCCGACTTCGTCATAATCCCAAGTAAGGAAGCCTGTCCCCTTCACGTCCCCAGGGTAGAGGAAAAACATCATTGACTTGCTATCTTGCTTATTCTTCCCACAGTCAATAGAGTAAGAAAGCATTTTACGTTCACGCTTACGCCCACGTTTATTGATAAGGGTCATCGTCATCTCTGACTGACGAGTATCTCCATTTGGTCTATCAATGGTCATCTGCACAATCTCTCTTGCTGTTTGTGCTTTCAAGTCGAAAGTCTTAGCTGTCAGTCCTAAGCCAAAGATTAGGCTTAATTGTAATATACGTTTCATAATGTTATCTTTTTTTCTTTGTTTAATTCTTATATTAGTTTAAGGGAATAGCTACCTCCTAAACAATTGAGATACCCACCCTTCCCCCTTCGAAGGGGGAAGAGCCACGTAGTGGCTCAGGGGTATGAGAAGAGAAAAATAAATAATCCCCTCATCCCTCCCCTGCCTACGGCAGGTACTCCCTTCAAAGGGAGAATTTCAATCTCCTTATAGAAATTCATAATTCATAACTATTGACTCATAACTCTTACTTCTCTTTGCCGAAGATATTGAAGCGACGGAAAAGCAATGGCGTAATGAACAAGTCAGAAAGCAAAGCCGTCATCATACCTGCCACCGAAAGCAAGCCCATATTAATGAAAGCTTTACTATCTGAAATCGTATAAGTTGCGAAGTTAGAAGACATAATAATACTTGTTAAGATAATGGGCGTTCCAACGATACGGAAGGTCTTCAGCACAGACTTTCTATAATTAGGCTCTCGCTCAAACTCAAGCTGTCCGTGATTGATGAAGTGAATAGTATCATCAACAGCCAAACCAAGTATCATAGGCATTATCGTTGCTGTCATCATATCAAGGGGGAAGTTCATCAAGCCCATCAAACCTCCGACCACGATAGCAGGCATAATATTAGGAATTAGTCCGACAAGCCCTATCTTAATGCTACCAAAGACTAAAGACATCAGCACGCCTATGATAACTAAAGAAATTAAGAATGACATCATTTGCCCCCTGACAACATACTGCATCATCGCTGTAAACTGAGGAATAACTCCTACTGGTGTTACAAGAGCATTAGGGAATAGTTCCTTGGCTTTATCGGTAATTTCTTGCAATTCTCGCTCAACTTCTCCCGAATTATAATTACGTAGCTCAATCTTCAGACGTAGACGTTTATAATCGTAATCAATCCAGTACTCAGACTCACTCCCTCCAGCATTTTCATAGAGTAGCAATTCTTGAGCGATTTCATTGTCATTATTTGGGATACAATAGGCTTCATCTTGCCCACTATTGAGCGTTTGATTTAAGTCCTTAAGGATAGTAAGCAGAGAGTTTGTTCGCTTAACGAGAGGTTCTTTCAGTACGAAGTTATTCAGTTTATCTAAGTTCTTAAGAGCTTCTATTTGCTTAGCCTGCCCCTCCTCTGGGAACTCAATCATCATATCGAAAGAATAGAGCGAGCCTAAATCATTCTCACAAACTTTAAGTAGCTTATCTACATACTCTACCTTACGCCCCTGTGTACGCTCTACGTCAAAAGCTGGTTCAACTTTTGTAAAGAAATAAAGTAAAACAAAGCTGAGAGATAAGAAAATAGTCCAAATCAGTTTTTCGTGACCAAGCACCCAATCTCCCAACTTCTCAAGTTGTACATCTAGCCAAGTTTGCTTGACTTCGCCCTCCTCTGTATGATGAGGCTGAACATCTTTCCCTAAGCTCAAAGCAATAGGTGTCAAGGTCAAAGCAATCAAAAAGGCAAAGATGACACTCGTCGAAGCTGAAATACCAACAAAATGTAATGGGACAACAGGAATAGCTAAGAACGACAGTAATGCAGCAAAGGTCGTGAAAGCAGAGAAAAGTACTGCCCAAGCCATATCTCCTATCGTTTCGACAGCAGCCTCTTTTCGCTTGCCGTGCTCTCTGAGCTTTCGTTTGAAATAGGAGAAGATATGTATGTTGTAAGCAACAGAGATAGCAAAGGCAAGAAGCATCGGAATAAGCAACATTCCACTATCTATACTCAGTCCTAGATAGCCAACTAGTCCGTAAGACATTACGACAGAGCATATAGCTGTAATGATTGGAATAAGAACACCTCTTAATGAACGAGTCGCAATAGCTAGAACTAGCAAGGCAATCAAGATAGCAAGCCCCATTACTTGAGGCATTTCCTTAGCAATCCAATCAATTTTCTCCGAAGCTAAGTAAGGCATTCCCGTTGCTAGAGGGTGAAGCTTAGCGTATTTTTCTTTTTGAATAATGCGACGTGCTTCTGCTCCCGTTAGGTAGTCGGGCGATTTAGCTCCCTTGGTCAGTTCTTGGGTTTCGTCCTTCCAGTCCTCAGGATTTGGGAAAGGGCGAAGCTTAAGCAAAATCCACGCACTACGTCCATCCCTAGAAACAAGACGGTTAGTAAGACTTTTCTTTGAGAAGACCTTTGCCTTAATTTCAGCTAAGCCTTCTTTATCGGTCGGAATATCCTCTGGCACAATCTGCTCAATAGTCATACCATCGTCTTCGCCAGAAAGAAACTCCATATCCGTCAGCGAAGTAATCTTATCGGAGAAACTAATACTATCTAAAAGCTCATTAGATAGTTCTCTGATTAGTCCTAAGTTCTCCGTCGTAAAGATGTTATCACTCTGTACCAAAACGGCAACAAAGCTATCATTCCCAAAAATATCTTTGAACTTATCTGTCTGCAAAATCATCGGGTCATCTTCAAGGAAATAATCTTCCCACGTTGATTTTATGTTTAATTTTGTCAGACCAAAGCCCCCAATCAGCAAGGCAACTAAGAGCATTGATAGCGTAAGCAGACGATGGTTCATCACCCACTGCCCACGACGGAAAAACCATTGATTAATTTTTTCTAATTGCATATTACTTATATTTTTGAATTGATTATTATTCCTTTTCTTTGAGCAAAGCATTCCAACCAGCTGTAACAAAAGATGTATATTGCCTCATTGCCTGACGAACATCTTCCTCGCTAAGCGTACTATCGGAAACTAAGATTGATAAAAAAGTAAACATCATTTGCTGTCCGAAACGTAGGATAAGAGGAGAAAACTCTAGAACTTTAGAGCTTGGAAACTTACTCTTAAAATTACTCAACCACTGAGGCATATCACTTAAGGTTCGTTCCTCCATATTAGCCCCAAAGTTTTCTAGAGAAGAGCCTTCTGACTTATTAAGCAAAAGCTTTAGATCTTCACGATACATTAGGAAGAATGCCATAAAGTCTTCCGACATATGTTCGGCATATTCCTCTCTTGGCACATTGATATATCGCTCCAGTTCTTTTTCAGACGAATGCTCCTGACGCATAACATTCCAAGCATCTAAGAGAGGTTGTAGCACTGCCACATATAGTTTGTCCTTGCTCTCAAAGTGATTGTATATATTACTTACGGCAACACCAGCCTCGCCAGCAATTCTTCTAAGCGAAGCATCTCGAAAGCCGTGTACCATAAATTCATCTCGTGCGACCTTTAATATTCTATCTTTAGTTGTCAGTTCTTTCATCTTTTCATATACTAATTAAATCTTCTTCTACAAAGGTAAGAACTTTTTCTTAAATAATGAACACTGTTCATATCGCAAATTATTAGTATTTATCAGATGAACAGCGTTCACTTTATACCTAAAAATTATTAGAAACTCGTAAATTATATGCTAAACTTGTCAGAATAAACAAGCAAATAAGCAGGGCGTAAGTATAGAAAACAAAAATGTCCTACTCTCCCGAGTAAGACATTCTTTGATGTAAAATTAATAACTAAGACGAAAAAGATGATATATTTTTCATATACAAAAGAACAAGTTTTTGAGAACTTATGCAAGAATTTCGATATGTTATATATCACATTTGCATATTTTTCGCCTAATTATATATTAAATGTGATAGAAGTATAGAAACGACGTGGCAACATAGGTCCATAAACGAAGGTTGAGGCACGACCAGCTCCCATATCAGAATCTTTCTGATATGCATTGAAGATATTCTGCATACCAACGCTTAAGTCCATCTTGACAGCCTTTGAGAGCTGAAACTGATAGTTTGCCTTAAAATCAAAATCAAAGAAAGGCTTCGCATCAACAAGGACACCTTTCTCCAAGCCCAAGTATCTTGCACCATTTTTATCCGTAAAGTCAATCTCATTATTCTTCACAACTGCACCAGTAGGCACGCCACCTGTATAGGCTTCGTGAGGAACAAGCATAGAACCAGTATACGTTCCAGAGAAGATAAAGCTAAGTTTCTTAAGAGGACGAAGCGTTGAAGTAAAGTAACCATAAACCTCAGGCGTACGGATATAGTCCTTAGTCTTAATCGCCTTACCTCCTAGGGCATCTTCTTTAGCAATGTGTTCAACCTCATTAGCATATTGGCTCTTTTGTAGCGTTAATCCAAATTGCAGTTCCCAAAATCTTCTGAAGGCAATCTTAGCTTCAAGGTTTGATCCATAGACTTTGGCCTTACCTCCATCATCATTAATGATATAGCGTTGCTGAATGCCATTGATAGTTTTCTGAATAGGCGACTCAACAAACTGATTAGTAAGCGTTGTAAGGAAACCTTCTGCCATTACATTATACTGCCAATCATCAGAGAATGAACCGTAATAGTCTAGAGAAAGACTTACACTACGAGAGCGTTCTTCCTTGAGGTCTTTGCTCAAAACACGAGAGATAGGCTCACCACCTGCTAAAGCCACGTGCATATCTTCATCAAAATATTGAGGAGCTCTAAAACCCTCGCTATAAGAAAGACGCATACTGAAGTCTTTAACTGGGTTGTAACGCACATTGGCACGAGGGCTAAAAACGAAGACTGGGTCAATATCCTTTTCGCCATTCTGAAATAAAGTAACGTAATCAAAGCGTCCACCAAGCAAGAAGCTCCACTTATCACTCTTGTACTCTATCTGATTAAACTGAGAGTAGGTATTAACCTTTTGGTCAATTTCAGCAGGACGATAGCCACTAAGGTCTGTTAGCGTACTAAAGGTTGCTTCTAGTCCTCCCGTATAGTGGAAGTTTTTGGGGAATTTATGAATATACATCCCCCCCACTTGAGCATCAAAGCCTTTACTTGTACCGTAAGAGGTCAGAGCTGTTTTAGTTTCATCTAAATCCTTGAATAGCTCATCAAGGTCTTCTCCTCCTCCTCCATAATAACTTTTACGTAGCACCTTCTGTCCAGAGGCATACAGACTAAACTTATTCTTTCCATCAGCATAGCCTTGGTCAAAGCGAATACTACCTCCCGTGATATAATGCTGAAGATATTCAGCAATATTAGCACGGAAAGGAGGCAATTCTAAGTTATCCCCCCCTCGGCGATGTTCGTGCATTGAACGAAATTCTGCTGAAATCTTACTATAAATCCCCGTCTTGTAATAAGTACGGAAACCTAAAGCTCTATTTTTCAGCTCAGGGGTTTCTGTGTAATCATCTCCATTAAAGTCAAATCCATCACGAGCACTATATTGCCCAAAAATCATCATCGCTGCCTTCCTATCATCTGTAACAAGAGAAGCATTAAAAGACGTAGTTGGATTAAAAGATGAAAATTCATCTCTATCATTGGCAAAAGTCGTAGCATTCTGAGTAACGCTGGCACTATTACGCAGAGGTTCACGTGTAATCACGTTGATAACCCCACCAACGGCATTTGCCCCAAAAAGAGCAGAGCCTCCACCACGAATGACTTCTACACGCTCAATCATTGAAGCTGGAATTTGCTCCAAGCCATAAACCCCAGCAAGGGCAGAGAAAACGGGACGACTATCAATCAATATTTGAGAATAAGCCCCCTCAAGTCCATTGATACGTACTTGATTAAATCCACAATTTTGGCAGTTATCTTCGACACGCAAACCGGGTTGAAAGCGTAAACCTTGACTAAGGTTCTCGGAGTTTGTCTTGATAAGATCACGCCCAGACAGCACGGTAACTAGGCTTGGAGCTAGCTTACGTCGTGTTACTTGTCTATTGGCAGAAACGACAACCCCGTCAAGGTCAATACTCTGTTCCTCAAGTAAGAAACGAACGACACGAGTCTGAGCAGAACTCAAGTGAACTTTCTTTCTTGAAACGCTAAAGCCCATATATCGAGCTTCAAGAGTAAATGTCCCTGCTGGCAAATTGTCTAGACTAAACTTACCCGAGAGGTCTGTCGTTGTCCCAACGGTTGTCTCTACAAGAGTTACCTGAACATAAGGCAAGGTTTCTTGCGTTTTGGCATCAAGAACAGAGCCAATAATACGAGCTTCCTTGACTGCTTGCTGAGCTTCCACTTTGAGGGGAAGTAGTGCTACAAAAAAAAGTAGGCTTAACCTACAGAATAACGTAATCCTTTTTTTCATTCGAACTTTCTTTTTATTTTTTATCATTTTCTACAAACAAAGGTAGAGTTTTCTCACGTATATTCCTAGATTTCACCTTATCTTAATAAGGAAAATACCTATTTATTGTGAATAAGTATTTAGGTCTTTTACTATTTATTGGGGATATACTTTAGTTTTATTGTTAAGGTATTGGAAGTTTCTAGTACAGAAAAGTGCGACACCTCTTACTAAGGCATCGCACTTTTATATACTTAATTTGAGTTTGACTACTTATTGAATGGACGAACATCAAGGAATAGTTCGTCAAGCTGTTCATCATCAATAAGCGATGGAGCATCAATCATTACATCACGTCCCGAATTATTCTTAGGGAAAGCAATACAATCACGAATACTATCCAAACCGGCAAAGAGCGAAACAAGTCTATCCAAGCCATAAGCGACACCACCGTGAGGAGGAGCTCCATAACGGAAAGCATTCATTAGGAAGCCAAACTGCTCCTCTGCTTTCTCTGGCGTGAAGCCAAGCAAATCAAACATCTTCGCTTGTAAATCTTTGTCGTGAATACGAATAGAACCACCTCCGACTTCGACACCATTGATAACCATATCATAAGCGTTAGCACGAACCTTAGCTGGATCTGTATCTAGCAAGGCAACATCCTCTAGCTTTGGTGAAGTAAATGGGTGGTGCATAGCATAGAAACGCTCTGTTTCATCGTCCCACTCAAATAGAGGGAAGTCTACAACCCATAGACAAGAGAAGGTATTCTTATCTCTTAGCCCTAGCTGACTACCAACCTCAAGACGAAGTTCACAAAGTTGCTTCTGCGTCTTCTCACGCTCGCCACACATAATCAAGATTAGGTCGCCAGCCTCTGCTCCCATACGTTCTTTAAGTGCTTGAAGGTCTTCTTGTGAGTAGAACTTATCTACAGAACTTTTAACGCTTCCATCTTCGCCGACACGAGCATAAACTAAGCCACTAGCTCCAATCTGAGGACGCTTAACGAAGTTTGTCAAGCCGTCTAACTGCTTACGTGTATAGTTCGCAGCACCTTTGGCACAAATCGCTCCTATATATTCTGCATTATCAAAAACGCCAAAACCTTTACCCTGCATTACATCCATAACTTCCACGAAAGTCATTCCGAAGCGTGTGTCAGGTTTGTCTGAACCATAAAGGTTCATTGCGTCAGCAAAGCTCATTCTAGGGAAAGGCAATGGCAAATCAACACCACGCAATTCCTTGAAGAGGTGTGCCGTCATTCCCTCGAAAACAGTCAAAACGTCTTCCTGTTCTACAAAGCTCATCTCACAGTCAATCTGGGTAAATTCAGGCTGACGATCAGCACGGAGGTCTTCATCACGGAAGCACTTCACAATTTGGAAGTAACGGTCAAAGCCACTAACCATAAGTAACTGCTTAAAAGTCTGAGGCGACTGAGGAAGAGCATAGAATTGATTGGGGTTCATTCGAGAAGGTACAACGAAATCTCTTGCCCCCTCTGGAGTCGATTTAATTAGAACAGGGGTTTCAACTTCGAGGAAACCTTCTCCATCAAGGTAGCGACGCACCTCCAAAGCACAGCGATGTCTTAGCTCAAGGTTACGACGAACAGCGTTACGACGCAAATCTAAGTAACGATACTTCATTCTAAGGTCATCACCTCCGTCCGTATCATCTTCAATAGTAAATGGGGGAGTTTCCGATTTATTTAAGATATTGAGCGTCTGAACTTCAATCTCAATCTCTCCAGTAGGAATATTTTTATTCTTATTAGAGCGTTCAGCGACCAAACCTTCTACTTGGATTACGTACTCACGACCTAACTTCTCAGCACGCTCGACAAGCTCACTGCCCATACGTGCTTCATCAAAAACAAGCTGAGTAATTCCGTATCTATCTCTTAGGTCAACGAAGGTCATTCCACCCATTCGGCGAGCTTTCTGCACCCAACCAGCAAGGGTTACCTGTTGTCCTTTGTTTTCTAGGCGAAGTTCGCCACAGGTATTTGTTCTATACATACTTATATAATCTTATGTTTTATATTTCTTGACTAAGCTACAAATTTACAAATTCTTAGCGATATAGCCTATCTTCATTGGAGCAAAACATTATTTTCTCTTAGCAAAAGTTTGAGTTTGTCAGGGGACAAACTAGAGTTTGTTCGGGAAAAAACTGGAGTTTGTCCCCTGACAAACTCAAAAGTGCAAGGGAGCATTAATATTGCTTACACGAGAATTTTGCTATCTTTGTAATATTGTATATTTAAGATTTATTTGATAATGAAAAGATTTGTATTAGCAATATTATTAGGTCTAAGCTTCGGTCTAGGGATAACAGCTCAAAGTGTCAGCATTGAGGGTGTTAGTAGCGTTCTAGCTAAAGAAGATAAGTTTGACAAACTTAATGTCTATTTAACATTAGGCAAACCTAAGACTCTAAAGATTTTCGCTTCAGCTAAAGCTCAAATTTTAGTTTATAAGGAGAACCCTCTACAAGCTCAGCAACTTATTTCAGCAAACTACAAAGCCCAAAAACAATGCTGGGAAATTACTCAGCCCGAAACGTCTTGTGGCTATTTAATCAAAGAAGAAGGGGCATTAAACCAATATGTCTATCTTTTGAATTACGAGGACTATGCCTTTCAGCCTAAGAACTTATCCATTCGTTCTCAGAGTCAAGACCCCTGTCGTCGTATAATCTTATCTTGGGAAGGAGCTGTTCGTCCTATGCTCTATTATGGTTCTATGGGTATTGCTCAGAAACTCAAGCGAGCTGTAGAACTAAAGTACAAAAATCTTATCTACTCAAAAGAAAAGCACCAGTTCAATGCAAAGGCAATAAGCGAAATCATAGAAGTAGAAGGAGAGCAATATGAACTAACAACTTCGCTCACAGATACAGAATACGCGCTTATCGGCGACCAATGGCAGAAAAAATTTGCCTTAGAACTCCCCAAACAAAGCTCTCCCCTATTTGAAACTCAAAGCTTAGAAGTATATGGTTTCATTCGTGTTTTAAGTGAAGAAGGCAAAGAAATATCAGAAGATGACTGGAGTTTGCTCTCTGCCCCCATTACTTTAGAGTTACAAGCCATTGGGAATAAGCCCGAAGCACAACGCTATCGTTGGAAGATTTTACAGCGAAAGAATGGAGCTAAAGAAGGTGAAACAATCCTAGATTACACTGGGACTTCAACAGAATATGTACTTAATCAAGCTGGCTACTATAGCATTATCTTAGAAGCTTTCACAAATAATGGAGCTTGCTCAAACAAAAGCTTTAGACAAGAACTAAGAGTACAAGAGTCCAAACTAGAAGTACCAAACGCTTTTAGTCCCTTTGATAGTTCTGGGGTCAATGATTTATTCAAAGTTTATGCTAAATCTTTGGTTAGCTTTGAGGCTCATATTTTTGCTCCCAATGGACAGAAACTATACTCGTGGCACAATGTTTCTGAGGGGTGGAATGGTCGCTATCGTGGCAAGAAGATGCCAATGGGAGCTTATTACTATGTCATCAAGGCTCAGGGAGCTGATGGCCTTCATTACAATAAAAAAGGAGTTGTAAACTTAGTTCGAACAGACGGGTTTAATACCTTTGGTAATCAATAAGTTTTCCAATACAAGTAAAATTAACTAGCTTCGGTCGTTGAGCCTGTCGAAACGACAAGAAAGAAGTTAAAAAAAGTGGACGCTTCGACAAGCTCAGCGACCAAAATAGAGCAAACAATCCTAAATATAAAGTTCTCCTAGAAGAACAAGCATTCAAAGAAAAGAAATCAATCAATGCAAGATATAGAAATAACTGGAGCAAGAGTACACAATCTAAAAAATGTCAATGCTCATATACCACGCTACTCACTCTCTGTCATTACAGGACTTAGTGGCAGTGGCAAGTCCTCACTAGCGTTTGATACGCTCTATGCCGAAGGGCAGAGGCGTTATATTGAAACCTTTAGTGCCTATGCTCGTGGTTTCCTCGGAGGAGGAATGGAGCGACCAGACGTAGAAGAAATCAAGGGTCTAGCTCCAGTCATCTCTATTGACCAGAAGACTACAAACCGTAATCCTCGCTCAACGGTTGGAACAGTAACAGAAGTTTATGACTTCTTCCGTCTGCTCTATGCACGTGCTTCCTTGCCCATTTCTTATCTATCGGGCAAGCCTATGCAACGCTATACGCAGAGTGAAATCCTTGAGCTAATATACAAGCGACTTGAAGGCAGAAAAGTGCTTTTCCTTGCTCCTCTTGTAATGCAACGCAAAGGGCATTACAAAGAACTATTTGAAACGCTTCGCAAGAAAGGTTACCTCAACGTTCGAGTAGACGGTACGCTTCAAGAAATCGTTTATGGAATGAAGCTAGACCGATATAAACTGCACTCTATTGAAGTACAAACGGATAAGCTAAGAATTAGTAAGGAGCAAGACGAACGTATATCTGAGAGTCTGAACCTAGCAATGCGTGAAGGTAAGGGGATGATGATGATTTTAGACATCGAGAGTGGAGAGATTACCTATTATAGTCGTAACTTAATGTGTCCCGAAACGGGCTTGGCATATAAAGAACCTGCCCCTCATAACTTTTCTTTTAACTCTCCTAATGGCTACTGCCCTAAGTGCAGAGGACTAGGCGTTGTAGATATTATTGATAGGAATGCCCTTATTCCTAATCCAAAGCTTAGCATAGCTAAAGGGGGAATTGCCCCACTAGGTAAGCAAAAGAAATCATTCATCTTTGAATTACTAAAAGCCCTCTTCGAGAAATATGACGAGCGCCTTGACACACCTATAGAGAAACTTCCAGAAGACTTGCTCAATGAGGTTTTATTTGGTTCAGATGATAGCATTGATATTGACCACAAAGGCTTCTATGGAAATAAGAAACTCTCTATACAGCATTACGGAATGATGCAATATCTACGAGAACAAAGCAAAGAAGATAAGGAGAACGACAAGGTCTTAGACGCTTACACGAAAGAGGCTGAATGCCCTGAATGTCTGGGGAAACGACTTAACAAGGAGGCCTTACACTACTTCATTGATGGCAAAGATATTGGAGAGCTAGCGAATATGGAACTAGCAAAATTAAACGAATGGCTTGAAGACTTAGAAGGACGCCTAAGCAAGGATCAAAAGATTATTGCGACCGAAGTCTTGAAAGAAATTCGCAAACGCCTCTCCTTCCTCCTTGATGTTGGTTTAGAATACCTTACACTAAATCGTGTTACGGCGTCCCTTTCAGGAGGAGAAAGCCAACGTATTCGCTTAGCAACACAGATTGGCACACAGCTCGTCGAGGTTCTTTATATCCTAGATGAACCAAGTATTGGCTTACATCAGAGAGATAACGAAAGGCTGATACACTCTCTGCATAAACTAAGAGATTTGGGCAATACAGTTATCGTCGTAGAACACGATGAGGATATGATGCTCAATGCTGACCATATTATTGATATGGGACCAAAGGCAGGTATACACGGAGGAGAAGTTATCTTCGAGGGGTCGCCGAAAGAGTTACTTAGTTCTAACGGTACTACAGCAGGCTACATTAAAGGTTCGCTCGCAATTCCTATTCCAAAAGAACGTCGCCAAGGCAAAGGCGAAGCTCTTGAAATTATCGGAGCAAGAGGGAATAATCTCAAAAATATTGACGTTTGCTTACCTCTTGGTTGCCTGATTGGTATTATTGGCGTTTCGGGTAGTGGTAAGAGTACCCTAATCAATCATACGCTCTACCCCTATCTTAGTCAAGCCTTCTATCGCTCGCTAAAAGAGCCAATGCCAATGAAAGAGATTAAAGGTCTTGAGTTCGTTGATAAGGTCGTCGCCGTAGACCAAGCTCCAATCGGACGAACACCTCGAAGTAATCCTGCAACTTATACAGGTGTTTTTACGGAGATACGCAAGCTCTTTGTAGGCTTACCCGAGAGCAAGATGAGAGGTTATAAAGCCGGTCGCTTCTCCTTCAACGTATCAGGGGGACGATGTGAGGAATGTAGAGGTAATGGTTACCAGACTATTGAGATGAATTTCCTCCCAGATGTTTATGCTCCTTGTCAGCAATGTAGGGGGAAACGTTACAATAGAGAAACCTTAGAGGTACGTTACAAAGGGAAATCTATCGCCGATGTCTTGGATATGACCATTAACCAAGCTGTTGAATTTTTCGAGCATATCCCCCAGATAATGAAGAAAATCAAAATGCTTCAAGAGGTTGGCTTGGGCTACATTAAGCTTGGACAATCTTCAACAACCTTGTCTGGAGGGGAAAGTCAGCGTATCAAACTAGCAAGTGAATTAGCCAAACGAGATACAGGACGTAGCGTTTATATTCTTGATGAACCAACGACGGGCTTACACTTTGAAGATATTCGTATTTTGCTAGAAATCTTGAACCGACTAGTCGAGCGAGGCAATACGGTCATTATCATTGAGCATAACCTAGATGTTATTAAATGTGCAGACTACCTTGTAGAGATTGGTCCCGAAGGAGGAGCAAAAGGAGGACAGCTCATTTATCAAGGGACACCAGAAGGATTAGTTGGCGTATCCGAAAGCCCGACGGCAAGTTACCTAAAAAAGATTTTAGAAAAGAGTAATAACCTGAGCAAAGACTCAGCAAAAGCATAGTAAGTATGAGAGCAGAACAAGAACACAATAAGCGTATATCCAATAAAGTTTGCCCAGAGGGTATGACTATTGAAGAGTGGCAAATTGCCCTACGTCGTGAACAAGCTGAGTATTCAAACTTTGAAGTTCAGCATTTAGACAACAATCGTATCTGGGGTGACTACTCTGTAGCAAGCAAGAATGGAGGCTGTTACCGAACAGCCTTCCGAGGAGTCTTGAGCGAAAAGAACTATTGTGCTTGCTTAGACTTCCGTACGAACGGACTCGGAACGTGCAAGCACCTTGAGGCTGTTCAGCTACACCTCCGTCAAGAAGTTGATGGTTATCCTTGGGCAGGCATTAGCTATAGCCCTGCTTACACCTCACTTTATGTAAACTATAAAGGAGGGCGTAAGATACAAATCCGAGTAGGCAATGACTTCTCAGAGGAATACCAAAAGCTTAAAGAAGCTTATTTTGATGAAAAAGGCGTCTTGGCTGAAGAGAACTTCTACCTACTTAATAAAATCTGTGAGCTTGGCGAAGAAATATCAAAAAGCTTCCGTTGCTATGATGACGTAAAGGACTTTGCACAGGAGGTCTTAAACAAACAAGAATGGCAAGCGAAACTTGAAAGTTTATATCCACACCAATCAATTCCGTTCTTTGAAGAGATAGAAGAAAATAGTACAAATCCTCTAAACAAAGTGCTTTATCGCCTTTGCCATCAAGTCAATGGTATTGTCTTAGCCCCTAAGCATAGCAACTTTACTTATCTGATTGCTCGTCTTGCTGATGAAGTCTATCAGCACCTAAGCAATCAGGAGGTAGGATTTGTCATTCTAAGTTCGCACGCAGAAGTTGAACAGTGGCGTCTTGCTTTCCTCTCTGAACCTCGCTACAAAGTCCTCCCCATTCGCATCCTAACAGAAGGAGAGTTTGTAGAACTTGCAGAGAAGGATTTCCCAAACAGCTCCTTTATTTATGTAGATAATGCCGATAGCCTTAGATAATGCCGATAGCCTAAAGGAATGGAAGAACCCTCTCTCTATAGCTCTAAAAAAACTTAAGATTGCTCACCTGTATATGCACCTAACGAGCCTAGAACAGCTTACACCTGTACAGATGTCGTCTATCCTACAGCACATTAGTCCTTTTATTCTTGGACCATTCTACAAGTTTATTCACTCTTCAAGGCTTATCTTCCCCTTAAAAGACGATGGCTCTAATATCCCTGACAGCTTAGTAAATCTTTTAACTCTTGTTCCTGATTTGACGGGTTTCTTTGAGCAAAAAGTCCAAGAAATTGAAACAGCCTTAGACTGGCGTATGCTCCCCAAAGAGGAACAAATAAATATAGCTCTGCGTATCTTTGCAAACTTATTAGAAGACAAAGACGGCACTGCCCTACTAAAAGATAAAATCAATCAGCTAATCCATTAGAACGAAGTCCCTATGTCAGAATATAATTATCTTGAAGAACTAAACGAAGCACAAAGGGAAGCTGTCCTCTACAACGAAGGACCAAGCCTTGTTATCGCTGGAGCTGGTAGTGGTAAGACACGTGTCCTTGTTTATAAGGTTATCCATCTACTTCATTCTGGTTACCTACCTCATAAGATTATGGCACTAACCTTCACAAACAAGGCTGCCAAAGAGATGAAGGAACGTATAGAGCAGACATTGCCTAACGTAAGCAATAGCTTGATTGTTGGGACGTTTCACTCTGTCTTTATGCGAGTGCTACGTCAGCACGCCGAACTCCTAGGATATACTTCTAGTTTCACAATCTACGACACGAATGACACGAAGAGCTTAATCAAGAAGCTCGTCAAACTAATGGAATTAGACCCAAAAGTCTATACACCAAAAGCACTGCAACCTCGCTTCTCCAAGGCAAAAAACGCAATGCTTACACCTGACTTATACCGTAAAGACACGAAACTCTATCTTAGCGACCAATATGCAGGTGTGCCTCGTGCAGGAGAAGTGTACGAAAAGTATTGCCAAACTCTGCAAGAGAGCAATGCAATGGACTTCGACGACTTGCTCTTCCTCTCGAATATTCTCTTCCAACTTCACCCCGAAGTGCTTGAATATTGGCAAGAACGTATTGACTATCTGCTGATAGATGAGTACCAAGATACCAACGAAGCTCAGTATCGCTTGACCAAAAGCCTTATGCAGAAGAAAGGAAAAATCTTCGTCGTAGGAGATGATGCTCAGAGTATTTATTCTTTCCGTGGGGCAAACCTAGAGAATATCCTTGGTTTTGAGAAGACCTTCCCCAATACTAAAGTTTTCAAATTAGAACAGAACTATCGTTCTACACAAACAATCGTTCAAGCAGCTAGTGAGGTTATCAAAAACAACAAGCGACAAATTTTTAAGGAAGTTTTCTCTAATGGAGCTGTCGGCGATAAGATTGAGCTACGACAAGCCTACTCTGGAATGGACGAGGCCAATTGGGTTGCCGAATCAATTTTCCAAGCAAAAAGCTCAGGACGAGCTGACTATTCGGACTTTGCCGTCCTCTATCGTGCTAATGCTCAGAGTCGTCTTTTCGAGCAAACCTTCCTCAACTGTGGCATACCTTTCAAGATACGTGGTGGGCGTTCTTTCTTTGACCGAAAAGAAATTAGAGATATACTTGCCTATTTCCGTGTAATTGTCAATCCGAATGATGACGAAGCTATTCTCCGTATTGTTAATTACCCTAAGAGAGGCATTGGACAAACAACCATAGACAAGGTCTTACAAGCTAATCAAACACTTAACCTCCCCTTGCTGGATGTCTTCCGAGGAGGAGAAAGGCTGAACCTCCCTCTAGGGAAAGCTCCCTTGAAAAAGCTTAAAGACTTCGCCCTTTTAATTGATGAGATGAGCCATACTGCCACAAGGGAAGAGAACCTATACGAACTGGCTCAAACTATTATCTCAATGTCAGGCATTCCAGAAGACTTAATGAACGACAAGACTACTGAAGGAGAAAATCGCTATGACAACCTCAAGGAGTTACTTGTTAGCATTAGCGAATATCAACAAAATAAAGAGCAAACAGAGGATAGTGAGATAAACCTCAGCACCTTCCTTAATGAAATCTCTCTGATGACAGACCGAGAGCTGAAAGAACAGAATGGAGATAATGACAATAGCGTTAGCTTTATGACCATTCATTCTGCTAAAGGCTTGGAGTTCCCTCACGTCTATATTGTTGGTTTGGAGGAAGGTTCTTTCCCTTCAAACAGAGCAATGTCTGAGGAAAAACAAGAACTAGAAAAGGAGGAAGAACGTCGCCTTTTCTACGTCGCTCTGACACGTGCTGAGAAAACTTGTCATCTATCTTGTGCTAAACGCCGTTATGGTTTCAAAGGCATTCCTGAAGATTGTCAGCCCAGCTCCTTTTTGGGAGAACTGCCCAAGCATTTGCTCAAAGGACGCACTTCGCTCGTTGATGAAGCACAGAGGATAAACGGCATTAAACTTTCTTGGCAGGAGATGCTTCAGCAAAAAAACTCTAAATCTGGTTCACTTCCTGAAAGCTTCAAACAATCTGCTAATGATTTGCTTGGAACTCCCAATAAAACGCCTTCTAAACAATCGAGCTTTACGAAAGTTTCTCGCCGAAGAGTCAGCAAACCCGAGCCAAAGCAAGAGCGTATCGGCGACTTATTCATAGGAGCAAAAGTCGAACACAATCGCTTTGGTCGTGGCGAAGTCCTAGAACTAGAAGGCGAAGGTGAGAATGCTAAAGCCTATGTTCTCTTTGAGGAAGACAAGGTAAAACGCAACCTCCTACTTCGCTTTGCGAAGCTCAAAGTCTTAGAAGCTTAAAAAAGGGGAAGTATATACTTTGGACTTCTATCCTTTAGATATCATTGATTTTGGTTACAGAAATGGTCGCTAAGCTTCTCCGAAGCGTCCTCTAAACGCCAAAATCAGTGATATAATCGCTTTATTTCAATAGGCTCAATCAGCAAATAATAGTAAAATATTCTAATCGATTTATCCAAGTTACTCTCTATGTTTTCAAGTTTCTTTCGTCATTACACCCCGTGGTGAAATTAATTACACACCCTCGTGAAAAGTTTTTCACTCCGTGGTGAAATCAAATACGAGTTAAGGATTATAAATTAAAAACTCTGTGAGTTCGTTTGATTTCAAAGGGCAAAAATTACAGTTCTTTAGGACACCAGAGATAGTTGCCCTAAGAGCTTTACAGCAAATTGCCTTTATTCTAAATAATTCCTTATCTTTGCAGGGAATGATAAAAGGGGTGCTGTCTTGCATCAAGACGGCTGAGAAGAAACCCTCAATACCTGATATAGTTAATACTAGCGTAGGGATTTATCAAGACTTCATAGTCTTTTTAGTGATTTATATCGTTCCACACTTTTAGCCCTTCCGTCTTGCTTCTGCATTTCGACAATGCTTCGACGCTTCGACAGGCTCAGCGACCACAAGCTCAGCAACCGTCCCAATGAGCAAAGCAAGCCTCCTCACACTAAGGGAGGAATTGGAGTAGGTAAAAAGGATTACTTCTAAAGAGAGGTAATAGGACGAATAAGCAAAAAGAACCTTCATTCCTCCCTTGGTGGGAGCTGGCAGTGAGCCAAAAGGCGAACTGACGGAGGGGGTGCAAAAAACTAAAAAGCTACTAAAGTCAAAACTTCGGTTTCTTCACGAGCCATTTCTTTTGGCTTGCACAGCACTCTATATAGTTTTTAATAAAAGAATAAATTCTAATGAAGAAGAATTACTTACTATTAGCAGTGTTGGGATTAATTTCCTCAAACAACTTATTTGGGCAAAGCAATGTCCACAAGCAAGACTCTCTTAGGACAGTTGAGCTAGAAGAGGTGTCTGTCCTCGCAACTAAGATGAACAAGACAACGCCAATGACTTATACCACGATTAAGAAGGGCGAAATCAGCAAGTCTAACCTCGGACAAGATATGCCTTTCCTTCTACAAATGCAACCTTCTGTCGTAGTTAGCAGTGAAGCTGGAACAGGACTTGGTTATACTTATATGCGCGTGCGTGGGGTAGAAACTCGTGGTATTAATATTATGGTTAATGGTGTGCCACTCAACGACTCGGAGAGCCAAGGTGTCTTTTGGGTTAATATGGCTGACTTTGCTGGGAGTACTGAAGAACTACAGCTACAGCGTGGGGTCGGCTCTTCGACTAATGGTGCTGGTGCTTTCGGAGCAAGTCTGAATATGCGTACAGATAAGCTCTCAAACAAGGCTTACACTGAGCTTAACCTCGGCTATGGTTCTTATAATACTCAGAAACAAACGCTTCGTCTTGGTTCGGGCTTGCTCAATAAGCACTGGGCTGTAGATGCACGTGTTTCTCGTATCAAAAGCGATGGCTACGTAGATAGAGCTACCTTTGACGGCTTAGGTTACTTCGTCCAAGGGGGATATGTGGGCAATAAGACAATGGTAAAACTTGTTTCTTTCGGAGGTAAGGAAAAAACTGGTATTGCTTGGAATGGTATCAGTCCAGAAGAGGAAATGCTTTACGGCAAGACTTTTAATCCAGCAGGACTTATCTCTATGGACAAAAAGACAAAGCAAGGCAAGTATCATCATAATACCGACAATTATCGTCAGATACATAATCAGCTTGTCGTTTCGCATAAGTTTGATAATGGTGTTAGTTTGAATTTTACAGGACACTATACCAATGGCTACGGTTATACCGATGAGTACAAGCACGCTAAGCTTAAGAAATACGGACTATCTGCTTATACAGATGCACAAGGCAACAAGGTTAAGAAGAGCGACCTTATTCGCCGTAAATATCTTGACAATAACTTCTATGGAGGTATCTTGACCAGTAGCTGGAAGAATGCTAAGTGGCAAATTAACTTCGGTCTAAGTGCCAACCATTATGTAGGCGACCACTACGGAGAAATCTCTTGGATTAAAAGCTATCCAAAGAGTATTGACCCTAAAGCTCGCTATTATGATGATACTGCTCACAAGACAGAGCTTTCATCATTCCTAAAGCTTAACTACAAGCTCACAAGCAAGCTAAGTACTTACTTCGATGCACAAGTACGCTCTATTGGCTATCAGATTGAGGGTTCAACGGATAATTACGATGACAATACGAATAAACTTCAAGTAATGGATTTGGATACAGACTTCCTCTTTTTCAATCCAAAGTTTGGTCTTTTCTATGAATTTAACAGACATCACGAGGCTTACGCATCGCTAGCTGTAGCTCATCGTGAGCCAAACAGAAAGACTTATACTGATGCTTCTAATACGAACAAGTATCCAGAAGTAGAGCGTTTGCTTGACTACGAGCTAGGCTACAACTATAAGAGTCGTCGTCTGTCTGCCTCTGCGAACTTCTACTATATGGACTACCACAATCAGTTTGTTTATAATGGTAAGTTCAGCAACGTGGGCGAACCTCTAGTGGAGAACGTTCCTGATAGCTATAGAATGGGACTTGAGCTTTCGGGTTCTTATCAAATGACTGACTGGCTTCGCCTAGATGCTTCGGCAACTTTTAGCAAGAATAAGATTAAGGAGTATAAGTACTTTGGTTACGACTGGAGTACCTACAAGGAGTATAGCTTCTCTAAAAAAGACGTGGATATCGCTTACTCGCCTCAAATTACAGCCAGTGGAGCTTTGACATTCTCTAAATGGGGCTTTGAAGCGAGCCTAAGAGAGAACTTCGTTAGCAAACAATACTTAGACAATCGACAAGTGGAAGACTGTTCACTACCAGCCTATAGCGTAACGAGCCTTTTGCTTGGCTATCAAATTCCGATTAAGAAGTTCGTCAAGGAATGGCGTATCAGCTTGCAGGTAAACAACCTCTTCAATCAATCTTACTACAATCTTGGTTATGGTTGGCTGAATGAAGTTAATGACACTAAGGAGGTTACTGGGAAAGTTCGCTTCCCTCAAGCTCCGATAAACTTCCTAGTCGGCACTTCAATTCGCTTCTAAACAACTACATACATATATTAAATTAGGGCTTGCCGACTAAGTCGGCAAGCCCTAATTTAATATTCTTAGCAACGATTTTGTCACATAAGCCTCGATTTGCTAAAACTGGTTGATGTCTAAAAAAAATGAATATCTAGAAATCAACTCCTTCAAAGTCATCAATAGCAGACTTATTTAGATGCCATACTTCTCTCCCATTATTAAGAGTCAGTTGCTCTAATTTTTTATCAAGGCTGAGTTTCATCCGGCTTAAAATTTCTGTTGGATTGGCTAAATCCTTATCTTCTTTATCGAATTTTCCTTTAACATCTTTAGCAGAAAGAAATTTAGTTAATTGAATTTTCCTTGTAGCCTCATCATAAGTGTAATTATAACGATAAACACCTTCATAGCTAAAGTTCCTATTTATGGCAAATCTTATATAAAGCTCATTCTCATTGTCAAGTACGACAACATAACCAATGTTATAATCTTTCTCATAAGTCATCGGCGAAGCATAGATTTTCCCTATATGACTTTTGGGTTCGACCTTCTCCTTACTGCAAGAACTCAAAGCAAATACTGCGAATAGGCTAAGCATTAGCCCTAAAATACTAATTTTCTTCATCGCTATCTTTGTTTAATTATGTGTAAAACATTTCACTTACATACGTGGTAGTTGTTAAATGTTTTTGCAAATATAAACATTTTCCCGTTGAATATCTGCACGAATATGATGAATTTTTACCAGTCAAGGGGGAGAATAAGCATATTATTTATGGGGTAAAGTCATTTTTCTTTATGGACTATAAGGCGAAAAAGTTGTATTTTCGTGCTTAGAAGATTAAAGAAATGGCACATAATATATTAGATACGAACTTAACGCATCTTTCAGGCGTGGGCGAGAAACGTGCTTACACCTTGGCGAAAGATTTGGGACTATATACTTATCGAGATTTGCTCCTGCACTATCCTTATAAATATATAGACCGTAGTCGTATCTATAAAATCTCTGAACTAAGACGAGATATGCCTTATATTCAGCTTCAAGGGATTATTCATTCTTTTCGAGAATTAGGGACTGGGCGAAAGAAAAGGCTTGTGGCAACGCTCCAAGACGCCTCGGGAGAAGTAGAACTGATGTGGTTCAGAGGTATTACAACGATGCCAAAGCTTTACAAAGCAGGTAAGGTGTATCTAGTTTTTGGTAAGCCAAGCTTTTTCAATGGAAACTTTACACTGACACACCCCGAGATTGATGATATGTCTAAGTTTGACGTGGTAGCAGGAGGACTAGTCCCTCTCTATCGCACCAGCGAGAAGATGAAAAATTCGGGCTTAAGCAACCGACAGCTCCGAGTGATGCAGTATAATTTGCTGAAATTAGTCTACCCTCATCTGGAAGAAGTCTTCAATGAAAACATACTCACACGCTTAAGATTAATGCCTTACGACGAGGCAATGACGCAAATTCACTTCCCAACGAGCGTCGGCGAACTAGAAGAAGCTCGCCGTCGTCTGAAGTTTGAAGAACTGCTCTTTATACAACTCAAATTACAATCGCTTAAGCTTCAACGCAAAGCTCACTATAAGGGTTTCGTCTTTGAGCGAGTAGGCGAGCTGTTTAATCGCCTTTATAAAGAGATTTTGCCCTTTGATTTGACCAATGCACAGAAGCGAGTAGTCAAAGAAATCCGTCAAGATGTGCTGACTGGTCAGCAGATGAATAGGCTTATTCAGGGAGATGTCGGCAGTGGTAAGACGCTTGTTGCCCTCCTCTCAATGCTTCTTGCCGTGGACAATGGCTATCAAGCTTGTATGATGGCACCGACTGAGATTCTTGCTCGTCAGCATTATGCTGGACTCAAAGAACTCATAGCTCCTCTAGGCGTAGAAATAGAACTTTTAGTCGGTAGCACACGCAAGAAAGAACGCTCTCGCATTCTGCCAGCCTTGGCTAGTGGCGAAGTGAAAATTATTGTCGGTACACACGCTCTGATTGAGGATACGGTTCAGTTTTCAAAGCTTGGTCTTGCTGTCATTGATGAGCAACATCGCTTTGGCGTTGCCCAACGCTCTCGCTTATGGACGAAGAATGAAGGTGTTTTGCCTCACATTCTAATAATGAGTGCAACGCCTATTCCTCGCACGCTTGCAATGACGCTTTATGGCGACCTTGACGTTTCGGTGATTGATGAACTCCCTCCCGGAAGAAAAGCCGTCGATACACGACATCACTATGATGTCGATATGAAACCTATTTATAAGTTTATTCGTCAGCAAGTGGACGAGGGGCGACAGGTTTACGTGGTCTATCCAATGATTGAAGAGAATGAGGGGCAGGATTTGAAGGATTTGGAATCGGGCTTTGAACACTATCAGAAGGTTTTTCCTAATTATACAATAGAAATGGTACACGGCAAGCTCAAAGCCAAGGAGAAAGACGAGCGAATGCAACGCTTCATCTCCGGAGAGGCTCAGCTATTGCTTGCGACAACTGTGATAGAAGTAGGGGTAAACGTGCCGAACGCCTCCGTGATGATTATCGAAAGTGCCAATCGTTTTGGACTGTCACAGCTCCATCAGCTCCGAGGACGTGTGGGGCGTGGGGCTGCCCAGAGCTATTGTATTTTGCTCAGTTCCTACCAACTTGGGGCAGAAGCTCGCCGAAGACTGGATATTATGGTCGAAACAAATGATGGCTTTGAAATCGCAGAGGAAGATATGCGTTTGAGAGGGTTTGGCGAACTGGAAGGCACACGTCAGAGTGGTCAGGAGCTAAGCCTCAAGATAGCTAACCCAATGCGTGACGGCATTATGCTAGAGTTTGCACGTACGATGGCAGAAGAAATTCTTGCAGACGACCCTCGCTTAGAGAAACCTTACAACCAAGCCCTTCGCCGTCGCCTCGAAACGATTTACAGCGATGTGGCTAATTGGGCAGCCATCTCTTAGGCTAAGCAAGTTCTCAACGTTCTTTAATTGTCATCTCATCTAGAGAGAAATTTCATAGCCCTACGCTATAGACTAAAAGTCCACGAGGGAATGGACAAAAGTCCATACGGCTGTGGACTTCCGTCCATTCCCTCGTGGACTAAAAAAATACTTACTAGGATTAGGGAAGTATAGGCTTAAATCTTGAAGAGGGCTTATTTGATAATAAGCCCTTATGTCAAAGTTTCTTAGGATTAAGATTTGGACTAAGTTATAATTTAGGGTAGAAGCCTTTGAGCGTTAAGCTAACTGCTTGTTTTTTCTCTTTGGGATTGCTTAGGGTAAGCAAAGAAATGATAATTTGATTAGAGTGGAATTTAGGGAGTTTCCCCAAATAGTCATTAGAAAAAGGCTTCTTGAGGAAGGTGCGAGCGTCGGTATGTTGACTCTCGTAGAGTAGAACGCCCATCAGATTATATAGCTTAAGGTTTACAACTAAATCTTTTTCTTTTTCCAAACGAGCCTGAGCTTCTTCTAGACTAATCTCTTGCCCATTTCCCTTAGTTCCATTTAATTTCTTTATCGTAGAGGGTGAGTCCTTTGCTTTATCCTTATCAATCAGATCATTGGAGAGTCCACCTTTTTCATCAGTAGGGCTACCAGTGCCAATAGTCCAAGGGATTTCTTCGAGATTTTTCTTCGTTGCTAACGTGCCTCGCTCCCACGCAAGTCCTTTTTTCGACTGATAACCACGGGGAAGTCGCTTAGGATTGTAGTAGAGTCCATCAACAATTGCTTCATTTTTATAGAGATAGATGTAACAGCCTTTATTGTTCATCCGTGGTAAGGCAATTGCTCTGAGCTGACTTTCTGGGCAAGAGGGATAACTCTTTAAAATCGCTTTAATATCTCTGCTTAGAACAAGACAGCTTTTTGCAGGGATATAGCCGATAGAGTGTAGCTTGATACATTTTATTTTGCTCTCATTAGAACCAATGCCTATTTGGTAGGAGCTTAAATCTTCAGCCTTAGAATTGGGGTTGTATAGCTCGAGATATTCAGCAGAATTTGCTTTGGGGTTGGGCATAACTTCTGTTATGATAATAGACTTATGCACAGAGTTCCCCTCTTTTTCTCCTGTATTCTCGTTGTTTCTCTCCTCTTCTTTAGACTTATCCACAGGTGGCTGTTTATCTTCTTCTTTAATTCCATTAGTTATACACAGCTTGTCAAAGTGCATTGCTTGACCGAAGGCTTGGCTATAGTTGAGGAGAATTCCAAAGCTGTTTTCCCTCTTCTGAGGGAGTAATTCTTGCCAATCTATTGTATCAGATTTGGAGAGATGAGTGAGTTTATTGTGAAAATCTAGTTTAAGGGAGAGCTTAGCTTTGGCATAATCATAGGCAACTTTAAAGTCGAAATCAAGAGATTGTCCCCTTTCTAAGATGTTAGATGAGGTAATAAGAGGGACTTCTTTTCCTAATACTATCCTTGAAGTTTTAATGTTTTCTCCTTCAAGGCTTAAGGGGAGTAGGACAAGAGCAATTTTATGCTCCCCTCGTCCTCCGATACTTAAGGCTAAATACTTAAAAGATTGCTCCTTATCCCTCTTTTGATACTGAGGGAGGTCGGATAGTAAAATGTAGGCATAGTTTTCTTTAGTCGGGAACTTGTCAAAGCAAATACGCCCAGACCAAGCATTGAGCTTCCCAAGCTGAACGCTGGTAGAAAGCAAGCGAGTGCCGAAACCATCTCTTGTATTTAGGCTTAGCTTACCTTGGGAAATAGTAAAATCAGCTAGATTTCCTCTCCAAAACTTCTCTGATGGTCGCCCACTTTTATGGACATTTTTAAGAGCTTTAGTCAGTAGGTTTGGATACTCAGTTCCTTCTTGTGCCGAACTTCTCGCCACAGATACAAAGCTAATAACTAGAGTAATAAACAGACTTAGAACTTGATTATGTAGCCTCATAGAGAACTTAATTTTGGGTTTAATACATTCGCTTAACTTTGTTTCTTGACCATTTCACTAGCTTTGTCAAGCCATTCCATTAGTTCGGCACGTGTGCTTGCTCTTAGCATTCCGATACGGACGGGTTTGAAGTCGGCAACGCCTTTAAAGATTGAGCTAGCAGCTAGATGACGACGGCTGTGTAATATCCCACGTCTTTCGTCTAGCTTTTCGATGTTCTTATCTACCTGCTGACGGAGAATGTCTACATAATAATCAACGGGTCTAGGAGTTAAATGCTTACCAGTCTGCATATAATGCTTGATATCTTCAAAAATCCAAGGCTGTCCAATGCTCGCTCGTCCAATCATTACGGCATCTACGCCGTAAGTATCAAAAGCTTTTACCGTATCCTCAGCTGTACAAATATCGCCATTCCCGATGACGGGAATATGCATTCGAGGATTATTTTTCACTTCGCCTATCAAAGTCCAGTCAGCTTGTCCTGTATACATCTGAGCCCTTGTGCGTCCGTGGATTGTGATTGCCTTAGCTCCAACATCTTGCAAGGCTTCTGCTAGTTCGACGATAATCTTACTATCATTATCCCAGCCGAGGCGAGTCTTTACCGTAACGGGGAGGCTGACTGCCTTACTAACCTCACGGACAATATCTAGCATTAGTTCGGGGGTACGGAGCATTCCTGAGCCTGCACCCTTACCTGCGACTTTCTTTACGGGACAACCGAAGTTAATGTCCAGAACCTCAGGTTTAGCTTCTTCACAAATCTTGGCAGCCTCAACCATTGAATCTACATCACGTCCATAAATCTGAATAGCAGCTGGGCGTTCACCTTCGGCAATTTCTAATTTGCGTTCCGTGCTTGCGATACGACGAATGAGTGCATCGCTACTGACGAACTCCGTATATACCATATCAGCTCCAAATTGACGGCACAGACAGCGAAAAGCTAAGTCTGTAACATCTTCCATTGGAGCTAATAGCAAGGGGCGTTCGCCTAAATCTATATTTTCTATTTTCATTAAGTTCTATCTAATTATCTATCAGCAAAGATAGGGCTTTCTACTAGCCCCTTCTCTCTACCCTTTAAAGATTTCTTTGCGATGATAGTCTAGGTAATATTCGCGTCCTTCTGTTGGTAATAGTGGATAAACTTTCCCATCAGAAATTCCTAACTTAGAATAAGTCATCTTTGAAAGAAATGGAGATAGCATACTTTTCTTATCATCTGTAAAGGATAGAAATCCTCTGTCAAAAAGGAAGTCAAAAGTTGGAGTAAACATAAATCCATTGTAAGGGTCAGTTTTTTCTTTATCATCAGACTTTACCCAAGGTTTAATGTGACTTGCGATAAGTATTCGGTCGTCACCCACCATTGTAATAGGACAGAATGGACATAATTCAAGCAACTTCTCTCTGTATTTCCCTTGACCAACACGAGCTCTAGACAAGACTCTTTTTTCTTCATTGTCTTCAGTCTGTTCAATCTTCTCTTGTTCCTGTGCAATAACGTAAGGATGTACAATATCTCCAAAATAGTCAGCAAATAGACGGAAATAATAAACAAATTTTCCTTGCTCATCTAATAGTTTAATAACAGAGATATAAGTTATGTTAGGGAGAGAAAGTTCTCTTATTAATTTATAGGCAGTATCAGAGGATTTTACATATATACGAGGTCCTGCTATCTGTGTTTGCTCTATTACTTCAAACTCAATTTTTTCAGGGAGTTGCTCTAATTTCATTTTTCGTTCTGTCCATAGATTTGGAAGAAGAGATTTATTTACATAGGGCTGTTCTGGATTTAAGTATTCAGCTTGTGTCTCATCTAAATACTTTAATAGGTCTTGTTTAAGTAAAAAACAAGGTATAGCAAAACCACTATTCCCAAAGAAATCTCGAAGCTCTTTTTTATCATTACCTACATATAATTTTGCTTCTCCATTTCCTGAACCTATCTTATTTTGTCTAACCACAAAAGAGTCGGCAATCGTTATTTTTTCTTTTGTATCTTCTACTTGATAGCGTTTATTGAGAAGTTTTATTTCCATAGGCTCATTTTGTGTGTCCATTGTTTTATTCTGCGTATTTAGTTATATCCATTTCCTTAAGTAGAGCAATAAGAACATCTACAACTATACTATTTCCTGCTTGACGATACATTTGCGTATCACTAACAACTTGCTTGAAATCATCACGAAATCCCATTAAGCGTAAACACTCCTTTGGGGTTAGTTTGCGTATGCGTCCCTTGTCGTGTGTAACATAATTATCTACACCTGCCCGGTGCATCTTGTGCATGGATTGAAGAAGAGGTCGAGCTACTTCAAGGTCAGTCTTAATCCTTGTCTTAAAACTTTTTGTCCCCTCAGAAAGGACATAGTCACGAACCTTTTCAGATAAATAGTATTTTTCTTCAACCTCTTCAACGCTGAAAATAAACTCATTAAATTCTTGCTCTTGTTTATTCTCAAAAACAAAGTCTCCGTGCCAATTAAATTGCTGATTAGCTTTCTGACAAAGGGCTATATCTCCATTTATTTGTGTATAGCGTTTGGTTCGGTTCTTAGAACTTGTCACAAACTTTACTCCTTTTTCTTTCAAATAATACTTACTATCAGTATAATCCTCCAAAAAGTCCTGCATACGATACTCCAATGGCACTGCACTAGGAAAATTAAATTCAATAGATTTATCCTTAAACCCAACAACAAATATACGTTCTCTGTGTTGAGGCATACCATAATCTTTGGCATTCATTACTTGATAGGAGTATTTGTATCCCAGTTCATCAAATGTAGCTTTTATCGTCTCAAAAGTGTTACCCTTATCGTGGTTAATTAGTCCCTTTACGTTTTCATAAATAAAAACTTTTGGTTGGCATTCCTTGACTACACGAGCAAATTCATAGAACAAGGTGCCTCGTGTGTCATCAAAACCTCGTCTTTTTCCAACCATAGAGAAGGACTGACAAGGACTACCCCCAACTAATATATCAACTTCTCCAAGATATTTAGATCCATCAATATCTTGAACGTCATTATACCAATGTTTTTCATCAACTTGATAATTAGCAAAATAGCTTTGTTTAACAAATTTGTCTATATCACTGGCAAAAATAATTTGACTTTTCAAGTTAAGTCGTTTGAAAGCATATTCAATTGCTCCTATCCCTGAGAAAAGAGTAGCAACTCTAACTGTTTTATCTGGGTAAGCAAACTCCTTATTACGCCAATCATCACACTCAAAGTTGATATTTTCTTGTTCACACTCAGTTTGTCCCATTTTGCTGTAAGCAAACTGAGAACCTTCTTGTTTAATATCTAGACTGAGGTTTCTGTACATCTATTCTGCTATTTTTAACAAAAATAATTCTAAAATGGCAATGATACAAATGCTTTCTTATTAAAGCTTCTTGCGAGCAAGGAGGTAGATTGGTTGATAAGTCAGGGAAAGTAAACCCTCTGGATTACTGAAGTTTTCTGCGTAAGCTTGCTCAAACTCAGCGAGCTTTGTCTTTGTCCAGAAGTTTGCTTTATCATTGCCCCCGAGAGCCGTTACTCCCGTATGCTTGAGATGTCGCAGAACTTCCCGTGCAGATGAGAAGTAGAGGGGGAAGGCTTCCTCTTGACAAGCCAAAAGTTCGTAATCAGCCTCTTCAAGAAAAGAGGCATACTCCTCCTTAGTATGATAGCTCAGTCCTCGTCCAGTTAAGCTTTTTATTTCGTGTAGGTTGTCTTTGCCAAAAGAAGAAATCAGTAAAACACCCCCATTATTTAGGCGAGGCATTAGGCTGGATAAAAAAGCTTTCGGCTCGTGAAACCACTGAATGGCAGATGATGATACAATTAAGTCGTAGCCTTCTCCGAGGTCTACTTGCTCGGCATCCCCTTCAATGAAGCTAATGGCTTGAGCAAAGCGAGGCTTATCAAATGCTCCCTTGTCAAACATCTTTCTCCCAAGGTCATTGAGTGTCCAAGACTTTATCTCAAAACGTTGGTCAAGATATTTACTAAGTCCAGCCGTACCACAGCCAACTTCTAGAACCTTGTCATAACTTCTTAGCCCCAAGCCTTCCAAAAGCTCGGCAAGGCGTGCATAGACCTGCTTCTGGGCAAGGGCATAATGATCATAAGACATTGCCGAAGCACCAAACCGTCGTTGAATAAGTTCTTTGTCTATCTGCCCCATTAATTTGTAGAATGCTTTTCAAGTAAATCTTCCCAACTGGTATAAGATGCAAAAATGTAATGGGCTTCATCTTCAAGGGTATCTATCTCTAGTCCTAACTCTTGCCAATAACATTCTTGATTGCTAGCAGGGATAATCCTGTCTTTTCCTCCGATAATAGCTTTTGTCCAAGGGGCAACTTTTTGCTTCTGAACCTCGCCAAGCTTAAGACGTTTTAGCTCTTCATCATAAACGCTTTGCAGTTCGGCTTTAATCTCTTGAGTTGGTCGCTTAGCTAGAGCGTCGAAGAGATGACGTAAGCTTTTGCCTCCACACATTCGTCGATTAAAGCGTTCTCTATTTTTTTCGCTAACACCTTGAAGTGTTCCTTCAAAAATCGTTTGAGGGATACCTCGCTCATCACTCATTGGATAACCTGTTCCACAGATTGCTAGAGCTTGCTGAATATTTACTTTTGTATCAAGAGAGTTGTACCACTTGTCGGCAGCCCAAACGCCCATTGACCAAGCAATAAGCTTTATGCTCTGATAGGCATTAAGATTAAAGTCTAAATCTAAAGAGCGATAATCCCAAAGCACGAGTAAGTCTTGCTTCTCATCAAAGGATAGATGTTCAACGGTTTCAGGCGTCATTGCCCAACCATTGAAGAAGATAATCAGCTCTGTATTATTCTGTTTATGTTGATATAGTTTATATTGCATACTTTATTCTTCCTACAAGAAAGCTCTAATATAAAACTTTTCTTAGGAATAATGAAATTTCTTCCTGCTGAAGATGGAGGAAAAGTCCCTTGTTTTTACTCTTTCACTTGCTCTTTGTATAGTTTGTAGCGAGCCATCACTTGGCGAACATAGTTGAAGGTTTCTGTCCCTCGGAGGTAGCCATAGCGACAGACGGGGTCTTTGTAGTACTCGGGTTTGCGTTTGAGTAGAATAAAGCGTTCGACGTGTTCGTGCCAAATGCTATCAATACCATTATCATATTTGCGAGCTAAGCGTTGTGCGTCCTGCACGTGTGCTCCTCCAGCATTGTAGCCAGCAAGGGTAAACTTAATACGCTCTTCTTTATTTTTGATTGAGCGAAACATTTTTTGTGTCGCGAGCAAACAGTCTACCGATACTCTTATGGAGATTTTGGGCTGTAGTAATTCAGCTTTATTAGCTCCGAATATCCTTCCTGTTCGAGGCATTATTCCCATTAAACCTCTTGCTCCTGACCAACCAATAATTCTTTCTTGGAAATTAGACTCTTGATAGGCGATAGAGGCTAGTATCTGCCACGGCCAGTCTAGACGCTTAGCTTCTTGACGGAATAGCTCGTCATAGGGTGAGATAGCTCCATCCTTGATGAAGAGGTGTTCACCTCGCCAGTCATAACGCTTTTGCTTTGCCGAGAAGCGTTCTTCTTGCTGTTGGATGAAATACTTCCGATATATCTGTCGATAGGCTTTGATGTCTGACAAACTATCAGCCCACTTGTTTAAAGCGATGGCTAGACCTTTCTTTTCTTTCGGACAAATCCACTTTAACTTTTGAGGAAAGCCAACTTTGAGGGAGATGTCTATATTTGAGTAATATCTTTTGGTTAGCTTGGCCATCTTCTCATCAACCAAAGCATAGTCTATATTGTGTTTAGACACTAGGTCGATAAGCTCTTCTGCTGTAGCAATACTGTCTGTAGCAGTTTGAAGTTTAATCGTGCCACCTAATTGCTGGGATAAATGCTCTAGACGGCGTTCGTAGCGAGAGCCTTCTTCTACATAGACTTTTTTGTTCAAGAGTTGAGGAACTTTATCAATATATAGGCTGTCTTTACGGCTTGTGCGTCTTCGCTGTACAAGGACGATGCCACTGATTTGCTCTAGTCCAACGAATTGATAAGACTCCTTAGCTGTAGCAGTAATAGCTTCGGGGCGAATACATAGGTCTACTGCTTGGCTTTGGATAAGTTCGTGAATGCTATCCAGATTTTCGATTAAGTGAAGTCGGAACGGTTTCTTGATATGTTCTGCAAAAAGTTTAAGGAGTTCATATTCGTAACCCATTGCCTCTTCTCTATAGGTGAAATAAGTCGTCGCACCCGTATTGCAGACAACCTCAAGGGTGTCGGGTAGACGCATTGCTTGTTCATACTTTTCTTTGGCACGCGCTTCTTCTGCTCTTTTCTTTCTCCAGAGTATGCTAGAGCTGACAAGCAATAAACCTAGAAGAATAAATAGGATTTTTGACCGATGACGATAGAGATATGTCGTATTGATAGCTTTCATATTATAATAAGTCTTTAGAACAAATATACACAAATCTTATCAAAGCTAATCGTTGCAAGTCAAGTCCCTTTGGCTAAGCTCAAGAAACTACACAAGGACTAAGGCTAAATTTAGATTTCACTCCGTGGTGAAAAACTTTTCACGCCGTCGTGTAATTTATTTCACCACGGAGTGAAATAACTCTTGAGTTAAGAATTAAGAACTAAGAGTTGTTGGAATTTAGGACATAAGTGAGGTTTTTAACGTGCTTGTCTTGCTAGGCTAAACTGATGTTAGTGTTAAATAGATTTTTTTCTTACCTTTGTTTATTAGGAAAAAAGTATAAGGTATTGAAATGATTATCAGAAAAAAGACTATAAGTTCAACGCTACAGAATGCTATTTTAGCAATATTCTTGTCGGTGCTTCTTTCTTCTAACCTAAAAGCTCAGATAGCTTTAGACACACTACAGTTAAATCAAAAACGTGCTATAGAGATTGCTCTTGAACAGAATAATCGCTTACAAGCAACACGTTTGGACATTGAGCAAAAGAAGGCTAATCGGAAGGCTCAGCTTGGGAAGTTACTGCCTCAGTTTGATGTGAGTGCAAACTATAATCATACCCTAAAGAAACAAAGAATGTATTTTGGAGGTAGTGATGATAGTAAGAACCCTATGGCAAGAATGTTTCCCGAAGATGGTATTGAGATTGGGATGACGCATAATATTCAAGCAGGTGTGCGCGCATCAATGCCTCTGATTGTGCCTCAATTATGGACGAGCTTGGGGCTTAGTCGTCGAGCTGTAGAGCAAGCTATTGAAGAGGCTCGCTCCTCAGAAATTAAGCTAAAGAGTGAAGTCAGGAAGGCTTATGTTGGCTTACTTCTAGCTCAAGAACAAGCTTCAGTTCTAAGGAAGAGTCTGATGAATATTCATACGAGTTATGCTCAAGCTAAGGAAAAGTATCATAGAGGTTTGATTGCTGAGTATGACCTCTTGCGTCTAGAAACTCAAGCAGAAAATTTGAAACCAAATCTTTTGCAAGCAGAAGAGAACTGTCGTTTGTCTAAAATGAAACTAAAAGTCCTACTTAATCTAGAACTAGAGCAAGAAATTTCTCTGCAAGAGAACATAATTGATTATGAAGACTATATTTATACTCAAGAGTTAGCTTCGAAGGAGCAAGAAGACCTCTCAAATAATCCATTGCTGAGGAAACTAGATTTGCAGAGCAAGAGCTTGAAGACTAGTCTAAAAGTTAAGCGAATGAGCTTTATGCCATCTCTTAGCTTGAACTTTCTCTATAACTACAATTACGCAAATAATAGCTTAGAACTAGATAAATCAAAGCGTTGGTCGCCCTACTCAATGATTGGAGTAAACCTTAGTATTCCACTCTTTAGTGGGGGAAGTCGTTACTATGAGGTGCGAGGAGCTAAGATACAGCTAGAGCAGTTAGCACTGCAACGCTTGCAAGCTCAGAGAGAGCTTAGTCTTGCTCTAGAGCAGGCTCAGAGTCAATTGCAGTCTGCTAAGGAGCAGTTCCTTGCAGCAGAGATTGCCAAGAGAAGTGCAACTCGTGGCTTTACAATTGCTCAAGCAAGATATAATAATGGCTTGTCTTCACTGCTTGAGCTGAATGATGCCGAACTTAGCTTGCGTCAAGCTCAGCTTAATCTTAGTCAAGCTATTTATAAATATTTATTAGCAACTTATCAGATTGAGGAACTAAAAGGGGAAGAGTTTAATTAGAAATTAAGAGTTAATAATGAATAGTTAAGAACTATTGCGACGAGATTAAGAATTTAATAACAAGCTAATTACCCTTCGTTGGAGGACTTTGCATAATTAACTTTTTAGCAAACAACTATTATTTCGGTCATTGAGCTTGTCGAAATGCAGAAATAATAGTTGTATTTAGCCCCAGCGGTACGTTTCGACTGGCTCAACGACCGAATAGAGCCTATTCAAAGTTCCCGTGCAAAGCTCTTCCTTGAAAAGCAAGGAGGTGGGGCGAAAAAAGAAGAGAATAGACAGAGATAAAGCATATTATATTTAGAGGTATGAACATAAAGAAAACGATATTAGCAAGCTTGATGATAAGCTTTGGAGCTTTTACCTTGACAAGTTGTAAGGGTAAGCAGAACGAAAAGCAAGAAGAACAAAAAGATGAAGCTAAAGAGGTTCGTGTTGCTGAAATCAATAAACAGAAGGTTGAGCTAGATGTTGCTTATACTTGTTTGCTTGAGCCTAAAACAAGGAATAATATTATGGCTCAGAATGGAGGGCGTTTGATGAAGCTTTTCGTTGAGGTCGGAAGTAAAGTGGCTAAAGGGCAAGTATTAGCTCGTCTAGATGAAACGGTACTCAAGCAAGCAAACATTCGTCTTGGAGATGCTAAGCGAAACTTTGACCGTCTAGATGAATTGTATAAGCTGGGGGCAATTGCCAAAGTTCAATGGGAACAGGCAAAGAGCAACTACGACATTGCCCTTGAGCAACATAAGAATTTAGCTGCAAATACGCTCCTTAGAAGTCCAATCACAGGCATCGTAACGGCAAAAAACTATGACGAGGGCGACTTGACTTCTCCTCAACGTCCAGTCTTAGTGGTTGAGCATCTCTCAGAGATTAAGGCTGTTATTAATGTTTCGGAGCAGTATTTCTCTTTTCTACAGAAAGGTCTAAGAGCGAAAGTAGAGGTTGATGCTCTCGTAGGAGAGGCTTTTGATGCCAAAATAAGTAAGGTGTATCCAACTATTGACCCTCGCACCCATACGGTAAAGGTTGAGTTGCTTATCACAAATAAAGGCAATAAACTAAGAACGGGTATGTTTGCTCGTCTTAATCTTCATTTAGGTAATCGAGAGGTATTACTTGTGCCTGACGTTGCTGTTCATAAGGTGCTAGGAAGTGGCTCAAGGTATGTCTACCTCTATCAAAAGGCTGTTGACGGCTTTAGGGCAGTTTATCAAGAGGTTAAGCTTGGAGAACTATTCGGCTCTGATTATGTTGCTCTAGAGGGTTTGACTCAGGGACAAAAGGTCGTCGTTTCTGCAAGTAATCAAATTACAGACGGAACTGAGCTAATTGCGAAGTAAAGAAAGAAAAAGTATTATGAGTATTTATTCAAGAGCCGTCCAGAAGCCGATTACTACTGCCCTTATCTTTGTGGCAATAGCAATCGTTGGCTTATTCTCCTATACAAGGCTTTCGGTCGAATTGATGCCGAATATCGAGACGACGGACATCATCGTCGTAACGAATTATAACGGAGCAAGTGCCGAAGATATTGAGATGAATATCAGCAAACTATTGGAGAATAGTCTCAATAGCGTTGATAATCTGAAGCATATCACGTCTAAGAGTAAAGATAATCTCTCAATGATTACGCTTAGTTTTAACGCTGGTACGGACATTGCCGAGGCGACAAACGAGACGCGTGATAAGCTTGATGCCGTACGCAACTATCTGCCTGAGGGAGCAGAGAATCCTGTTATCTTTAAGTTTGGAATGAAGGATATTCCTGTGGCTATTCTTTCTATTGAGGCGAAGGAAAGTTCTGCAGGTCTGGAGAAGATTTTAGACAATACGCTTGTTAATGCTTTAGCACGTATCGATGGTGTAGGCTCTGTTAATATGGTTGGTGCTGCCAAGCGTGTCATTCAAGTCTATTGTGATAGGGCTAAGCTTGAAGGTTATGGCTTGTCTTTAGGACGGATTGCTCAGCTTATATCTCAAGAGAATAGAAAT
>PDWI01001409.1_pt1 | contig 46701 bp, 38 predicted proteins | sample 1430891 | NCBI WGS metagenome assembly PDWI01 (sample SAMN01162508, study PRJNA174530) | Oral metagenome, whole genome shotgun sequencing project. | biome: Marine environment; feature: Marine mammal; material: Swab sample of the gingival sulcus; isolation source: swab sample of gingival sulcus...
GCCCGGCGAGCGGGTATCGGTAAATTTGATGCATTGATCGTCGATGAAGGTCAGGACATATTGAACATGGATGCGCTGGCTCAGCTGGGTAGTTTTTTGCACGGTGGCATTGGCGACGGACGTTGGTGTTTTTTTCATGACGTGAACAATCAATCCGGTCTGTGTGGTTTTTATGTGCCAGATGCCTATGAGTATCTTTTGGGTTCTACGCCCTCAAAAATTCCGTTAAAAACGAACTGCAGGAATACGCTGCCGATTCTGCAACGGATACAGTGTGATCTGAATGCCGATGTGGGTAATTCAGGAGTTGGTGATGGTCCCGCAGTGCGTGAGGTTTATGTGGCGGACGAACACGATGCCATAGGCGCTTTGGAGAAGGAACTGGTCGAGCTGATCGATGGTGAGGGATTCAACCCGGGAGACATTGTCGTACTTTCACCTGTTCCGTTTACCCAGTCCTGGACTTTTTTCCTTTCTGAGAATATGCGAAATTCAATCACTGTTCTGGACGAAGCCTCGCCGCGCAACGTGAATCGCCCTACCATCGGTTTTGCACAAATCGGGGATTTCAAGGGGTTGGAAAGCGAGGTAGTTGTTCTTGTTGATATGCCAAGACCTGGGCACAGCGAGACTTTCCGCTCGCTTCACTACGTTGGAATGAGCAGGGCGCGTGCGCTGTTGAGCATGATTTGTTGTTGATCCAGGCAAGTCGATGTTGTGTGGTTGTAAAAGGATTACGGTATTCGTACCAGTAGGCAATCTTGGAGTTTGCCGCGATAACGCAGTCATTGAGCGCTTCTTTGGTAGCATGAAACATGAACGGTTGCTCAAAGCGCATCACCTGACACGCGAATTTATGCAGCGGAATGTAGCGGTGCATACAACATATTATAACTTCGCATACTTGTATTCGGCTAACAGAGATTTATCACCCGTGCATTTCAGAAAAAAGTATCCGGGTATCATTGACCCGTACACTTTATCGACTATTATTTGTTCGATAAAGGCATGATACTCGTTCCACCTTCAGGGTGCAAGGATGGGGCGGGGTATGCACTTCTGAAAGCAAGCTATTTTAACATTCGACCATACGGGGTCCATTGTGAAAAAAATACTACTGTTTTGCCTGTTGATTACTGCTTCATTGAACGCTTTTGCCGAAAAAAAGATCGCCATATGTATGGATAACAACTTCTGGTACCCCTTCACGCTGGTAGAAAAAGGCCAGCCCAGGGGCATCCATATCGATATTATTGCCAGGGCGCTTTCGAACATCGGATATACCGCAGAGTTCAAAGCGCTACCCTGGAAACGCTGTTTGAAGGCTGCCGAAATGGGAAAGGTGGATGGAGTTGCGACAGCGTCGTATAAAGATGCCAGAGCCAAATTTCTGCACTATCCCGCAGACGCCAAAGAGGCCGGGAAGTCCCCGAACCGGGTAATGCAGGTTGAGTACGTTGTAGTGACCACAGCAGGTAGCTCGTATGAGTTTGACGGAAATGTCAAAACCTTGCCAGTGCCGGTGTTGGCGCCTCGTGGTTATTCTATTGCTGACGACCTGAAGAAACAGGGAGTTAGAGTTGACGATTCCGCCACAGGAGATGAAAAAAACATTAAGAAGTTGCTCAGAAAAGGAAAGGGTTCCGTTGTAACCATTCCCGAAGTCGTTAATGTATTGAGCCGGAAAGACACATACAAAGGTAAGTTGCACATTGGTGACACGCCGATTGAGTCCAAGTCTTATTATCTCCCTATTTCCAAAAAAACCTCTATCAGCGAGGCTGACCGAAATCGAATTTGGGCCGAAATTGCTAAAATTCGCGATAACGCAGAGGTAATGGCGGAAATTGCAGCCAAATACTGAGAAAACACAGCAGGATTCTGCTCGTTTAAGGGCAGAAGCCTATCTGAATTTAGCAACCAGATAAATACATGCTTTTTATGAATAGTTCGATAAAAGTCAGGTTTAATGTAGTCGCCAGCGTTATTGTAGCACTTCTACTGGTTCTTTTTGGTGTATTTGAATATTTCCAGACTCGTACAGAAATGAATGCGTCGTTGGATAACAATATTCAATCTGCATTTGAGCGGATGTCAAAGAGCTTGCCTGCAACGATATGGAACTATGAGCTTGAACAGATGGAGGCCATTGTTCACTCGGAGCTGGCAGCAAACTCCATACGTGCTGTTTTAATAGTAGATAATACAAATGAGCTTTTGCTTGGCCTGAAAAAGAGTGGTGCCGGAAACTTTACACGGGTTTCTCTTGACCAGATTTCATCTGATCAATGGAGAGAAGTGGGCCTTGCCTATGATGATTCAGGACAGGTGAATCAAGTCGGGAAGCTGATAATTGTTAAAGATGATGCAGCAATAAAGGCTTATTTACGCCAGTCACTCTACAATCAACTCATCAAGTTGGTTGTTATTCTTACCTTTTTGATGGCAACTATTACATTTCTGCTCAATCGGTTTGTCATCCACCCCTTGTCTGAAGTGACAGAGGCTTTGAAAGATATATCTGAGGGTGATGGTGACCTGACCTGTCGATTACGACCCGGGAACAATGAAATTGGGCAGGTGTCAGAGTATTTCAATCGCTTTGCCGAACAAATCCACTCTTTAGTGAAAGACATCGTTTCTTCTTCGAATGTCATGGCGGGAAATTTTGATCGACTGATTTCTATTGCGAACCAGACTCACAAAGGCGCAGAAGAACAGCGGGAGGAAACAAACCTGGTGGCCACGGCTGTTACCGAAATGGGGGCTGCGGCAAACCAGGTATCGCAAAGTGCGGCTGAAGCGGCTTCGGCGGCAAGATCGGCAGATAATGAAGCGAACAACGCAAAAGGAGTCGTTGACGGGACGATTGTTTCAATTGAGGCGTTGTCACAAGAAATTGACAATGGAGCAGGCGTCATCAACTCTCTGGAAGAAGACGTGGATCGTATTACATCGATGATCGAGGTTATTCAAGGAATTGCAGAACAAACGAATCTACTGGCGCTAAATGCCGCCATCGAAGCTGCCAGAGCAGGAGAACAGGGACGGGGTTTTGCTGTAGTGGCAGATGAGGTTCGGAGCCTGGCAAGTAAAACTCAAACTACCACGGAAGAAATTCAGGAAATGATCAAACGCTTGCAGCAAGGAACAGGAAATGCCGTTAACGTCATGAAAACAAGTACTGAAAAAGGAAGAGAAATGGTAAATGAGATTCATCAGACTAGCCAATTACTGACGGGTATCGTACATTCAATCTCAACCATCTCCGATATGAATATACAAATTGCAAGTGCTGCTGAGGAACAGTCTGTAGTAACGAATGAAGTGTCGACCAATATAAATAGAATCGCAGGTATCGCGGACGATGCCTTGTCCAGAGCCGTAGATAATCAACAGGCATGCGACGAAATAGGGTCAATGACTTCCCAGATTACTCAGAAGCTGGGCCGTTTTAAGCTTTGATCCGGAGATACCTTCGGGTGACTGCCATAGTGTGGCACCACTTAAAGGAACAATGCGTTGTCAAATTGCCATCGGCTTGTCAAACGATCAGTCCCCATTCACCAACGACGTTATAAAGAAGCAGTTGAGCGGGTACTTTTTTTGTTATCACGGGTTCCGCCGAAGAACCCCCAAAAGTGACGATTCTGAGGTGAGGGCGACTACTCTTCCTCAAAATCTTCCGCATACAGCGCATCTGATAACACATCTTTCAGCACGCTACTGCGGATTTCCCCTATTTCCTCCAGAAACGTCCCAAGGGATTCTTGCGTATCATCGCTGAATCGATAGTCGAGGGCTTGCTTTGAAAGACCGTGCAGGTTGTCTAATTCTTGGAGCATATTTGAACAATTGGCAGCAGCGGCAAAATCACCCAACCGAAAGAAGTCGTGAGAATCCAGCTCTTCTGTGATGTGTTCGTATTGTTCTTCAGTGATTGTCATGATTTATCCGCCATGCGTGACTAGGTGGCTGCGATAACCGCCAACTTTTTGCTTTAGAATTTTTCTCGGAAACCTTCTGCAATCGTTTCCAATCCCGACATCAGATGGGTATCTCTATCCGTTCCCACTACATCATTTGGCTTGTTGTGATCCCAATGCTTGATGATCGCAATGAGCAGGTAAGTGTTGGGATTAAAGAAGCCAGGGCAATATACAAGCACATATCCACTTGTACGCCGGAACTGCACAAGCTTAAGAGGAAAGCCACTTTCTCTAAAATGCAGGTGCTGTAATTCGAGATAGGAACGGTTATGGGTAAAGTCGTAAGGAACGTCTCTGCCAAAGGTGACTGGTAAGCCTTTACCCTCTTTATAAGCTCGGAAGTCATCGACCAGAGATTTGGTTTTTTGCTCGCCAAGAGAATCTTTTAAGTCTTTGTGTGTAAAGATTCTAACCACCCGCTAACTCCTTTTATTTTTGGTCAATGATTTTGCTATTTCATCAGCAACTTTCTTCAATTCAGCTTCCCCAGCGATAAAATGGCCAGTAGTTGCAGGCACATCTATCTCTTCGAACTCGCAAATAACCAGTGGCTTGTTTTGCCCCTTTTTCGGGGGAATTTGTATGTTCTTTACGGCCATTCTTCATAGTCTCCAGAGGTGCCATTTTTAAGCTTTGTTGCCATTTCATCGGCAACTTTATCCATATCTAACCCCTCACCTGTGAAATTGGCGGGAATACTTTTTAACTCAGCTGTTCTGCGCTGAGCGTATTCACAAAAGGCTGTCATTTCTTCAAAAAGTGCAGCAGGCACAGCATAGAACTGGATCTCATTATTAGAAGAAACAGCAATCGCATCGCCTTGAGCTTCGTTCATAGCCGCACTTGGATTGGATTTAAATTTGCTGATGGGTGTGGTGTAACCACACATAACTTTCTGTAACATAATGGTCTCCCGGTTTCGCCACTCAAATGCGTAGTCATATATAGAGCCAAGTGTAGCCCTATATATGACTGGAATCTAGTATTTTATAGACCGTTGAGCGGCCTATCTTCAACTGCCTGGCAATCTCTGTGGCACCGACCCCCTGGCTGTGAAGAGCGCGAACTTTATCCTTGTCCACCGAGGGTTTACGTCCAAACTTGACGCCCTTGGCCTTGGCTTCCAAGCGGCCTTCGTTGGTGCGCTCCAATATTCGCTGGCGTTCAGCTTGAGCTACGGCTGACAGGATCGTTACCACCATCTTGCCCATAGTCCCCTCAGTGCTGATCCCATCGTCAAGGAACCGTATAGCCACACCCATCTCATCGAACTCCTTGATAAGCTGGATCATATCCGCTGTATCGCGGCCCAGTCGGTCAAATTTTTTTACCAGGATGACATCGCCTTCCTCTACTTTGAGCCGTAGCATCTGAAGGCCATCACGGTTCACATGGCTGCCGGATACCTTATCCGTTAAAATTCGGTTGCCTCTGACGCCTTCGGCCTTGAGCGCCTTCACTTGGACATCGAGGGACTGCTGACTGGTGGAGACGCGAGCGTAGCCAAAGAGTCTCATAGCTAAAATTGTCTCCTAAATCGATTAATAGACTTACTGTCTATTAAGTGATGAGATAGCGATTTAATAGACAGTTTAAGGCGGGGCCTTTATGATGTCCACAAACTTATAAAATAATAGACACTTCCAGCGGTCGTTTTTTAACCAGACTGGTGACACTCATTTCAAATGGATAACACAAAGCGTATTCAGCTTCTCACGGAGGCTGAAATTTCCGACCTCTATGACAGACCGGATTTCACTACGGATGAGCGGGAGCTATTTTTCGCTATCAGCCAACAGGAGCAAGAAAAGCTGGCTCAGTATCACAATGTGCGCACGCGGGTGTATTTCATCTTGCAGCTTGGGTACTTCAAAGCCAAACAACAGTTCTTCCGGTTTACCTTCGAGGATGTGGCCGATGATACGCGATTCATCCTGCAAAAATTCTTCGACCAAACCAATGATCACTGGCAAGGAGGGCTTTCTCGTGATTCGCTTCGGTCACAGAAACAAGCCATCCTCGACCTGTTTGACTACAACGATTGGTCCACGGCGATAGAACCCACTGTATTTGTCAAATTATGCGAATTGATCCGCTATTTCCCCAAAGGGCATAGCGCCTTGCGGCAATTGCTATTTTATCTGGATAGACAACGCATTATTACACCGACTTATCGCAAGCTTCAGGATATGTTCTCGGAGGCCTTCGCCGCAGAGGAAGCCAGGATAAAGCCAATTCTTCAGTCCATTCCCGATTATTGGCGAGAACAACTGTCCTCGCTCATCAATCACGAGGACGGCCTTAATCAATTAACTCTGCTCAAGGCCGATCAGAAGGACTTTCAATACACCGCTGTGAAATTTGAAATCGAGAAAGCGCAAAGCCTGAAATATCTGTATCGATTTGCCGAAGAATTTCTACCGGCGTTAAAAATTTCCAAAAATGCCATCCGCTATTATGCCGATATCGTGGAGCAATATGCCGCTTACCGACTTCGACGCCTCGGTAAATACCAGCAATGGCTGTACGCTTTGTGTTTTATCTTTCACCGTTACCAGCAAATCACGGATAACTTGATCGTTACCTTTCTTTACCACGTTCGAGCCATCATGGATTCTGCCAAAGCATTTGCTGAAACAGAACAGCTCAAGCATAGCAGCCAAGTCATGGTGGAGTTTCCTAAACTCGCCAAATTTCTCAAGTGGTTTCCAACTCGAAGTCCTAACCTGACTCAGGACGAGTTAAACGAGATGGCTTACAGCATCTTGCCCAAAGAGCAATTCAGTACTCTGGCTGATTTTCTGGCTGGCAACACCTTCGATAAAACAGCGGCCAAATGGCAATACTATGCCAGTGCGTCCAGGCTAATATCCCTGTATTTAAGACCCATTGTGTTGGCGGTGCCGTTTTTCTATTACCGAGAAGATAGCCATTTAGTGGAACTCATTGACCTGATAAAGACGCACTATACCAATGGGAAGTCACCAAACAGCTTGAAGATCGCGGATGATCTGGGTCTGACCGTTCCCAAGCGCCTACAAGCTTACCTGAAATGCAAGCCGGAAGATGAGAACTTAAACCCGTACCTGTTTGAGTTTTTTATCTACCAGAAAATGTATCACCTGATTAATCGGGGTAAGCTATGCTGCAATGCCAGTATTTCTTACTGCGATATCAATCACGACTTGATCAATGATCTACTGGTGGATGATATTGAGAAAATTGCTCTGGAATTCGGGTATCCATAATTGCCTGTGTATTGCGAGTCCAGGCTGGATGATGCAATTGAGGCACTAGATCAAGCATGGGTATCGACGACTGAAAATATTCGCTTGGAGCAAAACGCTGGATTCCAAATTAAAGAAACACCTGATGGTAAACTCCAGTGGCGGCTATTGTACGACAGCAGTAAAAAACTCGATGATAGTTTTTTCCGTACGTTGCCAAAGGCGGAAATCGCCGATGTCGTGATGTTTATTGGCGAATTGACGGGTATGTGGCATGGTTTCACGCACCTGAAAGATCGTTACACCAAGCGTAAAAAAACTGCGCCGTTGGCGTTAAATGCCTGTATTCTTTCTGAAGCCTTTGGCTTTGGCACCATCAAAATGTCTGAAATGTCAGACATCGATTACAGTGCATTGCGCTCAACCCGTGAGGACTTTGTGCGTATTGAGACACTTTGCGCCGCCAACGACCTGGTAAGCAATTTCATCAATGGGTTGTCTATCTTTAAAATTTGGAACCTACTGGACGACAAACTTTTGGCCGATGCTGATGGTCAGAAGTTTGCAACTACCGACAGCACGATTCAATCACGCTATTCCAAAAAGAATTTCGGAAAAGGGAGGGGCATTTCACTTTACACCTTGATTGCCAATCATGTCGCTGTGACCGCCTCAAATTTAGGCTTGAATGAATACGAAGGCCATTGCCTCTATGACATGGTGTACGACAACAAGACCGATATCGATATTCATTCGGTAACCGGCGACAACCATTCGCTGAATAAGATCAACTTTGTCGCGCTGGATGCCATCGATGTCAATTATGTCCCCAGCATCAAAAACGTTCGCAAAGCTTCAGAAAGCCTTTATGCCTCTAATCCAACCGATGATCTTGAAGGGCCGCTGCGCCCTGTGGGCACCATTGATGAAGGACTCATTCGCTCTCAAAGTAGAGGTATCAAGCGCGTTCTACTTTCCTTGGTATTACAGGAAAACACGCAAAGCCACTTGATCAGAAAATTGAATTCTCACACACGGTATGCCCGCTTGAGAGCTGCCCTGTACGAATACAATAAAATATTCAAAAGCACCCATGTGCTCAATCTGATTGACGACATGCATCTTAGAAAAGCCATTCGGACTGCTAGGAATCGCACAGAGTCGTACCATCAATTACAAAGTCTTATCCGTAAAATCTACAATAACGTGTTCAAAGGCAGGAAAATCACCGACAACCGAGTCAGTGCTCATGCAGCCAGGCTGGTCGCTAACTGCATCGTCGCCTACAACGCTATGATCCTAAATCGAGTGTATGAAAAGATGGTATCTGAAGGTGTGCCGGAAGAAATACTGGAAAAATTTGCGAGAATATCACCAATCGCTTGGCAGCACTTGTTCTTTACGGGACGCTATAGCTTCAAGAAAGCAAACAAAACATCCATTGATGTTGCTGCCCTGGCTGAACTGCTGGAACAGCACTTAAAACAGTCATTTTGGAAGTCGTGAACTCAGAATCGTCACTTTTGGGGGTTCTTCGGCGGAACCCGAGCGCCTTTTTATACGCTTCGCCAGAATTGATAAATTCAGGGGTCAAGTAACTAAGGGCGACATCATAGGGCAGGTCTAGATTTCTGCCTAGAACGAACATGATGACATCGTCAACACTCGCTGCGGAACACTGATAATTAGCTGAAATCTGGGTCGAGGCTCCGATAAGGTAACAGGCTACCGCTTTGGTTAACCAGCTTTCGGGATCATTCGATTTGAGGTAGAAACCTTTTTGTTTCATTGCTAAAAGCTGTGCGGAGGTAAAAATCTGCGATTTTGCCAAGCTATCGATTCGTGCATTCGGTCTTTTCGCTTGTTCGCTTAGGTATTCGCTGTGTGTAACATCTGAAAGTCTGCTGTCCGGCGCTTGAAACAAGCTCAACGCACCCGCTTTATCTACCGCTAAGCCGTTTCGCTTGACTAAAAAATATATTTTCGAAATCAATAAAACGGTTAATACGACTAAAAAAATCTGTGCGAAGAACACCAGGTAAATTATCTTCTTACGCTCTCTGCACGCTTTTTTGGGCATTTATAAACCTAATTATATCGCAGGTCACGATTGTAACAGGGGTAGGTTAACTTGCCGAAAAAATAGTTCACAAAACGACAACCTGATCAACAATTATTGTGTTTTCCGAAAAATGCCGGGGCTTGATTGGTATGAGGGCAGAGGAGGAAGGACGCGCCACTGTGCCTCCTTCCACTCAATCTTAGCGATTTACTTTTGCGTCAGCAGTATTTCAGCTTGCTCCTGCCAACCTGCACTGCTTTTTCCTTTGGCAAACTTCTCAATTGCCAACTTGTCTTCAGGGGAGGGTGATACAAACTGTCTTAAATTGGTGATACCCGCTTCATTCATTAGCTTGGCAGTGACCGGGCCAACTCCCTTTAGTTGCGTCAAATCATTTTCATTGAATGGTTTCTTTTTCTCTGGGGCTTTGGAGGGAGTTGAAGCCGTTTCGGCGACTGGCCGGGCGGGTTCTTCTAAATCAAAATGCTTTTCAGACGGGGAAGGCGACAACGAATCGTCTGTTTTTTTGAATCTGCTTTTCTGAAAGCCCACTTTTTCGAAAATGGTTTGTTGCAAATCACCAAATTCTTGGAACCTTTTATCAAATTCTTTCTGGAAACGTTTTAACTCGCGATTTGTCGCTTTTTCAATGTCTTCCAACAGTTTTTTGATTGGCTCCTGCACCTGGTTCTGCAACGATTCAAGCTGATTTGTTGCGTCAGTCATCAGTTTGTCAATTTGCTTAGTGCTTTTCTCAAGTTCCTTATTTACTCTTTCGATAAGTTTTTCGATACCGAGTTTATCTTTTTTTGCCATGAGCTTTGAGCCTCCAGTGTACCTTTCTCTGGTTTTTTGATTGGTTACTGCCGCGCCACGCTGTTTAATTTAGTCGTCAGTGCACGCTTTTTCCTGATTATTGAGTCAATTTGTTTAATTTTGTCGGATACCAGGGAGTCCTTCCGCATTTTTGATATGTTGATTTCAACGCAATAATGAAAACAGCTACAGTCTTTTCTTTTACTGGTTACTTTGCCGACCAGCTCTTCAATGACAATTTCATTCAGTTCCAGTGGCAGCTTGAAAGACAAGGTAATGGGTGAACCCACCAAGTAAACTTCATCTGTTTTAATAATGCAGCTCGAAGGGCAAAATTCATATACCTTGACATCGACCCAGTCTTTAGTAAAAAAACCGCGTTTCACTTTTATCCGAGCGCTCAAATCACTAATTACTTCGTCAGGCTGTAAAGAGTCATCCATAGCTTATAATACAGTCACAATATTTTCAGGTAGTCAGTGCAGATGCTTGATAATACACATCGATAATGTCAATTATACAAACCACGGGATTATGATCAATAATTGTTGCACTGCGGGGCAGGTCAGTCATTTTTCAGCTCTTCCGTTGCTATTTCAGCCTATACATTGTCGAACGTTTCCTATTCTAACTGAATAACTTTACCCTGAACTTAGTATCTTTAATCCGGAAGGTAATGATTCGCCGAATATTCGTTTTGACGCTTTGTCATCCAATTCTATTCTGGACTCCACCATTTGTACCCAGCTGGCTGGGCATTTTTCGCTGCTGAGCTTTTGAATGACTTTATCCCGCATGGCTTGACTGATATCGAAATCCCGGTTGTTTGCCATTCTCGCTATCATGGTTGCGCCAAACGCGCAGTGGGGGTTGGATTTCCAGTCAATCGTCAAATATAAACCAAGCCATTTTTCTGCTTCGCTGGCATCGACGATTTTGTTTAACGTGCCGTAAAAAGGTATTCTGGCGCCAATCCTGCCAAGTGCCCACCAGCTAATGGATGGCTCTTTCTTGTTGTTTTTGAGACGCGCGAACAGGTACTGTGCACACAACATTTTTTTCTCTATAGCCAGGTTTTCGCAAGAGGCCACAAGTTGCACGATATCCTCATACGACCTGATTTTTAGTTCAGCACTCATTTTGCGGTTGCGCAATACGGATGGATTCAAATAGTTAACGACGCAATCGAAAATAGCCGTCTGTTGTCGCTCGTCTAAACCGGCCGCTATACGTCGCCAGAATATCCACCACTCGGCCCAGGATTGATTTTCCTGGGTGTATCTCAAACCCTGGTGGTACAGTGGCCAGACTTGATCGACAAGCCAGGCGTCAAGGTCGGTTCCGGTTCCCGGCCTGAGTGTATAGCCCGCCAGATTGAACCACAATCGTTCGTGTCGAGCGCTAATATGGCGGTGTTTCTTTCGGTCAAGTAACGCTTGAAATAGCTTTCTCGACAGATGCAAGTTCCATTGTTCTCTTTTACCTAACAGTTTTTCCAAATCTGTCCGCAGAGACTTGACTAGTTTGGGGTCTTTCGCTTTTTTACCTGGGCTGAAAACTAGATCCAGTTTGTCAATCGCTTCCAGGTACTTGGTTGGCAAAGTGTGGTTCAGGGCAGAGGGGTCGGAACCTTCATGGGTACTTGTTTCACTTGTGGTTTTGGGTTGCCGGGTATCAAATTCAATTTCCCATCTCCTGCCTTGTCTGGATGTACAAAATATGGTGATGGTTCCAATCGTGCTAAGTGAGCAGTGCAATTGCACCCGCTCTTCTGCCAATTGTTCTGACTCTGATTTTGCTTCTGTCGGTTTCAGGACAGTGATCAACGGGGGCAGCCTAATAAAATCGTCGCGGCAGGGGACGATGTCACCCACTCCTGGGCTGGTATCTGAAGTTGAGGACGCAACCAGAAATTTGACCGGGCTACCCAGTTTTAGCCCGAATGTAAGCTGCTTCAGGTGCTGATCCACGCCTTCCTGCGTTCCCTTGGGTAAAATACAGATGGCTTTTTGTTCGTCATCTTCCAGAAGTAAGTAATAGGTTCGCGCGGAGCCGCCTGATATTTTTTCAAGATATCCTTTTATTGCCAATCCATAGGCCACCGCACCTCTTGTCACTGCCAAATCAGGCTGTGGGTTGTCGAGCTCGGTAACCGGCTCGCCCCGCCAATCACTCAGAGTATCTAACACTTTGTTTTTAATGATATCGCTGTTGAAAACTCCGCCGTTAAATATAACTGTATCCGGGATTGAATGGTGCTTGTCATGGTGCCCGGTACTATCGTTCTTGCTACTGTCTATGTTCGTAGCATCCGGCTTGGCACTATTGGCATGGGTATACGCTGGTCCGTGTTTGCAGAGAAATTCACTGATATGTTTTAAAAAATTGGCGTCAGTGGCGTAAGGCAAACCAAACTCGACAATGGCACTGCGTTTTTTGTTGGGTAAATCGCCAAACTCGACATGATTCAAAAAACCGTCAAGAACGATAGAACGGACTTCGTCTTTGTGAACTGAACTTTTTATTGTATTGCCAATCAGCCTGGAGCCACCTGCCAATAGGGAAACAGGTATTTCTTCTCCGGCAAAACCGGAAAGAAAGCGCTCTTTGGCTACTCGGGTTTGTTGCATTAACTGAGATAGCGCGGAAGACTTTAGTCGAGTCGATGTCGCATCGAGTTTTTGTTCTACTCGATGGGCCAGCGTCAGATCAATATTGTCACCACCGAGCATCAAGTGGTCACCAACGCCAATCCGCTCTATTTTTGAGTTTGCGATGTCGGCGCCTGTTACCTTGATTAAACTAAAATCAGTGGTTCCTCCTCCGATATCCACTACCAGCACGACCCGAGCGTTCCGGAGTTTTTGCGCTGACGTATCTCGATTACGCAACAGCCAGTCGTAAAAAACGGCTTGTGGCTCTTCCAATAACATGATTTCGGACAACCCGGCTTGCATGGCTGCGTCGAGGGTTAGTTTACGAGCCATTTCGTCAAAAGAGGCAGGAATGGTCACTACTACCGATTGTTTTTCCAGCGGCGTATCCGGGTGATGATAATTCCAACTGTTTCTAATGTGCTCCAGGTACAATGATGTCGCTTCTACCGGCGATAGTTTTTCTTTGTCAGGCAGTTCTGACAACCAGGGCAGGATCTTGTCTTGCCTGTCTACCAAGTTATGACACAGCCAGCTTTTGGCACTCGAGACCAGACGCCCCTGGGTTTTAGCTCCCAGGCGTCTTGCCCAATCACCTACGATTATTTTCTTGCCAACCTTTGAGTACGGGCCAAGAGAAGAATGCCAGGGCAATTGAATATCACTGTCGGACACTTCTGTTCCATGGCATAGATAGACGAAAGAAGGCAGCAATGGTTTTCTGCCAATTTCGCCGGCACCGACAAGCTGGTCGATTTGAAAAACTGTTGGAGACAGATCCTTATCCGCTCTCGCCAAATCCACATAGGATAAAGCGGAGTGTGTGGTACCAAGATCAATACCAATCAGGTAATGTGGCTGATTCTTGCTCACGCTTGTTTTCCCTTGCCGATACCTGTGTTGGTTTGATCAATCCCGGACGTCGAACTCGACAAGCCAGCCTTTGTCTCTGTCTTTGGGAATCGCTTCAAGGCATAGCATGCCAAGTTCGGATACCCGAGTGGTCAGTTTTACGGGAACGATTTCTCCCGGTTTACGGTCTTCGACGGGCAAGGTGACACCAATTTCAGGCAGTTCATCCAGCTCTTCGGGTTCCCAATAATCCAACCTTCGGCCTGCCGGGTCGTCTCTCCGGGTTGTCGAACCATAGAACTTGAAATGCACCGGCTCTCCGACAATCAAACCAAATTCTTGACCCGGCACGCTAACCTGGGAGCCTTCTTCCATACCGAAAGGCGCGACACACAGCGCCTCTATTTGAGCTGGCATGCCCGGCACGGCCGGCATCGCACTTTCCACCCCGACGTAGTAGGTGCTGGCTATTCCGCCGTGTATACGAACGCCTTTACCCTGTCGAACATAACCATAGTAAGACGCGCCGTTGGCAACGGCGTGGTCGAGATCGATACCCTGTAACTCTTTGGCCTGATCAGCATTTTCTGCGGCTAACCAGGCATTGACAATGCTGAGCACCCGATCTTTCAGCAGAGGCGCTTTCAGGACACCGCCATTGAAAAGAATCGCGGTGGGCTGAATAAAGTGACTTTGATTCTGTTCCAGTAGTTCATCCGCCGCATCCGATTGTTTACTGAGAAAATAAGCCAGATGTCTCGATACGGCAGGGTCTTGCGCATAGGGCAAGCCAATTTGAGTGAGTGCACCGCGGGTTTGTTGCACTGGATGATCATCAATGGAAACAAAGGGGAAAAAACCGTCAACAAGGACTTCATTGACCTCTTGTGCGGTCAATTCCGTACTGATTGTGCCACCAATGAGTTTGGAACCTCTATTGGGTACGGTAATAGGTACAGACTCGACATCGTCGTGGTTCAATAACTTCTCTTTCGCTTCCCGGCAAGCATGCACAATGGCCTGAATTTGCCAGGGCTGCAACTCGGTACCCTCGTCTGCCAGTTTGGTCTTGATACGGTAGGCCAGGGCCAGATCCATGTTGTCGCCACCCAGCAAAATATGGTCTCCAACCGCGATTCTATTGAGATTCAAATTGCCATCATCCTCGGTGACAGCGAGCAGAGATAAATCCGTCGTGCCGCCGCCGATATCGATCACGAGCACAATATCGCCAACATTGACGTTATCACGCCATTTATCGCCATTGGCATTGATCCAGTTATAAACGGCCGCTTGTGGCTCTTCGAGCAGCGTGAGCTTTTCCAGCCCCGTCTCTTTTGCTGCCTCGGCGGTCAACTCGCGGGCGGCCGGATCAAACGAGGCTGGCACGGTAACGGTAATATCCTGTTCTGCCATTGGATAATCCGGAAATCGATTATCCCAGGCATGTTTAATATGCTCCAGGTATTCACAGGTGGCAACATAGGGTGAGAGCTGCTCCACCTCATCCGGGGCATTCAGCGGAAGAAAAGTATTGTGGCAGTTCATGCCTGTATGGCTTAACCAGCTTTTGGCACTGGCGACCAATCGCAATGGCGTTTTACCTCCTAGCTCTCTGGCCAGTGTTCCGACGATATAATCAATATCACTGCCCCATGGAAGTTCGATATCACTGCCTGATAGCTCTGATTCATGAGGCAGGTAAAGAAAAGAGGGGAGTTGGCTTTTTTCCTCGATAGAACCCGGTGCGGTCAGTTGCGGAATAAGTAACAGTTCGCTGGTCGCTGCATCAGATTCCGCCGACAGGTCTGTATAGGCAATGACACAATGGGTCGTACCCAGGTCAATACCTATTGAGTACTTGGTCTGCTGCGACTGGACAGTCTCTTCTGAATAGGTAGTTGTTTCACTCATAGTTCCACCTCCGCCGGTGCCAAAATGGAGGTATCTCGGCCTTCAGTCAGTTTTGGTAAATTGCTGGCGGTAACCTTCCAGCCTTTATGAATCAATGTGCCCTTAAATGGGGCTTGCCCGACCACATTGCCAGTCAACCTTATTTCCGAGGGGTTAAAGCCTTGGTCAATGGTAACTGACGTTTCTTCCTGCTCGGATTTGATAGGTGTAATAGTAAAATACTCATTAATGGTCTTTTTTGATCCTTCCTGAACCACGCGCGCAGCGGCACCAATATCCTGATCCGAGAACAAGCTCAAATCTTCTGAGATAAAATCGACAAATCGTGCTTCTGACTGAAGTAATGCCAGTAATTGATAGGCAGATTCCGGCTGGGTTTCACGAATCACGGTGGTTGCCGGTGTGGATTGCATTGAACCGGTGGCTTTGCCAGATACAGAATCCCGTGCGTCGGCCTGTTTTTTCGTTAGCTGTTGCTGGTGCTCGGCAGATTCAGCGGCATGATCTTTTAATTCAAGTGATTCGACAGCAGTCTTTTTGGGGCGAACGAGAAAGATAAGAAACAGTACGAAAAACAACAAAGCGACCGCGCCTAAAATGACATGCAACAAATCTATCGTCGTTGGTATCGATTCCAGGTTAAAGTTCATTTATAACCTCATATATAATGTTATTGGACAGGATCGACTTTTGAATTAAGTAGCCTGTAACGATCTCTCCCATCCAGAAAAGAGTAGTGGATTCTATACCATTGAACGCCTTAATAGAAACTGTCTGTTAGCAGATTGTTTGCTTGGCGCGTCACAAAGTGGCTTCAGGCTCGAATTTAGCTGAGGATGTTGCTACTCTTGCAGCCCAAACGGGAATTTTGGAGTCTAACCTATGGCACTGGTAACTTTATATATGAGCGATCGCGATCCACACAAAACGTTGTTTACCAGCAAGAAAGAAGCAGATGCACACGATAAAAAACTCGAATTGGCAGAGTGCATTTGCGCTTATCTGCAAACAAAAATTGAAAGTATCGATGAGGATGTCGCGGATGCAGTGGGTATGCTTATCGCCGAAAACAAAGAACCCTTTCTTATGGCTCTGAAAGGCAAACCAGAAGCCTTGTCGGTAAGCGAGGGTGACGAAGCCAAAGCAAAAGTTACTGCTATTGCAAATACCAACTAGATTGAAATTGCGAGAAACTGTTCATTTTTGATGTTTACGTTATGCTACGACGATGAAAATTGTGCTGTGTTTTATCTGTACCTTTGTTTCGATGGTATATGCCGATATCAGCAGGCAAATAGCGATTGTAAAAGATGTCGAAACAGCGTTGAAAGACAATCAGCCTTTTGAAAAGATTATCAATTTTCGTTTTTTTGGTTCTTACGCGGAAATGGATGGTTTTTTTGACAGGATACACAGGAAGCTCTGTATATCAGGCAACTCAGATGTCGATCTTTTTTTGGCTGAGCTTGTTCAGTATCCGCAATCAAAACAAACCCTGACTGTACTGGCCTCCGTTCGGGATAAACTTCATGGTTTGCCCTTGGAGTTACAGCATGCGTTAAAAACGAATTGGAGCTACCAAAAGCTGTTGACTTACGTTGGTAAACTCGACTGTATCATTCAGGAAACCGATCAGTTATATCGAAATAGCGATTTTTTGCTTAAGCAAAACGCCAAAAAGCTCTATACCATTCTCAATGGTTATGATGTGGCGGAGAACCGGTTAAAAGAGATAAAAAAGCATGATCAAGCCTTTGCCAGAAAGACAAAATCAAAATGGGCGGCGGTTCAAAAACATAGTGATAGTCGAAGGCATAACAGTAATCGAAGTAATCGCGATGGCGTCAGTGGCTTTGAAATAATGCATATCTCTCTTGGTATGAGTTATCCGGAAATAGTTGTGTTTCAGCCCGGGGTGCGATTGATCGCCGATGCGCGTGGTACCGCTTCAGTCCCTCAATTGGAACTAAAATTGGAGCAGCAGCTTCGCACAGGAAACAATATAGAGGTAAAAATCTATCTTGGTATACCCGGCTCAGAGGTTGTCGTCCGGGATATCCGTTATTCTTTGGATTTAGCCGGACTCAATCCCAGAGCTTGCCGTAAGGTCATAGATAAACTGTTTGCCAAGTACGGTCGGCCAGATATGGATTTTACCGGCGAGATTGTTCGCAATTTCCACTATCGCAAATTTACGATTCAGCTGAAAAGCCAATATGACAAGGTACTGTCTTATTGCTGGGGAGACTGTCAACTGAAGGATATGGGCGCGTCGAAAACCGATCTGACTCCAGGAACTCGGCTGATGATGAACTTCGATAAAGAGCGAAAGCGACTGGAGTTGAGATTATATGAGGATGCCATCGACGAATTCAATCCAGCCACTTTGTTTGTTGAAGAAGAAGAGAATAGCCTTGAATTCTGAGTGTAAAGAAGCCGGGCGCAATACTGTAAGAAATATAACATGTGATATAAAGTACAATGTATTATAAAGTATCATGATTGATAATAGCTTTTGTCAAAGGAGTCTGTTTTGTTTGAAATGGTAGATATTGACGGGCGAGAGATCCATGTTCGCATTGTAAACCCAGAGCAAAAAGACACTGTGTTTTGTTGGCACGGTTTACTACGAAATGGTGAGGACTTTTCTCAGTTAGCTGTGGCGTTGGCGCAACATGGTTACCGGGTAATCATGCCTGACATGATCGGCAGAGGATGGTCGCAATGGGCTTCCAATCCGGAAGAGGAATACCAATACCCGAATTACCTGAGTATTGCGACTGGTTTGATCGACTATTACAAAGTAACCAACTTTAGCTGGGTCGGAACCAGTATGGGCGGAATCATGGGGATGATGCTCGCCGCGACTTCGTTAAAAGATCAAATCAACGCTCTTATGATCAATGATATTGGCGCTGAAGTACCGGTCGATGCGATTGCCCGCATCAAACAGTATGCCAATGCCAAGAAAGAATTTCATTCCTTTAGCCAATTTACCAGTTATCTTCGCGAACTATACACGCCTTTCGGGGAGCGCTCGGAGCAAGACTGGTTGGCTATGGCAAAGAATAGCTGCAGGCGGCTGGATAGCGGAAAACTCGCATTTCACAATGACCCCGCCATCGGCGAGCAGTTACAGATACCGGATGAGCCGGTAAACTTATGGCCATTTTTCCAATTGGTCGAATGTCCTATATTGTTATTGCACGGCAAGCAATCTGACGTGCTAAGCGATTCGATCGTGGAACAAATGCGTTCAATGAAACCGGATCTCGCTTACCTGGGGTTTGAATCCTGTGGCCATGCGCCGGGACTGCACCTTGATGCCCATATAAACCCGGTTGTTGACTTCATCCAAAGATGTAAAGCTTAATATTCCGATAATCACATTTATCGGAATATTTATGAATAGAGGGGCTATTCGAGTTTTACTACCTACTACTCGTCGTCAGTTTTCAGTCCGAAGTATTTGCGTGTGGTATTCAGGAAAAACTTCAACGGGTCGATCTCAGGTGGATTGACGAAATATTGATCATTATCGTCAATACAGCATTGTCGGTTTAACTTGGTGCAGTTAATCACGATACCTTTTCCCGCTATATGAGTTTCAACGGCATAGGTACACTGCCACTCCCAGGCGGGATTACCAAAATGATCCTTATACTTGGCTACAATGTCCGGATTTGGGCAATCAGGATTTACCTCCTTTGTTGTTGGCGGATTTTTATTCGTGTCCATTGACAAGTAGCCCATAACGATCAGTTGGTTAGCAGTCCGAATAAAGAAAACCATTTACCAATCAAATTGGAACAAACTGTTTGTATCAATTGTGATGTTGCTATATTACCATTTTTAGTAAGGTAATGAATCCAACCAAATGCAATTGCTGAGATTGGGCATTTTTTCGCGTTTTCAAAGGCTTTTTTATCTGGAAACTTCATCTGCGGTATTGGCCGACATAACGTTCACAATAAAAGGAATTCCAGGGAACAGTTGCAAATGAAGCTCGATCGACCAACCATCAAAAATAGTTCGAATAGCACCCAATGTTACATTTGAAAAATCGGATTGAGAGCTGAATTTCATCGTTACCGATTTACTTTCACCAGCGGGTACAGAAAAACCCGTTATCGCAATATCGCTAACCAGCCGGTCATTTTTTTTTATAAAAACACGACTGTTTTCAAAAACGATGTCAAATCGGGAAGGATTGTCGATATCGAGGTCAAATGAAACCGTGCCGATTGATCTATCTTCAGGTGATTCATCGGCAGAGCTGTAGTCAAAGTCGAACGAACCAAAGTCTACGGAATATTCGGCTTTCAATACCTGGCTTTTGTGATGCAAAGATTGTACAAGTCGAGCATGCAAAAGCGACTCGACCACAAGGAGAAGACTCATCGCGATGTAAGCACGTCGTGCAAATAAACGCGTGACTGGAGCTACGGTTGGTGCTTCTTTTAGTAGTTCAGTGGCAATTTGGGTGCCCGCAGGAATCGAGATAGCGATGAAAGCCAGATTAAACACAAATAAAATGCTTGAGACCTGCAATAAGCTCAAGGATTCGATGCGCAAAATCCATTGGCTTAAAATAAGTGCAGGTGCGCTATAGAGTGCACCGAAAATCAGAGCGACACCGTTGTTTTTACCCAGCAATTTATTGATCTTGGAGTATTTAAGCCGGTGCCGTTGTAGAGTCGGAGAAATATTATCCAATGCAAAGGTATAAAAAAGAAACAAATAACTAAGTACAACCGATAGTATATTTGTCCACTCATAGGGGTAGTAACCCAGCCAGAGGATACCAAGTTGAGTCGTTGCATAAAAAAGAAACAACCGGGTTTCTTCCAACCCCTGCATCCAGAGTGGAAACTCCAAGGGTTTTCCGTTCGGGTAGTTCAACTCTTTTTCGACAGTTGCAGAATAGGCCTCTTTCAGCGGAAACAAAAAAATAGATGCAATAATGAGTGAAGAGCTGAGAATCAGGTTACCTAAAACCTGTTTTGACTGGGACTCAAAAAAAAACAGAAACAGTTTTTCTGATATGGATTGCCAGGATTGTGGAAAAAGATAAGCTAGGATGGCTTGCTTCATGCTATCCTGATTGATCAGCAACAGGTAGAAGACTACGGCAAACACCACCATGCCAATCGCCAGATAGATCAATAGAGCCAACCAGGCCCGCCGCTTCTGGATTAAAAGCGTTAACGGCCCTTGCCACAGAGATAAGGTTAATTGTGACGATAATCTCATTGTATTCTAAAACGCCGATGAAAATTTCAATAGTTCCACGGAATATCTGCCCCAAGCCTGTTTGATATATACATGGAAGACTGTAACGCACTTTCCAGCAATGGTATGCCAGGCATTGCATATGAGCCGGAATACCAGATCACCCTATCCTTTCCTGTTTGCAGTGTCTGCAGCTTTTTAATCGCTTCGAGACTTTCTATCGTTACCAGCGGACGTTCAAAAAACGAGCGCCCAAGTACGGTACTGGGTAAAGGTTCTCTAATTGGATTCCAGGTTTGAAACAGCTCAGGCGCATTTTTTAAAGCCGGATACAACTTATTTAAACAAATACTGGCCATCGGCATAGACTGTCGATGATCGATTTCAAATAATACCGGAGCGCCGTTTTTTCGATGGCCCGGTGCCAGCGAGGTATCGCCGTGCACTACGACCTCGCTTTTTTCGTAAGGTATTGTCTGTAAAAGCCGAACAGCCTCCGAATCTTCGGTATCGAGCAATGCTTTTATCTGATTGGCCTGAACGGCGATAATGACGTGATCGAAGGTATAGTGCTTTCCCTGTTTGTCGGTGACCGAAACTGATTTTTGTCTATTATCGCCCGACTTTTGCCTTATTGCCACAACCTCCGCGTTGCAATACTGGGTGTCACAGAATTCCAGCATTTTGGTTATCGCATCGTCTGCGCCATGTTTGGCCCGCCAGATACCGTTGAACAGCATCCCGTTATTCAAAAAGTCAATCACGGTTTCCGCCGGATAGTCGCGAACAGCCTGATAAGAGCAAGTGCCGATTGCGGCAAAAGACGGCAATAGCACCTCATCGACGAAAGCGGAGGAATAGTGCTTCGATTCCAGGTATTCGGCGATGGTGACGCCCTCCGTCAAGCCACGTTTTAGATCCCGTTTGGCCAGCGTCAGAAAGCGGATCGCGTCGCGTAGGATTTTTATGGTTTCCATCGAGGCGATACTCTTGTGATCCCAGCGAGGTATCGCATAGTCTCCGATATCAAGGTAGCGGTACGCAAAAAAAGGTTTCGCTTCAGATGGCCGACTATAAGAGGCCGAATGGTCTGTCCTCAACATGTCGACACCGAGCAGTTGGTACAGTTTTACCAAATTGCGGTAATGACAATGGTTAAAAGCACGAATCGGAACGTCGACCCGAACAGTTTGCTTGCCAAAGTGGTAATTCAGATTGAACGCACCCATTCCGGGCCGCGCGTGGCGCTCAAACATCGTGATATGATGCTGGCGACCCAATAACCACGCAGCACTCAAGCCTGCAATACCGCTTCCTATGATTGCGATTCTCATAAATGGCACTTTCCTCTATTGGTTTTTGACAAATACCGGTGTAGAAATGCGTCTGGTAGTGAATCTGGCGCTCCTTCAGCGTGTACGGCAGGTTGTTTGTTTCGAGTTAGTCCGGATGCATAAGATAAACTTCAAATGATCCATAGCGACCATGTTTCAGAGAGATTAACTTATTCTTTCCAGTTTCGACAATGGTTTGTGATTTTAGATCTTTTGCTTGCGTCAATAGCAATAAATAGCGCTCATTCGCGCCCGGCTGGATTTGATAAGCCGATTGCAAGTAGCCGTACTTAAACCAGTTTTCTTCGACATAGGACGATGTTGCATCGTAAATTAGGCTTACCGGGTCGAAGTCGCCATCGAGAAAAACCAAGGTTGGAACCATCAGACGGTTGTCGCGAATAAAAGAACGCAACCTGAGCGTATATTTATCTTTGGTTTGGGGTAAAACCAGTATTTCGTAGGCGCTTTTGCCGGTATCGAAAATATAATGTTTTGAATGTAGATTGATTTCGACGAAACGAGCCTCGTTCCATTCCAGTTCGGCAGTAAAGTCTGAACTGATTTTTCTACAGCATTGTTGAGCGAATTGGCTAAGAACGGAGTTTTCGCGATCGATTCCCAGAATACTTAACGCCTTCGGATCGGCATTGGCGAAGTCAGTTGTGGATTGCCTGATCTCAGTGTAAGAGGAAATCGAAAGAGGTGCATCGACAGCAGAGTTTATGATGCGACCGGACTCGACAAGCGGTCTACCACCCTCACCTCGCTTATATATAGTCGTTCGCATCCGGCCCTCCGCGTCCAGCCAAATATAATGTGCGGTATCGTTCTTTCGGGTCGGTCGCTGCTTTCGTTCCAGTTCATCACCGTCAACAAAGTTTTCCGGGTTCACTTTTGTCAAATCGATGCTCGAACTGGCTTCACTTTGCGTGCTGTCGGGACTTGCCTCTGGCAGGACTGGGTCTGCGGTGTCAGATTTAGTACCGGGATTAGTCCGGGGACTAGAGTCGATACCCTCTTTTATAACGCTATGTCTGACGTTGCCATCAGAATCGACCCAGGTAAAAAATTTTTCAGCGTATACAGTGCAGCTGAACAAACCAATACAGAAAATCAGGAACCTACTATAAAATCCGGACACAATCACTGCCCTTGTGATTAAAACTTGGTGCGAAAGTTCAAACCTAACATCACAACCCTGAGGGAGGTCTTGACGTCCAAACCTGCGTAAGGGTTATAGACAATATTGGTAATATTGTCACAGTTCAAGTTACAACTGCCATCCGCCGGGGTATATTGTGTCGATTGCAGATAGCTGATATTCATATTGACCACAGCGTCTTTGGACCATTGGTAACCTAACCCGACACCGTAAAGTTTGGCACTGCCAAAGGGTGCCATAATGGAAAACTGATTGTCCGGAATCACAGAATCCCTGATCTCCACCCCGGCGCGCAAATCTAAACGCGAAGTCGCATGAAACTCCAGACCGAACCCCCAGTTCCATACATCGACCATACCCTGGGATAAACTGAGACTGGTGGAAGTTGCGTTGTTTGGTGACAATATCCTTGCCGCCCCGAGAAACTCCAATTGACGGTCGAATTTGAAGTGAAATGCATCCCATTTCTTGAAATCGGTCCAGCCCAAATCGGCGTTGATTGTCAGCTTTGGGTGAACTTTGACACTGATTCCGGTTTGAAAGTGCTGAGGGTAGGTCAAATTGGCCGACACATTGCCTGATTCAGAGGGAACGCCCGAAGGTAGCTGCAGAATGGCGGCAGTAATCGCACCAATAAGAGAGCTGTTAAATCGTTGCCAAAAACCGTAAAAATCTTCGGTATACTCAAGTAAGAAGGTTCCCTTGAGATGCATATCGGCATCACTTGCATAACTGGCTCCCCAGGTGAACCAGTCATTGGGAGTCCAGGTGACACCGAGAGTGTAAGATGGAGAAAGCTTTTCTTCGAGTTCCAGTTCCATGGCGCCGATATCATCCCAGGGGCCGACATTACCGCCACACAAACTAATCCACGGTGCCAGAGGTTCATCGCCAGATTCACAGTTAAACGCATCTTGTAATATCTCGACCACACCCAGCAGCATATTGGGTGCTCGCATCCATTGTTCTGCCGATAACGCAAAATAAGAAAAATGAACACCAGCGCCAACCGACCATTTATCGTTGATTTCGTAACCAAAAGAAGGCGAGAGGTAAGTGATTCGCTCCAAGCCTGCGGCCTGCGGTTGATATCTGCCAGGGTCGCTGGAATCCCGATAGAACCCCGCTGCCATCGGAATAAACAACGCGTTGCCAAAGGTGATTTTTGAGCCAGGTGGATTGTAACTGAAACCATTGTGAGGCACGGCGCCTGGGATATAGGGAGGTAGCTTGTGTAGTCCAAAACCCGGAATATAGAGCGCAAGCCGATTGACGTGGCTATGGGTATTGGCGACTGGGTCGTTTGCCACGCCGTCGATGCCAAATATTTCATACCCTGGCGGAGCGATGAAATTGGCATCGATATCCATATAGATATTCATGACACCAGCCTCAAACTGTCGGCCTTTCAGCTTGGTAAGCCCGGCTGGATTATAATGTACTGACAGTATCCCCGGTGTATCAGCGGTAACCGCATTACCCAAAGCCAGTGCCTTGGCATCGAGGATAAGATTTTGTGTCATTTGCGCATAAACACCATTGGACACAAACATTGTGCAAAAAACTGCACAAAGACTTATTCGTTTTACCACTGTTATTGTCAGTATTTCCAAACCAGACTTCCTTCTAAGACTACCGCTCTTTCAACCCGTCAATGTTGATCGGGACGGAAACACCTAAAATAATGTCGGGAGAATCCTCTGTCATACCAAAGCCCACGTTGGTGTTGACTATCGTTTTTTCACTGATCCGGGTGCCAACGGATAGATTCATGACACCACTCACCTGGTCTTGTGATGAGGAAGTGAATGTCTGCCCACCCGACAGTAAAGTCAACTTCGTTTCGCCCGTGTACGACACCTGGACCGAACCACTTAGCGACACATCATAAGACAAAGAATAAGAAAAACCGGCAGAAAGCGACAGACTGTATCCCGGCTCAACTTCTGTCAAAATTGCGCCTCCCCGAACCTGATTCAAACCGTCTTCTGGTACGCGGTAACTACCCGAAACCGAACCATAAAGCACTACCGGGTCAAGCACTTTGGACAAGCTGAGTCCACCTGAGAATGAATAGGTACCACTGCCGGTCGAAAGTTGCCGAGCCAGATCGATTTCATAAGGGCTAATGCCGGTTTGGGTACCGAAACTGGCAAACACTGTCGACGATATTTTTCCAGGTGTATAAGGAATAGGCTGCCAGCGCAATGCAAAGGAAACGTCACCCAGATCGGAATTGTTGATTTCGTCTTGTGTATCATACTTGACAACAAATGGAATTCGGGCATTTATCGTCACATTGTTCAACAAGCCAAAATCGATGGAAAACGAATTGGTGAACGTATGGGATGCAGAAGGAGTCACGTCTGCGTTTCGGAATGATCCATTGACAATATCGATTTCCAGCCGTTGATCACCGAAATAACTATAATCGAAAGAGTACGACAAAGCATATTTGCCTTGCTTGATTAACGAATAATTTTTTTCGGCTGCCTGGAACACCTCCTCCAGTTGTTTCGCGGAGTCAGCGTCACCTTCTTGTTTGGCCAAAGCTTCTCGGGCTTTATCCACGTTGGTTTGTGTTTCTGCAACAGCAGGTAAACTGAACGCGACCATTGATAAGCAAACAACGATACAAGGCATTACCCAGCGATTCATTCTTGATTCCTTTTGCTAAGCTTTGTCAGGCTTCATTTCAATATTATTTTCGATGGTATATCAGTCGCTTGGTAGTATTGTCGACTGTGCCATCAGGCTTGTTTTTCATTCGTTCCAGTTCATTGATAATCCGGTTTTCCAGCGGGAGGTTAAACTGAGGAAACTCCCTGAACGCCAGATAGGTCATGGTATTGTCATCAATAAAGCGCAGGTCTTCCTCACGAAGTTCCAAACCGTCCACCGGCTTGGTTTCACCCGGGAAAACAACGAAAAGAACGTTTTGATCCCACTTTTCTTTGAAGCTTTCCAAGGTAAAAGAGATATTGCCCGCAGATGGATCGGCCACGAATACCCGACCATCCTTAATCGTTCTCACTACGACAAAGTGTTTAAACCCTGAATGCCTTATCGGTACAATCGCCGGATGATCTAATGCAGCCAGATCATCAATTTCAGCCCGAAAGCCACCACCGGGATACCCCAAAGCAGACACCAGCCGTTTCATATCGAGCATCGAAAAACCACGTCGCTCGACAATACGCTCACTTTCACCGTAGTGAAGCAGGCCCTCCATCACCTGACGCTCCTGGAATTTCCTGCCGAGGTAATGCGCGAGCAGCGTCGTAAGTGCCGCCGATCCACAACTGTAGTCATAGGCCTGACGGACAATATTCCGGTATTTTTGTTCTGCAAAAGGTTCGACGACCGGATCAATTCGCGTATGCGCCACTTCGTCAATGCCAACACGAATGGTGTTTTCAATCACCAATTCACCCCGCTTGTAGGGTGTGACTTCGGTCATTTCTCTGGTCATCTCAAAGGCTAGCAGCGAGCCGACAAGAACAAGAAACATAGTCTCCAATCATTCCCGTTGAATTGTGTAAAAGTATCTGCAAACGGCATATCACTCTGTAACCATCTGAAAAATAAAGATACATGAATTGGTAGTTTTTAAAAGATAACCAGTGCTCAAATTAATAGCGACACAATCAACCAATACGCCGATTTTACCGGGTCAAACGATACAGCTAACCCGGCGAAAATGGTACTTATATTTAACCTTAGGTCAAAGCGAAATATTTCGATAATCACCCGACAAAAAAGGCACCGTGATGGGTGCCCTTACTTTTTTATGGCTATGATTGATAACGAGTATCTAGAAGCGTTCGATGTCTGCTCGCTTCTCGATATAATCGACATAGTCTTGAAAATCGACTGCTCCCACCTGCCCCGCAATTGCCCTTTTAAACATTGCCTGCTGTTCACCGGAGAGCAAATCGAGTGAACCAGATTCAACGGAATTCAGAGCGATGATATGGACACCCTTGTCACCATCCACTTGGGCATACACCACACCATCGGGCTGTTCCGGTCGTTTTATGCGAAATAGCTTTTTCAAGACATCCGGATCGATACGGGAGTCGTTACGAACGATGTTTTCGTATGCTGCTACGCTAACCAAACCCTCAAGTTTTTCGCTGGACGCAATCTCATCGGCGGATTGACCCGCTTTTAACATCGCAAGTATGTTTTTCGCTTTTCGTTTCGCGGCGTCGAGCCGGTTGTTTCGCTCAACCAGTTTGATCAATTCCGGCTTCGCTTCTTCCAACGTCTTTTGACGACTCGGATGTAACTTGACCGATCTCAGCACGATTGTTTGGTCACGGGATATTTCGATAGGTTGACTATTGAGTTGTTCTTTAATCAGTTCATCCGAAAATGCAGCGGAAATGACCGCGTGGTGACCAAGGATATCATCCGACCCCGACTTGATGACCCGCCCTTTCTGAATTTCCAGTCCGAGCTCCTCGCTTGGATCGAGCAGGTCGACTGATTCATAACTCAAATCTGCCAGTGTTTGAGACATATCAAGATATCGGTCGTTTGCTTTTTTCTCCCGCAGCTGAGCCCTTAATTTCGTTTTAACTTCATCGAAGGTGGGTGTTTTCGGCTCGCGTTTCGAGATCAGTTTAATGATGTGTACGCCAAAATCTGTTACAACAGGTTTTGCTAGTTCACCAGGAGTCAGCGTGTCAACCGCCGCCTCAAAAGTATCGGCATAGCTACCTTTGGCGGCAAAGCCGAGGTAGCCGCCTTGCGCTGCAGATCCAATATCACTCGAATTCTCTTTAGCAATTTGCTCGAAATCTTCACCAGACTCGATACGTGATATCAGCGCATTGGCTTTCGCCACCGCCTCACTTTCAGCCAATTCATCGTTTATCTCGAGCAGAATATGTGCGACCTCTCGTTCTTCGGGCTGTGTGAATCCATCCTTTTCGTTCTGGTAGAATGTCATCAGTTCGTCATCAGTCACGGATACTGATTGCGATAAGCGATTTTTATCAAGAAGAATATACTCCACAGAAACCGCTTCAGCCGTTTTTAATTCATCTCGATGTTGTTCAAAGTACTTGGCGATTTGACTAGAGTCCGGGGTGATATCAGCCTTCAGTGCAGCAAAATTGACCGTTATGATTGTCGCATCGCGTTCCTGTCGATCAATCCCGACCAATTCAGCCAGTTCATTTTCAGTGAGAAAAGACGAAGCGGCCAACCCATTTTGAAGTTGAGCGATTTTTATTTGTTTTTTCAGAAACTTTTTGAAATCAGAGGTGCTCATGCCAATATTGCGTATTGAGTTTAAAAACAATTCGTTGGAAAACTGCCCTTCAACCTGAAATTGCGGCATTGACAATATTTGCTGGCTGATAATTCCGTCCGAGATATCAAACCCCATTTCTGACACTGATTGCAATAACAGTCTTTGTTTGATCAGATCTTCCAGAACAGTTTTATTGAGCGTTTCTTCATTGATCAATGCAGGATCCGCTCTATCCCCCATTTGATTGAGTATTTGTCTACGTTTCAGTTCAACCTCTCTCAAGAACTCGTACTCGGTAATGCTTTCTCCATTGACCTCTGCGACTTCCGGATCACCCCCTATGCCACCAATTATGGATTCCACGCCAAACAGGGCAAAGGTGACAACGATTAAACCGACAATGACTTTAGCAATAGTACTTTGAGAATTGTCCCTAATTTTTTGTAACATGATATCTCCACAAGAGTAGGGTTACATCACCCCGAGGCGTTAAAAAAAGAGTAAACAAAAAAGCGCATCCATCGAATGCGCTTTTTTACATTTCAGTCAAGAACAATGAATCAAATCAACACTCACGCTGCACATGTCTGGATCGAACCAAACAGCGTTCGTCTATCAATTTGTTAATTACAGGCATCTTTAAGAGCTTTGCCAGCCTTAAAGGATGGCACATTTGCCGCAGCGATCTGAATTTCATTTCCTGTTCGTGGATTTCTGCCTGTTCTGGCTTCTCTTTTCTTCACAGAAAAAGTGCCAAAACCAATCAAGGTAACCTGTTCTCCATCTTTCAGTGCACCTGTAATTGAAGACGTCATTGCATCCAAGGCCCGGCTTGCCGCTGCTTTGGAAATATCGGCAGAAGCCGCAATCGAATCAATTAATTCAGATTTATTCACACTAAACCCCTTGTTTTTTTGATTAGTTTCAAAAAGTCTCCACGAAACAGTGACTTTCCAGAAGAGTTGACCATTTTAGTTCTTATTTCCGGTTCTTCCAGATAAAAAAAGAACAAAATCCTTGCCGATTTCCGCGTCTATAGCGGCCTGACGAAGAGCCAATTTATACCAACTGACTCGAACTTGTGTCAAGCCACTAGCCTCTCAATGTGTGTTTATTCGTTTATTATTTCCATTTTTTTCGCTGTCACTTGAAGAACTGCACTTTTTTTGGTCAGCTTTTGTCTTGTCAAGGCTTTCTGGCTGATAAACCAGCGCCATGTCCAAAACCTCATCGATCCAGGTAACAGGTACGATTTCGAGATTTTTCTTGATGTTTTCCGGTATATCTCTGAGGTCTTTTCTGTTTTCTTCAGGAATGACCACGGTTTTTATTCCACCTCGATGAGCAGCCAGTAGTTTTTCCTTTAACCCACCAATGGCCAATACTTGCCCCCGGAGTGTAATTTCACCTGTCATCGCGACATCGGCTCTTACCGGAATACCGGTCAACGTTGATACCAAAGCGGTACACATCGCGATACCCGCGCTGGGGCCATCTTTGGGCGTTGCCCCTTCGGGCACATGGATATGGATATCATTTTTTTCATGAAAGTCTTCTGCCAGCCCCAGCGAAGCACTGCGGCTTCTGACAACGGTTAACGCCGCTTGAATGGATTCCTGCATCACATCACCCAGAGACCCTGTTTTTATGACCTTGCCCTTGCCCGCCACACTGGTGCACTCGATGGTGAGCAATTCGCCACCTACTTGAGTCCAGGCCAAACCGGTCACCTGCCCTATGCGATCCTCGGCCTCTGCCAATCCGTATTTGTATTTTCGTACGCCGGAAAGCTCATCCAATGCATCCTCGGAGATAACCAACGTTTCTTTGTCGGTCGCTTTTTGGGATTTGGGTTCCAGTAAGAAACCTTTGACCGATTTACGGCATATTTTGGCAATTTCTCTTTCCAGGCCACGAACGCCGGCTTCCCGGGTGTAATAACGAACCAGATTACGCACCGCTCCTTCGGTGATTTCCAGTTCATCTTTTTTTAGACCATTTTGGTTGGTTTGTTTTGGAATCAGATAGTTTTCGGCAATTTTTATCTTTTCATCCTCTGTATAACCTGGGATACGAATAATTTCCATACGATCCAGCAGCGCAGACGGGATATTCATCGAATTTGACGTGCAGACGAACATCACATCCGACAGATCATAATCGACTTCCAGGTAATGATCGTTAAAGGTATGATTTTGTTCAGGATCCAGAACCTCCAGCAGAGCCGATGCAGGATCGCCTCGATGATCCATTCCCATTTTGTCGATTTCATCCAGCAGGAATAACGGGTTTTTTACCCCTACCTTAGAGATTTTTTGCACGATTTTGCCCGGCATGGAACCGATATAAGTACGCCGATGCCCCCTTATTTCCGCTTCGTCTCTGACTCCTCCAAGGGCCATTCGAGTATATTTTCGATTGGTCGCTCTGGCGATGGATTGCCCCAGTGACGTCTTCCCTACCCCCGGAGGACCAACCAGACAAAGCACGGGGCCTTTGAGTTTCTTGACACGACCTTGCACAGCCAGGTATTCCAGTATTCGGTCTTTTACCTCTTCCAGACCAAAATGATCCTGATCCAGAATTTCTTTCGCTTTCGCCAGATCATGGCGCACTTTACTGCGTTTCTTCCAGGGCAGATTGGTAATCCATTCAATATATCCCCTGACAACTGTCGCCTCGGCAGACATTGGGGACATCATTTTAAGCTTGTTTAATTCGCCATCCGCTTTTTTACGGGCTTCCTCGGGCATACCCGACGTCGCTATTCTGGTTTCAAACTCATCGAGATCACTCCCCCCTTCTGTCATAGAACCCATTTCTTTTTGAATGGCCTTCATCTGTTCATTCAGGTAATACTCACGTTGGCTTTTTTCCATTTGTTTCTTGACACGACCTCTAATACGCTTTTCCACTTGAATCAAATCAAGTTCAGCGTCAATCTTGGCGATAATGAGGTCGACGCGATGCACCACGTCAGTTTGCTCTAAAACAGCCTGTCTTTCAGAGATTTTCATATCCAGATGGGAGGCAACCGTATCCACCAGGCGAACAAGATCAGTCATGCCCTCCAGGGATCGGGTAATTTCAGGAGGAACTTTTTTGGTTGTTTTGCCATATTTTTCAAATTCCGCAGTCAGGGTTCGAATCAGTCCTGCCTTTTCGGAGCTTGTCTCCAGTACTTCCTCGAAGTACTCAACGTCTGCCGTAATGTAATCGGCTTCGACTATGTTGGATATCTTGGCTCTTTCTTCGCCTTCAACCAGCACCTTAACGGTGCCATCAGGCAACTTCAACAACTGCAGTATGGTAGAAACGGTTCCTACCCGATAGACATCGTGAATCCCCGGGTCTTCTTCAGAAGCGTCTTTCTGAGCGACCAACAGTATCCTTCTGCCAGTATTCATTGCCGCTTCCAATGCCGCTATCGACTTTTCACGTCCGACAAAAAGAGGGATAACCATATGGGGAAAAACAACGACATCCCTAAGGGGCAACATCGGTAACTGTTCGGCTGCAGAATCTTCAAACTCATCATAACTCATAAAAAACACCTCAGAAGTAACAAACTAGTAATCATACATCCGAGTTTGCCACTTAACATGAAAACGTCAATTAAATCGCTTCAATTGACCGCTTTATTGATTAACGGTAGAACTCATTTTATAGATGGGGCAAATAGTTGAGTTTACAAGGCGAGAACTGCCCAATGATAAATCATCAATCAATCCGTCTACGCCGCGTACAAGCCAATGTTCTAAACTCCGATCAACGGAAATTATCCGGTTACGTTTTAAGTTGACCATTAATCCAATTAAAACGCAACCGGCGTATTTTGGCGTTTAGTCTTCGGGAACGGCCTTGGGTTGCTCTGTGTTCTGGTAAATTTTGATCGGATCGGATTCGCCGTTAATGACAGACTGATCAACCACTACCTTGGTAACATTGTCTTCTGAAGGAATTTGATACATGGTATCAAGTAATGTCGCTTCCAATATCGAACGTAATCCACGCGCTCCAGTTTTGCGTTCCATTGCCCTGTTGGCAACGGCCCGCAGTGCATCTTCTCTAAAGTCGATATCAACACCTTCCATTTCAAATAACTTTGAATACTGCTTGGTAAGCGAGTTTTTCGGTTCGGTCAGGATTTGGACCAATGCCGCTTCATCCAGTTCATCCAGTGTCGCAACTACCGGAAGTCGACCGACAAATTCGGGAATCAAGCCATATTTAACCAAATCCTCGGTCTCGACTTCTTTTAATGTATCGCCAACCGATTTTGAGTCCTGTTTGCTTTTCACCGAAGCCGAAAAGCCGATGCTGCTTTTTTCCGACCGATCCCTGATCACCTTGTCTAGGCCAGCAAATGCACCGCCGCAAACGAACAGGATATTGGAGGTATCGACCTGTAAAAACTCTTGTTGGGGATGTTTTCTGCCACCTTGTGGTGGCACAGAGGCAATTGTGCCTTCGATCAGTTTGAGCAATGCCTGTTGAACACCCTCCCCGGATACATCTCTGGTTATCGAAGGATTGTCAGACTTGCGGGAAATTTTATCTATTTCATCGATATAAACGATGCCTCGTTGCGCTTTCTCGACATCGTAGTCACATTTCTGCAATAACTTTTGAATGATATTCTCAACGTCTTCACCCACGTAACCTGCTTCGGTCAGCGTCGTCGCATCGGCAATGGTGAAAGGTACATTCAACATTCTGGCCAGGGTCTCAGCCAGCAATGTCTTACCACTACCCGTCGGCCCTATCAGCAATATATTGCTTTTACCCAGTTCGATGTCGACTTTCTTTGTATCGTAATTCAGCCTCTTGTAATGGTTGTAAACCGCTACGGACAGTACGATTTTGGCGCTGTCTTGACCAATAACATATTCGTCAAGCGTTTCCTTGATTTCTTTCGGCACCGGCAGCCTATCCGAGCTTTCTTCAGTGCTGCTTTCGTGTATTTCTTCGCGAATGATGTCATTACACAAATCAACGCATTCATCACATATAAATACGGATGGGCCAGCAATCAGTTTTCTAACTTCATGCTGACTTTTCCCGCAAAAAGAACAGTAAAGCAGCTTGCCGCCATCATCGTCTTTACCGTTTTTACCGTCAGCCATCAATATTTCCCCTTAACCCGTTTGGTGCTCATTCTTGCCCTGGCTCGATGTACATTCCCGAAAAGCCATCTTCACTGTTACCGGATTTGAACCGTGAGCAAAACTCCAGAACCCCTATACGTGTCTATCAAGTATTAATTATTATTGCCTCTTTTATCAAGCACTGCGTCAATTAAACCGTATTCAACGGCCGCATCACCTGACATAAAGTTATCTCTATCCGTATCTTTGGCCACTGTTTCAATGTCTTGCCCGGTGTGGTGGGCGAGCAGACTGTTCAATCGATCTCTTATCCCCAGTATTTCTTTGGTGTGGATTTCAATATCAGTCGCCTGGCCTTGATATCCGCCGAGCGGTTGATGAATCATCATTCTGGAGTTGGGCAGACAATATCGTTTACCTTTCGCACCACCGGCCAGTAAAAAGGCGCCCATACTACAAGCCTGACCGATACACATAGTTGATATATCCGGTTTGATAAACTGCATTGTATCGTAAATCGACATGCCCGCCGAAACGGAGCCGCCGGGTGAATTGATATACAGATGAATATCTTTATCCGGGTTTTCGGATTCCAGGAATAACAACTGGGCAACTATCAGGTTTGCCATATGATCTTCGACCTGGCCAACCATAAATATCACCCGCTCTTTAAGCAAACGGGAATATATATCAAAAGAGCGTTCGCCGCGCGCTGTTTGCTCGATTACAATTGGCACTAGCGCACTTGAGATCATCTCGTTCATACCTGTCTCCATATCTTGTTACCCACCATTTGATTCGTTTTTCCTTTTGAGGCGATGTGACCGACAAAACAAGTATAGACTACCCCAGAAAACTGTCGGGCTATATCTATATCTTTCTGACTGATTGGCGCCAAAAAGTAAACGTAAGGGCTACCAGCGACAATTCAACCTTACTACAAACAAAAAAACAGCCGGCCTTTTGGAACCGACTGTTTTTCAATTGTCATAAGGTTAACCAGGTTTATGCCTATTGTGATGGAGGTTTGACTGCTTCTTCATAACTCACTGATTTTTCTGTTACTTTCGCTTTACCCAGAATAAACTCAATGACTGAATCTTCTAACACCGCCGTCTCGATCTGAGATTTTTGTTCAGGTGTATTCTCGTAATGCGAAATAACCTCTTCAGGTTCCTCGTATGTCGAGGCGATTTCGTTGATTTTTTCTTTTACCTTTTCCGAGTCCGCTTTAAGCCCATTGGCTGAAATAATTTTATTAAAGATCAAACCTGTTTTAACTCGCTTCTCAGCTTGATCTTTGAACAATTCAGATGGCAGGTCTTCTGGCTTCATCGTGCCGTTCATATTACCGAATTGACGCATCGCATCTTGCTTGAGATGATCAATTTCCTGGGAAATCATTGCCTCGGGCACCATAATCTCGTTCGATGAGATCAATTGATCGATAATTGCCTGCTTCACTTTATTGTGAGTAGCCTGTTTGAGCTCGCGCGCCATATTTTTTTCGATTTCAGACTTAAACTCGGATTCACTCGTGCAACCCGGTACAAATTTAGCGAAAAACTCTTCATTTAACTCCGGCAAGACAGGTGCTTCCACCTTGTGCACCTTGGTTTCAAACTTGGCTTCTTTGCCACGCAAATCTTCGACATGGTAGTCTTCCGGAAAAGAAACGGTCAAGGTCAAGTCATCACCCGCTTTGGCACCAGTTAAACCATCTTCGAAGCCGGGTATCATCTGGCCGCTTCCAAGAGTGATTCTGGCGCCTTCAGCAAAGCCACCTTCGAATGCTTCACCATCGATCGAGCCTGTGTAGTCAACCGTCAACGTATCCTTCTCTTCAGCGGGGCGATCCACTTCTTCCGCTCCAGCCTGCTGCCTGACCAGGATATCCATCATTTTATCGACATCGTCGCTGGTAATTTCGGAGACCAGTTTTTCTACTTCAAGTGACGAAAAGTCACTGAGTTCCAATTCAGGATAAACCTCAAAAATTGCAACAAATTCAAAATCTTTGCCTTTCTCGTCCTTTCCTGGTTCAAATTTCGGGTAACCAATAGGGTTTATTTTTTCTCGCTCCAGTGCATCGACGAAAGAGTCTCGCATCAACTCACCTAGTGCTTCCCGGCGAATGCTTTCCCCGAATCTTCTTTGCACAACCTGGATTGGCACCTTGCCCGGTCTAAAGCCGTTTAACTTCACCGTTTGTGCGGTACGTTGCAAGCGGCTTTTCACTTCTTTCTCGACCCGCTCGGCAGGTACTTCTATCGTCATTCGACGTTCTATACTAGAAGTTGTTTCTACTGAAACTTGCATCTTTCACCCTTAAATAAAAAATAAACCCATGTTAAGAAAGTCACGGGGTACTGTTTTCTCACACTTGAGAAAACAAGCAAAACAGTTGAAAAAGAGAAGTAATAACAGGAGATGTCATACACCAAGATGGTGCGAAAGGAGAGACTCGAACTCTCACAGGTTACCCCACTGGAACCTAAATCCAGCGCGTCTACCAATTCCGCCACTTTCGCTTGACCCGAACTACCACGCATTCTATGCGCAGAGTGATGCTAGATATGGGGTGGACGAAGGGGATCGAACCCTCGACCACAGGAATCACAATCCTGAGCTCTACCAACTGAGCTACGCCCACCATATTCTGTGAATGAACTCGCCGTCTCAACCGTGCTAACCTACAGCAGGCACGTTAATACTTGTCTGTTTAACTTGATCAACCACAACCTGGCGCGCCCGGTAGGATTCGAACCTACGACCTACGGCTTAGAAGGCCGTTGCTCTATCCAGCTGAGCTACGGGCGCTTGAACCCTTTACTCGCTCCACTTGACAATAAAGCCTTACGGTAAAACAAACAAATCAACTGGAACTGAAAATGGTCGGGGTAGAGAGATTTGAACTCCCGACATCCTGCTCCCAAAGCAGGCGCGCTACCAGACTGCGCTATACCCCGATACTTGAAATCGTATCTCAGCAAAGATGGCGCGAATGATACTGGTCGTTTCGCATCCCGTCAACCATACTTTGCAATTATTTTTTAACGAATGATCACTTTATTCCGGTTCATTTAGTTTATGGCCGCCCCCTGTATTTGACCACACAATAATCAAAAGCACCTGACAGACGTATGCAGCGGTTTTTCATGGCGATAGAAAGCCCGCAGAAACCCGTAAAGAACAATGGAAAACACCTTTTTCTCAATCGTAATCCGTGACAAAATACCTTCGATCTTTATCCATTATCAACTAAAAAGAATTGGAATGACTGCTAAATTAATTGACGGAAAAGCAATTGCCGCCGCGACGCGCCAAAGCCTGGCTGCCAAAGTACAAAAACGCATAGAAGAAGGTTTGGCTGTCCCGGGCCTTGCTGTCATATTGATCGGCTCTGATCCTGCCTCTAGCGTTTACGTGCGAAACAAAGTCAATGCATGTAAAGAAATTGGCTTTGTCTCAAAAAATCTGATTTATGATGCATCCATTAGTCAGAATGAGCTGTTAGACCTGATCAAAAACTTAAACAAAGACCCGGAAATACACGGCATACTGGTTCAATTGCCTTTGCCCGAACACCTCAATACGGAACAAATTATCGAATATATCGCGCCACAAAAAGATGTCGATGGCTTTCATCCTTATAATCTGGGCAGACTCGCACAAAGGCTTCCTGCTCTGAGGCCATGTACTCCAAAAGGCATAATGCGACTTTTGGAAAGCACCGGAGAAACGATTAGAGGCAAGGATGCGGTTATAGTAGGTGCGTCAAATATAGTCGGTCGGCCAATGGCGTTTGAATTGCTGATGGCCGGTTGTACTGTGACGGTTACACATCGCTTTACCCGAAACCTCGAAACCAAGGTTCAACAAGCAGATATTCTGGTAGTAGCCGTAGGCAAACCCGGACTGGTGAAAGGCGAGTGGGTTAAACCGGGGGCTATTGTGATTGACGTAGGTATCAACCGACTTGACGATGGCAGCTTGACCGGGGATATCGAATTTGCCACTGCCCAGGAACGAGCTGGATATATTACACCAGTGCCGGGTGGCGTTGGCCCGATGACAGTCGCTATGTTAATGGAAAACACACTGGAAGCGGCAACAGGTGTAGCGCTGCGTTAAATTCAGCTTCTCACCTGCTTACGGCTGCCCGATAGATTTTATGTCTTCAAAACTGAAGTCTACGCCAGGTTGTTCCTTCCCTGCCATCATCCAGCACAACGCCCTGTTCTTTTAGCTGATCTCGGATTCGGTCGGATTCGGCCCAGTTTTTGTCTTTTCGTGCGGCATTTCTTTGCTGGATCAATTGCTCTATTTGATCAGCCGAAATGGCATCCTCTTTTTTCGACGCGTTGTCCAACTTGAAATAAACCTCCGGGTCTGACTGTAAAATACCGAGCACACCGGATAGCGAAACGAGGGTACCTGCCAATAGCGCGGCTTTTTCTGCATCCCTTTCTTTGTGTCGATTGATTTCTTTGGCAATTTCAAACAAGACCGCCAATGCTCCGGGTGTGTTGAAGTCATCGTCCATTGCCGCTACAAATCGTTGCCGATATTCAGGTATTGGCGATTGCCCGGCATCGAAATCAATCCCTCTGAGCGACTGATATAACCGATTCAGTGATGCATGTGCTTCGACCAGATTTTGATCCGAATAATCAATTTGGCTTCGATAGTGACAACTAACCAGCAAAAACCGGACTACTTCGGCGGAATACTTTTTCAGCACATCACGAATGGTAAAAAAGTTGCCTAGTGATTTGGACATTTTTTCTTTGTTCACCCGAACGGCCCCCGCATGCAACCAGTAATTGACAAACTTTTCACCGCTTGCCGCTTCCGATTGGGCTATTTCGTTTTCGTGATGCGGAAACTTCAGATCCGGGCCGCCGCCATGAATATCAAACGTGTTACCCAGGCAATAAGTGGCCATCGCAGAGCATTCAATATGCCAGCCCGGCCGCCCGTCGCCCCAGGGAGAGGACCAACTGGCTTCACCCGGTTTCGCGCTCTTCCATAACGCGAAATCGAGTGGATTTTGTTTCGATTCAGCGATATCCACTCTCGCACCTGCCAGCAGGTCTTCAATTCTCTTCTTGCTCAACTGTCCATAGCCATTGAACTTGTCGATACTGAAGTAAACATCGCCATTGTTGGCAAGATAGGCCACTTTTTTTTCTACCAAAACGGCAATCATATCAATTATCTGTTGAATATGATCAGTGGCCCTGGGTTCCTGATCGGGCGGCAACACCCCTAACGCCTTTTCATCCTCATGCATGGCCTGGATAAAACGATCTGTCAATACGGTGAAGTCTTCGTTGTTTTCCGCTGATCGGGCAAAGATTTTGTCATCGACATCGGTAATATTGCGAACATATTTGACCTCGAAGCCACGATAGCGCAAATAGCGGGAAATCAAATCAAAGGCAACCAGCACTCGGGCATGCCCGATATGACAATAGTCGTACACTGTCATGCCACAGACATACATTTTTACCTGACCAGGCACTATGGTTACCAGGGGTTGTTTTTCCTGGGTAAGGGTGTTGTATACTTTAATTGCTGAATTATTCATTTTTTGATCTATTTGTTACCGCTGATTTTGGCCCATGTGTCACGCAGAGTCACAGTACGATTAAAGACAACCTTTGTCCCGGTAGATAACGCTTTATCCTTGAAAAAATAACCTTCACGCTCAAACTGGTAGGGTAGCGATGCGTCGGCATCTTCAAGCGAGTTTTCGCCCTTGCAACCGGTTAACACTTTCAGTGAATCAGGATTGAGCAATTCGATAAAGTCCATCGAGTGCTGATTGCTGTCAGGTGCCTCATCGAGGAACAACCGATCATATAAACGCACGTCCATATCAACCGCATGCGCTTCCGAAACCCAGTGAATAACACCTTTCGCTTTGTATCCCTGCGGGTTTTTACCCAAAGTGTCCGGATCGTATTCGGCAATGACTTCGACTACATTGCCTCGATTGTCTTTGACAAAGTCTTTACAGGTAACCACATAACCACCTCGTAAGCGTACAGCGAAGCCCGGTGCCAGACGCTTCCATTTTTTGGGTGCCTGTTCGGCAAAGTCTGCCTGATCCATCAGCAATCGTTTCGACCAGAGAACCGATCTACTACCCTGCTCCGGCCTTTGCGGATGGTTGGCAACAGTGAGGTTCTCCACGCTGTCTTCCGGGTAGTTCGCCAACGTCAGCTTGATCGGGTTTAATACACACATGGCTCTGGGTGCATGCTCATTGAGATCATCTCTTACCGCAAATTCAAGCATGGCCATATCGACGACACCTTCACTTTTGGTCACGCCGACAGATTCGCAAAACTGGCGAAGACTACGCGGCGTGTAGCCGCGTCTACGCATACCTGCAATGGTTGGCATGCGTGGATCATCCCAACCTTCGACCAACCCTTCGTCTACCAGCCGCTTGAGCTTGCGCTTGCTGGTTATGGTGTAATTCAAATTCAGGCGGGAAAACTCTATTTGCTGAGGATGGCAGTCAATCGAAATATTATCCAGCACCCAATCATAGAGTGGACGATGGTCCTCAAATTCAAGCGTACATAAAGAATGCGTTATCCCTTCCAAGGCGTCGGATATCGGGTGGGTATAGTCATACATCGGATAGATACACCAGTCATTGCCGGTCTGATGGTGTTCGGCATGTCTGATACGGTACAGAACCGGGTCACGCAGATTGATATTTGGCGAGGCCATATCGATCTTGGCTCGTAATGCGTGCTCCCCTTCTGCAAACTCACCGGCTTTCATTCTTTTGAAAAGATCAAGATTTTGTTCAATCGAACGATCCCGATAAGGGCTGTTTTTACCCGGCTCTTTCAGCGTGCCTCGATATTTAGATGCTTCCGTAGGCGTCAAACTGCACACATAAGCGGCACCTTTTTCAATCAACTCGATAGCGTACCGATAAAGCGCATCAAAATAGGACGAGGCATAGCGTATATCGCCGTGCCACCGGTAACCGAGCCAGTTAACGTCAGCCTTGATCGCATTGATATAATCCTGCTCTTCTTTTTCCGGATTCGTGTCGTCGAAGCGCAGATTACATAGCCCGTCATAGTCTTGCGCTATGCCAAAATTGAGACAAATGGATTTAGCGTGACCGATATGCAAAAAGCCGTTTGGTTCCGGTGGAAATCGTGTGACAACTTTGCCACCATGTTTGCCGTTGGCCAAATCAATATCGATTATATTCTTGATAAAATTGGAAGGGGCTTTAGTCTCTTTTTCGGTCATGTTGATGCGATGTCTTGTCTAGTTGCTTAATTTATAAAAAACCAGCGAGGCATTATAGCCACTCTCTGACTAAAATGCTTTTCAAATCTTGAAATTTTCCGGCCAAGCACAACAAAACCGTATCGATTCGACAATGCAATTGAGAAATTGTCTGCAACACTTTATCCTGTCTCTGGAAAATTGACCAAGCCACCGGCAAAGGACCTGAGAATGATTTTATTGACCACCAATATGGGTGAAATCAAATTACAGTTGAACCACGAAAAAGCGCCAGTCAGCGCCAAAAACTTTGAACAATATGTGTCCGATGGGCATTACGATGGTTTGATCTTCCATCGGGTGATCAACAATTTTATGATTCAGGGTGGTGGTTTCGAGCCGAATATGACACCACGAAAAACTCGAGACCCTATTGCCAATGAAGCCAACAACGGACTGAGCAATAAAAAAGGCACCATAGCCATGGCGCGCACTATGGAACCCCATTCAGCCAGTGCCCAGTTTTTTATCAATGTCAACGATAATGGTTTTCTGGATCATACGGCTGAAACTGTCGAGGGCTGGGGCTATGCCGTTTTCGGTGAAGTGGTAGAAGGCATGGAGGTCGTCGATAAAATCAAGGATGTCGCCGTAACGATGAAAGCTGGTCACCAGGATGTGCCTGTAACAGACGTCATTATCGAAAAAGCTGAAATCATAGCTGACGCATGAGTATTTATTTCATCTCTGACCTGCATCTCGAAGAAACTCGGCCCGATATTTCACGGGCGTTTTTCAGTTTTCTGAACGAAAAGAAAGCGGATATGGAGCAACTCTATATTCTCGGGGATTTTTTTGAAAACTGGATCGGAGATGATGAAAGAAGCACGTTTCAAAGAGCGATCATGGCTGCCATTCGGAAACTGACTGACCAGGGTATCCCGGTGTATTTCACCCATGGCAATCGTGATTTTTTAATCGGAGCAGGCTTCGCCAGTGAAACCGGCTGTCAATTACTCGAAGAAACCAGCATCATCGATGTTTACGGCGAAAACGTGTTGATCATGCACGGAGACAGCCTGTGTACGCGGGATACAGGCTATATGAAATTTCGCAAGAATGCCCGTAACCCCAAATGGCAACAGGCATTCTTGAGCCGCCCACTGGAAGACAGACAGACGGTTGCCCGACAACTCAGAGAAATCAGTGCTGCTCAAAACAAGGGTAAAAAACAGGAAATAATGGATGTCACGCCTAAAGAAGTCATCCGCGAACTGGAAAAAAACAAAGTGCAGGTGTTAGTACACGGCCATACCCACCGACCGGATATTCACAGTGTTTCGGCCAACGAAAAACCGGCAAGAAGAATCGTGCTTGGCGATTGGGATACACATATATGGTACTTACAGGCCATACCAAACCTGAGTAACGACGCTTCTGATTGTTCGGTCGAGCCTGTGATATATAAATTGCAGCATCAGCCAATAACCGATTGCCCCGCAATTGGCTGATAAAAAAACGGTTTTATCGAGATAATCGTTACTGAGCCTGCTCAGGTATACCGCTATGAAACCTGAATTCGTTATCCGGCGAGAGTATCAAATCGTTTTCAACCGATATAAACAATGCCAACCTCTCTGATATATCTTCGCCCATCAAACTGTTTTCATCACTGACTTTCTGAGCCAGTTTAAGGTAATCCTGATAATGACGCCCCTCAGACTTCAACAAAGAAAGATAAAACTTTTTCAATTCTTCATCCAGAAATGGCGCTAACCTGGCAAAACGCTCGCAAGATCGTGCCTCGATAATGGCTCCGATTATCAGTAAATCGATTAAACGCTGAGGATCCGACGTTCTTACTTGCTTTCTAAGCCCTGCTGCATAGCGTGCTGGAGAGAGATGCGTGTAAGCTACTCCTCGCTTCTTCATGATAGCCAGAACCTGTTCAAAATGGCGTAACTCCTCACGCGCCAGTCTTGACATTTTGTTAAGCAAGTCAAACTGATCGACATAACGGTACATCAGATTCAAAGCAGACGATGCGGCTTTTTTTTCACAATGCGCATGATCTATCAAGAGTAGCGATTGATTGTCAATTGCTGCCCGTACCCAGGCGTCGGGCGTTTGACAGCCCAAAAAAGTGATTATTTCCTGCAAAACCGTATCTGTCATATTTATCCAATCAATTATCAATTTCACTCAAAGTAATAACATAGCAATACCGCATTATACAGGCGTGAATTTCAACCACAACACAACATTTACGGCAATGGCTATGGCTTTTTTACTGCTCAGGAAAACAACATACCTTAACTTTTCATTGTTAATACATTAAAATACTCAACGTTAAAACTAGCTGGCAAATCAGATTCTTAGCTTATCCTTAATGAGAATCATTTGCTGGTTTTGCCCTTAACCGGGCTTCATTCAACAGCGAGGTACAAGATAGTGCTGGAAGCATATCGCAAACACGTAGAAGAGCGTGCGGCAGAGGGTGTTCCACCCAAGCCGTTAGACGCAGAACAAGTTGCAGGCCTGATTGAATTGCTTAAATCACCACCAGCCGGCGAAGAAGCGAATTTGGTTGACCTTCTGGAAAACAGAATTCCTCCAGGTGTTGATGAAGCGGCCTATGTGAAAGCCGGTTTTTTAACCGCAATTGCCAAGGGTGAAACCGAATCACCTCTTGTATCCAAACAAAAAGCGGTCCAACTTTTAGGTATGATGCAAGGTGGTTATAACATTACCACCCTCGTTGAATTGCTCGATAACCCTGAGCTGGCAGAACTGGCTGGTGAGCAGCTGAAACGCACTCTGCTGATGTTCGACGCATTCAATGATGTGAAAGACAAAATGGATGCAGGTAACGCCGTAGCGAAAGAAGTTATGGAAAGCTGGGCAAACGCAGAATGGTTTACCGGCAAGAACAAGGTACCGGAAAGCATTAAAATGACAGTGTTCAAAGTTACCGGCGAAACCAATACCGATGATCTGTCGCCGGCACCGGATGCCTGGTCCCGCCCTGATATTCCCCTCCACGCCCGGGCAGCTTACAAAATGACTCGTGATGGCCTGGAGCCAGAAGAGCATGGTGTAACCGGTCCTATGAAGCAAATTGATGAGATCAAAGCCAAAGGATTACCTGTCGCCTTCGTCGGTGACGTGGTGGGCACCGGCTCTTCACGTAAATCAGCGACCAACTCGGTATTGTGGTTCTTCGGCGATGATATGCCCGGCGTTCCTAACAAACGTTTTGGTGGCGTTTGTATTGGTAGTAAAGTCGCTCCTATCTTCTTTAACACAATGGAAGACGCTGGCGCACTGGTATTCGAGGCGCCAGTTGACAATATGCATATGGGCGACGTGATTGAAATCCACCCCTACGATGGCAAAATTTTGAATGAAGCCGGAGAAACTATTTCCGAATTTGAATTCAAGTCTGACGTTATTCTTGACGAAGTTCAGGCCGGTGGTCGTATCCCGTTGATCATTGGTCGGGGCCTGACCACTCGCGCACGTGAGGCTCTTGGACTGGGAACCACCGATATTTTCCGACTACCAGTTAACCCCGAGACCGGCGACAAAGGTTATTCTTTAGCACAAAAAATGGTGGGTCGCGCTTGTGGTCTGCCTGAAGGAGAAGGCGTTCGCCCCGGTACTTACTGTGAGCCTAAGATGACCACGGTAGGGTCTCAGGACACAACCGGCCCGATGACGCGGGATGAATTGAAAGATTTGGCATGCCTTGGCTTCCAGGCCGATCTGGTAATGCAATCATTTTGCCATACCGCCGCTTATCCCAAGCCGGTCGACGTAGAAATGCAACATACCATGCCAGACTTTATCCAGACTCGTGGTGGTGTCGCGCTTCGTCCGGGTGATGGCGTAATTCACTCCTGGTTAAACCGCATGTTGTTGCCAGATACCGTAGGTACCGGCGGTGATTCACACACACGCTTCCCGATGGGAATTTCTTTCCCGGCGGGCTCTGGTCTGGTCGCTTTCGCGGCAGCGACAGGCGTTATGCCGCTGGATATGCCAGAGTCAATTCTGGTCAGGTTCAAGGGTGAAATGCAACCCGGTATCACTCTGCGTGATCTGGTCCATGCCATTCCCTATCAGGCAATCAAGCAAGGACTGCTGACCGTAGAGAAAAAAGGCAAGATTAATGCGTTCTCCGGTCGAATTCTGGAAATTGAAGGGCTTGACGATCTCACCGTGGAACAAGCATTTGAGCTGTCCGATGCTTCCGCAGAAAGATCCGCGGCTGGCTGTACCATTACATTGAGCGAACAATCCGTCGCAGAATACCTGAAGTCTAACATTATCATGCTACGTTGGATGATCGCTGAAGGTTACGGTGATCCACGCACGTTGGAAAGACGCGCAAAAGCGATGGAAAACTGGTTAGCGAATCCTCAATTGCTGCGTGGTGACAGTGACGCAGAGTACGCAGAAGTTATCGAGATAGACCTTTCCGAAATAAAAGAGCCTATTGTATGCTGCCCCAACGATCCAGATGATGCCAAATTACTCTCTGAAGTGGCAGGCAATGCCGTTGACGAAGTCTTTATCGGTTCCTGCATGACCAATATCGGTCATTTCCGGGCAGCGGGTAAATTGCTTGAGCAAAACAAGGACGCGTTAAAAACACGCTTCTGGATGGCACCACCCACCAAGATGGATCAATCGCAATTGATGGAAGAAGGCTACTACAACATCTTTGGTAAAAGCGGTGTAAGAGCCGAGATACCAGGATGCTCTTTGTGCATGGGTAACCAGGCGCGGGTAGCTGCCAAGGCAACGGTGCTTTCGACCTCAACCCGTAATTTCCCAAATCGACTGGGTGATGGTGCGAATGTCTATCTGACTTCAGCGGAGCTTGCTGCCGTGGGAGCCATACTGGGTAAAATTCCTTCTGTGGAAGAGTACATGGAATACGCCAAAACGATAGACAGCTTGTCTGGCGACATATACCGTTACCTGAACTTTGACAAAATGGATCAATATACGGAAAAGGCAAGCACAGCGTCCGTCGCTTGATTAATAGTTAGTTATTTTTCTAACTCAGTTGAAAAGCCGTGGCAATAATATATTGCCACGGCTTTTCTTATTTCCCGGATTTGGCCCTCTTGACATTCTCTTGTAATACGGGAATATAATTGTAACTTAAAGCAATTTCATGTTGCTTGAGCATCCGCTGCCGATGCGTTTTTTGTTTTTTCGCCTTTATGCACTTTGTTTTTTACGTTCAAAACCACTTCATAATAACTTGAGGATAGCCCATGAGTCTAACAATGAAAGTTTTGCTCGGAATGATTCTCGGAATAATCGTGGGAGTTGGGATCAACCTGGCTGGTCTGAATGCCGAAGGCTCACTGGTTAACATATACCTCGTCAACGGCCTGTTCAATATTGTCGGTACGATGTTTGTCAACGCCTTGAAGATGCTGGTAGTTCCACTCGTGCTGTTTTCGCTGATTTGCGGAGTTTGTGGGATCGGTGACGTAAAGCTACTCGGCAAAATCAGCGGCAAGGCGTTTGTGATCTATATGTTGACTACCGCCATCGCCATCGCCTCGGCACTGGGCATTGCCGCCGTTCTTGGTATCGGAACAGGCATGAACGCCCAATCTACCGCTGAGTTCACCAGCCGTGACGCACCGCCCTTGTCACAGGTTCTTATCGACATTGTACCCTCAAACCCTGTTAGTGCCATGGCCCAGGGAGAGATGCTGTCAATCATCTTCTTCGCAATTTTGTTGGGGATCAGTCTGCTGCTGGTCGGGCGCAAATCGAAGCCGTTGATCGAT
>PDWI01000955.1_pt1 | contig 46666 bp, 37 predicted proteins | sample 1430891 | NCBI WGS metagenome assembly PDWI01 (sample SAMN01162508, study PRJNA174530) | Oral metagenome, whole genome shotgun sequencing project. | biome: Marine environment; feature: Marine mammal; material: Swab sample of the gingival sulcus; isolation source: swab sample of gingival sulcus...
GAATGCTTCCGTCTGGCGGTCATGAATTCGTCCGAGCTTTCGATTTCCCGATTTTTGACTGAAAGCCGACCTTTCCTCGGAAGAATTACTTGATCCAGTCTGATTATAACGGATTTTGGGGAGCGTGAGTGGAAGGCGCTGGATAAAAACGCAACATATTGATATTATTAAATATATTTTTTATATGAATTTTTAACGAATGATTTCATATAGTTAGAGGTAAATATCACCAAAGGAGGCTTCTAGTGGGTGGTTTCAAAAGTCCGGTCGAGCGGTTAAACCAAGTTAGGTATCACGACAACTGGCTACACAACCTTTACATTTCGGCTTCTTTGGGCCTGTATAGCAGTAACCGGGACTATATTTCTTGATGTCGGCGCATCTGCTTTTCAAAAACACCTTCTCAGGACGCGGGCCAGACTCAGGGCGCGAGCCGGGGGCCCCTGGGCTGGTAGGTACACAGGGGTTCTTCCTTCAGGTAGTCGCCCGTGGCTTCAAAGGCCCGGGCCCGGCATCCGCCGCAGACGCCCTTATAGCCGCAGTCGCCGCATTTTCCCTTGAGTTCGGAATAATTGCGCAGATCATGAAAAATGCGGGATTGCTTCCAGATCTCGGAAAACGGGGTCTGGTGAATATTGCCGCAGTCCAGTTCCAGAAAACCGCAGGGCTGCACCTGGCCCACATGAGAGACAAAGCAGAAACCCGTGCCGCCGAGGCAGCCGCGGGTGACGGCGTCCAGCCCGTGGGTTTCAAAGCTCACGGTCTTGCCCTCTTCCCTGGCCCGCTGGCGCAGGATGCGGTAATAATGCGGGGCGCAGGTGGCCTTGAGCTGCAGGGAGGTCTTTTCCCGCTGATCGTAAAACCAGTTCAGGGCCTCTTCGTACTGGCCCGCCTCAATGGCCTGATCCGCGATTTCCTTGCCGCGTCCCGTGGGCACCAGCAGGAAGATGTGATGGGCCACGGCCCCCAGTTCCTCGGCCAGCTTCTGGATGGCGGGCATATGCGCCAGATTGGATTTGGTGATGGTGGTGTTGATCTGGAAGTCCACCCCGGCCTTTTTGGCGTTGGCAATGCCCTGCAAGGCGCCGTCGTAGGCACCGTCCACACCGCGAAAGGCGTCGTGAAAATCCCGGCCCGGCCCGTCGATGCTGATGCTGATGCGCTGGATCCCGGCTTTCTTCATGTTTTGGGCCGCCTCTGCGGTCACCAGAGTGCCGTTGGGCGCCATTGTCATGCGCAGGCCCAGATCCGTGCCGTATTGCGCCACCTCGAAGATATCCCTGCGGAGCAGGGGCTCGCCGCCGGTGAGGATGACGATGGGTTGTCCAAGCAGGCGGATTTCATCCAGCAGGGCCTTGCATCCGGCCGTATCCAGTTCGCCCTCGTAGGGGCCGCGCGTGGCGGCGGCCCGGCAGTGGACGCAGTTGAGATTGCAGTTACGGGTGATTTCCCAGGCCACCAGGCGGATCTGGGCGTCTTCCGGGGCTTTTGACAAGGGGTTGGGCGGTTGGCCGCCGGGATGTCCGGCGAAATGCGGGTGCGTCATATGATCTGCGTCCTGGCCGCGGGAGCCGCGAGCATTTTGTTTGGCGATGATTTTCGTTCTCATCCGCTGCAGTTTCTTCAAACATCAGAGCCATCGTCTGCCCGGCGGTCCACCGGATTCACCGGATCGGCAGGCGCACAAGCCGAAACCCGATGTCCTGAACACGGTAATCGGCCGGATCCCAGCAGCGGTTGGCGGTCCGGCAGGATGCCGCAGGGTCGAAGTATGCGCCGCCGCGCAGGGTGCGGTTCACGCCGTTTGGCGGTCCCTTCGGATCGGTTACGGCCGCGCTTCCATATTCGCCGTACCAGTCGGCGCACCATTCCCAGACGTTTCCGTGCATATCGTGCAGCCCCCACGGGTTTGCCGGATATGCACCCACAGGAGACGGCTTGCCCGGACTGACGCCTTTGCATTCGTCGGCAAGGGGGCTGTTGGCAAAATTCGCCTTGCGGCAGTCCGTCTCATCCCCCCAGAAATAGCGCGTTTTTTTGCCCGCCCGGCAGGCGTATTCCCACTCGGCCTCCGTGGGGAGCCGGTATTGGCTGCGCCTGTCCAGAGCGTTCAGCTTCGCGATGAAATTCTGGACGTCGATCCATGACACGTTTTCCACGGGGCAGTTTTCACCGCATTCCGCAAAGGCCGACGGGTTCGATCCCATCACCGCCTGCCACTGCCCCTGCGTCACCTCGGTGGTCTGCATATACCAGCCTGCGGACAGCGTCACTTTATGCGGCGTTTCGTCGTCCTTCCGCCGGGCTTCGGTTTCGGGGCTGCCCATGACAAAGGTTCCCGGCGGAATGTAAACGAATTTCATTCCCAGATCATTGACGAATCCGTCCTTTGGCGCCGCAGCGCAATGGGCCCACCACAAGACGAGAAAAATAATGGAAACAACCGCGATTTCAGCTTTTTTTCTCATCGCCGGCTCTCCGGTTTTTGATCAGATTTTATGGATCAGATTTTATTGATCAGCCGCGCCGCATCCATCGCAAAATAGGTCAGGATCAAATCCGCGCCGGCCCGTTTGATGGAGGTCAGGATTTCCATCATGATCCGTGGGCCGTCGATCCAGCCCTTTTCTTCGGCCGCCTTGACCAGCGAATATTCCCCGCTGACGTTATAGGCCGCCACAGGCAGTTCCATTTCCTGCTTCAGGCGGTGAATCACGTCCAGATACGAGAGCGCGGGCTTGACCATGAGCATGTCCGCGCCTTCTTCGGCGTCCATGCTGGATTCGCGGACGGCTTCGCGGCCGTTGGCCGGGTCCATCTGATAGGTGCGGCGGTCGCCGAACTGAGGGGCGCTGTCCGCCGCGTCCCGGAAGGGGCCGTAAAAGGCGGAGCAGTATTTGGCGCTGTAGCTCATGATGGGGACGTGGGAAAATCCGCCCTCGTCCAGGCCTTCGCGAATCTCGCCCACACGGCCGTCCATCATGTCCGACGGCGCGACCATGTCGGCCCCGGCCTCGGCGTGGCTCAGGGCTGTGCGGGCCAGCAGGTCCAGAGAGGCGTCGTTGTCCACCGCGCCTTTTTTGTCCACCATGCCGCAATGGCCGTGGTCCGTGTACTGGCAGAGGCAGACGTCCGTAATCACGGCCAGATCGGGCACAGCCTGTTTCACGGCGGAGACGGCCTTTTGCACGACGCCCTTTTTGGCGTAGGCCCCGGTGCCCAGCGGATCCTTGGAGCCCGGCAGACCGAACAGGATGATGCCGGGCAGGCCCAGGGAATGGGCCTCTTTGGCGATCCTGACAATGCCGTCCACGGACCAGCGGAAATGGCCGGGCATGGAGGGAATTTCCTGCTGCACGTTTTTTCCTTCCACGGCAAACAGGGGAAGGATCAGATCGTCTGTGGCGACAACGGTTTCGCGGATCATGCGGCGCAGCGGCTCGCTGGCCCGCATCCGGCGGGGACGGTATTCGGGAAACATCATAGGGCCGCCTCCCGTTCCAGTCCGATTTCCTCGTCCGTGAGGTAACAGGCCGGGTCCGGGGCCCATACATCGTCAAATACGGCCTCAGCCCGCACGCGGAAATTTCCGGCGCAGATATTGAGCCACTGGCATTGGGAGCAGCGCCCCTTGACATGGGGCTTTTTGTCCTTGAGCCCGGCCATGAGCGGATCGGTAAGGTCTGTCCAGATTTCGGAAAAGGGGCGCTGGCGCACATTTCCGAAGGAACGATGCCGCCAGAACTGGTCCGCGTGGACCATGCCGTCCCAGCTCACGCATCCAATGCCCCGACCGGAACTGTTCCCCTCGTTCATCTGGAGCAGCTCCAGGACTTCCTTTGCCCGCTCGGGATCTTCCTCCCTGGTGCGCAGATAGAGATAAGGGCCGTCGGCGTGGTTGTCCACGGTGAGCACTTCTTTCGGAATACCCCGGTCGTGGAGATCCCTGGTGCGCTCCATGATAATATCCACCACGTTCCGGGTCTCTGCATGGCTCAGGTCTTCCTTGACCAGATCCGAGCCCCGGCCCGCGTAAACCAGGTGATAAAAGCAGACCCGGGGAATCTCCCGCTCTTCCAGCAGATCAAAAATGCCCGGGATTTCCCTGGCGTTAAGTTTATTGATGGTGAAGCGCAGGCCCACCTTGATGCCTGCGGCCTTACAGTTTTCAATGCCCTCCAGAGCCCTTTCAAAGCTGCCGGGTACGCCCCGGAAATGATCGTGGACCTCTTTCATGCCGTCCAGGCTCACGCCCACGTAAGACAGGCCGATTTCCTTGAGAATCCGCGCTTTTTCGCGGGTGATCAGGGTGCCGTTGGTGGAGATCACGGCCCGCATCCCTTTGCTCACGGCGTACTGGGCCAGCTCGGGCATATCCTTTCGCACCAGGGGTTCGCCGCCGGAAAAAAGCATGACCGGAGAACCGAAGGCCGCCAGATCGTCGATCAGGGCCTTGCCTTCCGCCGTGGTCAGTTCCCCCGCAAATTCTTCATCCCGCGCGTGGGCGTAGCAATGGATGCATTTCAGATTGCACCGCCGGGTCATATTCCAGACCACCACGGGTTTCTTGTCCGCAGAAAACTGAAGCAGATGAGACGGCAGGGAACCGGAATGCCGCCCGTAGCGCAGGGCGTCCGAGGGTTCCACCGTGCCGCAATAGAGTTTGGAGATGCCGATCATGAGTAGTCTGTTCCTTTGCTGTCAAATGCAGGCCCGCCGGCGGCGTCCGGGAAGCACAATGCTATGTACCGGGCACCACTCTGTCAAATCCGGATGATTCCGATCTTTCGAAGTCAGGCCTTGTCCAGCTCAAATGCGTTGTGCAGGGTGCGCACAGCCAGTTCCGCGTATTTCTCCGTAATCACGCAGGAAATATGGATTTCCGAAGTGGAGATCATGCGGATATTGATATTTTCGTCGGCCAGGGCCTGGAACATCTTCGCGGCCACGCCGGAGTGGGATTTCATCCCCACCCCGACCACGGACACCTTGGCGATATTCATATCCCCGTTTACCCGGTCTGCGCCGATCTCGGCCTTGACCCGCTCCATGATCTCCATGGCCCGGCCGAATTCGGTCCGGGGCACGGTGAACGCCATATTATTGCGCTCATCATGGGGAGAGGACTGGATGATCATATCGATATTGATACCCGCGTCCGATACCGGGGTGAGCACCCTGGCCGCGATGCCGGGCTGATCCGGTACGCCCTTGATGGCGATGCGGGCCTCGTTTTTGCTGCATGTGACCCCGGATACCACCAGACGCTCCATATCAATGTTTTCGTCCATCACCATTGTTCCTTCCTCCTCGCTGAAAGATGAGCGCACATGCACGGGCACATTATATTTTTTGGCGAATTCCACGGACCGGATCTGGAGTACCCTGGCGCCCAGGCTGGCCATTTCCAGCATTTCATCGTAGCTGATCCGCCTGAGTTTGCGGGCCTGGCGGCAGATATGGGGATCAGTGGTATAGATGCCGTCCACATCCGTATAGATTTCACATACATCCGCCTTCATTCCCGCCGCGATAGCCACGGCGGAGGTATCGCTGCCGCCCCGGCCCAGGGTGGTGATATTGCCTTCGGCGTCGCAACCCTGAAATCCGGCCACCACCACGATTTTTCTCTGGTCCAGCAGGGACTGGATCCGTTCGGTGCCCACGTTCAGGATCCGCGCCCTGCCGTAGGAACAGTCCGTACGCACCTGGGCCTGATATCCCAGAAGCGATTGGGCCGGATATCCGTCGGCGATCAGTATCATGGCCAGAAGGGCCGCCGTTGTCTGTTCTCCGGTGGACAGCAGCACATCCAGCTCCCGGCGTTCGGGCCGATCCGTGACTTTTCCGGCCATTTCAATCAGATTGTCCGTGACCCCGGCCATGGCCGAGAGAATGACCACCACATTGTGGCCTTTGTCATAAGTGGCGCGTACCCGCCGGGCCACATTGCGGATCCGGTCAAGGTCCGCCACCGAGGTGCCCCCGAATTTCTGTACAAATACCCCCATACACACTCCTGCCTTACTCATGTATTCCGCCATCGGCGGCCAGATCCCGGGCCAGTCCGATGAGCAGGGCTTCATGGGCCGTACCGACGGCCCTGATGCGGATGCGGCGGATGGTGCTTCCTTCCCGCTTCAGCGCCACGGTCAGGCGGCCGCTGAAATCCTCCTCATCCATGCGATCCGCCCATTCAATGGCCACGGCCGTTTCCGTTTCTTCCAGCAACTCCTCCAGGCCGATGTCCGCCAGATCCATCCGGATGGCCTCCGGTCCGCTCAGGCGGTAGAGATCCGCATGAACCAGGGGCGGATGGCCCGGATACTCATTGACCAGGGTATAGGACGGACTGGCCACCGGGACATCCGCAGGTACGCCCGCCCCGAGCGCCAGGCCCTGGACAAAGACGGTCTTGCCGGCGGCCAGATCTCCCGTCAGCAGGATCACGGCTCCCGGAAAAAGGCGCTTTCCCAGAAAAACGCCCAGATCCCGTGTCTCTTCGGGAGAACGGGAAATCCGCTCCACTTCCCTGGTGTCCTCATTCACGAGGCTGTGGTCCCATTTTCCGGATACAGACCCATGGAGCGGATTTCCGTTATTATTTCATCGGTTTTCTCCCGCATGCGGCGGTCCTCTTCCCCGGAAGCCTCGTGGTCATACCCGAAAAGATGAAGCATACCGTGGATCAGAAGCCTGATTATGCGATCCTCCGGGGGAATTTTCATTTCCTCCGCTTCGCGCAAGGCCGTCTCCGTGGAGATAACCACATCTCCCAGAAGCCGGGGTTCCACCTCGGAAAAAGCCCCGTCCCGCATGGCGAATGCCAGCACATTGGTGGGCCCGGGCTTTCCCCGGTATTCCCCATTAATGGCGGTCATTTCCCTGTCATCCACCAGAAGAAGGGAAATTTCGCCCTCAGGGGTTTCCAGCATGGACAAGGCGCACCGGACCGTTCGTTCCAGCAGGCTCCGGTTCAGGGGAAGGCGGTTCTGGCGGTTTTCGATCAACAGAGGCATCGGCTGTATTTCCGTTTTTCTTTTCCTGCTGTTCCGGATACTCAATCCGGTGATGGTGGATTCCGTTCAAAATTTTGGTATAGCTGGCGCCGATCCGGTTCAGATCCCGCAGAGTCAGGTCACAGTCGTCCAGCTGGCCCTCGGCGGAAATCTTGCCGATCAGGTCGTGAACCAGCCGCTGAACACGCGAGGGCGTGGGATTGTCCAGGGTCCGGGAGGCCGCCTCCACCACATCCGCCAGCATGACCAGGGCGTTTTCCCCGGATTTGGGTTTGGGGCCGGGATACTGGAAATTCTCAATCCGGACCGCGTCATCCCCCTTGAGCTTGCGGGCCTTTTCATAAAAAAAACGGATGGTGGAAGTGCCGTGGTGCTGGCGGATGGCATCAATAATATGACGGCCCAGCTTGTGGCGCCGGGCGATTTCCACGCCCTCCTTCACATGGCTGAGCAGGATCAGGCTGGACATGGACGGGGCCAGTTTATCGTGCCGGTTTTTGCCGTCCGCCTGATTTTCCACGAAATACAGGGGCTTTCTCAGTTTTCCGATATCGTGGTAGTACCCGCATACCTTCGCCAGCAGCGGATTGGCGCCAATCTCGGCCGCCGCCGCTTCCACCATGGTACCCACCACCACGCTGTGGTGATAGGTGCCCGGGGCCTCCATCATGAGCCGCCGGAGAATGGGGCGGTCCAGATTGGCCTGTTCCAGCAGGGTGATATCCGTGGTATAGCCGAAGACGCTTTCCAGCAGGGGAACGATGCCGGCGGAGAGCACCCCGGACAAAAGGCCGGAAATCAGGGCCGTTACCGCATGCCAGGCCAGGGTCATGGCCCCGGCGACACCGCTCGAAAGTCCCGCACCCAGGGCGATAAAGGCGCTCAGGAGGCCCACGCGCAGGCCCACGATGATGAAGAGCCTGCGCTCCCGGCAATGGCGGATCCAGTACGCGGCCATGACCGAGGCGGTGAAAAAATAGAGGAAGAGATCCAGCCGGTTGTCCAGGGATGTGGCGGCATGCATGGACAGGATGATGGAAAAGGCCATGGCCACCCGGAAGCGGAAAAAAAGACAGACCGTCATGGCTCCCGAGGCCAGAGGAATGCCGTAGGGCATGGCCGGATCGGGAATCCGCAGGGGCCCGGTGGCCAGGGATGCCGCCAGGCGCAGGGCGATGCCGGGCACAAAGGCGTAAAGACCGAGCATGGTGACCAGAAACAGCACTTCCTTATTATCCGTCAGAATCCGCCGCCGGTCCCCGTATTGCAGGATGAAATATACGGCCAGGGTAAACAGGACCACCAGCAGCAGCAGACCGGCGTTGCGGGCGTGCCGCTCCTCCTTTCGGGTCTGTTTTTCCAGGGAGGTCAGCTTTACGAGCTGGGCTTCGCTGACCCGCTCTCCCTCCCTCAGCAGCATTTCCCCGGCCTTGATCTGGTGCAGGATGGGGCTGACGGCCTTGGCGGCCTTGTGTTTCCGGTCCCGGGTTTCTTTCTGGTTGAGGGTGATATTGGGTTCAATGAGACGCTGGGAAATATCCACGACCAGGTTCACCAGGTTATAATTCATATCCTTGACCAGGGGCTGGGCCACGATGCGCACCATGGTCTTGGCCTGGTCAAGCCCGTAGAACTGCTTCAGATTGGTGACGGTATTTTCTTCCTGGGTCCGGATATTGCGCAGGCGGATGCCGGCGGCACCCTCCTTGAGCAGCCCTTCCTTATTCCCCACCACTCCGTTGTTCATGATTTCGGAGACCACCTGGACGATCAGCCTGGAAATGCGGGACGGAAACATTTCCTTTTCCAGAACACGGAAGGCCCCGCTTCCCACCTGGATGCCCAGGCGGTCCTCGAAATTGGATTTCATTTCGCGGATGCGTTCCCGGACCATTTCCGGCGGCTTCTCCGGCCGGGAAAGCGGACCGGTTCCAGGTGACGCACCGGATGATGGCCCGGACGCCAGAGCCGGTGACGACGCCTCATCCGTCTTTTCCGGAGAGACCGCCGCCAGCGGACCGGCGGATGAAGGGGATATGACGGAAAGCGCCGAAACGGAATCCCGAACACCGCCTTCCGGACTTTCCGCAACCGGGGAGATCGGAACCGGCGCAATACCGGACGTCATAATACCGTCCATCAGGCCGAAGGCGGAGCGCACCCGCTCCACGATTTTGCCGCCCCGGTCTTCATCCCAGTCATATACCGCGCGGACGGCTGCGGCGGCTTCTTTTTGACTCAAGCCCGTGGCCTTCCGGTCCTGGATGAAAAAATCCACCGGGGCCTTGATATCCCGGTCGGCCACATCGCCGACCCGGTAATCGTATTTGGTTTCCACCAGAACCGGAAACAGGGTGAGGGAAAATACCGCGATCAAAAAACCGAACAGAAAAAATCGGACCAGCCGCGCTCCCAGGAGATAGTCCGTGATCAGGGCGGCTTTTTTGCGCAATGTCATTACGGAAAATTTCCTTGTTTATGTCCCCTTCCGACCATTGCCGGAAGGGGCTTTTTCCTCGTCCAGCCGTTCATAGGCCAGAATGATATCGCGCACCAGGCGGTGGCGCACCACGTCGGTCTGGGTAAAAAATACAAATTCCACCCCGTCAATACCCTGCAGGATATCGCGCGCCTCAATCAGTCCGGAAACGCGGCCCGAGGGCAGGTCCACCTGGGTGACATCCCCGGTGATCACGGCCCTGGAATTAAATCCGATCCGGGTCAGAAACATCTTCATCTGCTCGGTGGTGGTATTCTGGGCCTCATCCAGAATAATAAAGGCATCGTTTAATGTACGGCCCCGCATAAAGGCAAGGGGCGCCACTTCAATGGTTCCCTGCTGCATCAGGGCCGCCGACTTTTCAAAGCGCATCATATCGTGCAGGGCGTCGTACAGGGGCCGCAGATAGGGATCCACTTTTTCGGCCAGATCTCCCGGCAGAAATCCCAGGGTTTCCCCGGCTTCCACGGCCGGGCGGGTGAGTACGATGCGGTTGACCTGTCCCCTGGAAAACGCGGCCACGGCCATGGCCATGGCCAGATAGGTTTTCCCCGTGCCCGCAGGGCCGATGCCGAAGACAATATCGTGCTCCCGGATGGTGTCGATATAGTCTTTCTGGGCCTGGCTTTTGGGCGTGATCGGACGCTTTTTCCCGGTGACGAACACGGTATCCAGAAAAATGGATTTGAGATCTGCGGATGCATCCCGGCGCACGGCGTCAATGGCAAAATCCACATCCTGGGCATACAGGGGATAGCCGGCCCTGAGCAGATCATATAGCTGCCGGAGCAGATTCTCAGCCAGCCCGGCCGCCGGTTCATCCCCCGAGATGCGGACATGATTGCCCCGGGTATGGAGCAGCACGTCCAGGGACCGGGAAATCCGCTGCAGGTTTCGGTTCTGATCACCGAACAGGCGGCGCGCAGCCTCAATATCCGGAAAATGCAGTTTCCGGTTGTCATTTTCTCCAGGCGCGTCCATCATGCCCCCGTTTTGGGTGGATAAGTATTCCGCCTGGCTGAAACGATAACGGCGGCCTCTTCACAAGCCGCAACCTCAGCCAGAAGCGGTCTATCACAAATGACCGGCGGATTGCAAACCGGCCGCCGAAACCGGAAAGGAATATAAATGTCATCAGATCATATTGACCAGCTGGCGGAACTCACCGGCATCATCCGCCGGCTGCGCGGAGAAAACGGCTGTCCGTGGGACCGCCGGCAAACCCCGGAAAAAATGGCCGTATACCTGGTGGAAGAAGCCCATGAGCTCATGCAGGCCATTTCCACTGGCAATGGGGACCATATCCGGGAAGAGCTGGGGGATGTCCTGTTTCAGATTCTGTTCATTGCCGAGCTGTACCGGGAGAAAGGGGCTTTTTCCCTGGATGAAGCCGCCGCCGCGTCCACGGGAAAAATGATCCGGCGGCATCCCCATGTATTTGGAGACGCCTCCGCCGAAGATCCCGAAGCCGTGCGGCGGCAGTGGCACGAGATCAAACAGCGGGAAAGGAAAGCCCATCCACCGGCATCGGTCATGGATTCCGTTCCCCAGAGCCTGCCCCCCATCACCCGGGCCTACCGGATATCGGAACGGGCCGTGCGCACGGGGTTTGACTGGGATGACGCCGCCGGCGTCATGAAAAAGGCGGAAGAGGAATGGCGGGAATTCAGAACCGAGGTCAGGGCCGTGGAAAGGGCGGAGACCGGTGCGCCGGACCGGAAAAAAGAGAGCGCGTCCGCAGAAAGAACAGCCCTGGAAAAAGCGAGCATGGAATTCGGGGATCTGCTGTTCACCCTGGTCAATGTAGCCCGGATGACGGGTGTGCATCCGGACTGCGCCCTGAGCGCCGCCACCCGGAAATTTGAAGACCGGTTCAAGGATATGGAGGCGGCGGCCGCAGCCTCCGGCCGCGCCATTGACCAGGTTCCGCGCACCGAAAAGGAAGTTCTCTGGGAGGAGGCCAAAACCCGGCATCCTTAGCAGGGCCGCCTTTTGTACGTGATTTTCAGTTCCGGTATGTCCTTCGCGGATGCGGCCGGAAAAAACATTGACGATGCGGACGTTGGCGGTAAGATGTCTGCGCCCCGCCCCGGGAAGCGGATGTCCGGCGCCGAACCCCGATCATGGACAGACCGTGGCATGATAAAAAAACTGCCATGAAAATAAAAGGAACAAGGCCCCCAAGTGACAGCCATCCCCCTTCCGCCCGTAATTCTCCCGGATGATCCCGTCCGGCCCGCCGGGCTGGAGGCCCCGTCCCCGGCCCTTGAGGTTCTCTATCCCGACGGCGGCCCGCCGCCCGCATACGAAAAGAGCGCCGCCGTCCTGGGGCGTGCCGCCGGGTTTTCCGAATTCATTACCGCCGCCTGCCGCCGCTGTCCCGAGGAAATCAGGGAACTGATCGTCTCCGGCGACCTGCTGTGTTCCCGCAAGGCGGATGCCTGTTCCAAAGCGGCCCGGATGGCGGCCGAAGCCGCTTCCGGCGAGGACGATCTCATGCGCCGCCTGCGGATTCTGCGGCGCCGGGAAATGATCCGCATCGCGGTCCGCGATCTCGGAGGACTCGCCGGATTGAACGAAACCTGTGCGGATCTCTCCCGGCTGGCGGAAGCCTGCGTGGACGCGGCCCTGGACCGGCTCCACCGCTGGCTGACGGCGGAATGGGGCGTCCCCGTCTCCGACGACGGCACCCCCCAGCATCTCGTGGTCATGGGAATGGGAAAACTCGGGGCCCGGGAACTCAATTTTTCCTCGGATATTGATCTCATCTTTCTCTTTCCCGCGTCCGGGGCCACCACAGGCGGCCGGCGGCATCTGAGCTGTGATGAATTTTTCCAGCGCCTGGGCCGCCGCCTCATGCGGGTGATCGGCGAGGCCACGGCCGACGGTTTTGTATTCCGGGTGGATATGAACCTCCGGCCCCTGGGAGAATCCGGTCCCCTGGCCATGAATTTTGACGCGGCGGAACAGTATTTTCAGGAACAGGGCCGGGAATGGGAGCGCTACGCCTGGATCAAGGCCCGGTGCGTGGCCGGTGACAGGGAGGCCGGGGCTGCGTTTCTGAGCCGGCTCAACCGCTTCGTATACCGGCGCTATCTGGATTACGGGGTTTTCGAGGCCATCCGGGATATGAAAGGCCGGATTGAAGCCGAGTCGGTCAGACGGAATCTGACGGGCAATATCAAACTCGGCCCCGGCGGCATCCGGGAAGTGGAGTTTTTCGGCCAGATCTTTCAACTGCTGCGGGGCGGGGTGGACGCCGCTCTTCAGGAGCGGCGGATACTGGCCGTGCTGGATCTGCTGAAAGAAAAGGGACTCATCCAGGAAGAGGTGCGCACGGATCTGGCGGCCGCCTATGTGTTTCTGCGCCATGCGGAACACCGCCTCCAGGCATGGGGGGACGCCCAGACCCATGACCTGCCCGCCGCCTCCCAGGCCCTGACCCGCCTGGCCCGCTCCCTGGGCTTTGCCGCCGCCGGGGAATTCCAGGCGGCCCTCAAGGAGGTCCGGCGTACGGTTCACCTGCATTTCCAGAATTTGCTCCAGCCTGAGAAAGAACGCCATCCCGGCCCGGCTGAATGCATGTCCCCGGACGCGTCGGGCCCCCTCCATGATATCTGGTGCTTTCCCTCGGAAGATGAAGCCCGTCTGATCCGGATGACGGAAGCCGGGTATCGGGATCCGGCCCGGGCCCTGGCCATTATCGGGAATTTCAAAAGCGAATTCGACGCCATGGCCATCAGCCGGGAAGGCCGGGAGCGCATCCATCGCTTTATGCCCATGGCCGCTGCTGCCGCCGGACGGGCCGAATCCCCGGAACTGGTGCTGGAACGGATCATCTCCCTGGTCAAATCCGTGCTCACGCGGACCAGCTATATCGCCCTTTTTCTGGAAAAACCCCGGGCCCTCGTCCATCTGGTCCGCCTGGCCGACGCCTCGGGCTGGATACTGTCCGCCATGACCCGGCATCCCCTTCTGCTGGACGAACTCATTGACGCCCGCCTGCTCTACCGCCCGCCTTCTTACCCGGAGATGGCCGCAGACCTGGACAACCGCATGGCCATGATTCCGGATGATGATCTGGAGCGGCAGATGGATGAACTGCGGGTTTTTCGCAGCGTCAATATATTACGGGTGGCGGCTGCGGATATCACCAACGCCATCCCCCTCATGCATGTAAGCGATCACCTCTCCCATGTGGCCGAAATAATCCTGGACCGGGTTCTGGTTCTGGCCCGGGAACAGCTTGCCAGGCGGCATGGCCTTCCCCCCTGTGATCCGCCCCTCACGGCGGGCGGCGGGGATGAATCCGGGTTCATCATCATTGCCTACGGCAAACTGGGGGGATTTGAACTGAGCTACGGCTCGGATCTGGATCTGGTATTTCTCCATTCCGGCACCGCCGGCATGAGCAGCGGGGGGCGGACCGGAATCGACGCGGTCACCTGGTTCACCCGCCTGGGCCAGCGCATCATCCATCTTTTGTCCACGGCCACCACCTTGGGCCGCCTGTATGAAACCGACATGCGTCTCCGGCCCGACGGCGAAAGCGGGGTGCTGGTCCGGCATATGGACGGCTTCGAGCGCTACCAGATGGAAACCGCCTGGATCTGGGAACAGCAGGCCCTGGTCCGGGCCCGCCCCGTGGCCGGAGATCCCCGGCTTGCCGCCCGGTTCGGGAAGATCCGGACCGCGTCGCTGACCCGGAAACGTGATCCGGAAAAGCTGCGCACCGCCATCCGGGAAATGCGGGAGCGCATGCGCCAGGAACTTCTCACGAAAATCGACGGAAAATTCGATCTCAAGCAGGGCGCCGGCGGCATGGTGGACGTGGAATTCCTGGTGCAGTACCTGGTGCTCCGCCATTGCCGGCGACACCCGGAAATATTGCGATGGACCGATAATGTGCGCCTCATCGGCGAGCTGGCCCGCGTCGGGGCCCTGACGCCCGGCGAAAGCCATCTGCTGCGCCGGGCTCTTCTGTGCTACCGCACCACCGGACATAAACTGAACCTGCGGGAGCTGCCCCAGCGCATCGGCCCGGACCGGTATCCGGACCTGCGACGGGAGGTGAGCCGCATCTGGCAGGCGTATATGGGCGGATCATGATATCGCGGTCCTGATCTTTCCACTTCTATGAATTATAATATAACAATAATTTCAGAATATTATTCGCATTAATCCCATGTCTTTACTTCCGGTTCCAAGGGGTGTATCGTTCCTCCGCTATCCGAATGCTGTTTTGTGAAAGGAAACTCAATTGAAATTTACCCGCCTGAATATCAAAGACATGAATATCGGCCCGCGGCTGACCTTATGGCTGTCCGGCCTCGTGATCTTTGGCATCGTGGTGCTGCTGACGGTCCTGATTCCGCTGATGACGAAAAACGCCATGGACGACGCCTACACCATTGGCCGGGAAACCGCCCATCGTTACAGCCACAAATTCTGCGCCTTTCTGGAAACGGGCCTGATCAGGGCCCGCGCCATGGAGAATCTCTTGTCCTCGGTAATGGCCGATCCATCCATTTCCCTTACCCGGGATAGTGCGGACCGCATTATCCGGTCTTTCGTGGAAAACGCCGCAGAGGATCAGATTTTCTCTGCGTACGCAGGATTCGAACCCGATGCCTTTGACGGGCGCGACGCGGAATTCGCCGGCAAGCCGGGGTATAACGCCGCCGGCCGCTTCATGACCGTCTGGTACCGGACCGGGGACGGCGGCGTCGAAAGGGGTTATATGGAAGACTATGATACCATGGAATATTATCAGGCCCCCCTGACCACCGGAAAAGAGCATATCACCGAGCCGTATGCGCACGAAATCGAGGGCAGGCGCTATCATATAGTTTCCCTGTCGGTCCCCCTGAAAAATCCGGACGGAGATGTCATCGGCATGGTGGGGTGCGATATCCTGCTCGACAAGATTCACGAGGATCTGAAAAATACCCGTATCATGGAAACGGGTTTCGTCAGCTTTGTATCGGAAAAAGGAATGGTGGTGGGCAGCCGTTCTGACAAATTCCCGGGAAAAAATGTCCGGGACATCGTGAAGGATGAACAGGTGGTCCAGCTCGTGCTGGGCGATGAGGAGTTCACTCGTTCCTATGCATTTGCGCAGGATGGCAAGCGGTATCTGATGCACGGCACTCCCATCCCCATCGGCTTGACCGGCGCGAGCTGGTGTGCGGTCCTGAACCTGCCCATGAATGAAATCCTGAGCGGGGTCCACCGCCTGGAATATATCCTGGCGGGGGGGATCATCTGCCTGGGTGCGGCCATGATCGCCCTGATATTCTCCCTGCTGAAACAGGTCACCCGCCAGATCGGCGGCGCCGTCCATATGGCCGAACACATTGCCGCAGGCGATCTCACCGTATCCCTGGAGGCGGAGCGTCAGGACGAGGCCGGACGCCTCGCTGACGCCCTGAACCAGATGGCCGCCCGCCTTGATGAAATGATCTCCCGCCTGCGCACAATGTCCGGCCGCACCAATGAACTGGGAGCCCGGCTTTCCGAATCTGCGGAACGCATCAGCCAGGGGGCTTCGGAACAGGCCGCCAATACGGAAGAAGTGGCGGCGTTCATGGAAGAACTCAGCAGCAGCATCCAGAGCAACCTGGACCGGTCCCGCTCATCCGATGAAACAGCCCGCGAGGCGGCGTCCGGGGCCCGCGAGGGAGCTTCGGCCATGGAAGAAACCGTGAGCGGCATGAAAGAGATCGCCGGGAAAATTGCCTTTATCGAAGAAATTTCCCGAAATACGGACCTTCTGGCCTTGAACGCCGTCATTGAGGCGGTCCGGGCCGGGGAGAAAGGCCGCGGATTCGCGGTGGTGGCCGGCGAAGTGCGCAAGTTCGCCGAGCGCAGCCGCGAGGCGGCCACGGATATCACGGGCATTACCGCCGACGGGGTGGCCCTGGCGGAAGATACCCGGACCCGCATCCGGGAGACGGCCGGGCAGATCGCCAGAACCTCGGAACTGATGCAGGAAATCACCGCCGCCGGCAATGAGCAGAACGCGGGCATGGAACAGGTCAATCAGGCCCTCCAGCAGCTGGATGCCGTTATCCAGCAGAATGTGAGCACCAGCGAGGATCTGGCCTGCCTGGCCTCCGATCTTGCGGACCAGGCCCTTGAAGTCGGTCAGGAACTCGCCGGCTTCCGGATCCGCGGGACCGGAGCGGATTCTAACGGACCTCCGGACGGATTCAATCCCGAGGGCGTCGGTTCCGGGGCGTGACAGGCCGGGACATCCGCCGGAATCTGAACGCGCTCTCCCGCCATCCCCGTTTCCCGTTCATGCGGAGGCGGGAGCGGCTCGCCTCATACAAATTTGTAAAAACCCCGGATATTAACAAGGTATAAATATAATCATCCCTTTGTTTTCATAATCCCCTTGTCTTATTTTATATATTGATTTCAATATATTATATATCGTTTTATCCCTAACACGCACATTGCCTTTATTTCGGTATCCAGAAGAAATCCAGTTCCTCCCCCAACCTGAACCGGAACGGACCACCATTCATGAGCGCCCGACGCAAAGACCCGGAAACACCGCTGGAGCGGATGCTGCGCCAGAAAGAACAACTGGTAAAGCGGTTTCTGAAGGGAAACGAACCCAAATTTCAGCAGCGTCACACCCGCATCATGGACGAATATTTCCGTAACGCCTATGCCGCCAGCCGTACCGGCATGTCGTTCATCACAGGCGGAAAACCCTGCGCCATCATCGCCCAGGGCGGCTACGGACGTGAAGAACAATGCATTTTTTCCGATGTTGACCTGCTCATCCTGTTCGACGGCGAGGTGCCTGCCGAAGCGGAAGCCCTGGTTCAGGATATTGTATATCCCTTGTGGGATATCGGTCTGCATGTGGGCCATGCGACCCGAAATGTATCGACATGCATTGAAGTTGCCGATGAAAATCTTGAGGCCCTGACCGCTCTTCTGGATGCGCGGTTCATCTGCGGCCAGTCCTTTCTGTACAGCCGGCTCACCGGCGCCATGCGGACGGCGTTTGGCAGGCGCCAGGCCAATGCGGTGATCCACAGGCTGACGGAGGCCAACCAGGCCCGGCATGCGCATTTCGGAGACGCCACGTTTCTGCTGGAACCCAATCTGAAGGAAGGGCGGGGAGGGCTGCGGGACTACCACACTCTTTTATGGATCGCCCGCATCCGGGACGATCTGCGGCAGCCCCGGGATCTGGAATTCAGCGGCCGCCTTTCCCACAGCGAATACCAGGAACTTGAGCACAGCCTCTCTTTTATCTGGAAGGTGCGCAACCGCCTGCACCATCTGGCCAGACGCAAATCGGATCAACTCTATTTTCAGCACCAGGAAACCCTGGCCGAGGCCATGAATTTCAAGGCCCGCAAGGGACAGCAGCCCGTGGAGCGATTTTTGGGCTGCCTGCACCGGCATATGACTTTTGTGCGGGATCTGCTGCAGCTTCATCTGTATGAGCTGGAATACGAACGGCCTTCGGGTCGGGGCCGCAAAAAAATACCGGCCAGACCCGCCGTGGAAGGTATTGAGATGAAAAACGGGATGCTGGGCTTTTCCAGCGCGGCGGCCATCCCCGGCAACCGGGCCCTGCTTCTGCACATTTTCGCGGAAAGCGCCCGCACCGGCGTTCCGGTGGGGACGGAAGCGCGCCGGCTGATCAAGGATTTCGCCCACCTGATCAACCGGGAATTCGCTTCTTCCAAAACCGCGCGCAAGGCCTTTGAAACCGTTCTTCTCCTGCCGGCCCTTGAACATAATGTGCTGGATGCAATGCTCCAGACCGGAATTCTGGTCCGCTTTCTGCCGAAATTCGACAAAATTGTGGACCGTATCCAATACGACGCCTATCATATTCATCCCGTGGACAAGCACCTGCTTCTGACCGTGCGGATCATCAAATGTTTCGGCACGGAAATCGACCCTGCGGGAGGCAGTCTCTGCGGGCGGCTCATGAAAGACCTGAAAGATCCCCTGCCCCTGCTCTGGGCAGCCCTGATGCACGATATCGGCAAGGGCGGCTCCAGCGGCAATCATTCGGAAACCGGGGCCATGATGAGCCGCCGTATCATGACGGAAAAGGGGTATGACGCCGATACGGTGGACACGGTCCGCTTTCTGGTGCGTGAACACCTTTTCCTGATCCGCATGGCCACCCGCCGGGATATCCGGGACGAGGAAACAGCCCTGCACTGCGCCCGGCGTATCCGCACGGCCGGGCGGCTCAAGCTCCTCTACCTGCTCACCGTGGCCGACTGCATCGCCACCGGGCCCAAGGCCTGGAACGAATGGACCGCCACCCTGCTGGAAAATCTGTTTCTGAACGTACTGCATTTCATTGAGGGAGACGAGCTGACCACCAGCGAATCCATGGCCATCATCGACAACCGCAAGGCGGCCCTGCTCCAGCGGGCCGGGGGAAAAGAGGCCCGGCAGGAAGCCGGGCGCCTGCTGCCCCTCATGAGCCCCCGGTACATGCTCTATACCAGGGAAGAAGATATCCGCCGTCATGTGGAACTTTACCGGCGGATGGGAGACCGTCCCTTTGTCTGGCGCATTGATCCATCGCCGGAATCCGGAGAGACCCGCGTTATCACCCTGTGCGCCCGGGATTATCCCGGCCTGTTCTCCCAGGTGGCCGGCGTGTTCACCCTGAACGGCATACATATACGCGGGGCACAGGTCTATACCTGGCGGAATAATATCGCCCTGGATATCCTGGAGGTTGCCCCGCCCCCGGACCGTCTGTTCGAAGCGGAAAAATGGGACAGGACGGAAGCCGATCTGCTCGCGGTGATGAACGGGGGGAAAGACCTGGACGGCGAAATGGCCCGGAAGCTCGCCGGCGGCCGGAAATCCCGGCCGCCGGTTAGCGCACCGTCCTGTCGTGTGGTTGTCGATAACCGGGCATCCAGCTTTTTCACCATTATAGAAGTCTTCACCAATGACCGGCCTGGGCGTCTCTATCAGCTAACGAGCACCCTGTTCCGATGCCAGCTGGATGTCTGGCTGGCCAAAATCGCCACCCAGGTGGACCAGGTGGTGGATATCTTTTACGTGCGCGATTTCGACGGCCAGAAAATCGACGGAGAGCACCAGGAAAAAGCCGTACAGACCGCGATTATCAAGGCCATGGACCAGGCAGACCTGCTTTCCGGCGCCGCGTAAGCCAGGCGGCCGGCCGAAAAAACAACTGATGATCCTTGTTTCCCGAACGATCTCGTTTTTTGACCAGATCCATAAACAAAACTCAAGACCCCAACAACTTCAAGGAGGAATGAGATGACGCCTGCACAGGTACTGGCAATGGCAAAGGAAAAAAACGTACGCGTGGTGGATATCCGTTTCATGGATTTCCCCGGCACCTGGCAACATTTTTCCGTTCCCATGAGCGAACTGACCGAGGACGCCTTTGAAGACGGGTTTGGATTCGACGGATCATCCATCCGCGGCTGGAAGCCCATCAATATGTCCGATATGATCGTTCTGCCGGATCCGGCCACGGCCAGGATTGATCCGTTTTACAAGGACACCACCCTGGTCCTGATCGGTAATATTGCCGAGCCCATCACCCGGGAAGCCTATAGCCGCGATCCGCGCAATATCGCCAGAAAGGCCGAGGCCTATCTCAAATCCACGGGTATCGGGGATACCGCGTTTTTCGGTCCGGAAGCCGAATTTTTCATTTTTGACGATGTACGCTACGCCTCTGAAAACAACGGCTGCTTCTACCAGGTGGATTCAAAGGAGGCTGCCTGGAATACCGGCCGCGACGAATGCCCCAACCTGGGCTATAAACCCCGCCACAAGGAAGGATATTTCCCGGTGCCGCCTTCGGATAAATTTCAGGATCTGCGCAGCGAAATGATGCTGACCCTGGAAAACCTGGGTATCGCGGTGGAATGCCAGCATCATGAAGTGGCCACCGCCGGCCAGGCCGAGATTGATATGCGTTTCGCCCCGCTTCTGCAGATGAGCGACCAGCTCGTATGGTTCAAATACATCCTGAAAAACGTGGCCTGTAAAGCCGGCCATAGCGTGACCTTCATGCCCAAACCCCTGTACAACGACAACGGCACGGGCATGCATACCCATATTTCCATCTGGAAAGACGGCCAGCCCCTGTTCGCCGGTAATAAATATGCGGGCATGAGCGATATGGCCATGTGGGCCATCGGCGGTATTCTGAAGCACGGCAAGGCCCTCTGCGCGTTCACCAACCCGACCACCAATTCCTATAAACGCCTGGTGCCGGGTTTTGAGGCCCCCGTGAATCTGGCGTACTCCAGCCGGAACCGTTCCGCCTCCATCCGGATCCCCATGTATTCCGGATCACCCAAGGCGAAACGTATTGAGTTCCGTACCCCGGATCCCTCCTGCAACGGCTATATGGCCTTTTCCGCCATGCTCATGGCCGTACTCGACGGCATCGAAAACAAGCTTGATCCGGGCGATCCCCTGGACAAGAATCTCTACGATCTGCCGCCCGAAGAACTGGCGGATATCCCGTCCGCGCCGGGCAGCCTGGACGAAGCCTTGGCCGCCCTGGCCGGGGACCATGAATTCCTGCTCAAGGGCGATGTCTTCCCCAGGGACGTGATCGAAGAATGGATCGCATACAAGACCGAAAACGAGATCAACCCGGTTAAACTGCGTCCGCATCCCCATGAATTTTTTCTGTATTACGATATCTGATCCAGCGGACCGATGCCGGCATCTCCTTTCCCCGGTGCAGTACGGCCGGGGATCGTGAAGACGGCGCCGTTTTTGCGATTTCCACGCGATATTCAGAGGCCGGCGCTCCCGATACCGGACCGCCGGCCTCTTTTATCCCCATTTTTTTATTGCTCCCTGCCCGGCGAAAGAGTACAGTAACGGCATCGCCCCCCAACCCCATTTTCCTGGAGGAACGCATGCAGGAGAGAATTGGCTACACGGCCGGAAATATCTGGGATTATTTAAGTCAGAACGGAGAGGCCACCAGCAACCGCCTGAAAACGGCATTAAAGGAAAACGATAAAGCCATTTCCCTTGCCCTGGGGTGGCTGGCCCGGGAAAACAAGATCGAATTCGTCAAGGAAGGCCGTTCCCAGCTGATCCGTCTGAAAACCTGAGTGTGGTGTATTCCTTTACCCCCATCGGCCGCATCCGTTCCTGCTTCCGGGAACGGTTCGGCACGCCGCGCCAGCCCGGGCTCGCCCCCGACGCCCGCGCGGTTCTGGATCTTTTTCCACCGGCGGACAAAAACGAAACAATCCGCGGCCTGGATGTCTTTTCCCATATCTGGCTCATCTTCGTATTTCATGACACCATGAAATACGGCTGGCGGCCCACGGTGCGTCCCCCGCGAATGGGCGGCAACCGGCGGACCGGCGTATTCGCCACCCGTTCCAATTACCGCCCCAACCCCCTGGGCCTGTCTGCGGTCCGGCTGAACGGCATCCGCCGCGACGCAGGCGGTCTTCATCTGGATCTGTCGGATATCGATATCCTGGACGGCACCCCGGTTCTGGATATCAAACCCTGCCTGCCCTGGACCGACAACCCGAAAAATGTCCGCGCCGCTTTCGCCGCGCCGGAAGCAACCTTGTCCGTCTCTTTCTCCGCCCGGGCCGAGGCGGCGCTTTTGCAGCATCCGGAAGGCGGACGCTTCCGGCGTCTCATCATCCAGGTTCTGGGCATGGATCCCCGCCCGGCCTATCGCCGGGACAGCCATGATCCGGACCGGCGTCACGGCATCCGCCTCATGGACCGGGACGTGCGATTCCAGGTGACCGAGTCCCAAACGGCGGAAGTGACGGATCTGCTGCCTTTGCCGGATAAAGGGACTTGATTGGAGTGCATGGCCGAAAAGCCCTGCTTTACTCTCTGGTTGAAGTGCTGGTCAATTAAGACCTGAAACATAACATGAGCCAATTTCGTCAAACAGACGCACCTCTCCTGTTCGATGCAGACCGGCTGAAAAAACTGCCGCCTAGCGGCTTACTTGAACCACTGTTGACGCGGCCGCCGCAAAGATCCTTTCTCAGCGGGGCCGTCACAAAGGGAGGTCATCATGATCATCACCGACTGGATTCACATCATCGCCGGCATGGCCATTCTTCTCAGCCTGGCTTTGGGCGCCTTTGCACACCCGGGCTGGTATTTTCTTACCGCCCTTGTGGGATTGAACCTGTTTCAGTACGGATTTTCCAGATTCTGCCCCATGGCCGTTATCCTGAAAAAAATGGGGGTTCCGGAATCCCGGTAATGGCTGGCACCCGGCCGGATCCTGAGGTTTGGCGGTCCGGAGATATGCGAAAAGTCCGCACGATCTTCCAAATAATAAACGGACAAGCCGCTCATTGAAACGGCCTGTCCGTTTATTCTCTGCGGCATCCCGGTTCCGGGGAAATCCCCTTGCCGGCCAGATCCATATGCCGTTACGTCCGGATTAGAGGAAACCTGAATTTTATCGGGCGTTCAGGGCTGCGGACTCATCGCCTTTCCTGCATCCGATGATCTGAACATGCTGCATGCGGATGACCAGGCTTTCAAGGGCCTTGAACGAAGCCCGCTGCCAGCGGGAATCCTTGTCAAACAGAATACGGGTCCGGATCTGCCGGTCGTCCAGGTGTTTCATGAAGCGGATGAGCGGCGGTACCGTGGAGGAATTCATATATTCCAGATCAGTAAATCTCATGACCACATCTTTCCTGGATAACTCATCGACCAGGCGGCTCAGATAAGGGCCCAGCGAAAGACCCGGATTACGATTATCGCTTCGCCCGAGCCAGTCCATCCAGGTGACGCCTCTTTTGAGGGAAATATCAATTTTCAGATTGTCTTCCGCATAAGGTGTCATCTGCTCATCCTTTTGTGTGTTGTTCAAAGGGGCGGCAGGCGGTGAGCCGGATTTCCCGCCCGTTTTTTTCCATGCTCATGATGCATCCGCCTTCATAGGCCATGCGATAAAGTCCCAGGGAAGACATTTTATCCTCCGGGTCATCCAGAATCTGCTGCAGACGTTCCATATAAAGATTAATAGGATCTGACGCCCGATGAAGCCGGTCTATGATCTTCTGAAGCCGGGAGAGATCCTCATCAGCGCGTACCTGGCTGCTCACCTGTACACAAACCTGCTTCCCATTCACCTCCAGCCGGAGTTCCGCGACAGAACCGCCGGAAGAATGATCCCCATACTTAATTGTGTTTTCCAGCAATTCCGTCGCCACCATGACAATCGCTTCCACCACATGTTTTTCATGGCTCTCCAGGGCGGATTTCACATTCTGGCAAACCTCCTCAATCTTCTCCCATTGCGGCGAAGTGAGGTAAAAGGAATGGGACTGAGTCATTGCTTACAGGTCTCCTTTCTTCCTGGCATCCTCATATTCCATTGGCGTGCCGGCGGATGATCAGGGCGGTTCTGTCGTCATCCCGGGTGTATCCCTCAAGAGACTGGCGGACGCGCTCCGCAATAACGGAAACCTCCTCGCCGGCATTTGCCGCCATCGTATCCATCAGCCCCTCCATCTCCCACATTTCTCCATCCGGACCAACGGCCTCGGTAATGCCGTCGGTATGGAGAAGGAGGGTGTCCCCGGGTGCAAGGCGCAGCTCGTCCACCGGCAGCATATCCTCAATATCCGGCATCAGGGCAAGCCACATACCCCGGCTCTCCACCTCTTCCACGGAATCCGTCTGCCGGCGATGGAGCAGGAGCGGCTGATGCATTCCCGCATAAACCAGTTTACCGTCCGGATCAAGACGAAGCGCGGTCATGGTCATATATTGATCTCCCTCCAGCATCTGAATGTCTTCGGTCAGGCGGCCGTTCACGCGGTCCAGCAGTTCAGCGGGAGACAGGCCCGGATTGCCCTCCACAATGGAATGGATGGCGGTTCGGGCCATCATCTGAATCAGGCCGGAGGTGACCCCGTGTCCGGAGACATCGCCGATGAGAAGCCAATGACAGGAAGGGGTGGCGATCACATCATAATAATCACCGCCTACCTCGTCGGCCGGCTCCATGAAAGCGGAAATCGCATACCCGGGAATATGGGGCGACGCGGGCAGAAGGGCCGTCTGGATTTTTTTGGCCAGCTCCATTTCCCCCCAGAGGGCTGCGCGGGCTTTATCCAGATTCTCATTGGTCGTCCTCAGCGTGTCCACCGCGCAGGTCAGTTCGCCTTCCCGCACCCGGATGCGGTTGGCCATCCAGTTCATATGCCGGATCAAGGCCGTCAATTCATGCTCCTCACTTTCATCCGGAGGCTCGTTGGGCAATGGAACGGGATCGTATTCCCCCGTGCGGATCCGCCCGCAGAAAAGACGTAATTCCTTCAAACGCCGTGTCAGCAGCCAATGGGTTCCCGGCATATGGCCGAACAGGAGTATCAAAACCGCAACAACCATCCCTGAACCCAGAGAATCCTGAAATCCCGGTTCCTGGAACAGAGAATGCTGATATGCCATCAGCAAAAAAGCGAGAATGGGCAGGCTGACATATACCCATATCAGAATACGCAGGCGCATGCTAATTGTCAGAGACATCTCATTTGTTTCCTTTCGATCCGCCGGGGCGGCCGGGGTTTTGCATTTTGCAGCAGACCATGCAGACCGGAAATAACCCCGTGCAGTTGTTTGTCCATCAGGTCGGCCTTGTTCAGGAGCTTCCTCCTCAATATTCCCAAAGATCACGATAAAAAAATAATTATACCCAAAAAAATTTTAATTGCAAATATTTTTTTGGGAGCTCCGAAAAATACGCGCACAAAGCGCATACTTTTTTTCCTTCGGATCTGTGTAAAAAAAAAGCGGGCGCCGCCGCACGGACTTGAAATAACTGTACGGCGGGCACCCGCTGAATATGGGAGGATCAGGAACCGTGGACGCTTAGACGGCGGATCGAGTCAGTGGTCGTCAGCCTTGGGCCGTTTCCGTTCTCCCGGCAGTTCAAATACCAGTGTCGAGGTTCGCTTTTCCTTGAGAAATTCCGACCGCAGGTTTTCCGGAGGATCGGTTTTCGTGAAAAACCGGATATACCATCGCCCGGCCGCCGCCAGATCCACCTCAAATTTTCCTCCGGTTACAGGTGTGCGAGGGATGTAGAGGTCTTCCGCATGGGGGGAAAATCCGTTATAGGTGGCGTCATAAAAGCCGTCTCCGGTATATGGTTTCCCATCCATATATGCTTGAAATTCCAGTTTATCATTTAGTTTCAGGCCGTACACATCCCGCGCCGGAACAATTTCCAGGGGCAGGCCGATATGGGCGGGAAATTTGGCGGACGGCCGCTCGCAGGTCACATAGGTCTTGGTCCACTGGCTGCTGCGGACGCTGGTTTCGACTTTCGAGGCCTTGTCCGCCACCGTGCTCATGGGTTTTATGCTATGGCGCTTTCGGTTTTTCTGGTCATACCACATGGTGAAAAAACCGGGCGTGGTTTCAGCGGCAAGAACCCAGGTGCCGGGGATTTCATAGAGAATCACATAAGAATGCAGGGATTTCCCGTCTCTGAGCGCAATCTCCCGCGAGGTGCCGTCCGGCGGGAAAACTTTGACCCAAGCCAGTTTTTCGCGTCGGACAGGATCATCTACCGGAATATGATGCCCATAGCAGAAAAACAGGGGCGTCCCCTTCCCGCTGGACACAAAATGCCGGCCAGACTGGATATAAAGGGAATGCCCGAAGGCGCCGACGGGCAAAAGCAAGGCGATAAGTGATAATGCCAGCGACCGGACACCAGGCGAGAATTTCAATTTACGCATATTTCCTCCTTTTTTGACAGTTGATAGAATAAATTATCTTATCCGTAAAATTTTGTTTCGTAAATATTTTTTTAGTTCCCGAAGCGGGGAGAACAAGCCAATTATACGGACCAACGACGCGGTGGTCGGACCGCCGGCGGGAGGCAGCGCTATGTGGCAGCCGTTTTTTCAGGGAATGGGAGTCGGCGGTGGTCTGATCGTGGCCATCGGGGCCCAGAACGCTTTTGTGCTGACCCAGGGAGTGCGGCGACGCTACAGCCTGCTGATTCCGGCGCTATGCAGCTTTTTCGACGCGGTGTTTATTTTTACCGGGGTTTTGGGGGTGGGTGCGCTTCTGACCCTGCGGCCGGAATTATCCCTTGCCCTGCGGACGGGCGGCGCCGCATTTCTGTTCTGGTACGGCTGGCGGGCCTTTTGCTCGGCGCTTCAATCCAGCAGCCTGAGCATAAAAGAAAATACCTGCGTCACATTGCGGTCTGCGGTATGGACCACTCTGGCGGTCACCCTGCTCAACCCCCACGTCTACCTGGACACCATGGTGCTCATGGGCGGCATCAGCACCCGGTTTTCCGAAACCGGACGCTATCTGTTCGGCGCGGGCGGCGCCACGGCGTCCATTGCCTGGTTTTTCGGATTAAGCCTGTTCGGACGCCTGCTGGCCCCTCTGTTCGAGCGACCGATCGCATGGCGGATACTGGACGGGCTGGTCTGCGCGGTGATGTGGGGCATCGGAATTTCCCTGGCGCAGGAGGTGATGGCCGCTGTCTGCTCCTGAAGGCGGCAAAGCCGCGCTTTGCGGAAAATTCCGGCTACCGCGCCACCATCCCGGCCAGCCACATGGACAGGGGCGGCCAGAAGGAGATGAGCAGGAGGTCCAGGATCAGGATACCCAGAAAGGGCAATACCCGGCGGGAAACAGCGGTGATGCCGTCCCCGGAAATGGAGCCGGCCACAATAAGACAGATGCCCATAGGCGGCGTCAGCATGCCGATGGCCAGGTTGCAGACCACGATTACGCCCAGGTGGATCATACTGATGCCCAGCTGTGGCAGCATGGCCGTGATTACGGGCACCAGCAGAATCAGGGCGGCCGTTGTCTCCACAAAAGTGCCGGCAATGAGCAGGAGCAGATTGATGAGCAGCAGAAGGGATACGGGGTGATCGGTCAGGGCCAAAAGGCTGCCCGCCAGAAGAGCGGGCAGGTCTTCCATGGCCGCCAGCCAGCTAAAGACCGATGCCGTTGAAATAATGAACATGACCACAGCGGCCGTGACCGATCCTTCGGTGATCAGCCGGGGCAGATCTTTGACGGACAGTTCCCGGTAGATGCCCAGGCTGATGATCAGGGCGTAAAATACGGCCACGGCCGCTGATTCTGTGGCCGTGAAAATGCCGAACAGGATGCCGCCCAGAATGATGACGGGCGCACCCAGGGCCAGGAGAGCCCGACGAAAGGTGCGCCACACTTCGGCGATGGAAAAATTGGAGGCGGCCTTGTATCCGTGCCGGCGGGAAAGAAACACGGCCGTGGCGATGAGGGAAGATCCGATAAGCAGGCCGGGCAGAATGCCGGCGGCAAAGAGGCGTCCGATGGAGGCTCCGGTGAGAAATCCGAAGATGATCATGGGAATGGAAGGCGGAATGATCACACCGATGGCCCCGCCCGAGGCCTGGACTGCGGCCGCGAAATCCGAATCATAGCCGGATTTTTTCATGGCCGGAATGAGCACCGCGCCCACGGCGGCCGCATCCGCCGCTGCCGATCCGGAAATGCCGGCGAAAAACATGGCCGAAACCACGGTCACGGCGGCTAGTCCGCCGGGGAGCCATCCCACCAGGGAATTGGCGAAATCAATGAGCCGTTGGCTGATGCCCCCGCGCTCCATGATGAGCCCGGCGTACATGAACAGGGGGACGGCCATGAGGTGAAAGGAATCCGCGCCCCCCGCCATGCGCTGGACCACCATCATAAGGGAAAAAGAACCGGAAGCCGCAATGGCAGTCACGGCGGCGGCCCCGATGGCCACGGCAATGGGTGCGTTCAGGGCGAACAGGGACAAAAGAGAGACCAGAAGGATTTCGAGGCTCATCCCGTTTTATCCTCTGATTTCCCTGACGCCCCTGATTCCATTGACTCCCGTAATCCCGTTGATTCCATGCCGCCGGAGTGGATGCATTCATCTTTCGCCTCCCCTGTCCGTATCTCTTCCGCCAGAAAACAGAGGGCATGGAGGAGCAGGGCCAGTCCAGCCGCCGGGATGGCGGCGAAAAATACGGATTTGGGCAATTGCAGGGCCGGGGTGATCTGCAGGCGGACAAACCAGGAAAACTGGATCCCGTACCAGGTGATGACGGCGAAAAAAAGAATGGAAACCAGGTGGACGGTGAAGCGGCAGAAACGGCGTCCCCCCGGCGGCAGCCAGTCGTAGAGCAGGTCCACCGAGGGATGAACCCGGCGGTAATACGCGACGGAGGCCCCGAGAAAAGTCAGCCAGACCAGCACCAGGCGGGCCAGCTCTTCGGACCAGAACAGGGAGCGGTTCAACCCGTACCGGAAAAATACCTGGGCCCCCACGGTCAGAACCATGACGGTCCCCATGAGAAAGAGGCAGACCTCCACCATTTTATTGACCCGGCGCCCGAGAGCCGCCGTCGTCGTATCCCTCCGCAATTTTCCGTCCTTTCCGCTCCTGCCGGCGCCCGTGGCCCCCCCCTTCCCCGGGGAGCAACCGAATCAATCGGATAAAGAAGATATCCCGGATTTCCGTCGCCCCGGAAATCCGGAAATATTCCGGATAGATCCGGGCGGATTTATCGGGTCGCGTCCAGCATCCGTTTCAGCAGATCCTGCACGGCCGGATCGGCGTACAAATCCATATCCTTCAGATTCGCCACCTTGGCGCGAAAGGCCGCCAGATCCGGATTTTCTTCGACCTGCATGCCTTTTTCCCTGAGAAAAGCCAGCCGGGCCGCGTCTTTGTCGCGGTTGTCCTTGCGCTGAAATCGGGCCGCTTCCTTCATGGTGGTTTCCAGCAGGATCTGCTGGTCCGGCTTCAGCCTGTTCCACCATTTCAGGCCGGCGATATCAATATGGGCGGAATAGACATGGCGGGTCATGGTCATATATTTCTGAATTTCATAGAATTTATACACTTCCATGACCCAGAGGGGGTTTTCCTGGCCGTCGATGACGCCGGCTTCCAGTTCCGTGTAGATGGGCCAGGGCATGGGGGTGGGATTGGCGCCCAGGGTCTGCCAGACGGCCTTGTGCAGGGCCGAGGACATGACGCGGATTTTCATGCCGGCAATATCGGCCGGTTCCCTGACCGGTTTTTTATCATTGGTGAGGTTACGGAATCCGTTTTCGGAATAACTGATACCCTTGAATCCGCTTTTTTCCAGGTTTTTCAGAATTTCCGTTCCCAGGGGGCCATCCAGAATTTCATCGGCCTGGGCATTGTCCCTGAACAGAAAAGGATAATTGATCACGCGCACCAGGGGATTAAAGGTGTCAAAGGGCCCGACGGTAATGATGCCCATCTCGACGGCGCCCATCTGGATCTGCTGCAAAATTTCCGTTTCATTTCCGATCTGTTTGCTGTGGAAAATTTTGACGGTCATCTCGCCCTTTGAGCGGGCTTCCACCAGTTCCTTGAATTTGCCGGCCGCGATATTCTGGGCCGAACCGGGCTTGGTGACCACGCCCAGGCGGATTTCCGTCCTGGCAAAACCGGCGGACGGCAGCGCCAGGGCCAGACACAGCACGGCCGGCAGGCAGATCAACAGATATCTCCACAGAACAAAAAATTTTAATTTCATGCAAAATCCTCCCCTGAAATAATTTAGGTTGACCGCGGCCTTTTCCACTCACCCCGCCACGACCGGGTTCTATCCCTTTCATGTTTCCCCCTGACGTTCAAGAAAAAAACGCCCGGCGGCGGCGATTCTTCCTTCGTTGACAGGTTCCGCCGGAATAGATAGTTTGCCCCTGCTGTTTCATCGGCCGGAAATCGGCATCTCCCCCTCCCCGTGACGCAAGGAAAGGCCGTCCCATGCTGAATGAGAAAGAAAAGCTGGAAACCTTTGCCCAATTGGGCATTGATCTCAACCAGGTGCAGGGTCTGGACATCCTGATGGAACGGATCCTCACGGAAGCCCGCCGGTTCGTGAACGCGGACGCGGGATCCATATACCGAAGGGAAGATGAAAGCCTCCGATTCAGCTATACCCAGAACGACACCCTGCAAAAGCGGCTGCCGCCCGGCGAAAAACTCCTGTATTCCAAATTTTCCATCCCCATTGATGATTCCTCCATCGCCGGATATGTGGCCGGTTCGGGTAAGCTCCTCAATATCCCGGACGTGTACGCCATTGCGTCGACGTGTCCCTACGGATTTCAGGCCCGCTTTGACCGGAAAAGCAATTACCGGACAAAGTCCATGCTCACCATTCCCCTGAAAAACGTAAACCAGGATATCATCGGCGTCATCCAGATGATCAACGCACTGGACAACGAGGGGAATCCGATTCCGTTTTCCGATGACGACGAAGGTATAATGCGCTTGTTTGCCGGTATTGCTTCGGTTCCCCTGGAGCGGGCCCTCATGACCCGCTCCATGATCCTGCGCATGATTGATATGGCCAAGATGCGGGATCCCAAGGAAACCGGAATGCATGCTATGCGGGTGGGGCAGTATTCCATTGAGATTTACGAACGCTGGGCCATACGCCGCCGCCGGAGCCTCGACCGCAAGGATATCGACCGGAACCGGGATATTCTGAGCCTGGCGGCCATGCTGCATGATGTGGGCAAGGTGGGGATTCCCGACCGGATTCTGAAAAAAAACGGCCGGCTGGACGAGGAGGAATATAATGTGATGAAACGGCATACCATTCTGGGCGCCCGGCTTTTTGCCGCCAAGGAGTCGGATCTGGACAAGGCCTGCGCCGAGATCGCCCTGAACCATCATGAACGATGGGATGGACGGGGGTATCCGGGCATCCTGCCGGAAGATCTGCATTCCGATGCCGTCGGCATGGTTCTGGACGATGTATCAGACCTTCCCGGAAAGGGCATGCCGGGCAAGGCCGGGAAAGAAATTCCGCTGTTTGCCCGCATTGTGGCCATTGCCGATGTCTACGACGCCCTGTCCTCCCGCCGGGTATACAAATCCGCATGGGAAAAAGACCGGGTGCTGGACTATTTCCACCAGGAAGCCGGGGGGCATTTTGATCCGGAACTGGTGGACATCTTTTGGGGATGCACGAATATTTTCCAGAAAATTCAGCAGGAATATCAAGATTAAACCCGGGAAAAATTCTGCGGACCGGGGCAAGGCATTCCCCCTTATTTTTTTTCCGTAAAAAACGCGGCGGCTTCCGGCGGAATGGAAGTAAACCGGATGATATAATCCGACGGCCCGTCCGTGCTTTCATCTGCGTCATCCGTCCCGTTGTATGGCATCTCTCCCGTTTTTCCCTCCGCATGGGTCACCTTGGCATACAGATCCTCTTCCGGGGAAATGCCTTTTGCGCCGATAAGCCGCAGCCGGATGTTCATCATGCGCTCCAGGGCTGCGGCCGTGCGCAGCCTGGCGGTTTCTCCGGCCAGGCAGATGATCCATCCGTCAAAGCCCTTTCGCTTGACCCGTTTATCATCCAGAGGAGAACAGGTCACCGGCTGGGGGGGGCAGAGTTCCCGGAAATCCGGCGGCTGCTTTTCGGGCAGAAATAAACCATGGGGATCCCCCACCCCGCCCAGCTCGTAAATGGTGATGGCTTCCTTGAATCCCTTGGGCATGACCTGAATGCTGTCGTCCAGGCGCAATTCCTGCCCGCAGGCCTCCACCGTACTCCGGGATATCAGGATCTGGCCTCCCACGGTATAGGATTCAATCCGCCCGGCCAGGTTTACATTGCGGCCCACCACCCCGTATTTGGTCCGTTTTTCCGACCCGATATTGCCGACCACGATCTCACCGGTATTCATGCCGATGCCCTGGGATACCACCGGGAAGCCGTGGTCCCGGTTCCATTCATTGACGCGTTTCATGCCCAGCTGCATCTCCACAGCGCAGGCGCAGGCCCGGCGGGCATCGTCTTCCCGCAGAATTGGAGCCCCGAAAATGGTGAGAATGGCGTCTCCGATGAATTCATCAATGGTGCCCTGGTATTTCAGGATGATCTCCGTCATCTCGGTGAGATAATTATTGACCACAGAGACCACGCTTTCGGGCGGCAGATTTTCACTGAGATTGGAAAAGCCCCGAAGATCTGTCATGAGGATGGTGACCCGGCGTTTTTCTCCGCCCAGCCGGGTGCCTTCCGGTCTTTCCAGAATGCTTTCCACCACGTCGTCGGACAGATAACGGCCGAAGGTCTTTTTGATGAATTGATTGCGGCGTTCGAGCTGACGCCGGCTTTCCTCCAGGGCGCGGTAGGCTTCGTTGCGTTCCAGAAGATTGATATACCCTCTGGAATGATAGCGGATGCGGGCGATCACCTCAAGCCGGTCGGGCAGCTTGACGAGATAATCATTGGCTCCCAGGCGAAAGGCCTCGGCCTTTACGGCGGGATTCTCCTCACCGGACAGAACGATCAGGGGCACTTCCCGGGTGCCGGGATGGGCGCGGAAATACCGCACCAGGCGCATGCCGTCCATCTCCGGCATGACCAGATCCTGGAGAATCACGGTGGGAGAGATGCGGTCGGCCATCCGGATGGCCTCGGTGGGATCATCGCAGAAATGAAAATCAATATCCTTTTCCGTCAGCAGCATGCGGCGGACGGCTTCTCCGATCATTTCCTGGTCATCCACCAGAAGTACGGTGATCCGGTGCCGGGGCATGGACGGCGCGGAAGCGCTGATCATGGAAAACTCTGGATCATTGGACATGGACGCCTCGGGGGCCGCCGCCCCTCCCTTGTCAGCCATTCACCTTGAAGCGGGAGACCTCATCCTGGAGAATGCCGGCGGCCTCGTTTAACTGCTCGATGGCCTGGAAGGATTCCTTGAGCGAGGCCATGGTCTGCTGCATATTTTTATTCAATTCGCTCATAGCCCCGTCAATGCCCCGTGCGTTTTCCGCCTGCTGTTCCATGGAATCCGTAACATTATCAAAGCTGGGCGACAGGGCCTGCACCTGCTTGATGATGCGTTTGAGCTGGCGGCTGATGCGCCCCACGTCTTCGGAGCTGTTGCGCACCTCCTTGATGAAGGTCTCCATCTCCATTACTCCGGCCGATACGGCCGTCTGCATTCCCTGGACCATTTTTTCGATATCCAGGGTGGCCACGGAGGTCTGGTCCGCCAGCCGACGGATTTCGCGGGCCACCACGGTGAAACCCCGTCCGGACTCTCCGGCTTTTTCCGCCTCGATGGCGGCGTTTAAGGACAAGAGATTGGTCTGGTCCGCCACCTTGGTGATGGTGGTGACCACGGAAGTGATATTGGCCGCTTTCTCGTTAATGGCCTCCAGTTTTTCGGATACGGATTTGCTGGCGTCTTCCATCTGGTGGATGGCCTCGGACATGCGGGTCAGATCATTCTGTCCCCTGGCCGCGTATTTGGCGGTTTCGCCGCTCATGGCCGCCACCTGCTGCATGGTCTGGACCAGCTCCCCGGCGATCCGGGAAATTTCCCCCACGGCCCGCACCACATTTCCCGTGGATTCCGCCTGCCCGCTCACCGTGGCCTCCTGCTGCTTGGCCGTGGCCGCCAGTTCCGTGGCCGAAGAAGTGACCTGCATGCCCGATCGCTGGACCTGGCCGATCAGGGTGGAAAGAGAAGCGGCCATCTCCCGCAGGCGGGAGATCAATTGTCCAATCTCGTCTTCCCGGTGATAGTCCTCCTCGGTGATCCCCACGGTAAAATCGCATTCGGCGATGGCATTGACCATGCCCAGAGCCCGCTGTACCGGAGCAATGATGCGGCGGGGCATCAGCATCCCCCCCGCCACCATGATAAGGGCGGAAACCAGACCGACGCCAATGACCAGCCAGGTGGACATTTCGGCCTGTTTCCGGGCCTGGCGCTGGACGCTGTTGCGGATGGTTTCCGCTGCGGTCAGCAGTTCATCAAGCTTGGCGTTGAGTTCGTCACGGATGCTGCCCAGGGAATTCCGGATTTCGGCCATGCGGCGCTTTTTGGCCAGCAGCATTTCCCGGGAGGCGCCCACTTCGTTGAGAACGCCCAAAAGCCGGGTAAAGGAATTTCGGATATCGTCCACCTTTTTCAGCAGATCGCTGGCGGATTTCAAGCCGCCCTCCAGGTCGTCCAGGGCTTTTTTCACCTGCCTGCCGCTCTCGGCGACGGCCCCGGAGCGGATATCGTTGATGGTCTCCAGGTCGCTGGTCAAAAGACGGCTTCCCTGGGAAACCAGTGAGGTGACGGCGATGCGCAGGTTATTGCAGGCCTGCTGGGTCAGGGTCAGATCGCCTTCCAGCAGTTCGGCCACCGCCTGCCGCATTTCCCTGCTGCGGTCTTCGGAGGCCATATACTGGCGCATGGCGATCTTTTCCTTGCGCACCTCGAAATTGATCTGCCCGGACATGCGTTCGGCGCTGGCTTGCAGCTGGTTTCCGATTTTATCCAGGCGTTCGACCTGCTCCCGGATCCGCGCCGTCAGTTCCAGGGCATTTTTCCTGGCCTCGATAATTTCCGCGTCCTTGACGAGAAACCGGCCCTGAAACGCGTTGGAAAGGTTCTGTATTTCGGCCTTCATGTCCCCGTGGGCGGAGAGAAGGGTCCGTATCTGATCCAGGCTGACCGTAAAGGCGGTTTCCAGACCGGAGCGATTCTGGAGCGCTTCGATTTCCGTTTTTTTGTCGGTTCCGATGATCCGTCCCTGCCGTTCAATAAACCGGGCCATGGCCAGCCGGATATTCCGGTTGGCGGTTTCCAGCGGAATGACGGTATCGGTCAGCCGGGCCTGACTTTTCAGGAGTTCGTTATTGGAGTAGATGCTCACGGCGGCCAGCAATGCGACCACCAGCAGCCCGGTGACGACCAGTATGCGTACCATGGTCCGGATGGTGAGTTTGACTTTCATGGGGAAACTCCGATTGCGACGATGCCGGTCTGGCGCCTCGTGAAGAAAGATCGGCTTCATTTTTAATATCTTATCCATGGTATCAGGCTTGCCCGATAAGATCAACCGCCGCATCAATGAGGCTGTTGTCATTGAAATCCGTTTTGGGCAGGTAATAATCGGCTCCGGCTTCCAGGCCCATGACCCGATCCTCTTCCCGCGATTTGTACGAGACGATGATCACCGGAAGATTTTTCAGTTCCTCGTGGCTTTTGATATTGCGGATCAGTTCAATGCCGTTCATGCGGGGCATATCAATATCCGATACCACCAGGTCAAAGGGAAGGGTGCGCAGAAGATTCCATCCGTCCATGCCGTCCACGGCGGTTTCCACCTCGTATCCCCTGCTTTCCAGGAGTTTGCGTTCTTTTTCCCGGACAATGAAGGAATCTTCCACCACCAGGATCCGCTTGGCCGGAGGGACGCCGCCATCGGCTTCGCCGGATTCGATCTTGTTCAGGCGTCCTTTTCCTTCCAGGAGATTGACAATGGAATGAAGCAGGTCTTCCACGTCGAAAATCAGGACCGGGGAGCCATCCAGAGTGATGGCGGCGGCCGAAATATCCGCGAGCTGGCCCAGGCGCGGGTCCAGGGGGCGCACCACCAGTTCGCATTCTCCCACGAAATCGTCCACCACCAGGGCGTAGGAATGATGGCGGCCGCTGACGAGAACCACGTTCAACGCATCGCCGGAGGCCGGGACTTCGGGAAGTTCGAGCACTTCGTGGATATTCACCAGGGCCACGTTGGTCTCGTCATGGCGCATATACTGGCGATCCTCGGAAACCCGGATCTCGGACGCCTTCACCCGGATGCACCGGTCGATGCGGGCCAGGGGAAAGGCGTACAGTTCGCCGGCAATATCCACGATAAAGGTGCGGATCACGGACAGGGTCAGGGGAAGCTCCATGATAAAGGTCATGCCCTGGCCGGGAAGGGAGGCGGCCCGAACCACCCCGCCCACTTCATGGACCACGTTGTGTACCACGTCCAGGCCCACCCCGCGCCCGGCGATTTCCGTCACGTCTCCCCGGGTGGTGAAACCGGGCAGAAAAATGAATTCAAGGAGTTCGGCATCGGTCATGGCGGCCACCATCTCCGGATTGCGCAGGCGTTCATGCTGGATTTTTTCCTTGAGGATTTCCATATCCACGCCCTGGCCGTCATCGGAGACCCGGATGATGAGCATGCCGGCCTGATGCAGGGCCTCCAGGCGGATGGTCGCGATTTCCGGCTTGCCGGCGGCCGCCCGTTTTTCAGGGGACTCAACGCCGTGGACCACGGCGTTTCTCAGCAGGTGATGGAGCGGCGCGTCGAGTTTTTCCAGGATATCCCGGTCCACCTCGGTGCGCTCGCCTCTGGTTTCCAGGCGGACCTTTTTCCCGGTTTCCCGCCCCAGGTCGCGGATCATACGGGGAAAAGCATGAAGACCGTCGCCGAAGGCGCACATGCGCACGCCGATCATTTCCGCATACAGGCGATCCGACAGGCTGGTGAACTGGGAGGTGATCTTGTCCAGCTCGTCGATCTGCCGCACCAGGTCGTCATTGCAGCGTTTGACGATCTCTCCGGCGGAACGGGACAAGTGGCGCACCGCGTCCCCGCCCCGGGATTTTTCCAGGTATTTCTGGAGATTGTCCATGGTATTGGCCAGGTCCACATGGCTGCGCTTGAGCCGGATCAGGGATTCGGCAAAGGAGGGATACCAGGAAGCCCCCACCACCACCTCGCCGGCCAGGCCCATGAGCCGCTCGATCTTGTCGGCCGCCACCCGGATGAAGCGGTCTCCGTCCGCAGCCTTGGGCTGGGTTCCGTGCCCGCTGAGAACGGGTTTCGCTGCTTCCGGCGCCATCATATCGCCGGGTTCTCCGGCGTTCGCGGCGGCGATACGGGGCGACGCCGCGACTTGCTTTGCGTCCGGGCGGGCCGGCGGCGCCGCAGGCCGGGAAGCGGATACCGGAGGCTCAGAGGAAAGGAGCGGTGATTCCGGGGATGGGGGAGCCGGGGAGGCGGGGGGCGCTGTTTCGGCCGCCGGCTCCGGGGGAGAGGAGGCCGTTACCGCCGCGACGGCCTCCAGATGCGCCGCGACGGAAGTATCCTCTTTTTCCGGCGCGGCGTCCCCGGCAGCGGAAATCGCGGTCAGGCGGTCCACGGCCGACAGCAGCACGTCGATATTGTCCGGTTTCAGGCGGCGTCCGGTTTTTTTGATTTCCTGAAAACAGTCTTCCAGGGAATGCGCGATGCGCACCACATCGTCCATATCCACGATGCGGGCCCCGCCCTTTATGGAATGGGCCGCCCGCATGAGGCCGTCGACCACCTGCATGTCCCCGGGATTATTTTCCAGGTCCAAAAGCCCGCTGGTGAGGATGGCGGCATGGGTCTCCACTTCGCTGCGGAACAGATCCATCATGTTGAAGCCGGACAGGTCGTCGAACGTCACTGGACACTCCGTGCAAAGCTGAGCAGCAGCAGTTCATCATCCAGAAGGGCCACCCGTTTATCGCCCAGAGCGAACAGGCGGCGGGTATAGGTGGCGGCGGACCGGATCACTGTGGCCGGGGGCGCTTCCAGATCTTCCAGAGGCACGCGGTATACGCCCTGGATTTCATCCGCTGGAAAGACCCAGTGATTCTCTTCGTGACGCAGCACGATCATGCGCCGGTAAATACGCCGGGATGACCCGGAATCCGGGGCCGGCGACAAGCCCAGCAGACGGAACAGGGAAACGCACAGATACAGTTCTCCATGTACATTGATCATGCCCAGCAGCACCGGGTGATTCCGGTGAGGAATGCGGTGATAGCGTTCCGGCTTGATCACTCCGGACAACAGTTCGGCGCGCAGGGCCAGCCATTCGCCGGCCACCCGGAAAATCAGGACCGCGAGTGCGCCGGGCCGTTCTTCTTCTTTTTTGACGGCCACCAGATCGGCCCATTCGCGGCGGCCCTCGTCCGTCAGGGGGCGTTCCAGAAGCGCACGGCCGGCCCGTGTAAATACATCGCAATTGCGGCAGTGGACGACCTGTTCCAGATCCGGACACACAGCCTCGTCATAGCTGAAAACGCCGCAGGTCCGCCAGCAGGCGTCCTGCCGTTCGGGGGGGCCCTGCGGGCCGGCGGCTGGGGCGTCTTTTTTTTTATCGTCCGGTGAGGTCATGATTCGTTTTTATTTCGCTCCCGTATCCGCTGGATCCGCCGGCGCAGGGCATCGGCGCGGACGCAGTCACCCCGCGTCTCGGCCAGCGCGGCCAGATGCCGCAGGCCCTCCAGATGCTCCGGGTTCAGGTATACGGCCCGGGAAAAGCAGGACTCGGCCCGCCGGGCATCCTTTCGGGACTCGTAAATCAGCCCTTTCAGAAACCAGGCGTCGGCCCATGCCGGGCGGACCTCCACCAGGTCTTTCAGCCGGCTCAGGGCCTGGTCCAGTTTTCCTTCGTCCGCCAGCCGGCGGGCAATGGCCATTTCCCCGGCGGCATCCCCATTGGTCAGCCGGCCGGCGCTGGCAGCCGGAGAAAAGGAATCCGACGGGGCATAAGAGGGCACCTGATCCGGGATGGGCTCGGACGCGGGATCCGGCGCGTGAATGGAAGAAGGGTCAAAGATCTGATCAAACGTGGGTTCCATGGCGGCGTCATCTTCCAGACCGTATCCCGGGGCGGCGGGACGGAAAGACAACGCCGGGGGCTCCACAGGGGCGGAAAGCGGGGAACGGATGAGAAATCCCCGCTGCCGCCGGTCCGTATCCCCGGATTTTTTCAGGGCAAAGGCCCCGTTCATGGCGTGATCCGCCGCAAAACCGGCTTCCCGGAAAAGATCCGGTTCCGCATGTCCGACAAACATGCGCCCGGCAGCGGTCAGAAAACGCGCCAGTGCGCGGCCCGCCCGGAGACGGGCCTCCGGATAAAGATAAATCATCATGTTTCGGCAGAAAATCACCGGATAGGGTGCGCCTTCCGGCGCAAATGTGTCAGAGAGCAGGTCCGCGTGCCGGTAGCGGATGCGTTCCATGAGTGCGGCATCCATCTCCAGCCGGTTTCCCCGGCGATGCAGATACGGGGATCCGGCCAGGGAGGGCGCACGGTTCAGGGCGGACAGGTCATAGACGCCCTGACGCGCCCGGTCCAGTGCCCCGCAGCTGATATCCACGGCATCCACGATAAATTCTTCCGGGGCCATGCCGGCGGCGATCAGGCACAGGGCGATGGAGCATGCCTCTTCTCCGGTGGCGCAGGGGGCGGACAATACCCGAAAAACAGGCCGGGGAGGGGCCTGGTTCCGGTACCGGACGGCCAGCCGGCCCAGGTGGACAAAAGCATCCGGATAGCGGAAAAAACAGGTTTCCGTCACCATCAGAAGATCCACCAGGGCCTGCCATTCCCGGCCGTCGTTCTGGAGCCGGGCCGCGTATTCCGTCATGGATGCAATGTTCAGGGCGGTCATACGGGATTGCAGGGCGCGCTCCACACCGCCCTGGCCCAGGGTGGCCAGGTTGATGCCGAGACGGGATTCCAGCAGTTCCACCAGGGGCGCCGATATTTCCCCGCCTCTCGCCTTCATGGGGAGCCGCCTTTTCCGGAGTGATCAAAGACGCCGGGAAAGAGCATGGCCGAAGACAGTGCCTGGGTATCCAGCAATTGCACCATCCGGTCGTCCTCCACAAAAAAACCATTGATGAACGGCGCATTTTCCAGCCTCACGGCCATGGGGACGGCGGCGGCATCCAGGGCGTCGGTGGAGCGGTGAACGGTTTCCGTCACCCGCTCGGCCAGAAGCCCGAACAGGGAGGGCCCCTCCCTCGCGCAGACATCGTCCGCCGGATTCCGGAACCGCTCTAGAAGGATGATGCGGGTGCTCAAGCACTGGCGGCATTCCCGTCCGATGATCCGGCGGCACAGATCCATGACCGGCACCACGGTCCCCCGGAAAGTAAAGAAGCCGGCGAAACAGTCGGGTGTTCCGTCCATGGTTTTCAAGGCGGCCATGGGCACCACCTCCCGGATCAGGTCGCAGGGGAGGGCACAGGGCGTGTCTCCGAGCTGAAATCGCAGAAACAGCATGGCGCCGCCTTACCTGGGCATGGGGGAGGGCGGCTGAAACGGCATCATTTTTCCCGTCCCGCCATAGCGCCATGAAAGACTCCCTGCGGTACGGGAGATGGTCTTGACACCCCCCGGAAAATTCTTCATCATGAAATATACCCTCTCATGCAATTTGCCGGGCTGGCCGCCCGGCGGCGGCGGGTTCAGTGAACGGCTCAGCGGCCGGAATTCCGGCGGGATCCCGGCTTTGGTCCGCCGTGCGCCTCCCCCGGCGGAGAATCTTCCGCAGAGGACGCAGCCGGCGCAAGGCGGACGGGCCGCAGGCGGCGGAAACGATCATTACGGCCGCCCGCTCCCATATCGGCATAGACATCGTTTCCGTAAGCCCATGTTTCCCGGATCTGAGATGCGTATTCCCGTTCGTACCGGCGCAGCATGTCTTCCGTGTACTGGTCGTCCATGCGGCGGGACAGGGGGCAGTTCCACAGAATCCACCAGGCCTCGCCATGATCCGTTACCATGAAGTCAACGGGAAAAATGCGGCAGTCAACGGGCCGGACATCATAAATACGGCATAATTTATTCCGCCGGTCATAAAAAATGCAATACCCTTCGCCTGTCTGACGCAGGTACGGACCTTCCGGGCCGGACGCGTAAAAATCATCCCTCCCCGTCAGACGGATGATCGCCTCTATCTCCGAAGCACACAGGGGCGGGGGGGTAAACGGATGGCCCGGATCATACAGGTACACGCATTCGCACCATCGCTCGGGGCATTCTTCCAGACAGGCGTTGCCGATCATGGACCGGCTGCCGGGTTCGGGTCGTAACGCAGACATATAAATCCTGGGACTGGCGGGCGTTTATAAATCTGGGCCGGCATGGCAGGCCGCGCCGGGGGATCCGGCCCGGGGCGGTCCTTTTGCCGGCAGTGCATTTCCTGTGCAGTGTATTTTCTGTATTGAACAGCGTGAACATCCGATCTGTCAAGATTTTCTTGTGATCTGCATATACATTCGGGAAAAACCCGGTGAGGTAATCCGGGAAGCAAAGGAGACGCGGAATATGATCGTTACCTGTGAACAATGCCGGACCGATTTTCAGTTAGACGACCGATATATGCGCCCGGGCGGCACCAGGGTGCGATGCAGCGTCTGCCGGCATGTTTTCATCGCCCGTCCCGCATCCGGGCCTGTATCCGCGTCGGCGCACGCCGCCGCGCCGCCGGATATGAAGCCGGATGAGACGCGGGCGGATGCGGCGTTATCCGTGACTTCGGAAGAAGTTTCTCCGGCTGTTTCCGAAGATGCGCATCCGTCCGGGCCGGGCCCGGAAAAAACGAGCGGGGCCGTGCAGAACCCGCTGGATGGGGATGATCCGCCAAAGGTTTCCTTTTCCGACGATGTTTATGAAAAGCGCCCCCCTGTTGACAAGGACCGGATCGCGGATGACGAGGAAGACGACGCGGCGGAAAGTATGCGGATGGACGCCCCGGCCGTTCCGGACAGGGAAACGACGCCGACGCCTCCGCCCAAAAAACGCTATATTTCCTTTCGCAAGCGGCTCATGTTTTTTGCCGTGATTCTGATCGGTTTTTTTGCCCTGATCTTCATGGGAGTGGGCGTCTATCTGCCGAAAAAAGAGCTGCACAGCCTTATTGAGGAGGGAAAAAACCTGGCCGCCGGCGTCAGCGCGGCCATTGATCCGGCGGAGATGGACCGGATGAACCGCTTCGCCATGAATACCATCGAACGAGACTTCATCCAGGACAACGCCAGCAGAAATTATTTTTTTATCTCCTTCAATATGATGATCACCGAGGATCGCCTGCTTGCGGAAAATGAAATTCTCAAGGAGCTGGAAAATTTCGATGCCTTTAACGGCAAGCAGAATTTCGATTATGAAATATTGCGGGAGAGTTTTCTCTATTGGCGGCAGCGTTTTATCCTGGATCCAGGTATAAAGGAAATCTTTATCAAGTATAAACGTCTGCTTATGACGGCCCTGGAAAACGCCGCCGCCGCCGGTTCCGAATCCGGCGGCATCATGATCATGCTGGATACCGGCAAGAAAGTCGATTTTTTTGAAAACAGGATTGCTTATCTCCTCGACGGCTACCACTGGAGTGAATCCGTCTATTGCGGTGAGCCCTATCAAATAAAGGACAACGAATTCTGGCGCGCCGGCGCCCTTACCGGGCGGGTGGGATATGACCATAATCCCGTTTCTGATCCGGATCGCTGGTATCTGCCCCATTTTGACACGGATGAGTTCGGCTCCTGGTTCGGGGTTTGGCGCACGGTGAAAACCGGGGATGACTATAATATCATCAGTATTGATTTCAACGCACGGAGGGTGGTGCGGCTTTTGGGAATGGTGGTCGGCATCATGACGGGTTTGATCATTCTCCTGGTGGGGCTGGCGCTTCTCATCGCGAATTCGTTCTCCAAATCCGTGACCCGGCCCATTCGGGAATTGACCAGGGGCGCCCAGGAAGTTTCGGGGGGAAATTATGAATACGAGGTGCCGGTGATCCATGAAGATGAGCTGGGAGAGTTTACCCGCCAGTTCAATACCATGAACCGGGGGCTTCAGGAGCGCCTGAATCTTATGAAAACCATGGAGCGGTTCATGTCCAAGGAACTGGCGGAGCAGGCGGCCAACACCGGCCTGCTGCTTTCGGGCAAGCGGTCCGACTGCACGGTCATGTTCACGGATTTTGCCGGATTTTCCACCATCACCAAGGAAATGACCGCCGGGGAAACCGTGGAGGTGCTCAACGCCTATTTTGAGGAACTCATTCCCATTATCAAAAAATACAGCGGATTTACGGATAAATATATCGGCGACGCCATTGTGGCCATTTTCGGGGCGCCGGTCAGCATGAACGCTCATGCCGAACGGGCTGTTGCCTGCGCCATCGAAATGCAGTGGAAGATGCGGGATATCAATATCCGCCGCCGGCGGGAAGGCAGGGTGGTCTTTGAAATGCGGATCGGACTGAACAGCGGCGAGGTGATCGTGGGGGCCTTTGGCTGCAACGAAAAGCTGGAATACACTTCCATCGGCGAAACCACCAACCTGGCCAACCGCATGGAATCGGGGTGCGAGATCGGGCACGTCATGATCGCCGATGGAACGTATCAGAAAATCTGTTCCCTGTTTTTCAAGGGCGTCCATATCGTTGCCAAGCCGGAAAAAATCCAGGTCAAGGGGTATCCCAAGCCCGTGGACGCCTATCGGATCTGGGTGGACAACCGGGAGATTTCCAAGGATATCCATACGGATGATCCCAAACGCAATCTGTACACCTACGCGGACGCGGATCACGCCCTGAAATATAGCCCCAGGGAAGTTTCGGACACGGAATTTTCGAGGCGGGCGCTGTTTTTGAAAACAGGCGACGATGCGAAACATCATCAGGAAGAAAATATTGCGGAAGGTCTGGAAGAGGTGAAGAAATGAAACAGGCGACCGATATCTGAAAATCGTGGAGTGGCCGGATGAAGACGGGCGCCGTGCCGGACCATCCCTTTCGTTTAACATCCGTCCTTTTCGGCAATTTTAAGATTGTTTTTTTCTTCCCTGCGATTCCCGCTCCCCCAGAATCAAGGAGAACGGCATGACGGAAGCATCCGAAGCCCCGGCCCGCGAATTTCGCCCCGCCGAAGGGCGATCCTTTTTGCAGGACGTCATGGAGCGGTCCGGCCAGTCCCTGACCGCCTGCTACCAGTGCCGCCGCTGCGCCGCCGGATGCCCCGCCGCCGAAGCGGCGGACGGCTGGACCCCGGACCGTCTGATCCGCCTCGTGGTGCTGGGCGATCGCGACGCGGCCCTTGCCAATCCCCTGATCTGGAAATGTGTATCCTGCCTCACCTGCGGCGAGCGCTGTCCCAACGGCATCCAGACCGCCCGCATCGTGGATGCCCTCAAGCAGATGGCGAAAGAAGCGGGCGTGGCCCCGCTGAACCACAAGTCCGTCTTCCTGCACGATGCGTTCACGGATTCCGCCCTGCGGTGGGGCCGGGTGAGCGAGGTGGAATTCATGGCCGCCTGCGAACTGAAAAACATCCTCTACGAAGCCGGGCAAAAAAACTGCCGGGCCGTGGCGGACGAACTCGCGGCCCGGATTCAACTGGGAAAATCCATGTTCCGGCGGGGGCGTCTCCACGCCAAAATCCAGACGATCCGGGGGCGCGGCGAACTGCGGTCCCTGCGCCGCAAGGGCCGCCACCGGACCGAAGCGCGCCCGGCCGCCGGCGCGGAAAGGAGGGCGTAAATGGACATGGCCTATTATCCCGGCTGCTCCCTCAAGCAGTCATCCTCGCTGTGCGACGTGCAAAGCCGGGTCGTGTTTGCGGAACTGGGGGTGAATCTCCGGGAAATCCGCGACTGGAACTGCTGCGGGGCCACTTCCGCCGCCAAAATTGATGATTTTCTGGCCGTGGGCATGGCGGCCCGCAATATCGGCATCGCCGAAGACGCCGGGTTTTCCGAAATGGTGATCCCCTGCTCGGCCTGCTATTCCCGTACCGTCACCGCCAGAAAACGCATGGCCGACGATGCGGATCTGGCCGTCGAAATCAACGAGGAACTCGCCCGCCCGGCGACCGGCCGTCTGCGGATCCGCTCCGTGGTGGAAGCCCTCCTGAACGAGGTGCAGCGGCCGGATTTTCCCGGCCGCTTGCAGGTGGAATTCAAGGGATTGCGCCCGGTCTGCTATTATGGCTGCATGCTCACCCGCTTTCCGGCGGACGGCGCCCTCGCGGCCGACGACGTGGAAAATCCCCGGGGAATGGAAACCGCGCTCCAGGAACTGGGCGTCCCTGCCGCAGACTGGAACATGAAAACCGCCTGCTGCGGCGCTTCGGCCCAGATGACCGATCCGGCGCTGGCCGACGCCCTCATGGCGGAGATATTAAAGGACGCCCTTGCCCGGAACGCCAACTGCATTGTGACCACCTGTCCCATGTGCCAGATGAATCTGGATTTCCGGCAGGATCACATCGGCCCGGTCCACGGCATCGACAACCGCCTGCCCGTGTATTTTCTCACGGAACTGGTGGGCGCGGCCCTGGGCCTTTCACCGGAGCGCCTGCAAATGGACCGCCATTTTCTGGACTGCGTTTCCCTGCTGAAGGAGGCCTCATGAACGAAATCCGCAGGGGCGTCTCCCCAAAAGGATTACGGACTCCGGGGCGGCGCCGTGATTTTAAGTCCGGGGCTGGACCGCTACGATCCCGGCGTCCGGGGCGAACTGGGATACGGGCGCTGGCCCAATGTGGTCACCTCCCTCCAGTTTGAGCGGATTCTGTCCGCCTCCGGCCCTTTCTGCGGCGAAATCCGGTAGCCTTCGGACGGCGCTCATCCCGAAAAAATCGCGTGGATCCAATGCGTGGGATCTCGCGATCCCCACAAGGCCAATCCCTAGTGCTCCCCTGTCTGCTGCATGTATTCCGCCAAACAGGCCATTATCGTCCGCGAGCACGACGCCAGAATCCAGCCCACGATTTTTATCTGGCGTTTGAAAGTCAAACAGCCCGATGTCATCGAACTGGGCATCGACACGATGGTAATGGATAATAACGATGCCGAACACCGACACGGCGTCAAGCCAACCTGCAAGAAGAAAACTGATTATACCGGATTTTGGGGAGGGCTTCGATACCCTCCCAAAGAAGCCGAACAGACTGTTCGGTTCGGTACCAATATATTCAGAGGCCTCCTTTGGCGGGGATGCGCTTCTAACTATTACTGCTTTGTCACTTCAACAGATAACTATTTGATTTTATTGCATATTTTGAATTTCGTCATTTTTCAGTTTTCCTAGTAAAATCAGTTAGTTATGATTTAAAGTGACAAAGCAGTACTATATGGAATCATTTATTAAAAATTTATATAAATATATTTAATAATATCAATATGTTGTATTTTAATCAGACTCCTTCCACAATGATTTGAGCTGCTCCCTATCACGCTCCCCAAAATCCGTTATAATCAGTTGTTTTTTATATTTCCACTAAAGGTCTGAATCCCGATGGGTAGCTTTTTTATGGCAGGTATCCTGGGTATGAAAAAAGATTTTTTAAACAATATTAGTAGCAGTTATGGGGAAATGCAAAGAAACCGTGATCCATCAGGAAGTTTTGCCGTCCCTTGGCAGATAATAGGAAGGCAGATGCCCGTAGTATTTTTTGAACGCCTCACTGAAATGACCGGGATTGGAATAACCCACAAAAAAGGCTGTGTCCGTG
>PDWI01000956.1_pt1 | contig 46628 bp, 45 predicted proteins | sample 1430891 | NCBI WGS metagenome assembly PDWI01 (sample SAMN01162508, study PRJNA174530) | Oral metagenome, whole genome shotgun sequencing project. | biome: Marine environment; feature: Marine mammal; material: Swab sample of the gingival sulcus; isolation source: swab sample of gingival sulcus...
GATTATTTTTTCTAATTTTTTAGGTATCACAATTATACCTTCAGCATCTGCAAAAATCAAATCGCCAGGCCTCACTTTAACCTCGTGTATCTTTATAGGTTCATTAATAGACTCAGTCGTTGCGCGTTTTCTAACATCTTTTGCTGTATATCCATGTGAAAAAACTGGGTAACCAAGCCTTGTTACATCTGCAATATCTCTCGTCATCCCACCTACAATAGTTGCAATAGCTCCCTGGCGTCTAGCTAAGTGCGCATTCAAATTTCCAAAATACGCATAATCCTCCACAGCATTTTCAACTACAATAATATCATTTGGCACAATCATTTTATATGAATCCAAAGCATTATATATCCCTCTATAATCCTCACCTTCCTCAAGTTCTCTTAACTTAAGTGTTTTTGCTCTGCCAAGAACTTTCTTATCTTTAATATTAAGCTTCATTCCCGAAATAAAACCATTTAATCCCAAATCATCCATAATATCAGAAAGAATAGCACTATTTAAAAAAAATGATAGATTATTAAATTTCATCCTTTCTTTCTCTCTTATCCCAACCATTATATATTGTGCTAATTCAAAATCTTCTTTGTAATTAACATCAACTGCTTCTATTGGTTTAGCACTTAATAAATAAGGTTTTTTTCCAATTCTTTTTTTACACTTTAATGCTACTTCTCTATTAGTAATATATAACCCCATAGTCTCTACAATAGTATCATCTAAATCGAAACTATTAGGGATATGATTAATATTATAAATTGGCCCTTTGTTATTCCATTGATACTGCTTTTCTTTTTTCACTAAAACCACTGAATCATATTCATTAGATTCCCTTAATATATTAATTCCTTTTTCAATAGTCTCTTTTTCAATAAAAGGGCTTGTACATAAAATCTGAATATATATATCCGCATCTACATGCTTTGCTTCATTATAAAATAGTTGGTGACCATCCGTACTATTATTAGCATATTTTGATTCCCTGATAATTTTTTTGCAATTCAATTGGGCAGCGTAATCTAATATTTCTTCAGACTCACTATCTAAATAAACTTCGTCTATAAAATCGCAATCTATCAGCTTTTCTAAAGTATATAATAATAAAGGTTTTCCATCTAATAATTTTACATTTTTAGATTCAATCCGAGTGCTCGTGCCTTTCGCAGGCAAAAATGCAACAACTTTCATAAATAATCTCTCCTATATCTGATTTAACAATAATTTATTAATTATATCTCTTACTGCACCATTACCACCATCTAAATGAGATGTATAATCTGAAATTTCAATCAATTCTTGTATAGCATTTGCAACAGTTAATTTTAAACCAACTATTTTCATCAAATTTAAATCATTTAAATCATCTCCTACAAAAGCAATTTCATAATCCTCTAAACTATATTTTTCTTTTAAATAAGTATAAACCTTTATTTTATTATTAACATTTTGATATACTTCCTTTACTCCTAATTCATGCGCACGAATTGTTAATATTTTTGACTGTCTACCTGTTATCATTACAGGTACAATAGAAGCATCTAATAATAATTTTATTCCTAATCCATCTTTTACATTAAAAGTTTTAAATAACTCTCCCTTTTCACCTATATAAATTTTACCATCCGTTAATGTTCCATCAACATCCATAATAAACATTTTAATTCTATGTTTCATATTAAGATATCCCCGCATCCAACAAATCATGAAGTCTTAAAATTCCAATACTTTTATTATAATCATCAACTACTGGTATGACACTTAATTTTTTATCACGATTTCCCATCACTCGCAAAGCTTCAACTGCTTTTGTAGTAGCGTTTAAAGTAATAGGTTTTTTTGTCATAATATCATTTGCGCATATATTGGATAACGAATTTAAATCCGTTTTCTCTAAAAAGCGCCTCAAATCCCCATCAGTAATTAGCCCAATTAAATTGCGTTTTTTATCAATCACATTAATAGCACCACAACCACTACTGCTCAACGCTAGAATAATATCTTTTAAACTAGATTCCCTATATATTTTTAATTCTATATTATCTTGTTTAATTAAATCTTGAACTCTTAATAACATTTTTTTTCCTAACGTTCCTTTAGGATGATATAAAGCGAACTCATTCAATTCGAATTTATTAAGCTTCTCTAAAATAACTGCTAAAGCATCTCCAAAAACCATCATAATTGTAGTACTAGTAGTTGGTGCCATTTTATACAAAGATATTTCCTCTTCCATTTTCAAATATATATGATGATCTGATTTTTTTTTCAAAGAAGAATTTTCCGAAAAAGTGATCCCAACCACTGTAACTCCAATAGATTTCAATGATGGAATAAGTTCAAGAATTTCATCAGTTTCACCACTTTTACTGAAAATCATAATTAAATCTCCACATTGAACTCGCCCCAGATCTCCGTGTAATGCCTCAGAAGGATGCAAAAAAAATGCAGCAGTTCCCAAACTAGACATAGTAGCTGAAATTTTTTTGCCAACATATCCAGCTTTTCCCATGCCAGTTATAAAAATTTTACCTTTGCAATTCAAAATTAATTCAACTAGTCTACTGAAATCTTTATTAATACATTCTTTAGCTAATTGTAAAGAATGTATCTCTGCTTCAAATATATTTTTAGCTTCATTAATTAAATCCATTTTTATAACCATTCCTTTCTAATCAAAAATGTAATTAAACGCTCACTCTTCTTCAAATTCATTTATGTGTTTTTATATAAGAGCAGTAGCATACTAAAAAAACAAGACTAGTATACTCTTATACTGGCTAGATTTTTATACGTACTAAAAACTTTTTCAAATCTTATTTTTTATTATCATACCTATCATGTTCTATACCTTTTACAAAATATAATTTCCACTTCTTAAAAACTCATCTGAACAATTAATGATTTTAGCAACTCATCATTTTTAACCATTAACAACTCTATGTATTTCAATTAATTGCTTTAATAAAGTCTCTAATTCTGATAACCTTATCATATTAGGTCCATCAGAAAGCGCTTGTTCTGGTTCAGGATGCACTTCCATAAAAAAACCATCTACGCCAACTGCAGCCGCAGCTTTCGCAAGCTGTTTAGCATATTCTCTATTACCTCCAGTTGTCGATCCCTGTCCACCGGGTTTTTGAACACTATGAGTTGCATCAAAAATAACGGGATAAAATAATTTCTTCAACTCAATTAAACTTGTCATATCAACAACAAGGTTATTATAACCAAAACTGGTCCCTCTTTCACACAACATAATATTATTATTATTCTGACTCTCAATTTTTTTCACAACATTTACCATATCCCAAGGTGCCAAAAACTGTGCTTTTTTAACATTAATTATTCTCTTGGTTTTCGCTGCAGCAACCAATAAATCTGTTTGTCTGCACAAAAATGCCGGAATTTGTATTATATCTGCAACCTCTGCAACTCGTTCACATTGCCAAGATTCATGAACATCTGTTACTATTTTGACCCCACACTCAACTTTGACTTTTTTTAATATTTCTAACCCTTTATTAATACCAGGTCCTCTAAACGAGTCAATAGATGTTCTATTAGCTTTATCAAATGACGCCTTAAAATAATATTCTATACCCAGATTATCAGTAATACTTTTTACTTTATTTGCTATATCCATTACCAACTCTTCACTTTCGATAACACATGGTCCTGCTAAAAGTTTAAACATAAGTTTTTCCTCCAAAACAATATTTCCAATTATTTAGATACTATCCAAAAAATTAATTATTAACTGACTATTAGGGACTTCGACCTTATCATTTCTTACTAAATATTTATCAATAAAATTTTCATACAACTTTTCATTAAATCCTAACTCAAAGTCAAATTGTTTTTCAATATTTAACAAATGACAACCTATATGTTCATAATACTCAAACATCCCTAATACATTATACTTACTCCCTTTTTCTAATAATTCTTGATAATAAATCAATAATATATCTTTATTTGCCAAAATACAATTCATAATTGATGTTGTTGAATGTGCTAAAACAAACTCACAATTATTTATTAAGTTTGCGGTATTTCCTTTATAAATTTTTCTTCCATTGAATTCATCATTCCTATAATTTGATGATGGATGTAACGCAATAATTACATTCATATTCGTTTTTTCTTCCACATAGGAAAAGAAACTATTCATCAAATCAAAATATTTTTTAGAGTTTATTTGTTTTTCATTCAATTGTGAGATAATATCAGGATGATACGCCATATTAGTATCCAAAAACAAAATATACGCTTCCGTTATAATAGGAGCTTCATCCTGAACTTTTAAATATTCATCATACTTACTATGATGAACATGGATAAATTCATTAGCTAATGAAGGGACATAATTATATTCACCTAAAAAATAATCAAATTTACTATTTTTATACCTGATAAAATTCATCAAAGTTCGTGAGAAATTTGAATTTAACATCCTTTTATAGAATAAATTTAATAAATTACATTTTACTATCTTCCCTTCATGCAGTTTATAATAACTGTTATCGAGCAAATAATTAAAAAGACAACCTTTATCCACAAAAATTGTACTTATATTCTTCTTCTTAAACAAAGCAAAACAATTAAGCAGCCCATATTTTTTAAACCAATACAAATGAATATTTGTAATAACAATATCGCCTGAAGACAATGTAATAATTTTATCCATTAACGCTTGTTCACTCAATATATCTATACAATTTATTCTCTCCGGCATCTCATAATTAGGCATTACAAAACTGCACAAACTCCATAATTGAATACTAAAATTTTCTTTCAAAGAATAATAATAAAAATCTTTCAACAACTGTTCCGTAAATGGTAATGATGTTAATATAATTATTTTTTTTTTCATATAATTACCCTTATTGTCACAATAAAAGTTTTAAAAACCTATCTCTTATAATACTTACACCCTATACATTTCTTTATAATAATTTTGATAATCACCACTCACTACACTATCTATCCAGTTCTGATTATCCAAATACCACTGAATAGTTTCTTTCATTCCTTCTTCAAAGGTATAATTTGGCGACCAACCAAGTTCTGTTGTGATTTTAGTATTATCAATTGCATATCTTCTATCATGACCTGGTCTATCTTTAACGTACTTAATTAAACCTTCTGTCTTACCCAAGGCATTAATAATTAATTTAACTATTTCAATATTAGCTTTTTCATTATTGCCACCAATATTATAAACTTCACCATCTTTTCCCTTATGAAGTACTGTATCAATCGCTTCACAATGGTCCAAAACATGAAGCCAATCTCTAATTTGCATTCCATCACCATACACAGGTAAGTCTTTATCATTTAAACAATTATTAATCATTAATGGAATTAATTTTTCTGGAAACTGATAGGGTCCATAATTATTAGAACAACGTGTAATATTAACAGGTAAACCAAAAGTTTCATGATAGGCTCTAACCATTAAATCTGCACTTGCTTTAGAAGCAGAATATGGACTATTAGGCATCAATGGCATTGTTTCCACAAACATACCAGTTTTACCAAGCGCTCCATAAACTTCATCCGTAGAAACTTGCAAGAATTTTACTCCTGCTTTATACTCTTTACAATATTTATCATCAGGATTAATTTTCCAATTTTTCTTAGCTGTATCCAAAAGCACCTGCGTACCAATAATATTAGTAGTTAAAAACACTTCTGGTTCTTCTATACTTCTATCAACATGAGATTCTGCCGCAAAATGCACTACATAATTAATTTTATTTTTAGCAAAAATCTCTTCAACTGCTATCCTATCTCTAATATCAAGTTTTATGAACTGATAATTTTCATTTTCAACAATATCTTTTAAATTTTCAAGATTACCAGCATAAGTAAGTGCATCAACATTAATAATGTTATAATCACTATGTTTTTTAAGCATTAACTTAACAAAATTACTACCTATAAAACCTGCACCACCAGTTACTAAAATAGTTTTCATAATATTCTCCAAGTTTAATGATTAAGCAAATCTAATATATATTGACCATATTCTGTTTTTGAATAAGCTTCCCCTAATAACTTCAATTCATCTTTTGTTATCCAATTATTATGATAAGCAATTTCTTCCAAACAAGCAATATAAAGAGATGTTCTTTGCTGAATTATTCTAACAAAATCCGAGGCATTAGACAATCCCTTATAAGAACCAGTGTCCAACCAAGCAAAACCCCTACCCAAAATTTCAACTTTTAATTTATTCTCTTCAAGATATAAACGATTTAAGTCAGTAATTTCAATCTCACCTCGTTTTGAAGGTTTTAAATTCTTAGCTCTTTCAACAACAGAATTATCATAATAATATAATCCTGGTATAGCATAATTAGATTTTGGTATTTTAGGCTTTTCTTCCAAAGATACTACATTATGATTACTATCAAATTCAACAACTCCAAATTCATTAGGATTATTAACGTAGTAACCAAAAATAACTGCACCATCTGATACTGCGCTCGCTGATTCTAAGCGCGGAACAAAGCCTTGTCCATAAAAAATATTATCCCCAAGAATTAAACAAACACTATCATCACCAATAAATTCCTCTCCAACAATAAAGGCATCTGCAAGCCCACGCGGTTTCTCCTGAATTTTATATTCTATACTCATCCCAAGCTGTGACCCATCACCTAATAATTGTTTATATAAATTCAAATATTCAGGATTAGTAATAATTAAAACTTCTCTGATTTTCGATAACATTAAAACACTTAATGGATAATAAATCATTGGCTTATCATAAATAGGTAATAACTGTTTACTGATGCCTTTAGTAATAGGATAAAGTCTTGTGCCACTACCACCTGCTAAAATTATGCCTTTCATTATAGTTTCTCCTTTGTAACTATCTTAAATCTCTAATTTTTTTTGCAGGAATCCCCGCATATACCGAATAAGATTCAACATCATCAATCACCAAACTGCTCGCACCGATAACCGAACATTCACCTATTGTTACTCCAGGCAAGATAGTCGCTCCCGCACCTATCCAAACATTATCTTCTACAATTATATTTTCTGACTTAGTTAGTACTTTTGATACATACTCATTATCATTAATTTGCGTACCATTATTAGCACTGGAGCAACAAACAAAAGTCACATTCGGTGCAATAGAAACGCAACTTCCTATTCGTACACAAATATCATTCTCATTAGGAACACATTTCAATCCCAAATTAGCATATGTCCCCTCACCCATACTAACGCCGATAAACGAAGCATACAGCTTTCTAATTCTTGCATCAGTATAGTACATTGCAATCAATTTTCCCAGCCTTTTAGGCATAATTTGCTTGCTTTTCAATAGCACTTCATAAATACAGCTATCAATATATTCTAAAATATTATTTTCTTTTTTAGTATCCATAATAATCCTAATTGTTAATGCTAAAATATTTTATCAATTCTATAAAATAATCTAAATCATACTCATTCAACGCTTGATTCACGGGAATAAAAAAACTATCCTCACCATAAAACACACTACATTCCACACCATGAAACTGCATATATTCTTTAAGTGCATTTAAATCAATATTATTTGATTTAAACATAAAAACGCCAGGGCAATATCCTTTTTTTAAATCAAATCTAACTTCTAAGTTCAACTTTTTTATTTTACTAGCTAAATAATTATAATTATATATCCTTGTATTTATTGCAACATCTTTCTTTTTCAAAAAATCACAGGAAACAACTTTCATAAAATACGCACTTAAATCTTCAGCAATTTTAGGGCAATTATAAAAAATTCCGTTATTTATTTTTAAAATACCACCACCTTGAACAGAAAAAAATTTAGGCAAACTATAAATAACAAAATCCCCCACTTTCCCAACCGATTTTTCTTGATTTTGAGACGCAAATGAATGCGCACAATCTTCAATAATTGGGAATCCTAACTCTTGCACATCACTCAATTTTTCGTAAGGGAAACCAAATTCGTGATTCACAAGTATTACTTTAGTATTATCTTCAATTTCACGCGACCATTTGCAAATTTTTTCTATTTCTTTTGTTACACACCCACTGATATAAAAATTTCCTGTCGTTGTGAAAATAGTAACTACATCTTCAGATTTTAAATTGTAATACAATATTGCTTTTCTTAACGCATCTCGACCCGATGTTGTAAACATCCAACTTGAAGCATTAGATCCCATCCAGTTACTAAAGTCAATTTCCCCCTTAATATCCACTTCCATTTTACTATTCAAAAACATATCATTTGTTTTAAATGGACTAATTCTATACTTTGGCTGAAGAAATTGATCATCAGTAATTACACAATTGTTTATCCAATGCACACCATTTCACCTCTCTTAATAGCATATTCAAAGGACAATTTCAAATTTGCATTACAACCAATAGATTTTTTAAAATCTGCCAAACCTTGATTAATTATTCCGTCTTCACTTGACGGACCAATATCAAGGAACTTTTTTCCTGCAGCAGCTTATGTTTCAAATACCTTTGCCGTAAGCAAATCCATAGCTCTATCATTTCTATGCTCAATAACATCGCCCCAGTATACTACTTGGCTAATATCATTAGTCACATCAAAAACTATTGCTGCAGCCATAAGGGTATCTGCAGTCCCCACCACGAATGTTCTGACACACGAACTATTCATATTTACTAAATCTTGCATTTGAGCTCGAGAAATCTTCAAAGGATACCCCATCTGCTGCCTATTCTTTTTTATAATGTCATATGCGATATAAAAATCACCAATAGCTAATTCTCTAAATATTAAATTGTTTTTTATAGCTCTCTTATAATTTTTTCTAACCTTGTGCGGAGAAAGCTTTAAATACTGATCCATACCTTTATAATTTGTTAAATCAAAATAATTATTTATTTCAATTGATTTCGTATTAAAGCCTTGACTAAAAAATGCTGAACCTAAGGTGTTTACAATTTCCTCTCCATATATGGTTGGTGGTAGTGTAAAGATAATTTTTTCATACTCACTCAATCTTGCAAAGTCTTTTAGCGCCTCAACAAATAAACACGCATCTTTTATTTTGAAATTCTCTTTTAAATACACTAAGGAAAAAGGAGATGAATAGGGCGCTTTTAGTTCATTATCTCTAACACCTAAGTAACAGTAAGCAATTACTTTTCCACCAATAGTCACATATAACCGTATCACTTCATCAGCAAATTTACTATGGTATTCATGAAATTCTTCACCATCATAAAAAAAAGGATTGCTACATGCGGAAACATTAATTTCATCAATATCTCTATTAATTGTTTTTTTCTCTAAATCATAAATATAATTAACTATCATCTCTAGCCTCTATAAGAATTCACTACTTCAATTACATATTCTACTTCATCATTAGTCATACCATCATATAAAGGTAAACTCAAAATCGTATTTGCATAATCTTCAGTTATAAAAAAATCACCTTTTTCAAATGATAAATAAGCATAAGCTGCTGATAAATGTGGAGGAATTGGATAGTGAATTTGTGTATGTATATCATGCTTAAGCAAATAGTCTTGCAAATCACCCCTATCTTTAGTCTTAATCACAAACAAATGCCAAACATGTTCAGCGCCATCTCGAATTTTGGGTAACTCTATGCTGGAATTATCTATTTTTTCCAAATACTTATTAGCAACCTTAGTTCTTTCCAAACAGATTTCTTCATAATGTGATAGCTTAACTGATAATACACTCGCTTGTATTTCATCTAAACGTGAATTAACGCCTAATATTTCATTCTGATATTTTACTTTACTCCCATAATTTCTAAGCATTTTTATCTTTTCACAGCACTCTTTATTATTTGTTACAATTGCACCTGCATCACCAAAAGCACCCAAATTTTTAGTCGGATAAAAACTAAAACAACCAACGTCCCCCCAAGTGCCTGTCATTTGACCATCAAAACTCGCTCCATGGCTTTGCGCACAATCTTCAACTAAATATAGATTATATTTATCCGCTATGTTCTTGATATCCTTCATATTAGCTGCTTGACCATACAAATGAACAACTAAAATTGCCTTTGTTTTTTTAGTAATAACTGCCTCAATTTTACTAGCATCTAGATTATAGTATTCATCCGGCTCAACAAAAATCGGGATTGCGCCATTTTCACTAATACCTAAAATAGAGGCTATATATGTATTAGCAGGCACTATAACCTCATCACCTTCACCTATTCCCAATGCTCTGAACGTTAAAATCAAAGCATCTAGCCCAGAATTAAGACCTACAGCATATTTTGTCCCAATAAAATCAGAAAATTCTTTTTCAAATTTTTCCACTTTTGGACCAAGTATATACCAGCCTGAGCGCATTGTTTCTAACACTGCTTTTTCATACTCATCTTGATATTTATTAAAACCTCTATCAAGCTGATTAAAATTAATTCTCATTCCAGTAACCTTTCTTAACGTATTCTAAAAACTCATCATAATCTCTAATATAGTCACTTTCATCATAGTAATCTGAAGCCGCTACACACAAAACTGAATTTTCTTCTAAAAATGTTATCTCACGCCAATACCCTATTGACATAAAAAAAGCTTTATTAGGCGCATCTAATAAATTTTTTGTTCTGTTTTTTCCATCATCAACTAAAAAATCGACAGAGCCGGACGGACACCAAATCAGTTGTTTAAGTTTTTTATGGGCATGAAATCCCCTAGTTTCTCCCACAGGAACATCATATATATAGTAAATTCTTCTAATCTCAAAAGAGATATCATTACTAGATTCAAAATAAGACAAAAATCCTCTTTCACTATTCCCAAGACTAATAAACTCAATTATTTTATTCACAAATAAGTTCCTTTATTTAATATACTTTAAAAAAATTCGATTACTATTTATAAGCAATTTCCTTAGATTATACGCTCTTTTAGGATTAAATAAAAGTAAAAGAATATAATCAATAACATCAATATAATCATACAGTTTGTATCTAATATCTATATATCCATTTAATAACGATTTGCTTTTTTCTAAGAAATTCATAAATTTTTCATTTACTATATCACTATTAAATTCATCATTATATAATTTTTCCGCTGCAAAAGATAATTCTTTTCTTATTTCATTATGACTACTATACCAATTTAAATAATATAAAAGAGACCGCTCAGCTACAAAATTACTTGCTCCTATTTCATAAAAATCATACCCAAAGAAGCCATAGCAATTACTATTTCGAAAATCAACAACAAGAGAAGGTAAACCTAAAGAAGCAGCATTAAGTGTAGTTGTCCCCATACCAAAATACAAATCATGATTCATAAATATATCGACATTAAGCGGAACAATCGGCCCTATACAATTAAAGGAAAGATTGTCCAAATTATGTACTCTAATATAACTTTTTATTTTTTTATAATTTTTATGATTTCTATCATCAATAACCATTGTATATCTAATACTTAAATTGTTATTTTCTAAAGCAAATTCAAAAATATCTTTTAAAGTATCGACCAAATAAACCTTTTCAATCCTAGAAATAGTCAAAATTGATAGATCATATTCTTTTTTGGGCTTAAATGTATTTTTATTTCCCTCAATTTCATTTCTATCAAACGGAAGATTGATATATTCACCATCATACTCATCACCAAAATTTTTTTTGATATATGTATAATGGTACCCTAAAAGTTCATTTTTTTTTAATTTTTTTAAAAAAAAATCCTTATAAATTTTTCTGTTCAATGAAAATCTAATCAATGGATAAACTATATTAACACATCCTATTTTCAATGCTAATTTTTCCGCCCATAACGCAGGTGAAGTTTGCTGTGACTCCAAGTAAACTTCATCACTTTCATGATAATTTATAAAATTTATCATTTCTGTTATCTTCTGTTCTATTTTTTTTTCACTATACAAATTAGTCGGAAAACACAAATCAAAACAACTCATTATTTTAGTGCTAGCAATTTCTTCGTATATAACATCATCAGTATCCGCAGCTATAATATACGGTATAAAGTTGTTTTTTTTTATATAGGTTATCTTTCTATTTATATAAAGCTCTGCTCCGCCTATTCCTGATACCGAATTCACAAACATAATATATTTCATCATGATAATCCTCACTTAAATTTTATACACCTCTTAATTATTAAGTACTACATCTATTTCTCTGCAACGATAAATAAATAAATAACGGACAAGAAATAAATAAAAGAATATCTATATCAATTGTTAATCCTAAGAAAAAATAAATATTAAAAATTAACACTTTTGTTCTGTATGAAATTTCTGCTTTTTTAAACAAAAAATATAAATATAAATAAATTAATAAAAATCCAATAATACCATTTTTAAAAAAAACAGAAATAAAAGTATTTTCAAAAGAAGTCTCTACAAATACGTAATTAGAACTATCAATGCCAAATAATAACGTCAGAATACTACGCGAAACAAGTTCCATATACGCTCCCCAATCATTTACTCTACCATTGAATGTAACGAACTCTTCTAAATTATTAACAAAATCAAATCTTGTATTATATAACCGTGCTAACTCTCCCTCTATCTTCAAATCCGATATAACATACAACCCTAAACTTATAATGGTTAAAATAAATATGACAAAAAATATAATTATTTCTTTTTGACTTCTTCTATTACTAAGACCTTGAATAAAATAAATAAAAAAAGCAATACTCAAAGCAAAAATTCCACTTCTTGAAAAAGTAAAAAATAAAACAAAAATTAATGCAGCAAGCAATAAATATATTCCTTTTTTATATAAATTTAACTTGTTTTTATAATCTAAAAACACAAACATAATATTTATAACCATAAAAGAGGCCAATATATTAGGATCAAAAAAACCACCTAATAAACGATTATGAATACTGCCACGCAAAAAATTACTTAATCTCCCCAATTCAACATATCCCGCTTCTATCAATAAATCTCGTATAATAATCGGTTTCACTAATTGTACTATCGAAAAAATAATCGAAACAAAAATTGCAACCAAAGGTATATATATTCCTAGTCTTTTAATTTTAGAATTCTTTTCGATCAAAGAAACTTCTGAAACCAAAATTAATAAGCTGCAAATCAGCGGTGTAGCTAAATATCGAAAGTACTTAAGCAAAGAAAAAAAATCTACAGAGGTTCTAAGTAATAATAACCCCCACAAATAAAAAAATACTATGCCTGAAAACAAAATAAATTCATCTTTATTTTTAAATAAAATCCTAGGCTTTGCTAATATATGAAATACAATTATTACTGACATAAAAAACAATAAAACCATTTCTAAAGTTCTATAAAAATTATCCGAAGTAAAAATCCTTATAGGTCCCATCATTGCATATACATTTACTGATAATACAATAAAAAAAACCGACATATTTTGCATCAATGTATATGTTTTTTTCATTCTATAATTTTATCCTCTACCTAATTATTTAATATCAACCTCAATAACATCAATATACATTTTTTGTAAGCGTTTTTTCATCAAATTCCAATTATATAATTCTCGATAAATATTCTTAGCTTTTTTTGATATATCCTGCCATTGTTCTTTACTATTTGATAATTCTTCTAGCGCTTGTTCAAAATCTTGCACATCATAATCAATAACTTTCCCTAATTTATTTTTTTCTATAACTTTATCAACACCTGTATTCCTACACATTATTATTGGCTTTCCCAGCATTAATGCTTCATAGAACTTATTAGGAGCAGCGTAATAATGATTAGGGATCGTTGGATCATACATAGCGATCATTATATCACATGATGCTTCTAACTTTAAAACGTTACTATATGATATTTTACCATAATAAAAAATATTATTCGTATTTTGTGAAAGTTTATCAAAAAAATCTGCATTTGGTCCAAATCCTGCTATATGAAACTCGTATTTATCATTATGCATTATATATTCTGATGTTTCTCTTAAAAACCGTTTTTCTAATAAAGTACCTGCAAAAACTATTTTCACTTTATCTGAGTTCAAATTGAATTCTAGTCCCTCATCGACTAACAACTCCTCACTAGGCGAATTATGGATCACTATTAAATTACTAGGATGAGTATGTATAATTTGTTCCTCACGCTGCTCACTACAAATAATTACAGAATCAGCTGAATTAATAACTTTTGTATCAGCTGCTTCTACAAATGTATGCAAAATCTTCGGAACACTAAACGAATCCACATAATAATCAAAAATATCATAAACTAATTTTTTTCTATATCTCTTAGCTATTTTTGAAGATATATATGCCGTATCAAAGTCACATGCATGTATACAATCATATTCGTTTCGATTTTTCTTCAACCACCTATATAAAATAATTTGAAATTTAAGTAATGGAATAATATTTTTTTTAAATCCACCACCAAAAGAGGTGCTTATTCCGAATCTAATCACTTTAGCTTTCCCCGAATGAAAATTTATATAACTCTCCTTAATCATATAATCGTTATTTCTATCCCATCCTACTATAATAACTTTGTAACCCAATTCAAGCAAAGCAGCAACTTCTTTTTCAACACGAGAATCTGGATTTACTGGATTAGACCTTATAAATAAAACTACCAATTCCTCTCTCTCCTATAATCAAAATTCATACATAATATCCATTCATTAAAATTCTATTCAATCACATATAACCATTCAATACTAACTAATATTTCAAACTCCGTAAATTTTCCCCAATTCACTTAATACATTTTGCATATAATAATCCTGTATAAAATTAATATTTCTTTTTCTAAAGTTTTCTTTTGCCAATTCATTACTAATAACCTTTTGTATACTTTCAACATATAAATCAATACGAGATGGCGAAACCAAAAATCCTCCCTCATCATTAACAAGGTCTCTATTTCCTCTTATATCACTAACTACACAAGGAAGTCCACTTGCCATAGCCTCCATCAAAGAAACAGAAAGTCCTTCCCTAAATGAAGGAAATACAAACAAATCAGAAATCGCATATAACTCCGCAACATCGTTTCTGAAACCTAATAATTTAACTCTATTTTCTAAACCGAATTCTTCTATTATCTTTTGCAAATAATCATCTAACATGCCCGAACCACAAATAATATAATAAATATTATCATTATCTATCATAGACAATGCACGTATTACTACTTCATGGTTTTTATTTTTATTAAGTTCCCCTACTGATAAAAGCAAAAATGCTTCAGTCGGTATTTCAATTTCTTTTCTTTTAGATAATTGATCAACTTGCAAATCAATAAATTTATTTATGTTTATTCCAACACCATTAACTTTTTCAACCCTAATAGCACAGAATTTTTTTGCAGCCAAATCATAATCTTCTTGGTTAATCGTTATTAATACATCCGTATATTTAGAAAGCCATTTTTCAATCGGATAATATAGAAGCCAATTCTTAATTGGTGCTCCTTTATAAAAATGAAAACCATGAGCAGTATACAAAACTTTCAACCCTGATTTTCGCATTTTTTTACAAGCTAAACGCACCAATGCAGAGGCATTAGGCGTATGGGTGTGAACAATATCATAAGAACCATCAGCAATTAAATTTTTAAGTGCTTTATACGCAATATAATTAGATTTGCAAAGAGGATTTCTAGAAAAAGGCAAATTATAAGTCTGACATTTTAACTCTAAAACCCTTTCACTATAACCATCTCCGCTATTACTGGCAAGCTCTACGATATTACCATTTTCTTTTAACATTTTTATATGCTCAACAAAAAAATTCATAGTAATAGATATTGTTGTTACATACAATATTTTCATAATAACCTTCCAAAAGTATCATCTACTTTCACAAGCAAAACTTCATCCCACAGTATTTTGCATTTATTATATATTTGCTATTGTATCATCATTTGCCAATTGTTTAAGAATATAATCATTAATTAGCGTATATTTCGTTCCTTGCAATTCTAAAAACGCCCCATTATATGGTGGGAACCAAAAGGCTCTGATTTTTAAATCAATATCATCATTTTCAATATCAATTTTTTTCATATCTTCCATTTTAGCCCTAGAAATATATACGCCTTCTTTTTTAGATTGTGGAGTTGAATCTAACTTTCCTTTTTCATAAAAATCTAATATAACACTTTTATATAATTCCATCTGTATCGCCTGAGTTTTCTTTTCCAAGCTTTGTGCAGTTTCGAGCCGATAATCAAAATTAAATTTATATATTCTAATTATATTCCCCGTATCAATGTCATCATCTATATAATGTGCCGTAGCTCCCCATTCAGAAAGTTTTTTTAATATAGCAATATTGTATCCACCGGTTCCACGCCAAAATGGTAAAATCGCTGGATGAAAATTAATACACCCATATTTTGGCTCACTAATCAACTTCCCTTTTATTTTTCTCCAAAACAAATATGACACTATCAAATCAATTCCGTGATTAGCGTGACTTAATATTAATTCCGCATCTTCCATACTTATGATAGGTATACCTAATTCTTTTGCTTTCTTAGCTGTTAAAGAATTTGAAGAATGAGAATCCGTGACAACTGCTTTTATATCAACACCTTGTTTAACAGTCCATTGAAGCAACTCAGCAGAATATACTTTTCTTCCCATGAAAATTATTCTCATTAATTTATCTCCCTATTCCCGATAAAAAACTCAACCGTATCATACCCTTTTTGCCCTATTCCTTCTTTAACAAAAACCTTTTTAATCGTCTGAAATACTATCTTACAATCTAAAATAAAATTTACATTCTTAACATAGTTAACATCGTATTTAAACTTTTCTTCCCAAGTTATCGCATTTCTTCCATTAACTTGTGCAAGTCCAGTAAGTCCACTTCTTACTAAGTGACGTTTCTTTTGTTCCTCATTATACAATGGCAAATATTGAATTAAAAGTGGTCTCGGACCGACTATGCTCATGTCACCTTTTAATATATTAAAAAGTTCTGGTAATTCATCAAGTGATGTTGAACGGAGTTTTTTACCAAAACTTGTTAAGCGTTCTGAATCTGGTAATAAGTTGCCATCAGCATCTTTTTTATCTGTCATTGTTCTAAATTTATACATTGTGAATATTTTTTCGTTGAGTCCCGGTCTTTTTTGTTTAAAGATTACGGGACTTCCGAGTTTTATTCGCACTAAAACGGCAACGACTATTAAGACTGGACTTAAAATTATTATTGCCATTAGTGACAAGAGAAAATCCAATGGTCTTTTTATGTATTTTTCATAGATTGTTTTCTTTCGCTGCATTTATTGTCCTTATATTTATTATTAAGATTATCACGTCATCACTTCATTCTTCCTCATAATGACAAACCATATTAACCGCGTTTTTAATCCTCACGGGCTAAAGCCCTCAGGATGGCAGTGAAAGGGTTAGACTCTGAATGACACGGCTTATCAAGAAATTAATCCTTTAATTTCATTATTTCTTCTTGTGATAATCTAGTATACAATGCTATTTTCTCTAAGCTTTCGTTATTTTTTATCATTTCTAAAGCTATTTCAATAGTTCTTTCTTCTCTTCCTTCTTCTTTTCCCTCTTCTTTTGCTGTATCTAGTGAATTTTTTAAATCTCTATAGTATTTCAAACTGTTTTCATACGCCATATGTTCTTCATGGTTGAATTTTGCTATTTCGGCAACTTCAAATAACTGCTCAAATATTTTTTCTTGTAATATTTCAGGTATTTCCTCTAGTTCACTTAAATTCTTGATAATGTATAACCATTTATCAAATTTAGTTTCTAATTCATTCAAGTTTTTATTGAACTTTGGCATTTCAAGATAGATAAAAGTAAGTTTATCTGTAAACACTTTCTTCGTTTCTATATCTGTTAGTTTAATGTCGTAACGGTATTTATCTGGCGTATCTCTGTCATCATCAAATCCAAAATCTAAAATTGCTATTGTATAAACTCTCTCTAACTTGAAATCCCAATTATCACCTTTTTGGGCTTGTTCTTGTATTGGAAAAGTTGCATAATATAACGCTCTGTCCTTGAAAAACTTTTGTTTCGTTTTTTGCAGTTCAACAATAAACTTTTCGCCTTTTTCATTCGTACAATACAAATCGAAAATTGCTCTTCTATCGAGTTCTGTTCTTCCTAGTTGTTCATTCTTCAAATATTGTATTTCTTTAATCTCACCCTCTTCTGACTTTAATAATTCATTTAAAAAATCCAAAAGTAAATTTTTATTTATTTCTTCACCAAATAAACGCTTAAACCCATAATCAGTAAAAGGATTGATATATTTTTCTTTTAAGGTTTTCATTATTCACCTCTTTATTAATTTGCTTTTTGTTTTTGCGACTCCGCGTTAAGTTCCCTACGTCGCCTTTAGCTTCTCTGGATGACAACGCGTGCGTTAAGATCCTCACGGGCTAAAGCCCTCAGGATGACAGTGTAGAGGCTTAGACTCGTGTGATGACAGGGGTACAGTTCCAAATGACAACACTTACTGTCCGCATTAAAATTATTACGTTGTCGCTGACACTCCGCCTCATAATGACAACATAAACACCGTAAGATTCCTACGCCACCTTTGTCTCATCACAAACACTCTCTCGCCACGCTAATTGTTCTAATGGCATTTTATTAACATCTGCATATTGACTCAACGCACCTGATAAAGATTTATTTCTTTTTCTCAAAATTAACAAAGCACCTAGATTCATGATTTCAGAAAATGTATGCCCTTTTTCTTCCGCATATTCCAAGATGCGTTCGTAATCATTTTCTTCTATTTTTATTGTTTTTTCGATTATCATAAACACTTCCTTATAAATTCAACCTCAATTAAAATAAACGCTTGATGATGGTGCAAATTCTATCTAAATCTTCATCTGTCATTTTTGTGTCACTAGGCAAACAAACACCATTTTCAAAAAGCCACTCACTAAAACCAGTACCAATAAAATCATATTCTGCAAAAAAAGGTTGCATGTGCATTGGTTTCCAAACTGGTCTAGATTCGATATTTTCTTCTTCTAAAGCGAGCATGATGTCTAATGGTTTAACTTTTCCGTTTAAGGTCATGACGCTAAGCCAATAGTTAGGCTTGTTCCAATCATTAATCGGCATAAAGTCAACACCATCAAGCAAGCTGAGTTCTCTTTTATAATATTCAAAAATATATTTCTTCTTAGCAACTCGTTGCTCTAAAACTTTTAATTGCCCGCGACCAATTCCCGCTACTATATTACTCATTCTATAGTTATACCCGAGTTCACTATGCTGATAATGTCTTGCCTGATCGCGACTTTGCGTTGACCAAAATCTAACTTTTGCTATTTTTTCAGCATCATCGGAGACAAGCATTCCACCACCGGATGAGGTTATAATTTTATTACCATTAAAGCTGAAAATGCCAAATTCACCAAAGGTTCCTGTATGTTGTTCTTTATATCTAGCGCCCAGTGATTCGGCAGCATCTTCAATAACGGGAACTCTGTATTTATTACAAATCTCCATTATTATATCCATATCAGCTGACAAACCATATAAATGAACAACTAATACCGCTTTTACCTTATCTTGATATTTTTCTAAAGCTTGTTCCAACGCTTTAGGATCAATATTCCACGTTTCTTTATTGCTATCAATAAACACTGGCGTTGCATTTTGATAAATTATTGGATTAGCTGTCGCTGAAAATGTCAAGCTAGGACATAATACAATATCGCCAGCACCAACGCCAACCGATTTTAAAGCCAAATGAATAGCCGAGGTACCACTAACTAAAGCAGCTGCATGCTTAGCCCCCGTATAATTAGCCAATTCTTGTTCAAAATTATTAACGTTAGGTCCAAGCGGTGCTATCCAATTACTTTCAAATGCTTCTTTTATATATTCCATTTCATAGCCTTCATCACTCATATGAGGAGAGGCTAACCAAATTTTATCTTTCATTATTAAAAACCTTTATTAATTTTGTTTTTATATTTTTAATTCACGTTAAAATTATCAGCTTGTCAATGCTTATATCATTCTATACTTTTTAACCACTTTTGACAAGCTGCTTCTAAAGTCGGTATATCTTCTATAATAGTTTCCCAAATAATATCAGGATCAACAACTCCATAATTATGAGCGAATACATTTCTTAATCCCCTAATACTTTTCCACGGAATCGTATTAGAAATACTCAACTTCACTTCATCACTTAAATGATTGGAAAGTTCACCAATTTGCATCAAGCTCATACAAATTGAGTTAAAATAATCTTTATCATTAACTAATTTATTTTTTTCTTGACCAAATCTAAGCGTTGTAGTTTTAATATCTGTGCAATATTCTAAAATTTTAACTACTACTACATCTTCTTTATCCATAAAACAAAACTCTCTCTTGTTCTATATTATTTTTTAATTCTATTTGACTCTTTCTATCAAAATTACACTTTAAAGAGTTTTCTGTAATCAAATCGATTTTTTTGTTCAAGCTTTCACTCAAATCTAACATCAATCCAGATAAAGCAAATAAACCTTTTAACTGTCCCTTATCTATGATTATATCAATATCACTATCATCAGTAGCTTGATTTCTAGCATAAGAACCAAATAAATAGGCCTTACTAATACCATAACGTTTCAAAATTGGCGTAGTTATATTTTTGATTTCATCAATTGTATAAATCATTATATACCTCATTATCAATTCGCGTTAAGATTCCTACATTATCTCGATATTCACGTTAAGATCCTCACGGGCTAAAGCCCTCAGGATGACAGTGGAGGGGCTTTGGTTCAGGATGACAGTGAAGAGGCTTAGACTCAGGATGACACAGCTTATCAAAAAATCAATCTTTTAATCCCATTATTTCTTCTTTTGATAATCCTGTAGCCTTTTCTATAACTTCGATTGATGTATTCATCAACAACAAACTCTTAGCTATCCCAATAGTTCTGCCTTTTTTTATGCCTTCTTTTATACCTTCTTTTATGCCTTCTTCTCTCGCGGTATCAAGTGAATTTTTCAAATCTCTATAAACTTTTAATTTTTCATTGTATATAACAAGCTCATCTCCACGAAGTTCATCTGAATTATACTTATGAATATACTGTTCAAGTTCTTTTATATATTCTTTCAAGGGAATATCTCTTTCAATACTCATTTATTTTTATTATCTCCTCTTTCGTCAGTCCGGTAATTCCAGCTACATCTTCAATAGACATTTTCATCGCCAGTAAATTTCCAGCAATCTCTATTGACTTGTTTTTTTTGCCTTGTTCTATTCCTTCTTTTCTGCCTTCTTTTCTACCTTCTTCTCTGCCTTTTTTTATGCCAGCGGACTCACCCGCTAAGTAACCCTCTTCTTTTGCTGTATCAAGTGAATTTTTCAAATCCCTATAGTATTTTAAGCTGTTTTCATATGCCATGTGTTCTTCATGGTTAAATTTTGCTATTTCAGCAACTTCAAATAACTGTTCGAATATCTTTTCTTGCAATATTTCAGGGATTTCTTCTAGTTCACTTAAATTCTTAATAATGTATAACCATTTATCAAATTTAGTTTCTAATTCATTCAAGTTTTTATTGAACTTTGGCATTTCAAGATAGATGAAAGTAAGTTTATCTGTAAACACCTTGTTCGTCTCTATATCCGTTAACTTAATATCGTAACGGTATTTATTTGGTGTATCTTTGTCATCATCAAATTCAAAATCTAAAATCGCTATTGTATAAACTCTCTCTAATTTGAAATCCCAATCATCACCTCTTTTTGCTTGTTCTTGAATCGGGAAAGTCGCATAATAAAGTGCTCTGTCCTTAAAAAACTTTTGCTTCGTCTTTTGCAGTTTAACGATGAACTTTTCGCCTTTTTCATTAGTGCAATATAAATCAAAAATTGCTCTTCTATCTACTTCGGTTCTTCCTAGTTGTTCGTTTTTCAAATATTGTATTTCTTTAATTTGTCCCTCTTCTGACTTTAATAATTCATTTAAAAAATCCAAAAGTAAATTTTTATTTATTTCTTCACCGAACAAACGTTTAAACCCATAGTCAGTAAAGGGATTGATATATTTTTCTCTTAAAGTATTCATTATTTGCCTCTTTATCAATTCGCATTAAGCTCCTTACATTATCGCTATTTATACGCGAACTACTTTCTTATACGAAAATCTTCCCTTCTTTTCTTATATGCTCTGCGATAGGAGATTTATCTTGTTTATCAAAACGAATCACATCAAAAAAATAAGGAATAAATGTCTCTTCATTAAGCCGATAACTAATTTCATTAACTATATTATCATCAACTTTTTCACCAACTATAGCCAAATCGACATCTGATGCCTTCTTATAATTACCCATCGCCCTGCTACCAAAAATAATTGTCTCTTCTATTTCAGAATACTTATTTAAAATTGTATTAATATCCGCTATATATTGATTTTCAAGACCAAACACTTAAATTTTCTCCTCCATAACGGTATACAATATAAACAACTCAAATAACCAAAACCATTATACCAAAATACCTCTCCTATTGCAAATATAAATTGAAGAATAAAATAAAAAACAACCCATAATAACATTTTTCAATGTATTATGAGTTGTTATAACATTCCGTTTTATTATTTTATTTCTAAAAGCATATCTACCATTTCTATCAATTGATTGATTTCTGGCTTACTCATCTGAGCATCGGCGCCGACTGATTCTCCTTTATGTCTAAGCGATCCAGTAATCAATGAAGAAAAGATAATAATTGGCAATTCCCTTAATACTCTATGTTCTTTTAACTGTCTAGTCAATGTGTGACCGTCAAGCCGTGGCATTTCTATATCTGTAATCAATAAATCTGCTTCTTCCCTAAATTTATCACCTTTACGTTCAACTAAGTCTAAAAAATAGTCCATTGCAGCTTGTCCATCATTAAAGAAATTAAGATGTTTAAAGCCTGCAATACTAAGTGTATCCTGCAAAAGTTGTCTAATCATCGGTGAATCATCTGCTAAAACGATTTTATATTGACCTCTGTTCTTTTGCTCAATATCCTTGACCATATCGACGTTAATACCAGTCTGCGGACTAATATCGATAACGATTTTTTCAAAATCTAACAACATGTAGATTCTATCATCGAGGTTGATGTTAGCAATAATTAAACTCTGATTTAACAATTCTTCTGGCTTGCTCATTTCTGACCACTTCATGCGTTCAATACCGAGCACATCATCTACACAAAAAGCTACTTTGATTTTATTAAATTCACAATGAAGTGTCATTTTTCCTTTTAAATCAGCAGGCTTTCTATTTTCTAAAACTTGATGCAAATCAACAACGGTAACTACTTTACCACGTTCTAAGGTCAAGCCCAAAATCGAAGGATGCGAATTTGGAACAGCTGTCGTTTCACCTAAAGGCAATATTTCCCTTACCTTGACGACATTAATCGCATAATACTTATTAGCAACGCGAAACTTTAATATCTCAACTTCGCCTGTACCAGATTCTAAGAGAATATTTGTCATATTTGCTTGATCCATTTTTACCTCCCTTATTCAAATTATCAGTTAAAATAAATCCTTTTTAATATGAAATCAAGTGAATTATCGAAAATTAACTAATATTTACGCACTCTTTATCTATTCTCTAATTATATCGTCACAGTTAAGGAAATATTTAATTTTTTTATAACTATTTAGTTAAGTCGTAAGATCCTCACCTCGCTTTGCTCCTCACAATGACAGGGCTTGAATAATCACAAGAAAATTTACCCCGTTGTTCATGCACTGTTTGCAAAACCTAAGATCCTCACGTCCTCGCTAACGCTCGTCCTCAGGATAACAGAGTGGAGAGGCTTCGCTCATCTCAACGCACTAGTCACAAACAAGTTTGTTCTCATGTATGCAACCTAAATGACAGGGCTTAAAATTTCGCGATGTCTATATCAATCCCATTTCTTTTCCGACTTTTGCAAATACGTCTACCGCTTTTGTCAATTCCTCTTCACTATGAGCAGCGCTGACCATACAACGAACTCTACCCTTACCTTTTGGCACGGTAGGGAATACGATACCAGAAACAAATACACCATTTTCCAATAATTTACGACTAAATTCCATTGTCTTTGCCTCGTCACCTATCATTACTGGTGTGATAGGCGTTTCACTATTGCCAATATCAAAGCCTAGTTCTGCGAGTTTTGCTTTAAAAAACTTGCCATTAGACCATAATTTATCGGTATACTCAGAATTATTCATTAGCATATCAACGCTTTCAATAATTGCACCGACAGCAGCTGGTGGCAATGACGTTGAGAAAAGAATTGGTCTACCTCTATGACTAAGCCATTCTTTTGCCACTTTTTTACTGGCAACATAACCACCGATTACACCGATAGCCTTAGAAAGTGTACCGATAATAAAGTCTACTCTACCGTGCAAGCCAAAGTGGTCAACTGTTCCTCTACCATTTTCGCCAAGCACACCTGACCCGTGGGCATCATCAACATAAGTAAGCGCTCCGTATTTTTCCGCAAGTTCAACGATTTCTGGCAATTTTGCAATATCACCATCCATACTGAAAACACCATCTGTGATAATTAATGTTGTTTTATATTTTCCTTGATTTTCTTTCAAAACTTTTTCTAAATCATCCATATCACTATGTTTAAAGACCGCTTTATCCGCTTTAGAAAGCTTTACACCATCGATAATAGACGCGTGATTGAGTTCATCAGAGATAATCAAATCGCCTTTATCGGTAATTGCTTGAATCGTACCAGCATTACAATTAAAGCCCGATTGATAAACCATTACTGCCTCTTCGCGCTTAAATTCTGCTAATTTTTCTTCCAACTTCTCGTGTAAATCCATATTACCAGAAATTGTACGCACAGCGCCAGAACCAGCACCGTATTGTTCAACAGCAGCAATAGCTGCCTTTTTAATTCTTTCATTATTGGCAAAACCAAGATAGTTATTTGAACTAAGATTAATCACTTCTTGACCATTTAAGATGCCCGTTGCTCCGCTCGGCGTAGTAAAAACTGGTAATTGTCTATAAGTACCATTATCCTTTAGTTCTTGCAACTTTTCCTCTAAAAAAGTTAATTGATGAATGTTTGACATAATTCCTCCTTCTAATAGTTGATGTTGTTTTACTAACATATCACTGCGCTTTATAATAGAACGATATTCTAACAATGAATTCATACCCTTTTCTTTATAAAGTAAAATCATTGCATTTCGTTTTAATCTCGTTTGCCCAAGATAAGCATAAGTTTTTTGCCCGTGCGTCGACTTAAACTGCTTTTTACCCATGGTCATAATCTCTGTTACATCGAACGAACTTTCCTCTATTAATTGCACCTCATTATAAGGGCAAACCTGCTGACAAATATCGCAACCAAAAAACCAATCGCCCATTAGCTTTATCTGCTCAAGGTTTAATGTCTCCTTTGCCTGATTAATAGAAGAACGACAAAGCACTCTATCGAGCTTATAACTTTCAAGCGCTTTATTCGGGCAAGCGATTTCACAACGACGGCAACTCCCACACAAATCAGGAGCTTTTTCTGCTTTATAATCAATAACTAAATCGGTTAATAGATACCCAATATTAAAAGCTGTACCCAAGTCTTTATGTAAGACCATAGAGTTTTTAGCCCTGCTGACAAGTCCTGCTCTAATCGCCATTTCGCCATCATTCAAGCCATCTTTATCGGCAAAAATTTTATACTTAAACTCGCCAAATTCTTCAAATAAAGCTTGGGCGAACGCCCTTAAGTGTTGATGAACCGTTTTATGATAATCAGCGTGATAAGCAATACTTGCAATTTTAATTCCGCGTTTAAATTTCACTAAATCATAAGGAAATAAGAGCACAATTGCAGACTTTGCCCCTTTAACGTGAAAATCAGGCGCAGATGTAAAGAACCAATCATCCGTCGGCTCTAATGGTCTTTGCCTAAAATCACTCATATCGCTCGTAATCCCTAAAGGAACAGTTAACCCACAAGCGCTGGCAATTGTTTTAATTTTGTTAATTGTTATTTTTTTGTCATTTAGCATTTTTAAACATTTTTTGATTCATATACATCTTTTCTATGCGAAATAGAAACCGCAACTATTATTAATTCTCTTTCCTTTATTTCTACAAGCAACCTATAATTACCAATTCTATATCGCCAATATTGTTTTAAATTTCTGCTTAATCTTTTACCATATGCACGTGGATTTTCACAATTTAATAAATGCTTATTAATCCATTTAGAAATTATTTTTTTAACTGAATTATCTAATTTTTTAAACTCTGAATCAAAATCTTTTGTTGTTTCAACTGTATACATTTTACAAACCCAGTTCTTGCCAAAGTTCTGTTATAGATCTAGTTTCAAGAGTCCCATTTTCTCTGTTTTTTTCATACTGTTCAATTATATTCAAGTCATACTCATCTTCTAATTTATCAAATGCTAGTTTCTTAATCAAAGCAGAAATTCCACCATCATAACCAACCGCTATCTGAGTTAATAATTCTCTTTCTGCATCGTTAAGTCTAATATTTATTACACTACTAGACATATTAACCCCCTTATTGTTTATTTTAACATATCAATAACTGCTACAAACAATCCACAAGCCAATTATACCACAATTATAGATTTCATTCAATTATTCACTTGATGAAAGGAGCTCAGCAAATCAAGTCAAAAACACGCAAAGGACGATTCTTCTCCAAAATTAAACTTTTCACGTTTTATATAAACAACGAACTTTCCGCCGGAATTTTCAATTCCTTTGATCAGTTACATAAAACTTAGCAATATCTTTTCTATACATTTTTCCTTCAAAGTCGATTTTATCGGCGATCGCGTAGGCTTTTTGTCGTGCTTGTTCCAAACTTTCACCAAGCGCTGTCACCGCCAACACTCTACCGCCATTGGTGACGACTTTATCATTATCAAATTTTGTGCCAGCATGAAAGACGATTTCATTTTCATCAATGCCAGTAATTTCAAAGCCTTTTTTATAGGCTAAAGGATAGCCACCTGATGCCAATATTACAACGACAGAATGTTCTTTTTTCCATTTTAATGTAGCTGATTTCAAATCGTTATCTAAGGCTTTTAAAATCAGTTCTAACAAATCACTTTCTAATCTTGGTAAAATACTCTCTGCCTCGGGATCGCCAAAGCGAACGTTAAATTCTATTACTTTTGGCTCACCATTTTTTATCATTAAGCCAATGAAGATAAAGCCACTATAAGTGATATTCTCTTTTTGTAAGCCTTTTAAAAATGGCTGTAAAATTTCTTTATCAATGCGTTGTTCTAGTTCTGGTGTATAAAGTTTTGATGGCGAATAATTCCCCATACCGCCAGTATTTAAGCCCTTATCGCCATCTTCTGCCCGCTTATAATCCTGCGAACTAGATAGTGGTAAAATCGTATTCTTATCGAGAATACAAATTTGTGATGCCTCAACGCCCGTCAAAAATTCTTCTAAGACGATTTCCTTACCCGCATCGCCAAATTTTTTATCTAAAAAGATGGTTTTAAGTGCATCTTCTGCCTCTGCTTTATTTTCAGCAATTAAAACGCCCTTGCCCGCCGCTAAACCATCGGCTTTTATCACGACAGGAAAACCAAATATATCAATTTCAGCTAGCGCTGTATCATAGTCTTTAAAAATTTTATACTCTGCTGTTTTAATACCGTTTCTTAGCATAAAATCCTTAGCAAAAGCTTTACTGCCCTCTAAAATCGCCGCCGATTGTTGTGGCCCAAAGGTTTTAATTCCTTTCGCGGTTAAAAAGTCAACAATACCAGCGCAAAGCGGAACTTCTGGGCCGACGATGACGAGTTCTATTTTTTTCTCTAAGCAAGCATTATAAATGCCATCAAAATCCAAGACATCTAAAGCAATACATTTTGCTATATCTGCTATGCCTGCATTACCGCTCACCGCATAAAGTTTTGTCAACAGTGGACTCTTAGCGATTGCATAACAAAGCGCATGTTCACGCGCGCCCGTACCGATTACCATTACGTTCATTATTTTAACCCTTTCTTTAGTAAAATAATTTGCTTATACACTTCAGTCAACTCGCATCATCATAGAAAGAAGTAAAGTTATATAGGTACCATAATAAAAGCCGTAAGATTCCTACGTCGTCACTACGTTCCTTCTCTGAATGACACGACTTTTATTATTTAACTCAATAGTCGCCAATTCACTTATACTATTCAGTTAACTCGCGTCGTAGAAAGAAATCAAGCCGCAAGATCCTCACGTCCTCGCTTTCGCTCGTCCTCAGGATGACATTGTGGAGGCTAGCACTAATCCTCAGGATGACATTGCGGAGGCTAGCACTAATCCTCAGGGGGACACGGCTTGATATGTTCTCTCTAAGATTCGCAAGCCTTCGCTTCATTCGCTCTCATAATGACAACGCAGTTTAATATCCTTATCAACTAATGTTTAAAGTGGCGTGTACCAGTAAAGACCATTGTTATCCCTTTTTCTTTTGCCCCCTTAACTGCGTTCTCATCATTTTTTGAACCTGCTGGTTGAACGATTACTTGAATGCCATACTCAGCTGCTAAATCAATTACATCATTAAAAGGAATAAAAGCATCAGAAACCAAAACTGCGCCTTTCGCTTTTTCGCCCGCTTGACTGAGCGCTTTTTCCGCCGCCCAGATTCTACTAACTTGTCCTGGTCCAAGTCCAATTGTTTGTTTCTCTTTCACGACAACGATGGCATTGGATTTTAAGTGTTTGACCGCTTTTAAACCAAATTCTATTTCTGATTTCAGCTCATTAGAAAGTGTTTCACCCGTCATCACTTTTAATTCTTCAAACAACTGATTATCCGCACTTTGAATCAAGAAACCATCAAAAATACTCTTATAATCATAAGCGAGGGCTAAGCTTTTTGGCGTCTTTATCAAACGAATATTTTTCTTTCTACTTAGGATTTCTAACGCCTCTGGCTGATAATCAGGTGCAATCACAAGTTCTATAAAAATCTTTGCAATCTCTTCAGCAATCTCCACTGTGATGGGGCGATTAAAGGCTAAAATTCCACCAAAAATCGACATGTTATCTGCTTCATAAGCTTTTTGATAAGCCGTAAACAAATCATCAGCCGAACCGATACCGCATGGATTGGCATGTTTAATCGCCGCGCAAGTTGGTTCTGAAAATTCAGCGATAATCTCTAGTGCCGCCTTGGCATCGCTAAGATTATTAAAAGAAAGTTGTTTACCATGTAGTTGTTCAAATTCAAAGTTTTGCTCAGACAGTGCGTACTTATAGTAAACAGCCCTCTGGTGTGGATTTTCTCCATAGCGAAGTTCATCTTGATAATCGAGGGCAAGTGTTAACTTCTTAGGAAAAACTTCAGCATTAAATTTGCGCCTTAAATAGGTACTAATCAGCGCATCATAATGAGCCGTATGTTCAAAAATTTTTAGTGCCAATAGTTGACGCATTTTATCATCAACTGCCTTGTTTTTTAATTGTTCTAAGACGGCATCATAATCGCTAGGGTCAACTACCCCTAAGACAAATTGGTGATTTTTCGCCGCTGAACGGAGCATAGTAGGTCCACCGATGTCAATATTTTCAATCGCATCAGCCAGTGTATGCTCAGGTTTCGCTATCGTTTCTGCGAAAGGATAGAGATTAATCACAACTAAATCAATAGGCGCAAGTTCTTGTTCTACTAAAGTCGCCATATGCGCCTCATCATCTCTTTTTGCTAAAATTCCCGCATGTACTGCTGGGTGTAAGGTTTTCACTCTACCATCTAAACACTCAGGAAAGCCCGTTATACTATCGACTGCCGTAACAGCAATATCATTGTCAGCCAACAGCTTAAGTGTACCGCCAGTCGAAATAATTTCATAGTCTAAAGCACTTAATTCACGCGCAAAATCGACAATACCGCTTTTATCATACACGCTAATTAAGGCGCGTTTTTTTTGGTTAGTCATTACCCCTCCTATTATCTATTAAACCCGCGTTAAGATCCTCACGTCACTCCGTTCCTCAGGATGACACGGTTTGGAATCCACGTTAAGATTCCTACGTCGTCGCTGACGCTCCTTCTCTGAATGACAACGTGGGAATACATTTTAAATTATAAACGCTCTATTATCTTCAAAGCGAATTCTTTCTTCCACTAAGGCTTTGAGCGCCTCTGGATAGATTTTATGTTCTAACTTCAAAACACCTTTTTGTATATCGTCGGCACTATCGGTCGGTTTAATTTGATAGACGGCTTGGATAATAATCGCCCCGCTATCGACCCCTTCATCGACAAAATGCACGGTCGCACCCGTCACTTTCACGCCCGCCTGATAAACGGCATTATGCACGTGCATACCGTAGTACCCCTTGCCACAAAAAGCAGGAATTAATGCAGGATGAATATTGAGAATTTTTTGCCTATACTTTTCAACGATTAACGGTGAAACGACAGATAAATAACCTGCCAATAAGAGAATATCTATTTTTTTTTCTTTCAAAACGCTGAGCACATACTCATCTTTACTGGCAAAACCAAGCTGTTGCCAATCCTTTTCAACGATATAATCTATCCCCGCCTTTTTAGCTCTTTCAATAGCGCCAATACCAGCCCGCGAACAGACAACGAGTGCAGGCTCTGCCACAATTTCTCCTGCTTTTATTCCATCGAGTAGCGCCTGCATATTCGTGCCGCCGCCCGATACAAAAAATGCTAATCTTTTCATATTTTTCCCTTACAGTTTTATTGTTTATAACCCACGCTAAGATCCCTACGTCGTCACTAATGCTCCTTCTCTGGATGACAGCGTGGGATTAAATAATTGTCACGTTGCACTTTATTTACAAGGCTTAAGATTCTCACGGACTAAAGCCCTCAGAATGACAAGCCTTGCTACTCTTGTATATTCCCTATTCAAATAATAGCGTGGAATAAACGAAAAATCATACTAAATGTATGCCCTTATTCTTACATACCTTACCGATAACACTTGCTTTTTCTCCCGCATTTTCTATCATCGCTAGCACCTTTTCGCTATGTTCAGCAGCCACCACAAGCACAAAACCATAACCCATATTAAAGGTATTAAACATATCATTTTCATCTAAGTTACCAATTTGTTGTAACTGTTGAAACAAGTTAGGAATTTCTAAGCGCTCACGTTCAATCATTACACCTAAGCCCTCTGGCAATGCGCGAGGAATGTTCTCAATAAAGCCGCCACCAGTAATATGAGCGGCTCCTTTAATTAAATTTTGAGAAATAGCTTCTTTTAACGCCTTAACGTAAATTTTCGTCGGTTCTAATAAAATTTCCGCTACTGTTTTATCAGAATTCGGAAAGGTATCTTCTAATTGTAAACCCGCCACGTCAAAGATTAATTTTCTAACCAAAGAATAACCATTAGAATGCACACCAGACGAGGCGATGCCGATGACGACATCATCCTCTTTAATTGTAGAGCCATCGATAATTTTTTCCTTATCGACCAAACCGACAGTAAAACCAGCCATATCGTATTCACCGCTAGGGTAAAAATCAGGCATTTCCGCCGTTTCACCGCCAATCAAGGCGCAATTCGCTTCTTGACAACCGACCGCTACCCCTTTTACCAGTTCTGCCGCTCTATCAGCATCTAAACTGCCCGTCGCAATATAATCTAAAAAGAAAAGTGGCATTGCCCCTTGACACAGTACATCATTAACGCACATTGCAACAAGGTCAATGCCCACAGTATCGTGTTTATCCGCCATAAAAGCGAGTTTTAACTTCGTACCAACACCATCCGTACCAGCGACCAATACTGGTTCTTTCATATCTTTTAATGGCAACTGAAACAAACCGCCAAAACTGCCGATGTCTGTCAATACATTTTGATTAAAAGTTTTCGCAATATGTTCCTTCATCTTGGCAACCGCGCGGTAGCCTTCTTCTATATTAACCCCTGCATCTTTATAAGTAATTTTGCCCATTATCCCCTCACTTTTATTCAAATCTGAATTTTGCCGACTGCTCTGGTACTGCCATTGGATAAACACCGCTAAAACAAGCCTTACAAAGATTATTCTTGCCAATACCTATCGTTTCGAGCAAGCCCTCAGCACTAAGATAACCCAAAGAATCGGCATGCACCATTTCGCAAATTTCATCGACAGAATGATTAGAGGCGACTAAATCTTCTTCTTCTGGCGTATCAATACCAAAATAGCAACTATTGGTAACTGGCGGCGAACTAACCCTTAAATGAACTGCTTTCGCTCCCGCCGCTTTCAAGGCATCGACGATTTTACGACTCGTCGTTCCCCTAACAATAGAATCATCCACCAAAACAAGACTCTTGCCCTCAATATTTTCTTTTAAAACGTTTAGTTTAAGCCTAACGGCAAGTTCACGCAAAGACTGCTCTGGTTGAATAAAGGTTCTGCCCAAATATTTATTTTTAATCAAACCAATGCCATAAGGAATACCCGATGCCTGTGAATAACCAATCGCTGCCGAAATCCCTGAATCTGGCACGGCGATAACAAGATCAGCATCAGCGGGTTGTTCTTCATATAATCTCTTACCCGCATCGCGCCTAGAAGCATAAACACTTCTACCATCCATATAGGAATCTGGACGGGCAAAATAAACATATTCAAAGGCGCAAACTGCTTTGGGTTTTGATTGGTCATAATAATAACTCTTAATGCCATCGCCATCGATAATGACGATTTCCCCCTTATCAATATCGCGGACAAAACGCGCACCGACGACATCTAAAGTCACACTTTCAGACGCTAAAATATAACCGCCATCATACAATTCACCCAAACATAAAGGACGAAGTCCATTAGGGTCTCTCAGTCCAATCAGTTTATCCTCACAAGTGATAACTAAAGCAAACGCCCCTTTAATTTCTTTTACTGTCTTAATAATTGCATTTTCAAAACCCTCTTTATAATGCCTAGCAATAAGATTGGCTATCACTTCCGAATCAATTGTCGTCGAAAAAATCGACCCCGCATTTTCAAGTTCATCTCTAATCTCATCAGCATTAATTAAATTACCATTGTGAGCAAGGGCGATACTACCGCCCTTATAACGCACAACGAGTGGCTGAGCATTCGCTCTATAACTTTGCCCCGTCGTTGAATACCTGACGTGCCCTATGCCAATATCGCCCGTACCCAAACTATCAAAAATACTATCTGTAAAAACTTCTTTAACTAAACCCATTTCCTTATAATGATTGACCTGACCAAAGCGATTAATCGCTATGCCAGCGCTTTCTTGCCCACGATGTTGCAGAGAAATTAAGCCAAAATAAAGCATTTGCGCTATATTTTCAGCCTCTTTTTGATAAATACCAATCACACCGCATTCTTCATTTAATTTATCGAACATTAAGTTAGAATCTGTCATCTAAGATAATCTCCCCAATACCTCTTGATATGTGTCTTCAACATCGCCTAAATCTCGACGAAATCTATCTTTATCCATTTTTTTGCCAGTTTCTAAATCCCATAGACGACAAGTATCAGGCGAAATTTCATCAGCTAAAATCACCTTGCCATCGTATAAACCAAACTCCAATTTAAAATCAACCAATCTTAAGCCTTTATCCTTAAAGAAATCGCTTAAAACTTGGTTGATTTTTAGTGTGTATTCTTTAATTGTCGTGATTTGCTCTTTTGTAGCTAGACCTATTGCGAGTGCATGGTCGTCATTGATTAGAGGATCTCCCAAATCGTCATTTTTATAGCAAAACTCCTGTATAATTTGCTTTGGCTCCGTTCCCTCTTCTATACCTAAACGCTTAGCCATAGAGCCAGCGATTAAATTGCGTACGATAACTTCCAGTGGTAAAATTTCCACTGCTTTTACTAATTGTTCTCTTTCATTAATTAACTCGATAAAATGTGTAGGTATACCCTGTTCTTCCAATAATTTGAATAGTATTGCCGTCATCTTGTTATTGACAACACCCTTGCCCGCAATAGTGCCCTTCTTTACACCATTAAACGCAGTAGCATCGTCCTTGTATTCAACAATATACTGTTTGTCAACATCTGTCTTAAAAATTTTCTTTGCCTTGCCTTCATAAAGCATTTCTAATTTCTGCATTATTCCTCCTCAGAATTAAGTCTAACTTGAACTAAAGCATTTTTTGTGTCAACATCATCTGCTAAACTTTGTTTATAATCGATTAATTTAGCCTGCAATTCTGTATATTTAATCGCTAAAATTTGTACAGCCAAAACAGCAGCATTCACAGCTCCATTCACAGCTACTGTTGCCACAGGCACACCACTAGGCATTTGCACAGTCGATAAAAGTGAATCCATACCGCCCATAAAAGACGATTTTATCGGCAAACCGATAACGGGTTTCGCCGTTAATGAAGCAACTACTCCTGCCAAATGAGCTGCTTTACCCGCACAGGCAATAAACACTTCAACACCTGATTTTTCAGCTTCTAGTACAAATTCATGCGTTTCATTTGGACTACGATGAGCGGATAAAACCCTAACATCAACGGCAACACCAAACTCTTTAAGTGTTGCTATCGCAGACTTTACAACATCATAATCAGAATCGCTTCCCATAATCAAAGCTACCTTCACTTACACCTCCATTTCATAGTTAATTAAAAGCCGTGTAAAAACACGCCTCTATTATAACAAAACAAAACAAAAGCGACAAGAGGAAATTTTATTTTTTTTAAGTCAAGTTAAACTTGATCGATATAGGGTAATAATTAATAAAAATAACAGGGTGTCTAACTAACAGCACAAATATTTAATAGTTTAAAGCTAAACCGCAAGATTCTAACGGGTTAAAACTCTCAGAAGGACACAGTTTAGCATATTCAACTGAATAATCACTAATTAACAACATTTAGAAAGGATATATTAGGTGGATAGAAAAAGAACAATCACGCTAAAACAAAATGAATTTGTTACAATAAAAGATGAACAAGTAATTTATTATGGCGCGAATCAAGCGTGGTACCCAGATAAGGTCGCCAGAAAAAGCGCTTGCGGCTCTATCGCTGTCGCCAATATTTTTGCCTATTTAGCGATAACAGACGAAAGATATAAGAATTTATTTATTTACGACAAAAAAATCCTAAACAAAGATCATTTTTTAGAATATATGCTCACTGTCTACCAATCTGTTAAACCCATACATTTGGGCAATTTAACTATTGGTGTACCAACTGTCAATAATTTCAAAAAAAAAGCGCTGAATTATGCAAGAAAAAAAAATGTTCATTTAAACACGACTATTTTTAATCACAACTGGACTTTGGCAAACTGTTTTCAATATATCGAAGAAGGATTAAACAAAAATAAACCAATTGCCCTTATCAACGGTTTTAACCGTCAATTAAGGGCAATACATTATACTAAAGCAAACGGTAAACTGGCCAAAGCTAATTTCGATAAGCACTGGGTGACTATCACAGAATTAGAGCACGATAAACAAACAGGAAAAGTCACTATCACCGTTTCTTCTTGGGGCGCTAAAGTCAAGCTTGATTTAGAAGATGTCATTAGTGGTGATAATTTTAAAGCGATGATTTATTTTGAATGATTTATAATACCGCTTATTCATCTATCCAAAATGGTCCATTTTTATCTTTGGTACTCATTTGACTTTGATTGTATTTTGCTCTCTCGTCCGCTCTCTTAGAATAAGCCGTATACTCCCTATCATCATAAGGATGTTCTTCATAGGTATAAACATCATCATAGCTATGTTCTTCATAGTCATGCGGTACAAATTCTTGCTCTTTAAATTCTTGCTGACTATAATCATTCGCTGTTTGATAATAATCATCAACTCTATTGCTAGTTTGTTTAGCCTGGCTGTTTTTATTTCTAGCAGACCTGATTGTTTTAATTACGCCAAAAGTGAATATTCCTATAAAAATTAATGGTAAAAACGTAACTAATAAACCAATAATTAAACGCCAAGGAAAAGCATTCATCGTCTTAGCCATTTCACTAGAATTATCTAAAATAAATCTTGCTATTTCTCTATTGTCATGTTGTAAATAAACTGTTCCGTCCACTAAATCATGCGATAAGGTGAAAACATTAGTGGTATCAATTGTCACTTCAGCTTCCGTATCCATAAATACTGGTGAAAATTTATACTGCGCAGCCTCATTGCTTAAATAAAACTCGGTAATAACATAACGTTCAGAAATCGCCTGATCCAAAGCATCTTCTATATTCCAATCACCCCAATCATCATCTTCCTCATAAACAGCGATATAATTATCTTCTCCAGTAAAAGAAAAGATACTATCCGTATGCGGAAAATCTAAAGCCAAAGGCTCTTGAGTTAATGTCATTAACTTACTATATTCACTTTCCTTTAGCCAATAATAACCTAGAGCAATTGCTCTCTCCGATAGCGCATCATCACCATTAGGTATAGGCATCATTTGCCCTTCCTGACCATAGCTATAATAGGCAGGATAATCATCAAATTTAGTTATAGGATGGAGAAAACCGTGATTGAGCTCAGCTAGCGGTCTCGTTAAATCCGCCTGCCAATAAATCGCACAGACTTTTGTTTCACTATTCTCAATCGTATCAAAAACATCCATACCTAATTCTTGATATGTTGCTTCCCATACATCATCGATCAAAACCAATTCAGCCGTATCACTTTCCTCCGTTACACCCTCGACAAGATGATAAAATTCCGGAAAATCTTCGCGTTTCATTTCACCAATGGAACTATCTTTTTGCCTCACATCTGGTAACAACTTGGTTTCTTCGACAACATCAAAAATAATACTGCCAAAAATAGAAAATAAAGCAATTACAAAATTAAAAATAACAAATACTTTGATAACTTTTTTTACCTTACCATCAATAGCCGCTTGCTGATATTTGTTTCTTCCCATAACATTCTCCTGTTAATAAAAGCAATCCAAAATATACATTATGTAACCATTCAGTCAACCCACGTTGTCATTGCGAGGAGCGGAGCGACGTGGCAATCTTAAAGTGAGTTTAATAGTAAAAGTCGTAAGATTCCTACGTTGTCGCTAACGCTTCGCCTCTGAATGACACAGCTTTTATTATTTAACTGAATAGTTACTATATTATAATAATTTCGCGTTGTCATACAGAGGAACGGTTTTTGTGACGTAGGTATCTTAACGCGGGATAATAGTAAAAGTCGTAAGATTCCTACGTTGTCGCTAACGCTTCGCCTCTGAATGACTCGACTTTTACTACGCTTACTAATACAAAAACATTATTTGTTTTCTTGGTATTATTAAATGCTATTTCGTTTCAATCGTGTCTTACTTCTTTAATATGCCTATCGCCCTACCTAATCTTTTACCACTCAACAAATACTCTTTAGCACTTTTTTGTAGACTCGTGTGTTCAGCATAATTAGAAATATCCTCTTCCACTCTGCCATATAAACGAATTTCCGCTTCTTTATAATCATAATCTATCTTTACTATATCAAATAATTCTTGAAACTGCAAAATATTACTATCTTTTGCTAAAATTTCTTTTAAATTCGGATATAAAAGCCAAGAATGACAAATATACTTATAATCTTTGTCCCAAAAGTCAAATGCCGAAACCAAAGACTCTTGTACAGATAAAGGCGTTAACTTTTCTCCCTCTGGAATATGGATATCGATTAATGTATCTCCCTTCTTAATACCAATATCTTTTCTTATCAAATAATCATTCGCATCAATCCGCTCAAATTCTAAACGCCCTAAACGAAAGAGTTTTAGTTCTAAATGAGAAGCAAACCAATGATATTGTTCAATCCCATACTCAGAAAAACGCTTAAAACAATTATTAGACCACAAAGTCAAATCATAAAAAGTATCAATAAAAACCTTTTCGCTAATAAAGCGTTGCTGATATAGCGGATAAATGTCAATAGCCATTCTACTATAACAATACAAAAACTTCAATCGATACTGTTTTCGTTTTAAAATCTGCTGATAAAATTCCGTTTTTTCTTTTACAAACAGACTTTTTAAATGCTGATACTCATCTTCATCAACTTCTAATTCCATTAAGGCATCGATTGCCGCTGGTGCTAATTTAATTTTTCGCCAAAACTCTTTTATTTCCATATCTTTCCTAAATAAATTGTACTAATCGCCATACTAAAATACTCACATTAAACTACCACTCACCATATAATTACCGCGTTAAGATACCTACGTTGTCACTAACGCTCCGCCTCTGTATGACAACGCGGTTTACAAAAACTTTTATATCCTATCTCCTGTCACGGCATCAAATACGTGAATTCTATTTCTTCTGATTTTTATCTTAATCAATGCATTATCGATAATATGAATACTACTCGGCACTTTTAACGCGATGTCATTTTCTAAAAAAAGATATTTTTCTGAACCGAGATTTTCAATCACATCGACATTGCTCGCTATATCTTCCCCTCTATCGACCAAAACTACATCCTCTGGACGAAAAGCAAGTAATAATTTAGCTCCTATTTCCAATGGCTTTGTTAATTGCAATTTATCCAAGGCAACACAAAAAGTAGTATCCTCAATTTCGGTACATAAACAATCACCAATACACTCCGCTTTTAATACATTTATTTTTGGTGCCCCAATAAATTCAGCGACAAAAAGATTTGCTGGATGCTGATAAACACCCTCTGGCGTATCGATTTGCATAATTTCACCATCATTCATTACAGCAATTCTATCCCCCATTGTCATCGCCTCAACTTGATCATGCGTAACATAGATAAACGTCGTTTTTAATCTTTTATGTAATTTTATAATTTCCATGCGCATATTTAATCTCAACTTGGCATCGAGATTTGAAAGTGGCTCATCCATTAAAAAAACTTTAGGATTTCTAATAATCGCCCTACCTAATGCCACTCGCTGTTTTTGACCGCCAGAAATTTTTGCTGGCTTTTTATTTAAAATATCTGTTATTTCTAAATTTTCGGCAACTGTTTTTACCATTTTATCGATTTCTGATTTCGCTAATTTCTTTAATTTCAGAGAAAAAGCCATATTATCGTAAACCGTCATATGTGGATAAAGGGCATAATTTTGAAAAACCATGGCTATATCGCGGTTTTTTGCCTCCATATCATTAATCACGACGTCATCGATTAGAATTTCACCAGCGGTGACTTCTTCCAAACCCGCTATCATTCGTAGCGTTGTCGACTTACCGCAGCCAGAAGGACCAACTAATACTAGAAATTCATTTTCTCTAACATCGAGGTCAATAGCATTCACTGATTCCTTGCCATCTTCATATATTTTAGAAAGTTTTTTCAAACTCAATTTTGACATTGATCTCTCCCAAATTAATACTATATAAGCGTTTTTATAACTGTTCAATAAAATAGCAAAAGCCATTCACAGATGAGTTCTACCCTTTCAAACTATAATTAGAAATCCCCTCAACAAATTTATTCTGTAATAGCAAATAAAAAATCAAGGACGGCAAAAAGCTTATCGTTGCGCCCGCCATAACGACACCGTAATTGACGGTATATTGCGCCCCTAAACTAGCGAGTCCAACGCTTAAAGTCTTGGTATAATCCCCGCTCGAACTCATAATCAATGGCCATAAAAATTCATTCCACGCACCAATAAAAGTGAAAATCGCTAGCGCGCTTAACGCTGGCTTTATCATTGGTAAAATAATTTTATAGTAAATCGTAAAGGTATTGGCACCGTCCAATTTTGCCGCCTCTATCACCTCATCACTCACACCTATAATTGCCTGTCTAAGCAAAAAAATACCAAAAGCCGTTGGAATAGGCAAAATCAAACCTCTAAAAGTGTTCACCCAACCCAGTTTCATCATAATATAATAAAGCGGTACCATTGTTACTTGCGAAGGGATAATTAGCGTTAAAATCAAAAATAAAAATATTTTATCATTACCCTTAAATTTAAGTTTAGCAAAGGAAAATGCTGCCAACGATGAAAATGCCAAATTTAACACCACACCACTAAGCGTAATCACCGTACTATTAAAAAGATAGCGCATAAAAGCACCCTTGCTCAAAATATCAATATAATTATCTAAAGTCAAATTATTAAGCGCATAGTCAAAATTATAAGCGGTATAAGTCACCTTAAACGAGGTAAAAATCATATAAACAAAAGGCATAATAATAAGCAAGGCAATTAAAAATAATATTATTGCGCCGACAATTTTAAGTCCTTTTTTCATTTTATAATTCTACACTTTCTCTTTTTATCAATTTCCGCTGGGCAATCGTAATAACCGCTGTTATCAATAAAAGTACATTGGCAACACTCATTGCATAACCAACATTATATTCTTTAAATGCTATTTCATAAATTCGCATCACCAAACTACTGGTCGTATTCGCAGGTCCACCGCCAGTTAACATATACACCAAATCAAAAATTTGCAGCGACCAAATACTAGAAAGAAATACTACTAAAATCGTCGTCGGTTTAAGTAGGGGTAAAGTAATATAGCGAAATTCTTCTAATCGATTGGCACCGTCCATTTTAGCCGCCTCATAATAACTACTAGGAATTTGAACTAAACCCGCAAGATAAATAATCATAAAATAGCCGACATTTTTCCAAATACTAATTAAAATAATCGTATATTTCGCCATCTGCGGCGAGAGCCAATCGATACTAAAACCAAAAAACAGAAAAAATTGATTCAGCGGTGACATATCCCCGTTTAATAATGTTCGCCATACGACACTGACGAGTATCATTGACGAAATCACGGGAATAAACATAATCGTCTTCAACACTTTTGCCGCCAAAGTTTGTTCGTTTTTATGGATTAAAGCAGCAAACAATAAAGCTAATATCGTTTGTATAGGCACAATAATCAAAGCATAAAAAAAAGTGTTTTTTAACGCCGTAATAAAAAAGCTATCGTTAAACAAACTAGTATAATTATCAAAAGCAATAAAATCATAGCTATTAAAGCCTTTATAATTAGTGAAACTAAGCACTAAAGACATAATTATCGGCAAAACATAAAAAGATACCAATAATGTTGCTATCGGCAATATAAATAAATATGGCGTTATGTTATTTTTTTTCTTCATAAAATTCTGCCTTTTCAAACAGCATAACCACACAAATTAAAACTTGTGTGGTTTACTATATAAATTATCAAGTATTACTATAAAATCCGTAAGATTCCTGCGTCGCGTTGCACGATAAGCTTCCCGTCGGAATCTTTGATTCCTTTGGTCAGTCGCGCTAGCGCGCTCAATGCCAAAATTATAAAAATTTAATTTAAATACAAGCATTTAACTACTTTTCTATAATTTTGTCGCTCATCGCTGTTTAGTTCGCGAAAATGACACGGCTTTTATTACTTAATTAAATTATGACTTACTATTTTTTCTCTTCTAATAATTTATTGGCATAGTCAGCTGAATTTTTTAACGCTTCTTCATAGGTTTCTGTTCCAGCAACCATTGCTTGTAAATGCTTCCATAAATTATTATACACCTCTACACCATGCGGTGCAACTACTAACGGACGGTAAACTCCATTCATTGTTTCAACAATTTCTTGAAGCCTTGGATCGCCTTGATATGGCTCAAATTTAGAAATCGGCGCTCTTGGATGATGAGCGTGAAATTTCGTCATCGATTCCGTGCTAAGCATATATTCAATTAGCTCAAACGCTAGCTTTTTATCTTTTGCCGCTGACATCAAGGTCAATTGGTCAACAGAAGCAAAGGTACCCATTGTTTCATCTTCTAAGGATAATATAAAACCATAATTCAAATCAGGAAATGATGTATCTAAAATTTCTGATGCACCAGATGCCAACCAAATCGTAAAAGCAGATTTTCCTGGTCCAAAGACCGTTTGTAACATTTCTTTATTATCTTTACTCAGCGTATCTTCTGGTACAACTTTATCGACATGAATTAAATCGCTAAGGAATTTTGCTGCCTTCATTCCTTTTTCATCATCAAAGCGAACTGTTTTCAAATCTTCACTATAAAGTTCTCCACCAGCTTGCCATAAAAAACCATACCAATTCCAGTTTAAATCACCAAAGAACTTACGACCCCAACCTTGTGAAAAACCCCATTGGTCAATTTTGCCATCACCATCAGTATCTTGCGTTGCCGCCTTCGCGATACGACGAAAATCTTCCCACGTTTTTGGTGGTTCTTCGCCAAGTTCTGCTAAAATATCCTTATTATAATAAAGTACGGCTGGATTAGCTGCCTCTATCGGCATACCATAAGTACCGCCAAGCATATTAGCATATTCTAAATAAATATGACTTTCTTTATCTTCTTCTGTCAAATAACTCGACAAATCTTCTACCGCGCCCATTTCAATAAACTGCGGGAACATTTCGGCATACATATAACCAATATCAGGACCTTTGCCCGCTTGAATTGCCGTCATATACGTCTCAGGATAATTATCCCAAGGCACGATTTGCAGATTGACTTTCACATCGTGCTTTTCGCCAAATTCATCAAGTATCGGTTGCCAGACCATTTCATCATTTTCGCCTATTGGCGGCAACCACACAGTAAGTTCTTTTACTTTTTCTTCCACACCATTATCAACACTAGCTTGCTTTGAATTAGCGGCACAAGCGGTTAAAATAAGTATCACTACCAATAATAAACTTAATAATTTAATATGCTTTTTCATATACTCTCCTTAAAATAAAAATACTAACACAATTTATAATAAACTAATGTGACATTCAATTAAATAGTAAAAGTCGTCTCATTCAAACGTAAATCTTACGATTTTTACTACTTAATCCGCGTTAAGATACTTACGTCGTCGCTTACGCTCCTTTTCTGTATGACAACGCGGGTCAACTAAAAATTACAAACTAATTATCTGTTGTCAACATAAGGTGGCCAGCCGAGCGCTTTCCCGCCAACTAAATGATAATGAATATGATGAACTGTTTGTCCGCCATCATCACCACAATTTAAAACCACTCTATAGCCCTTTTCCAAACCTTCTTTGCGCGCAATTTCTGAAATCGCCACTTGAATTTCTCCTAATAGCATCGCATCTTCCGCACTAGCATGATTTAGTGAATTTATATGTTTTTTAGGAATAACCACAATATGCGTCGGCGCAACTGGTTCAATATCCCTAAAAGCCACTATTTTCTCATCTTCATAAACTTTAGTTGAAGGAATTGCTCCTTTAATAATTTCGCAAAAAATACACATAACTACCTCCATCTAGATTTAGTTTTTAACTTCCTTACTTGTTTATACCACAACGAACTATTAATTAACAAAAAACACAATTATTCAATCAATATACTACTAATGTTTTAGCGCTGTTATTGGAATTACATATATCCCATCTTCCCTTTGATAAGCTGCATTGCTCATACCGCAAATAATACAAAATGCTTTTGGTAAAATTGCATTGTCTTGTTTGAGTAAATAATTCTTAATACTAAGTAAATTTTTAGCGGCATCTTCAATTTGATTCGCCCCTAATTTTATTTCAAAGGCAAACCAATCACCATTTTCCGTTTCAATTACAGCATCTATTTCCCTGCCCTTATAATCCTGATAATGAAATAACTGCGCGCCTAAAGCCTCGGCATAAATTCTTAAATCTCTTACACATAATGCCTCAAACATAAAACCAGCTGTTTTTAAATCATTTACCAATTTTTTCGCCGTTAAATGTAATAAAGAGCAAGCAATAGAAGGGTCTACAAAATGTCTTTTTTCCGACTGTTTCAATCTCGTAGAAGAACGGATATTAGTTGAAAAAGGTTTTTGATTATCGGTTAAAAATAGCCTTTTTAAAATATCCAAATATTCAGCAACGGTTTCAACATTAACGTCCTCGTTATCAATTTCTTTAATATCGTTTTTAATCGTTTTATTACTTACTGTCGTGCTTTCATTTCTAGCCAATGAACGTAACAACAAATTCATTTTTTTGCTATCACGTTTAATGCCGTCTATCCTAAACACATCATCTTCAACAATGGCTTTAATATATTCTTTGGGCAACAAAGCCGCCCTCTTATCTGAAACATCGATATTCGCTGGCCAACCGCCCCTGATTATTAATTGCATCAGTTGATATATATCGATTTCTTCCAAAATCACATTCTTAAAACTACCATCAATAATACTAGATAAGGATACTTTTCCAGAAGAATCGCCAGATTCATATAGTGACATCGGTCTCATTTTCAAACGCGCAATTCGCCCAGCACCACTATGAAGAATCCCCTTATGATTAGGCGTAGATGAACCAGTCAAAATAAATTGACCTTTATTATTTCTCGTATCAACTTCATGCCTGACTGCATCCCAAATCTCAGGCACTTCTTGCCATTCATCAATTAAGCGTGGAACATCACCCGCTAAAACTATACTAGGGTCAAGCTTAGCTAAATTTCTATTTTGAAAATTATTTTTCGGGTCACCCAACATCATTTTGCTATTAGCATGGTGAGAAGACGTCCACGTTTTACCACACCATTTAGCACCTTCAATACAAACAGCGCCAAAAACAAGCAAATACTCTTTCACTTTTTCATCAATTATACGGGATTTATATTCACTAGTATTCATAACATCAACCTCTCAACTATAGTCTTATTATACCATAAAATTAAGTATTGTCAAATAATAACCCGATAGATTAACGGTTTTCAACCCGATAGATTAACGGTTTTCAACCCGACGGATTAACGGTTTTCAACCCGATAGATTAACGGTTTTCAACCCGACGGATTAACTAGCAAATTATCTCTGCATACGCTCCTTTTATCTTATCTTTTCGTACGATTATTTGTTTATCAATTTTTGTTTTTAATTCCGCTACGTGAGAAATAATGCCAATCAAGCGATTTTCTGCCGACAGATTGATTAAGGTTTTTAGCGCTTGACTAAGCGATTCTTCATCGAGCGTACCAAAGCCTTCATCGACAAATAAGCTATCGATTTTTATTCCACCAGAAGATGCCTGTACTTCATCAGATAATCCTAAAGCTAAGGCAAGCGACGCCTTAAAGGATTCCCCACCAGAAAGGGTTTTAACGCTGCGTTCACTGCCATTATAATGGTCAATCACCGCTAAATCCAAACCGCTTTGACTGCGTTTATTCCCCTCTTGACTACGTTTCAGTTCATATTGCCCCGCCGTCATCGCCATCAACCTAATATTTGCTCTAGCAATAATCCGTTCAAAATATGTCATCTGAACGAATGTTTCTAAGGTGATTTTTTCCTTGCCCGATAATTTACCCTTAGCCGTATCAGCTAAAGATTTTAGCCACCTTAGTCGATTTTCTTTCCCTATTAATTGATTTTTCGCCTTAGTTATACTCATTAACAAGCTCTGATTTCTGCTCAAGCGATTACTAAGTGTTTCTTTTTTTATTTCCAATTGCTGTTTTTTACTATTATTAGCATTAATTTCCAGTTCTAGCTGTTCCATATTACTATTAGCTAAGACTGATTGTTCGCTTAATTCTTGTTGCAAAACTTCAAGTTGAGCTTTTAACTTCGTCGTTTTTTCAAAATACAACTGTTGTTTTGATTCCGCATAATCCTTCTGTTGTCGGTATTCCTTCTGCTCTAAAAGCAATTGTTTTATCACTTTTTCTGCACTTTTTTTATCATCAAAAGCTAGCTTATCCTTTTCGCTAATAATTTTCGCCTCTAAAACCTTGATTTCACTACTTAAATGATGCCGTTCTTGTTCCGTTTGCTTTATTAGCTCTTGATTATCCTTTATCTTCTCCCTTAATGTAGGCATTACCATTTTTAAACTGTCTTTACGCTTTATTTTAGCCAAAATTTGTTGTTCTACTAATTCTAGTTCTTTTATTTCCGCTTGATACGCTTTCTTTTTCTTTTCAAAATCATTTTGTAAGGCTAGATAATCGCCCTCTAAATCCAAATCATCAGCCATTGTATTGATTTTCGCTTTAATAGTACTGATTTTTGTATTAAATTTAGCCGCTTGTTGACTCGCTTTTTCCAACAAATTATTCGCCTTTTCTAAATCATTTTTTTGTCCTTCTAATTCTGTTCTCGTCGGCGCATTATCACTAAGTCCAGCAATAGCGGGATGCTCTAATGAACCACAAACGGGGCAAGCTCCTGCTTTTAATTTTAACTCAGCACCTAAAATACCCGCTTGTTCATCTAAATACAACTGATAATTACTATCGTATTTTGTCTTTAAAGTAAGCGTTTCCTGTTGCTTATCCCTATAATTTTTCTGGGCATTTTCTAATTTATCACTAGTTAATTTCAGCTGTTGTAATTCTTTTATCAATTCCGTCGTCACCGCTTGTGAGCGCGTTAATTCAATCAATTGTTGCCTTGTTTTTTCTGCCTTAAGTTCTATATCACTCAGGGTCTTTAATTCTTCTTCTGCCTGAATTAATTCTTTTTCAATGTCAACCAGCTTAGACTTAAAATCATTTATTTTTGTTTCTAAAGCAGATAAATTTTTACTATGTTTCTTTCTATCCGCTTTCAGTTTATCTATTGTAACATACTTAACTAAACTTTTTTCCAATTCACTAATTTCAATTTTATTCTGCTCTATTTGCTCTGATTTAGCCGATAATTGCTCTAACTTACTGTCAATTG
>PDWI01002114.1_pt1 | contig 46615 bp, 49 predicted proteins | sample 1430891 | NCBI WGS metagenome assembly PDWI01 (sample SAMN01162508, study PRJNA174530) | Oral metagenome, whole genome shotgun sequencing project. | biome: Marine environment; feature: Marine mammal; material: Swab sample of the gingival sulcus; isolation source: swab sample of gingival sulcus...
TTTGGGAAAAACTTTAAACTTCTTTGCACAACGCTATATCCAACGCTATATCCAACGCTTTACCAACCAACCACACAACACCAAAAAACACAAAAACCCTCCTGACAGCGGGCTTTTGACCTAGATTGGCGCGAACATAACCTAGTTTTGTCTAAACTTATTGTTCACCATACTATAAAGAGTCTGCACAGGTTACTTTGTCTAAATGCGGCAAACCCAGCTGTAGGCGTCTTTCGTCACGTCTAAAAAGTAAACTTAACGATACTATCAGCTAGCATTCACACTTCATAAGACACACCGGTCATTAACTAGCTAGTCAACAAAAGTCGCCTTATCTGTATATTGGTATGGCATTCCATTGGTATAAATGTAAGTTCTTTTTCTAGGGGTCAAGTCATCAAAGCTACGAACTGTAGCGTTACAAGATTGTGTTTGACCATCGTTGAATGTTAATTTCATCATATGCATCTCTCCTAGCTCTAGCGGCCTTTTGATATTCATCAGCACCGCATAAAAACGGCCTTTTCTAAACCAATTATCTCCTTCCATCAATGGTTGCGCTTGAATGACTCGCTCCCCAGTAACACCGTATTCAACATTTGAAACACGCAATTGTGTTTGTGAGGTCAAGCTAGCAATGCGCACCCCAACCAGAGACAAAGGTGCCTGTCCTTGCTTGTGAACGATAAAAAAGGCTGGCGTAGTATAATTCCCGACCATACCTTCCTGCAAAGCGCAATGACTAACGCTGATTGACAAACCAGAGGAAGTAGAAGGGGTATAACGTACAATCTGTTTACCCGTTTGATGTTTAGCCGTCGAATGCTGGTATGCCGTGCAAGCAGTCAACCATAGAACCGACGTTAAACTAAGCAAGGAGTACTTTATATTATTCATTTTATATTTTAATCAATTAATTATTACTGAGATATTTTTAATAAACCTACACGCTACGCTTCATAAAACGCAAACAGTAGCCGTAACCATTTCTAAGTCTTACAAAAAACGCCAAACTCTTCAAGTAAACCGACTGAGTGAGTAATATTTTCTTGCTCTGCAATAGACAAAGTTTCCCACCAAGCACCAAACTCATCGGTATATTCTATTTCCCAAGTCATAACGTCTTTACTGGATTAATTGAGTATTGACCTTTTTTTCTGTCATCATTTTATAATAGCACATTGTTTATCTTCATTTTTCATATACCTCATCAATATGTTTTTTCGTTGAGAGTTTGCATATTGAGAAATGAGAATGTTTGACACCCATCTTTCACCTTCAACACGCCGCCAGTAGCGACATGATGCCCTATATCCTCTCCTGTAGTAGTAACATAGGAAAGGTAAGGAGCGTTATAGTACTGCTCATATCTTTTAAACGTAAGAAAACCCGTGCCTTTAACTTGAACAGTCATACCTATAGGAATCTGCCAAACAGAATCGGTACGGATGGCTTCATTAGCGCGCTCAACCACATTAACTTTATTAAACCAATCAAAAGACCGAAGTGACCAATCAAAATTAGCCACTCCAGCAACAACTAAGGATGCAACACAGGTTGCAAAAATAACGATAAGCTGTTTGAAAAATTCTCTTGTTGCGTTTAGACCTGCACCTCTTGCTAATTCACGCGCACTATCACTGAAAAATACACGAAAAATTTTCGCGCAAATATTTCGTTTCGCTTTTTGGGGCTGTTGTTCATTTTTTTCGTCCATTCTTTTTTCTCTTGTCAATTATTCTCCAGTTCGAGGCAATCCAGAAATATCATTCTCGATGCTATCATCACCCAACTCCTCCTCTTCCTCAGGAATAATCCGCGCCACGCTAATCAACTGCTCGTTATCGCCCATTTTAATCAACTTCACGCCCTGCGTATTGCGCCCCACGCGCGAGACTTCGGCGACGCGAGAGCGAATCAGCGTGCCACCATTGGTAATCAACATGGTTTCATCGCCTTCATCGACTAAAATCGCGCCGATGACGTTGCCGTTGCGCTCGCTGGTTTGGATTGAAATCACACCTTGTCCGCCACGACCGCGCAAAGGATATTCCGACAGCGCCGTGCGCTTGCCGTAGCCGTTGACGGTTGCCGTTAAAATGTCGCCTTCGTTGGGCGCTTCTTCGGTTTGTGGGTGGACAACCACTAGGCCGACCAACTCGCTGTCCTCGGCTAAGCGCATACCGCGCACACCTGCGGCGGTGCGTCCCATGCTGCGCACGTCATTTTCGTTGAAGCGAATGACTTTGCCCGTGTCGCTGAACAGCATCACGTCGCTGTTGCCGTTGGTCATATCGACACCCAATAGCTCGTCACCCTCGCGCAAGTTCACCGCGATAATGCCGTTGGCGCGTTGGTTGGAGAAAGCCGACAACGGCGTCTTTTTCACCGTGCCTTTTTTGGTGGCGAAGAATACAAATTGGTCGTCGGTGTATTCTTTAATCGGCAACACCGCCTCGACTTTTTCGCCGTCTTCCAACTGCAACAAGTTAATCACTGGCTTGCCTTTGGCGTTGCGGCCGGCTTGTGGCAAGTCGTAAACTTTAATCCAGAACACTTTGCCTTTGTTGGTGAAACTCAGCAGCGTGTCGTGAGTGTTGGCGATAAACAGGCGCTCGACAAAGTCTTCGTCTTTGGTTTTGGTCGCCGATTTACCGCGGCCGCCGCGCCGTTGCGCTTCATAAGCCGACAGCGGTTGCGATTTGACATAGCCCTCGTGCGACCACGTCACCACCAACTCTTCTTGGGCAATTAAGTCTTCTAGCGTCAAGTTCAAATGCTTGTCCATGATTTCGGTGCGGCGCTCGTCGCCGAATTCGTCGCGGATAGCTTCTAATTCTTCGCGAATGACTTGAATAAGGCGGTCGGGGTTAGTGAGAATGTCGAGCAAGTCTTCAATCCACGCAATCAACTCTTTATATTCACCGATGATTTTCTCTTGCTCCAAGCCCGTCAAGCGGTGCAAACGCATGTCCAAAATTGCTTGCGCCTGCACAGGCGACAAATAATAGGTATCGCCGTGCATGCCGTATTTTTCTTCCAAACCGTCTGGACGAGAGTTTTCCGCTCCCGCACGCGCCAACATATCGGCGACTTGGCCTGCGCGCCACGGCGTGGCAATCAAGCGTTCCTTGGCAATAGCCGACTCAGGCGATTCTTTAATCATCTGAATGACTTCGTCAATATTGTTGAGCGCCACGGCAAGGCCCTCTAAGACGTGGGTACGCGCTTTGGCTTTTCGCAGTTCAAAAATGGTGCGGCGCGTGACGACTTCGCGGCGGTGTTTCAAAAAGGCTTGGATAATGGTGATTAACGGCAATTGTTGCGGCCGGCCGTCCAACAGCGCCACCATATTGATGCCGTAAGTCACTTGCAATTGCGTCAAGCGGAAGAGGTTGTTAAGCACCACTTCGGGGACTTCGCCGCTGGAGAGCTCAATGACCAAGCGAATGCCGTCTTTGTCGGACTCGTCGCGCACTTCGGAGATGCCTTCGATAACTTTGTCCTTGACCAACTCGCTGATTTTCTTGTGGACGTTGGCTTTGTTGACTTGGTAGGGGATTTCGTCGATGACGATTGCTTGCCGGCCGTTGCTGCCGTCAATGTCCTCAAAGTGCGATTTGGAGCGCAAATAGATTTTGCCACGCCCCGTCTCGTAAGCTTGGCGAATGCCGGCTGCGCCGTTGATAATGCCGCCCGTGGGAAAATCGGGGCCGGGCATGACGGCCATTAACTCGTCCAAAGTGGCTTCGGGATTGGCGAGCAATACCAAACAGGCGTTAATGGACTCAGTGACGCTGTGTGGCGGAATATTGGTCGCCATGCCTACAGCAATCCCTGCCGAGCCGTTAATCAGCAAATTCGGCATGCGCGTCGGCAACACCACTGGCTCGGTTTCTTTATCATCGTAGTTGGGGACAAAATCGACGGTTTCTTTATTAATGTCGGCCAGCAAGCGGTGAGCGATTTTTGCCATGCGAATTTCAGTATAACGCATTGCCGCTGGTGGATCGCCATCGACCGAGCCAAAGTTACCCTGCCCGTCAACCAACATATAGCGCATAGAAAACGGCTGTGCCATACGCACAATGGTGTCGTAAACTGCGGTATCGCCGTGAGGGTGGTATTTACCGATGACTTCACCAACGATACGCGCCGATTTGATGTAGGCGCGGTTGTAGGCGTTGTTGTTTTTATCCATTGCAAATAAGACGCGGCGGTGCACGGGTTTGAGACCATCGCGTACATCGGGGAGGGCGCGCCCGACAATCACGCTCATCGCATAGTCTAAGTACGATGATTTCATTTCGCTTTCTAGGCTGACGGGGGCAATCTGTTTGGCAAATTCACTCATGATGATAACCTGTTTATTGTTATTATTTTGAAAGCGCTCATTTTAACATAAAATGTCTTGCCGATACATTATATATATGTTGCTTGTCCGCTACGGTTATGCTTTAATTACTCGCAGTGACGCTATGGTGCTATCGAATCAGCAAGCCGGTTAATCATCGAGTCAACAAAGTACCTCATCTGGATGATTACTCCTTACTTTTCAATATAAATATCCTCATTTAGCAACAGGCCATCGGCCTACCCGACGTATAATTTACGATAAAAAATGCGCTTTTGTTGTTTTTATGACAAAATTGCTTTGCTTTTTTGAGAAATTAGCTTTATTATAGTGGGGAGTTTTAGTATTTCAGCGTCTCACCGAAACATTTGACATTTAGGATAGAACTTGCAAGTTATCTTTTGGAGAAAAAATTATGAAAAATTTTAAATTAATCTTGGCAGCTACAATCGCAACCGCGTCTTTAGCTTCTGCTCATGACACCCCTAACGCTTTGACTGACAGCCAAGGCAACGCCGTTAAAGGCGGCTTCGGCCAATGTATCGAAGCGGTTTACAATCAAGCTAATGCTGAATGTGGACACCAAGCACCTGTGCCTAAGCCTAAGCCAGCACCAATTCACGAAGTACCTTTCGCACTACCTGCTAGCGCTTTGTTTGACACTGCTAAAGCTATTTTGCGTCCTGCCGGTAAAGCTAGACTCAACAGTTTAGCAACACAAATCCAGCAAGCTAAACAGTTAGGTAAAATCAAGAATGTTACTGGTGTAACCGTTGTTGGCCACACTGATAGTCGTGGTTCTAAGGCTTATAACCAAGGTTTGTCTGAGCGTCGTGCTAATGCTGTTCGCACTTACCTAGTACAACGTGGCATTCCCGCAAACATCATCCAAGCTTACGGCGAAGGTGAAATGAACCCTGTAGCGACTAACAAAACCCCTGCTGGTCGTCAACAAAACCGTCGTGTTGAAGTTGTTATCCAAGGTACTCAGTTCAAGAAATAATACTTGTCTGACTTGAGTCGAAAAACCCGCTTTTATCAGCGGGTTTTTTGCTATCTCCCCCCGCTTCAAAAACCCATACGCGAATGCCCCACGCATCTCATCACACCTCATCAGCTCATTCATCCTCATCACTGGTTTTACCTTTTTTTACCGCATTACTGGTAGTTATTTGCATCATGCTAGCAATGGTCAGCGTCAATCTGCAAGCCTATCATCTACAGCAAAAAACAGCGGAAAAGCACTTGCTCGCTTACGCTCAGTTAATTGAACAATTGGTGACGACACACCCTGAGACAACGCTACCGACGCTGCCAAAAGGTATCAGTGTTTTTACGCCCAAGCAACCACTGTCCAAGCACTTACTAAATAAGCTAAATCAACCCGAGGCAGTCGTGCGGTTGCCGCAGTCCACTCTGGCACAATTGACCGGCTCGATAGAAAAGGGCAATCATGTCATCTTGGTCAAAAAACTCTCTTTGCGACAACCCATGACATTGGTTGCCACCACGCTGCCCAGCCGGCAGATGATGCGTGCCTTCATCCATACCGGCCTATTTGTCTCAGTAGCGATTTTGGGGATTATGCTCTTTTATGGCTTGCTCACGCGCACGCACACTTTGCGGCGCCTACAGTACATTAGTCGCACTGCCGAAGCCATAATCAATGGTAACTCTGAACGTCGCATTCCCATTAATCCAGCGATACACGACGAGTACAGCCGGCTGTCCGAGATGCTCAACGCCGTATTTGATAAAAACGCCCAGCTCATGCAAGAACTGCGACAAGTGAATAACAACATCGCACACGATTTAAAAAGCCCGCTAAACCGTATGCGTAGCCGCATGGAAGTCGCGCTACTCAATAGCCGTCAGCCAGAAGAGTATGAGCAAGCGCTAACGCGCTCTATTGCCGATGTGGATAACCTGTTGAAAACTTTTAATGCACTATTATTAATGGGAAATCTTGACGCCAAAGCGCGCAATTTTCAATTGAAGCCAACGTCATTAACAGAAATTGTGGATAATCTCGCCGAACTTTACGAGCTGGTTGCCGAAGAAAAACAACACGTTTTTGAAGCCGATATTGCCCGCGATATCACCGTGTTCGCCAATGCCAATTTGTTTGCGCAAGCCATCAGCAACCTGTTAGACAACGCCATAAAATACACACCCGATGGCGGCCATATTGAATTTTCCCTACAGCGTCAAGCTGATACGGCCATGATTATCATTGCCGATAACGGCCCTGGCATCCCACCAGAACAACGCCAAGCGGTTTTTGAACGCTTTACGCGCTTAGACAGCGCCAGACAGCTACCGGGAACCGGCTTGGGCATGAGTTTAGTTCGCGCCATTTTACAAGCACACCACGCCTCTATTCAACTACACGACAACCAGTCAGGATTGCGAGTGGAAATTCGTCTGCGCTGTGCTTAGGGCGTGCCTAAGAGAGCACCTTGTGCTCAAACTCATGCCCTAGGCGCGCAAATAGCGGCAGATAGCACGCTAACTCCGAATAGTTATTCAGCACTTCAAACACATAATCAAACACCAATGGCAAGTCATTCAGATACGCCGGCTTGCCATCGCGAATGCACAAACGGGAAAAAATACCCAACACTTTTAAGTGCCGCTGTAACCCCATATAGTCAAAATCGCGTTTAAATTGTTCAAAATCTTGGTGGTATAAATCATGACCGACCAGCCGGATATAGTATTGCTGCAATTGTTGCTCTATCATGTCTTTCGGATAGCGGACATAGCAGTCTTTTAACAGTGAGACCAAGTCATAGGTAATCGCCCCCAAAACGGCATCTTGGAAATCAATCACACCTAGGCTGGCTTCGCCAATTTTCATCAAATTACGGCTGTGATAATCGCGATGCACCCACGTTTGCGGTTGCTTGACGGCACTATCAATCAGCAGCCGGTTAAGTGTTAGCAGTTGTGACTCCTCATCATCAGTCAGTTTTTCGCCCAATAATTCCGTAATAAACCATTCGGGGAATAAGCTGAGTTCGCGCAACAAAACCGCATCATCGTAAGGCGGCAATTCCAAAATATGCTGTCCGCCGCGCAATTGCATGTCAAACAACGTATCCAAGCAAATCGGCAGCCAATGCGTCGGATTGCTACTGATAACCTGTTGTAATGGTTCATCACCAAAGTCGGATAGGAGTAAATAGCCGTGTTCCAAATCGTCTTCAATAATATCGGGAACATTAATGCCGGCTTGGGCAAAGGCAGTGGCGACTTGAGAAAATAATCGGGCATCTTCGTGCGCTGGTGGTGCATCCATGACGATGTAGTTAATGCCATCCTTGGCCGTGCGGTAGTATTTGCGGAAGCTGGCATCGCCGGCAATCAAGGTCAAATACTCGTAGTCGGGCAATACCGCGGCCATAAAATCGTGTACGGAAATTCGCATAATCGTTATTTTTAATAAAGGGTGAAAAAATATTGAACCTAAAATCGGCAGTTGACCTTTTGTAGGGGCGAACCCATGTGTTCGCCCTTAGTCGGAAATAGCTTTTGTCTCAAAATTTCAATGAATGCATCCTAATACCATTCACAAAATATGTAGTTTGTCATTTTGTAGAGACAGGGCGCGCCCTGTCTCTACACTGAAAAATACTATTTATTGAGTTTGGTATAAAACAATAAAATGATTGGTTTCTCCAACCAAGGGCAGACACGCCCTAAGAAAATTGTTGGAATTCAATACGCAACGTCACCGGCTCCCACGCTTGACGATCAAGACGGACAATCACGGCATCAATCTTACAGTGCTGATCCATTAAAGCGGCGATAACGCGGTTGTGATTTTTGGGCACATAGCCCAACTTATCACCGGTCAAGGTATAAACTTCAATGGCGCATTCATCGTATTCGTTATCCGGCTCGCGACGCAAGACCAGACGCTGATTTTTTTGCACTTTGCCCGCAGCAATCAAATCCAAACAGTCGTAATAACGACTGCCGTGCATACTACAAGTCAGCAAATGCAATACGCTTCGTGAACGCCTCGGCATAAATAGGGTAGAGAGCCAGTTAAACATATTTGTTGCTCTAAGACAAAAGCCGCCGCCCGATAAATTATTTCTCATTCAACAGCCGCACGTAATCAGCAGCAGTGTCGATAGCAAGGCTTAGAATGGGGTCAACTTTTTGTTTTTTCTCAGCCTCAATTTCAGCGTCGGTCTTATCCTTTTCCTCTTTATCCCAATAGGCGCTATTAATTGGTGGGTAGCCGTAAATCACACGAAACGCATTTTGATAAGCTAAACTCTTGGCTTTGATGGCTTCACGCTGGGCGCGACGCTTGACTAAACTCAGTGACACAATGGTATCGTCACTTTCTGCCTTTTGCCACGCAATCATTTCCAACAAGTTGGTCATCATCGGGTTATCGGCATTTTTTTCGTTGTAGTCGCGTTGTAAAACTGGCAATATCGCCTTAATATCATCCGAATACTCATAGTCGCTAGCGGCAATTTTCCGCCAAGCCAACGCATGTTTTTCCTCACTCTCGCCATCGGGGGTGTAGCTCGCAACATTGGGAATGAAAATATCGGGTTTGACGCCTTTGATTTGGGTTGAGCTGCCATTGACGCGATAAAACATGGCGATGGTCATTTTCAATTGCCCCACCGCTTCTTGTATTGAAGGCAAAAAGCGACTCATGTCGATAATGGTTTGCACAGTACCTTTGCCGTAAGTCGGCTCACCCAAAATCAAGCCACGGCCGTAGTCTTTAATCGCACCGGCAAAAATTTCCGAGGCCGAGGCTGAATTCTCATTAATCAGCACCGCCAACGGGCCGTTGTAAACAGTTTCGCCGTCTTCGTCGCTGTGAATGGTCAAATCGCCATCAGCGCGCAACACTTGCACCACCGGCCCATCACTGAAAAATAAGCCGGTGAGTGACACCGCCTCGGACAATGAACCACCACCGTTATTTCGCAGGTCAATCATTAGGCCGTCAATGCCCTGTTGTTGCAAATCAACAATCAGTTTTCTCACATCGCGCGTGGTCGAGCGATAATTGACCTCACCCATATTGGCGGCATCAAAATCAACGTAAAAGCTCGGTAGTTCGATAATGCCGATGCGATAATCTTTGCCGTGATTATTGACAACTTTGATTTCCGATTTAGCGGCTGACTCTTCCAATTTAATTTTATCGCGCACCAATGAAATTTCTACAATTTCATTATTTATTGCTTTTTCAATTCGCAAGCGCACCGTCGTGCCTTGTTTACCGCGAATGAGGCGCACTGCATCAGAGAGCCGCCAACCAACGACATCCTCCATAGCACCGGTTTCACCCTGTGCCACGCCCAAAATCTTATCGTTGCGCGCCAGTTTGCCCGAAGTTTTCGCCGGCCCACCAGCAATCAAATCTTTAATGGTGATGATTTCCTCTTCAATACTCAGCGTCGCGCCAATGCCTTCCAGCGACAGGCTCATATTGATATCAAAATCTTCGCTAGAGCGCGGTGAAAAGTAAGCCGTATGCGGATCATAAACACTGGTCACTGCGTTAGCATAGAGTTGAAACACATCGTCGCTGCGGCTTTCGAGCACGTGCTTGGCAATATTTTGATAGCGTTTGGTGAGAATCGCGCGCGCCTTGGCATCGTCTTGTTTAGCGAGGCGCAAGGCAATCCATTCATTGATTAGCCGTTTGCGCCAGCGCGCTTGCAAAGCCGCTTCGTCGGCTGCCCAATCGACTTTTTCGCGATCAAGTTGCAGCTCACCGGCTTCATTATCAGAAAATGGGGTTTTTAGACGCGCCAGCGCCCATTTCACCTGCATCTGACGCTTTTTGGCATAGGTATCATAGATTTGATAAACGACATCCAGCTGACCAGAGTGCGCGTAGTCGTCCAACTGGAGTTCATACTGGCTAAAACTATCGATATCTTGTTGGGTAAAAATATATTTACCCGCATCAAGAAATTCTAGGTATTTTTTTAGTATCTCAATCGAGTGAGCATCATCCAAAGTTTCATTTTGATAGTGGTGATTAGCCAAAAAGGAGTCAATCAAGCGCATCTGAGCGCTGTGTTTTTTTTCTGGCTCAACTTTTGCTAGGGCTACAGCCGTTGGCAATAATGAAGCCAACACCATTGCTTTGAATAAGGTTTTTTTTCTCATCTATCGTCCTCTGTTGCGCGACGTGATTTGCACGGGTTATTCTTTCTTGAAACTAAAGGGGGTCTGTTATATTTTTGATGGTTAAGGTTTAGCACATTTCGAACTAATACAGCAAAATTGTTTACCTTTTAATTGTAATGCCCAAATGCCGCCATTAAGATGACGATAGTGTTGTCCTCTAAAATTTCATACACGAGGCGGTGTTCTCTGTCTATTCGGCGAGAGTAAACTTCGGCATCACCGTAATGTTTTAGACGCTCCACTTGGCCGGTTCCTGTGCGTGGGTGTTGAGCTATTTCTTCATCTAACTTTTCAGCTTTCTTCACCAGTTTTTTATTGCCATTTTTCTTATGCCTCTTGATGTCGCCCAAGTACTCATCTTTATAAATAATTTGGTATGGCATAACGATTAATCCACAGCATATAATGCCTTGCGCTCTTGTTCAGTCAACTGTCGTGAGGGCTGACTTCTCGCACGGTCTATCTTTTTATAAAGTTCCTCTTCGGTCATCAAAGGGTTATCCTCTGATTGATGACTGGCGCAATAGGACTGGACAAACTCCGTTAACACCTCGCTGACGGTTCGCCCTTGTTGAGCACACACGTTAATAAATGTGTTTTTTAATTCTTTATCTATGGTTAAGTCGGCTACTTTTGGCATGATTTAATCCTCGTTTGTCTGATTTTTATGACGACAACAATTAGTATCTGTTAATAAAAACCATTTGTAGGGACAAGTTGCGACTTATCCCTACATGCGCGGTTATTCTTAACTAACGCTTTTTATCTTTATCAAACGGGTTATCTCCGTCTTTTAACTGAAAACGAATGGGCGTGCCGTACAAACCAAAGGCCTCGCGCATACCTTTTTCGAGATAGCGCAGATAAGCCGGTTGTAAATGCGACAAGCGCGAACCGTGGATAACAATAATCGGTGGATTTTTACCCCCTTGGTGGGCGAAACGCATTTTCACCGCGTAGCCCCTGACCAAGGCCGGTTGGTGTTTGTACAACAATTCTTGCAATTTTGTAGTGAGCTTATTGGCGCTTAACTCCGTAAATGAGGCGTGGTAAGCTTCCTGTACCGAAGCCAAGACATCGCGAATGCCGGTGCCGTGCAGAGCCGAAATAAAGTGAATTTTCACGTAGTCGATAAACCCTAGGCGGCGCTCTAGCTCTTGCTGGCGCTTGAATTTATCGTAGTCATCCATGTGATCCCATTTATTGACGGCAATCACCAAGGCCTTGCCAGCATCAATGGCAATACTAAGCAAGTGTGCATCCAAATCGCCGATGCCTTCGTGTGCGTCTAGCATCAATAAAATCACATTGGATTGCTCAATGGCTTGTAGGGTTTTAATGACGGAAATTTTCTCTACGTGTTCGTTGACGCGCGATTTGCGGCGCACGCCGGCGGTATCGACTAGGGTATATTCCTGCCCGTCGTATTCAAACGGAATGGCAATGCTGTCGCGCGTCGTGCCCGCAACATCGGAGGCAATGACGCGCTCCTCGCCCAAAAAGCGATTAACTAAAGTCGATTTGCCAGCGTTGGGGCGACCGATAATGGTCATATTCAGCGGCCGGTGTTGATAGTCGGTATTGCCTTCGGCTTCTTGTTCGGCTTTGTGTTTTTTGAACTCGGCGTAAGCGTCTTGATACGGCGCAAGCACCTCGGCCATCAACGTCTTAACGCCTTTGCGATGCGAAGCTGACACCGCGAAAGTGTTGGCAATGCCCAGTCCGTAAAACTCGGCCATGAGCATATCGGGGTCGCCAAAATCAATTTTATTAACCAGCAAGTACAGCGGCTTATCTTGACGACGCAGATACTCAATAATCGCCAAGTCAGCCGGCAACACGCCATCGCGCGCGTCCATCAGTAAAAAGACGATGTCGCATTCCTCAACCGCCAAACGCGCTTGGGTATCAACGCTGCTATCTAGATGTTCAGTCTCGCGCAACATACCGCCCGTATCAATTAACCAATAAGGACAAGTGCCCTCCTTACCCAAACCGTATTGACGGTCACGCGTGACTCCCGGTTGGTCAGCAACGAGAGAATCGCGGGTTTTGGTCAGCAAATTGAACAAGGTCGATTTGCCGACGTTGGGCCGGCCAACTAAAGCAATGGCCGGCATGTTAAAGCGGCTGGTATCATCCTCAGCCGCTTCATTAAATATCTCGGTAGAAGCGATATCGTTCATCATCGCGCGCCTGTTTTAGAAAGACTGGTTAAACTCAACGTGCCGTCACTACTGTAGGTCAACCACTGACCGTTTAGCCACTGCGGTGCGACATAAGTGCGCTCGTTACCGACATCGCGGTAGCCGAGTAAACTGCCGTCGTTACTGTTGAGCACCAACAATTTGCCCTCGTTATCGACGGTAACGATATAGCGGCCATTGCCGGCTATCGGCGAAATGCGTCGACCTTCGGCAATCCTACTGACCCACGCCGGCTTGCCTGAACGCAAATCCAAAGCGTGAATGAGACTATTTTTATCAACAACATATAAATAACGATTATCGGCAAATAAATCCAGTGCCGTCGCAATCGGGCTTCTCCACAACAATTTGCCGTCTTTTAGCCCAACGGCTAGCGTTTCGTGGCGATAAGCGCTAACAAATAACACCCCACCACGAATCGTTGGCGTGGCCAATAAATCAGCGACGCGCTCAACTGCCGTCACCCCACGACCGCGCGAAACTGGTGTATCCAACAGGCGCTTGCCGTCGGTAGCCGATAAAATCGTCACTCGACCTTTAGCATTGGTGAATAAAAACGCGCCGTCGAAAAACAGTGCGCTGGCATTGCCACGAATACTGAGTTCGGCCACACCAAGGTGCTGCTTCCAAACCGGCCGGCCAGTTTTTTCAGACAGTGCCACCACCTGACCGTCAATCGTGCGCGCCACGACCAAGCCACCGATGACCGTAGCCGGTGAAACCATTTCGGTACTCAGCTGATACGTCCAGCGCCGGCTGCCATTAGCAGTCGCAAACGCCATTAATAAGCCGTTCTCGCTGCCGACAACCAAGGTGCTTTCGCTACCCGACACACCGGCAGCAATACTGTGCCCCGTATCGGTTTCCCACAAACGGCTACCGTCGTGCGATAGCGCCGTCAGTTCGCCATCAGCGCTAACGGCAACAATTTGTTTAGGCAAAATGAGCGGCTGAAGTTTGAGTGCTTTTTCATCAGTACCGTCGCCAATACTGCGTTGCCACTGCTGCTGCAAGCCGACTAAAGCCGGACTGCTGGGTAAATCGACCGGCTCGGATAGATTTTCATCGCCTAGGAAAAAACTAGAACACCCCGACAACAGCAGCGTGCTGAGTGTCAGGGCGAGAGATTTTTGACGGAGGTTGTTAATATGTTTCATGATTTCGGCTGTTGTTGTTTTATCATTAATAGATTAAGCCGTTGTTCGACCAATTCTTTCACGCTTTTATCGGCTTTAATGCTTTCGTAGGTCTGTTTGGCGCGCTCAAATTGTCCGGCTTGCAAAAGTATGTCGCCCTTGAGCAAATTGGCTTCGAGGATAGTATCGGCGTTTTCCAGACCACCTAATGTCGTTACCGCTGCATCGTATTGTTTGGCGTTGGATTGCGCGCGCGCTTTGCGCAACCTTGCCAAGTCGCGCATAGCAGAGTCGCCGGCATGTGCCACCACCCAATCGTATTGGGCGACTGCAGCCGGATAATCGCCTTTATCGAAATAGCTTTTTGCCAGACTCAACGTCGCCAGTGCCGAGAAGGATGTGTCGGCTTTGTCAGCCTGTAACGCTTCTACGCCTTTTTGGGCATCACTCATGCGCTGACCACTCAAATTTTTGAACACTTGTTCGGTGGTGGCAGCCGTTTCTCGCAAGCCATCGATTTTGGCTTGGCGATAGTAATTCAGCCCACCAACAAAGGCAATAGCGAGCACTACTGAACCGGCCACGGCCTTCCAGTAGTCTTTGATCCATTGTTTGACCAGTTCTTCGCGTTCTTCGTCGGTTCTGTCTAATTCAATCATGGTTGTTCCTAATTTTTTGTTCTTTAGTGTAGGTTGTTGGGGCAAACACGGCGAATGCCAGCGCAGGATAGATGTTAGGCTTATTGGCTGTTACTTTCTTATGAAGCGTTAGATTCTAAGTAACCCACCAAGTCAGACAGCGCAACGCGTTGTTGCTCACCTGTACTGAGGATTTTTACCGTTGCTTCGCCATTGGCTAGTTCGTCCTCGCCAATGATAATAGCGAATACCGCGCCGCTTTGGTCAGCTTTTTTAAATTGCGCTTTCATACCCGAATCTTGTAGGTGAGTTAACACTTGGTGGCCAACAAATGCCTTGCGCAGTGTCTGTGCAAGCAATAAACCTTGACGTTTGGCATCAGCACCCATAAGCACAAGGTAGGCGAGCGGTTTGGCGACTTCATGCGATGCGGTACCCTGCATCAGCAACACCGTGCGGTCAATACCTAAACCAAAGCCTACACCAGCCGTGGCCTTGCCGCCGATATGCTCGGCCAAACCATCATAACGGCCACCGCCACAAATCGTCCCCTGTGCGCCCAATTTGTCCGTCACCCATTCGTATACCGTGTGACAATAGTAGTCCAAGCCGCGCACCAAAGTCGGATCGATGGTATAAGCGACACCGGCCTCATCTAAACAAGCTAACACGCGGTTAAAATGTTTAGTGGAAACGTCGTCTAAGTAATCGCTGAGTTTGGGCGCGCCGGCCACGACATCAGCCATTTTGGGATTTTTGCTATCCAAAATACGCAGGGGATTTTTGTGTAGCCGGCGCTGGCTGTCCTCGTCTAGTTCGTCGTGTTTGGCGTTAAAATACTCAACCAAGGCATTACGATACGTTTCGCGCACGCTAGGCGTTGCCAATGTGTTAATTTTTAAGCTGACATGTTCGGCTATGCCCAATTTTTGCCACAATTCGGCGCAAAACAAGATTTGCTCGACATCGGCCTCTGGTTCGGGAATGCCGAAAGTCTCGACTGAAAATTGGTGAAATTGGCGGTAGCGCCCTTTTTGCGGTTTTTCGCGTCGAAACATCGGACCGGCTGTCCACACTTTGTGCGTGCCAAAGTTCATGCCGTGTTGGGTCACAGCGCGCACAATACCGGCCGTGGCTTCGGGGCGCAGGGTTAGGCTGTCGCCGAAGTCGTCAAAGGTGAACATCTCCTTTTCAACCACATCCGTGCCCTCGCCAACGGCGCGGGAAAACAAATCCGTGCTTTCCAAAATAGGGGGATGAAACGGCTGGTAGCCGTAGGTATGCAATTGTTCGCGTACCACCGCCTGCAGATATTCAAAATCACGCGCATCGGCATCGCGCAAGTCGCGCATACCACGTATGGACTGGAAAGCATTTTTGCTCATGGTGACTCTCTATTTGGGAATTTTGAAACGCAACTTCGAAATTTGATAGTTGGTCAAGCTGGTGGCTTGATTGTCGATGCTAGCCGCAGAAACGGCTTTAGGAGAACCGACAACCAATTTAATTGGCCGCGCTGCCGTAACATCTAAATGCTGGCCTTTTTTGTAAACGCGACCAATCAGGGTTTTCCCCTTGCCATCGGTGAGTTTCACCCAACACTCCCCTTTAAAACTCAAACGCAAACGAGCGGTGGCTTTTTTGACGGGTTCTGCGGGTGTTTCGGTTTCGGGTGTGGCTGCTGGCGTTTCCTCAATCAATGGCGCTGGCGTAAGCGCTGGATTAGCCGAGGCCAAGCCCGTCGCCAGCCCAGCAGCAACGGCATTAGCGGCTTCTCGTTCGGCCGCACGCGCCACGGGTGAGGTTGCTAAATCCAATTCAAAATCATTCACCAATGCTGTCGGCTGGTTAATCGTATCGCCACTCAAGACATCGTTGGCAAGATTTTCAGCCGCCTCGACGCGATCAAGAACCGCGCTGACGTTGGCACTTGAAGGATCTATCGTAGCAACATTAGTTCCACCTGAAGGCGTAGCACTCATTTTCTTTAACAGCAGCGCTTCGGATTGCAGATAACCGTAAGCCAAACCACCAACAACCAAGCCGGCCGTCAAGAATGACACGGTTTTACTGTGGCGCTTAGTTTGCTGACGCGTTTCATCGGATAAACTCGTCGCCACCGATGGGCGTAGTGCAATTTCCTCAGCAGGGTGTTGCAAATTATATTGTTCAATCACGTAGGCAGCGTTTAAGCCTAAATGCTTGGCATACAAGCCCAAATAGCCACGAACGTAAACCAGCGGCCCGATACTACCAAAATCATTGGTTTCTAGGCGCTCAATAGTTACTTCTGGCAATCGCGTGGCGCGTGCGACATCGGCGCGCGATTCTCGTTTTTGTTGACGTTTGCTGCTTAGTAAATCGCCAATATCAAATTGGGCAACTTGGGGTTCGATTACATTTGTCATTTTTAATTCTATATTAATACAAGTGTAGAAATTATCTACCGAAAAGATTTTTGGCTTCCTGTGTGCCAGCGTAGCGCGAACGCATGACGTTAGTCAATTTTCGCTCTCGCACTTCATCACCTAACTCTCGGCTGATAAGAATAGCCAAATACACCGAACGCGCACTGTAACCAATGTAATTATTTACTTTGTTTACTTTGATGTTTGCTTCAGCAACATCACCGCGTTCCAAATCTATTTCCGCTAACGGCAACAATGCACCAGCGGCAAATTGTTCGTACTGTAGCGCTCGCTTAAAGTGAGTTTCTGCGCGATTAATATCCTTTTTCTCTAGGGCACAATTGCCAGCGGCAATTTGCCCAATAGCGGCAATTTCCTTGCCTTGCGCCGCCATGCGACTGGCGAGTTGCTCAATTTGAGCATGGCGGTCGTACTTACACAAAAATATGTTGTAGTTCAAATAACCACGACCATACTTGGGGTATTTAGTAATCAATTTTTGATAAGTCTCTTCTGCCAGCGCGTTGTCATGCTGCAACTCATACATCAATGCCAGTGCATTGTAGGCTTCTGGCGTCGGACTACTTTCAATGGAGCGCTGTAATTTTATTTCGGCCAAATCATAGCGTTTCTTTTTTATATAAGCGACACCCAAATCATAATAGGCGCGCGCAGCCTTTTCTGGCTGAGGTTTAGGGCGATCCGACTCACCACCGGTGGTGATACAACCACTCAACATGGCGACGACGACGAGGCTACACAATGTAAGCCAGTGTTTGCGTTGAATGAATGATTTCATGATGTAATGACCTTACCTATTATTTAAAAAACAAACAAACCGGCAATAAACCGTTTTGCTAACGCTTTCTTTCATTATTGATTTGGGCTGGTGTATATTTTTAGCTCAACCATGACTATCTTACGCGTTTTTAGGCGTATTTATCAAGTGTTTCTTTTGATAATTTTGATACGAAACGATTTGTTATACCACTATTTGCCAAAAGCCACGCCGTCTGCCAATGGCCAATTTACAACGCCCTAATGCAGTCAAGCTCCTCGAATTAAGATGCGCTCTCGCCGGCTTTTGTCTTTGACTTCACCGACTAATTGCCCACAAGCCGCAGCGATATCATCACCACGCGTTTTGCGTACGGTAATGACTGCGCCTTTTTTGGCAACGTATTCTTGGAATTTGACGACTTGCTTCATATCGCTGGCTTGGTAATGGGTGCCGGGGAAAACATTAAAGGGGATTAAATTAATTTTCCCTGGGATGCCTTTGACAAGGTAATACAACTCCTCGGCGTGCGCCAAACTGTCGTTAACACCCTTAAGCATGACATATTCCCAAGTGATATGCTTTTTCTGGTCGCGGTCGCTAACAAAATCCCGACACGCAGTAATTAGGTCAGCAATCGGATATTTTTGATTGACTGGCACAATCTCATCGCGCAGGGCATCGTTAGCGGCATGTAAAGAAATAGCTAAAGCCACATCGGAATCGCGCTTCAAATCGTAAATTTTAGGCACAACCCCCGACGTTGACAAGGTCACGCGACGCTTGGACAGGCCAAAGCCCAAATCATTCATCATCAAATTACACGCCGGCACGACATTTTTATAGTTGAGCAACGGCTCTCCCATACCCATCAATACCACATTGGTGATTTTTCGCTTGCCGCCTTTTTGCCAGCCCAGCTCTTTAATCGCCAACCACACTTGGCCGATAATTTCGCCGGTTGATAAGTTGCGGTTAAAACCCTCGTGCGCGGTTGAACAAAATGGGCAAGCCAAGGCACAACCGGCTTGTGACGAAATACACAAAGTGGCGCGGTTGCTTTCTGGAATATAGACCATCTCAATGGCATTTTGACTGCCGTTGGTATTTGGCAGTTGTAGCATCCATTTGATGGTGCCGTCTTTGGAATGCTGCGCCGTGATAATCTTTGGTAAGTCGAGGCGAACCTCGGTCTTCAGAACTTCGCGACAGGCCTTGGATAAATTCGTCCACTGGTCAATATCCAGTTCACCTTCGTGGTAAATCCACTTCAACACCTGTTGGGCGCGAAATTTTTTTTCGCCACGAGCAACAAAAAAGTCCTCTAAGCCCTGTTTGTCTAGGTCAAACAAATTAATCATCAGTCTATCGCAAGTTCTGGTCAGTATAGCCGGTTAGCAATTAGCGCAAACGTGGGCAAAGTTCTTCGTCTTTGAAGAAAAATTTAATTTCTTCAGCGGCAGTTTCTGGGGCATCGGAACCGTGAACGGCATTTTCATCAATGCTGCTAGCAAAGTCGGCGCGAATCGTACCGGCGGCGGCCTCAGCTGGGTTAGTCGCACCCATGACTTCGCGGTTTTTAGCAATAGCGTTTTCGCCCTCTAAAACTTGAACCATAACCGGACCAGAAGTCATAAAGGCAACCAAGTCGGCGTAAAAAGGACGCTCGGCGTGGACAGCGTAGAATGCCTTGGCTTGCGCTTCGCTCAACTGCATCATTTTAGCGGCAACAATTTTTAGGCCGGCTTTCTCGAAGCGGTCGTAAATTTGGCCGATAACATTTTGGGCAACCGCATCGGGTTTAATAATAGAAATAGTACGTTCTGACATAATTGTGGACTCCTATGTAATAAATTAGTCTGTGTAGTTAGCTATGTGCATATAGCTAAATTAAAAGCAGGGTACTCTACCACAGAACGACTTTCCGGCAAAATGAAAAAACATAAATGAGCAAAGTGTTAGCAAAAAAATCAACCAATAGTTGAAGGCGAGCACGATTGCACCTTCGCGCTGGTTGCAGTCAAAATAAATCAGCGTATAATCGCGTCTATTATTAACCCTATAAACCCTATTTCATGTCTGAAAAACTACTGGTGGTCGTAACGAATAGCGACCCGCGCAACCCGTGTGAAATTATTGAACCCATATATAATGCCACTGTGGCGGCTTCTATGGATTACCAGGTTGAGCTCATTTTTTCCGGCAAGGCCGGCGAAATTTTAGTCAGCGGCGTCGCCGAGGAAGTTCCCACCCTCAAAGACGACGACAAAACCATTTACACCTTGTTGCAAAATGCCCACGAAGCCGGCGTGCAAATCAAAGCATCCAAACACGTTATCCTGCGTTGGGGCGAAGACTTAGTCCCCGAAGTTGACGATATCGTCGGTGCTGGCTACGTCATCAGCGAAGTCATGGGCAATTCGACCGAAACTTTGTCCTATTAATCTTAACCCCCACCCCTCAATATCATGGCCGCTAAACCTAAAAAAAAGTTAGAAAACCACGAATTAGAAGACGTATTAAAACGCTCTGAATGCCTGATTACCGAAGCCCGCATTGACGCCGCTTACGATAAACTCGCCGCTACCCTCAATTTGCACTACGCGCAACTCAATCCTATTATTTTAGTGGTACTAAACGGTGGCTTAATTCCAGCCGGTCACTTGTTGACGCGCTTGTCATTTGCTCACCGCATGGATTACATTCACGCCACGCGCTACCGCGACAACCAAGGCACCAACGAACTCCAATGGAAAGCCAAAGCCGATCTCGACCTCAGTGGTGAGCACGTCTTATTACTAGACGATATCTTTGACGAAGGCGTGACACTAAAACAAATCGTTGAAGAACTGACGCAAAACTACCAACCAGCCAGTTTGTTGACCTGCTGTCTATTAGACAAAGACCACGATAGAAAGGTTGAAAACTTTGGCGTCGATTTTGTCGGCACGACGGTTGAAGACCGCTATATTTACGGTTGCGGTATGGATTATCACGGCTATTTGCGCCACTTGCCGGGCATTTATGCCTTAAAAGAACCTTCGAATTAATCGCAATCATGATAGGCATTATTGGTGGCAGCAGCCTGAACCTGCACGCATTAAATCAACTGAAAAATCCAAAAAAATCCGTGGTTCGCACGCCGTTTGGCACACCTTCAGCACCACTGATTAGCGGCACAATCAACGGCCATGATGTCGTTTTTTTGGCACGCCACGGCTTACAGCACAATATTGCGCCGCACGTGATTAACTACCGCGCCAATATTTGGGCATTACACCACTTCGGCTGTCACAGCGTGTACGCTTTTTCAGCATTGTGTAGTATTGATGCCAATTTTCGCGTTGGCGATATTGTCATTCCCGATCAGCTGATTGACTACACTTGGAATAGGGACAGTACGTTTTTTGATTACCACCTAGACAGTGTGCAATACACAGAGTTCGCTGAACCTTATTCCGACACCTTGCGCGCCAAACTACTCACCGCCGCAGAGACACAAGCTGACGCTTATCATAGCAAGGCCACCTACGGCATTACCCAAGGCCCTCGCTACGAAACCCGTGCCGAAGTGCGACGCTACCACAACGATGGCTGTCACCTCTTGGGCATGACCGGTATGCCAGAAGCAGCACTAGCACAAGAAGTCAGCATGGATTTTGCCGTTTGTGGACTCGTTACCAAGGCCGTATTCCCAGAAACGCAGCCCGAACGCCTAACCGATACGCATCCCGCTAATCAGGCTTTTTTAGGTTGTTTAAGCGGATTGTTTGAAAACTAATGCGCACAACACTCGCCCAAAAAAACTCAACCTAAGGAAATAAGGCATAAAAAGCGACAAACCACTTGTTGTAGTTGGTGTCCTTTGTTAGAATATGCGCCCTTTTTTATAAATTGTGTGCGGAGAAATACGACATGAAAACATTCAGTGCCAAACCGGCCGAAGTCAAAAGAGACTGGTATGTTGTTGATGCCGAAGGTAAAACCTTGGGTCGTTTAGCAGCAGAAATCGCAAGCCGCTTACGTGGTAAGCATAAACCCATTTACACGCCTCACATCGATACTGGTGACTATATCATCGTTATCAATGCTGAGAAAATCGCGGTAACTGGCAAAAAATTAGAAGACAAGGTGTATCACCACCACACGGGTTACATCGGCAACTTGAAGTCCGAAACGCTAAAAGAGCGTTTAGAGCGTCATCCAGAACGCGCTATCCAAGCCGCCGTGAAAGGCATGTTGCCACGCGGCCCACTAGGACGCGCCATGTTCAAGAAAATGAAAGTGTTTGTCGGTAGTGAGCACACTCACGCGGCACAACAACCTAAAGTTTTAGACATCTAAGAGGTGATGACAATGGAACAATATTACGCAACGGGTCGCCGTAAATCTTCATCTGCTCGTGTTTTTTTGAAAAAAGGCACCGGCAACATTATCGTCAACAACAAACCGCTTGACGAGTATTTTGGTCGTGAAACTTCACGCATGGTTGTCCGTCAGCCACTAGAAGCTATCGACAGTTTAGCATCGTTCGACCTTTACATCACCGTTTCTGGTGGTGGTAGCACTGGTCAATCGGGCGCTATTCGCCACGGCATTGCCCGCGCTTTGGTTAGCTACGACGAAGGCAACAAAGCCACTATGCGTTCACGCGGCTTCCTAACTCGCGATGCCCGTAAGGTTGAACGTAAGAAAGTCGGTCTTCGCAAAGCACGTCGCGCGGTACAGTTCTCCAAGCGTTAATCGTACCTCCGACAAACTTTCGATTGGCAGTCACGACGTCAATCAAAAAACAGCACACAAGCCCGTTGGATTTTGCATCTCCAACGGGTTTTTTGTCGTTTCACAGATTTTGTGTGACTTGGAAAAATATCTGCGCTAGAATAACTCGCATGAATAAGCAAGAAAAACCCCCATTACAAGAAATGCTAGGCAAAGCAGAGAATACTGCCGCCATGTTAAAGGTTATCGCCAATCCCTTGCGACTCATGGTACTGTGTGCATTGGTTGACGGCGAAAAAAATGTCTCAACCTTAACCGAGATGACGCAAGCTTCACAGACTTTAATGTCCAATCATCTCGCCGTATTGCGAAAGGCCAATATCGTCGATTATCGTCGCGACCATCGCACCCTGTACTATTTTCTAAAGGACTTGCGCATGAAACAGTTGCTGTTGACCTTGTACACGGTTTATTGTCAGGACGATGACGCAGCGGCCGAAGGCTGAGTTGGACAATTTTGTGGCATGCATCCCCTGATGTGTTTCACGTGAAACCATCCTATCAACCATGACACCAGCATGAAAATTATTACCGTCACTGCCAATCCTGCCTTGGACATTACTGCTCACGCTAACCAATGGCAACGTGGCATCGTCAATCGCGGCGAATCCATCGCCGTCACCGCCGGCGGTAAAGCCATTAACGTCGCCATTAATCTCGCTCACAGCGGATTAGAAGTTTACGCTACCGGCTGGTTAGGTCGAGATGACGATGCTATTTTCCGGCGCACCTTTGTCCGCGAACGCATTAACGATCACTTTATCCGCGTCGATGGTGAAACTCGTCGCAACGTCAAAATCGTTGATTCCAGCCGCGACGAAAATACCGATTTCAATATGCCGGGCGTTAAAATTAACAAAGCCGCACAGTCGGCACTAAACAACTATCTAAAAAGCCAAGTGGATGAATGGACGGTTGTCGTTTTTGGCGGTAGCCTCCCCCCTGGGGTCAACGATAACTATTACGCCAGCATGGTGGAGACCTACCGCGATAAATGTCATTTTTTGGTTGTTGATGCCAATGGCCGCGCCTTGGCGGAGCTGTTGCAGGCCGATGCGCTGCCCGATATGATTAAACCCAATATCCACGAGCTACGCAGCGCTACCGGCAAAGCCCTAGACAACGACCAAGACATCGTGCGTGAAGCCCGCGAATGGATTGAGCGCGGTATCAAAATGATGATTATTTCTTTGGGTGCTGACGGCGCATGGTTTGTCAGCGCTGATGAGGCTATCAAGGCCATTCCTCCCAGAGTCCAAGTCGTCACCACTGTCGGCGCCGGTGATGCCATGTTAGCCGGTGCTGTACGTGGTGTCGTCATTGGTCACAGCTTGATTAATATTGCCCGCACAGCTAGTGCTTACAGTGCAGCAAATATTGAGCACATTGGTGCTGGTTTGCCCAGTAAAGGCCGACTGGAAGCGCTCGAATCACAGGTGAAGATTGAAACGCTTATGTGAGGAAAAATCGTCGTGAAAAAAACGAATAGCTTGATTACCGGTGGCTCAGGTTTTTTGGGTCGCGCTTTGACTCAACAGTTATTGGCACTGGGTGGACGCGTGACGTGGGCTTCTCGCCATCTTGATATTCAGCGTCCTGACGCTGTCGAGGTCATCGGCTACGACGAACTACTCACAACCGACCGGTATTTTGATATCATCATCAACCTTGCCGGTGCCAATGTTGGCGATAAACGCTGGACAGTAGCACGCAAAAAAATCCTGTACGACAGTCGGCTACAGCCCACGCAAGCCGTGATTGATTACATTGCACGCGCAACCGTTAGGCCGCGCTTGCTGATTAGCAGCTCGGCTATCGGTTGGTACGGTACGCAAGCCGGCCAACTGACGGAAGCCAGCGACTACCACGATGAATTCACCCATCAGTTGTGTGCAGCGTGGGAGGAGCTCGCCCTAACAGCCGAACAATACGCCGTCGACACCGTCATTATCCGCACCGGCCTAGTGATGTCGCCCACCGGCGGCATCGTCAAGCGTTTAAAATGGCCGTTTGCTCTGGGTTTAGGGGGAAAGTTGGGAAACGGCCAGCAGATGATTAGTTGGATAAGTCGTGAAGATTGGGTGCGCGCCGTCTTATTTATTGTGGAACGACAGCAAAACCAACAGCCAGTGCAACGACTGTACAATCTCAGCAATCCAGTGCCAATCAGCAATGCCCAATTGACACAAGCGTTGGGAAAATGGCTAAAGCGTCCGACGGTTTTCACGCAGCCGCGCACTTTACTGAGGTGGTTACTCGGCGAAATGTCGGTGTTATTGTTGGAGGGACAAACCGTTTTTCCCAAGCATCTTCTTGACGAAGGCTTTACTTTCTTGCATAGCCATATTGATGAAGTACTTTGTAGCGAAAGCTAAACGATTTTTAGGACAAATACCAGCCACAGGCCGGCACATGATGTCTATATAACAAAAGTAATACCAAACACTATTTATTGGGTTTGGTATTACACAATGAAGTGATGGATTTCTCCAACCAAGGGCAGACACACGGGTCTGCCCCTACCGTATTAACTTGTAAGGTGGGTATTAAAATTAAATACTAGTCACCCAACCAAAATCATCGTTGGCTTTACCACATTGAATATCATTGAGCACTTTGCGTAGCTTCATGGTATTGGGAGAGGCTGTGCCACCGGCCACGGCGTGAATCGTATCTTGGTAAACGACTTCGGTCACGGGGGCGAGTACCGCGGCCGTTCCCGACAAGGCGATTTCACCCTGTTTACACCAATCAATCAACTCATCGGCACGGATGTCGCGTTCGCTGACTTGATAGCCCAAAGACTGTGCAACTTTTAAAATCGAATCGCGCGTAATGCCCGGCAAAAATTCACTGGTTAAGCCTTTGGTAATGACTTCGTTATCGTTAATCAATAAACAGTTGGCTGCGGCCGTTTCCTGCACGTCACCATTGGGTGCAAAGATAACTTGCTGCGCGCCATGTTTTTCTTGCGCTTTCATCACCAAGCCCAAAGCCGAGGCATAGTTACCACCCGACTTAATCGCCCCAAAGTGCGGCGCACAGCGCAAGTCTTCGGTATTGAGCACCACGCGCATTTCAGCACCCGGTGTGAAATAGTCACCGACCGGCGAAATAAGCACGAATAACATCGCCGTCTCACTCGGTGCAGCGGCACGACCAATCGACGGATCCATCCCAATCAAAGTGGGGCGGATGTAGGCAACCCCCGGAAAATCGGGAACTTGGTCGCGGTATTTGTCGAGCAAATCGACAATCATGGCTTTGAGTTGTTCGGTATCGGGAACGGGCAAATATAAACCGCGCGCCGAATTTTGCATACGCTTGACGTGGTCGTCGAGTCTAAAGACGTTGATTTTGCCATCGTCGGTGCGGAAGGCCTTCATGCCCTCAAAACACGTGCTAGCGTAGTGAATGACGTGTGTTGCCGGATGTAGCGGCAGCTTGTCAGACGGAATAAAGTGTGTTTCAGACCACGCTTTACCATCGAAATTTGCAACGGTGATTTCATCAAAAAATTGAGTGCCAAATTCGTTATTAGCCATAAGTGTTATTCTCCAGTTAGAATCTAATATATATTGGCTATCAATTTTAGCGCAAATACGCCAATATGAATAGCTTTTTACATGAAAAAAGTCCTGTCATCACAACAATGACAGGACTTTCAACGTATAAGAAAAAATAGCGTGTACCGCTATAAAGACGAATGGCTTAACCAGCAGAAAGGTCAATCGAACCATCAGCGCCTTTGAGAGCAGAAACAAAAGTATCGGCATCAAAGTCGTCGCCGTGAGTAACAACAACGGTGTCGTTATTGATATTAACATTTACCCACTTGACATCCGCAACTGCAGAGCCTGCATCCTTGAGTGCGTCTGAGTTTGAGCCAGTAATGCCACTTGATTTAAATAATGTTTGAGCCATAGTAATAGTCCTTTTTAGTTATGAGTTAGTAAATATAGATGGGCAACATAATACACAACAATTAATAATAATCCTATGTTTTTTATATATTATTTATTCATATGCTAATACTAAAAGGAGTATAGCGAGCTGATTTTACAAAATAACCCACTGCTTCAAGTTGAGACAGTGGGTTCGTTATTTTTGTTTAGTGATAAAATAATAAATAACAAAATAAATGAGTTACTAGAGTTTATCCTCATAAATGCGAATGGACTCTTCAACTTCTTTAAGCGCTTCGGCTTTGTCGCCATAGCCATCGAGTTTAACCCATTTGCCTTCATCTAGGTCTTTGTAGCGCTCAAAGAAATGCTTAATTCTATCCAATTCCAAAGCCGGTACATCTGAAATGTCTTGAATACCGGCGAGAATGGGACAGGCTTTTTCGGTAGGCAGTGCCAACAATTTGGAATCTTGGCCGGCTTCGTCGCTCATATGTAACACGCCAACGGGGCGAGCCTCAATAACACAACCGGGAACGAGCGGCTCTGGCGTGATAACCAATACGTCTAATGGATCGCCATCGCCACAAAGCGTTTCAGGCACGTAACCGTAGTTGGCTGGGTATTGCAAAGCCGTTTTCATAAAGCGATCAACGGTCAAGCATTGCGTGTCTTTGTCCACTTCGTATTTAATGGTGCCAGAGTTGGTCGGAATTTCAATAATCACATTGAATTTGTTTGGGGTATCGCCACGTTTGACATTAGCTAAACTCATGCTGTTCTCCTAAGTAAAGATGATGTTGATAAATAAAATAAATAGATTGGCCGGCAATAATACGCCACTTTTAATCTACGGTCAACTCAGCCCCTCAAGTTGTGAAAAATAAGCTGCCAAATAGTCTTCAAACGGCATGGACTGCGATTTTTTTACCAGCAAGCGCTCCTTTTCCAGTGAGATGCGAGCGTCGCGCTCAACTTTTGCCAATTCCGCCGGTGTTAAGCCGACATCGCGGCTTTCGCGGGCGTGGCGCAGGCTTAAGTCAGTGATAAATTGATGATACGTCATCGGCTTGCCAGTCGCTTCGCCTTTTAATATCGCCATAATGCGCGCTGACGGCGTCAGACTGGGGTTATTGATAACGGTCAATTCACGCTCTAAAATACTCACGTAGTGTGGCCGGTGTTTTTCGCTGTCCATGGCTTCGGCAATGGGACGCATAGCGGTAAGAATTTCGCTGCCCCAATCGGGAATGCTGAGTTCGCGCTCGCCATCCTTTAGCTTCAACTCAGGGTCGCGGCCGCAACAGGAAGTTTTTGCCAAGTTATTTTTGGCGTCATCCTCATTCTCTGTACTAAAGGCCGGCGCTTCGGTAAATAGGCAAAATACCATAAATAATTCTAGGAAATCTAATTGATTTTGGCTAATGCCAGTGCGCTCAAAACAATTAATATCCAGCGTCCGCAATTCAACATAGGCAATGCCGCGTTCGTATAGTGCTTTGGCCGGCGCTTCACCGCTGTTCATCAACTGTTTAGGACGCACAGCGGTATAGTACTCGTTCTCGATTTGTAGCAGATGGGTGCTAATTTGCTGGTAATTGCCTTCGTTGTCTTTCAAGCCTTTGGCAGCATAGTTGGGATTGGGCGTCATCACTGCCGCACTCAAATCGCGCACATATTGCGCCAGCGTATTGGCGCTGACTAAATGGCCGGTTTTATTCTGATAACCGATATCCGACATCCGCAACGACGTCGCAAACGGCAAGTACAAGGTCTCGTTATCAAAAACTTGAAGGCGGTGCGGCCGGTTGCCAAAAAAGGATTTATCCACCGCCGGTGAATGGCCAAACAAATACGCCGTCAACCATGCGTATTTGCGAATATTTCGAACCATATTCATGTAGCGCTGATTAACAAATGTTTGATTGTATTCGCGTCCTAAGACATCGGCATAGTGTTTGAACAAAGTTTCGCCAATCGAATAATTGAAATGCATGCCGGCAATTAACTGCATGGCTTTGCCGTAGCGTATTGCCAATCCTTGGCGGTACAGCCGGCGCATTTTGCCGGCATGTGACTGTCCGTAATGGCCAATTTCTACGCCTTCTGTATCGGCAATATAGGCCGGCATTGAGCCGTTAAGCATGTATTCATCGTAATTGCCGTGAGCCAATACGCGGTGTAAATAACACAAATGTGCCAAGGTGTCGCGGCTATTGCGAAAGGCCGGCGTAACAATTTCTAGCAGGCTTTCGGCGTAATCGGTGGTGATTTCTTCATGCGTGAGCGGACTGCCGTAAGCGCTGGGATGAGGCAGCGTCGAGAGTTTGTGGGCGATGCTGTAACGCAGCCCCTCTTTTTCAATACCACGCCGGCCACTGACCAACTGATGGTTAGCGTTACGACGTTGTAATTCAGACAGTATTTCAGGTAGTTGCATAAAGACACCTTTGATTGTTTAGTTGTTAAAACACTTCGCTTCACTATACCAAATCTTGAGAAAATAACACCAAAAAAATAACCCAGTAATTCATTGCTTCATAAGACTTACAAACTGTTCACGCGCTTTAATGCTTTTGATACGATTATCGAAGACTAAATGGTTATCCTCAAGCATTATGCATTTTATTTGGAGAATTTTTTTATGAAAAGACGCGCATTTTTATCGACGTTAACACTTTCAGCAACGCTTTGGGTAGCTCAAGCCAGTGCTCAACCTTTACTTTATAACGAGGGCGTAGACTACACGGTATTGCCAACGCCGCTACCTTTGCAAAAAGCCGGTCAAAACGAAGTTATCGAGTTTTTCTCGTACGCTTGCCCTCATTGTGCAGGCATCGAGCCTCACATTATCAAGTGGTCAGAAACGAAAAAACCGGCCGATGTCGGCTTGTACCAACTACCGGCTTTGGGTGGCGATATGTGGACATTTACCGGCCGCGCCAAATTCACCGCGCAAAAGCTGGGTCTGTCGCATACATTTGACCAACAATATTTCACAGCCATTCACAAGGACGGCAAGCGCCGTTTGCTAGGCGACAAAGACTACACTTTTGACTTTATCGCCAAGGCTGCCAAGGTTGACGTTAGCGAAGTTGAAAAAGCGTGGAATTCTCTGCAAGTCAAAAGCAACATGGTAAAATCCAATCAATTGGCGCAACAAGCCAAAATTAACGCCGTACCAGCCATTATTGTTAACGGCAAATATCTCGTAAAAATCAATAGTTACGATTTTTCTTCAGTCGTTGACTACCTATTGGCAAAACATCCTGTTGCCCCAGTGAAAAGTGAAGTAGCCGCTGAAAACAGCGCCGACAAAGTTGCAGAAAAACCAGCTGAAACTACTGAACCTGCCGAAAAAGCAGCACCTAAGCGCGAAGAAAAGCCTCAAAATCAACCCGAAGAAAAAACAGAAAAAACCGCAGCGCCAACCAAGCAACCTGAAAAAACAGAGGCTACACCGGCATCAGAAGCGACCAAAGGCAAAACGCAAGTACTAACGCCAGAAGAAGTTGAAAAGATGCTAGTACCGGCAACGCCTGCTGATAACACAGCCAAAACGAATTAATACCCATTCCGAAAAAATAATACCAAACCCAATAGATAGTGTTTTGGAACGTAGAGACAGGGCGCGCCCTGTCTCTACAAAATGGCAAACTGTATATTTTGTGAATGGTATAACCTATCAACTTCAAAACGGCAATTGGACTTGTTTGTAGGGTGGGTTCAGCGTAGCGAAACCCACCCTTAGCAGGTGTTTAACTTTTCTTTGAATTTAAACCCGCTGCAGGTGGTGAGTTATATCCGTTACCTATCCAATATCCGACACGCTACGCGCATCGACAGTTGACGGACTACATCCACCCCACGAGTAGGTACGATTAGCGAAGCGTAATCGTACGCATGTTAGGGCGTGATTCATTGTGGTTCTTAGGGTTAATAAATGTTTCACGTGAAACCTTGAAACAAAAGCTATAGTCAGGCCACTTAACTATTACTACGGTGTTGCACCGTCTTGCCGTAGCTATAGTACTATCAGCGACGATGCGCCTTGTAGTAATAATTAAGTGGCCGCACTCGAATCGTGCCGTCGATACCACGCAACTGCTCTAACGCAATTTCGGAATCACTTTCATCGACATCCATCACCAAATAGCCAATATCTTCTTTGGTCAATAAACTTTGTGCCGCGATATTGATGTTGTGCTCGGCAAACAACAAGTTAATCGCCGATAGTACACCGGGGTGGTTTTCGTGAATGTGCAACAACCGGTGTGTGCCGTCGCGCTTGGGCAGACTGACTTCGGGGAAGTTAACGGCATTGACGGTGTGCCCTCTTTTGATAAATTGCACGAACTTTTCCGCCACTTCTAGGCCAATGTTGGCTTGCGCTTCTACGGTAGAGCCGCCGATATGCGGCGTCAAAATGACGTTTTCCAACCCGCGCAACGGACTGTCTAAGGCCTCGTCGTTGGATTTGGGTTCAACGGGAAAGACATCTATGGCCGCACCGCCAATATGGCCGCTGCGTACGGCTTCGGCTAAGTCCTCGATATCCACGCAGTGACCACGAGCAGCATTAATCAAAATAGCGCCTTTTTTCATCATATACAATTCACGCGCAGCAATCAGATTTTTGGTACTCTCCAATTCCGGCACGTGCAAGGTAACGACATCGCTTTGCTCTAGCAATTCATCTAACGTGTCGACTTGATTGGCGTTGCCTAGTGGCAATTTGGTCACAGTGTCGTAGTACACCACACGCATACCCAAGCTCTCTGAGAGCACCGACAATTGCGAGCCGATATTGCCGTAGCCGATAATACCCAAAGTCTTGCCACGCGCCTCAAAAGCACCGCGTGCTTGTTTTGGCCACGTGCCGGCGTGAACGGCTTGACTTTTGGCCGGTAAACCACGCAACAAGGCAATAAGTTCTGAAATCACCAACTCGGCCACCGAGCGCGTATTCGAATACGGGGCATTAAACACGGGGATTCCTAAGTGTTGCGCTGCGTCAACATCCACTTGGTTAGTGCCGATGCAAAAACAGCCGATGGCTTTCAAATGTGGTACTTGCGTCAGTACCTCTCGTGGCAATTGCGTCCGCGAGCGAATGCCAACCACATCAGCCGTGGCCAATTTTTGCAATAATTCGTCGTGCTCCAAGGCCGTTTCTAGGCGCTCGACCTGTGTAAAGCCGGCTTGTTTTAAGGCCTTAACAGCGTTTTCGTGGATATTTTCAAGAAGGAGAATGCGCGTTTTTGTGTTGTTCATAATGAGAGCTTTGAGTCAATGAAAAGAGAAAGTTGATAACTTGACGTTATGATAACGCATCTGATAACCGAAGACAATGCGCGTCGACAAAAGCAACGCGCAAAAGGAAAAACACATGAATTCGCCCTTAAAAAAACACTGCCGTTTTTAGGTGTAAGGGCTGTAGTTGAATTAGCCGGACGACATTCGTACGATTACGCTTCGCTAATCGTACCTACACGGCTACGCAGCTTCATGCCGCAACGGAGTTGTTATTGTGATTAAACAGAGAAAGACGAGCCACAACCACAGGTCGTTGTCGCGTTGGGATTGCGAACGACGAACTGTGCGCCCTGTAAATCCTCTTTATAATCAATTTCTGACTGGATAAGGTACTGATAAGAAATCGGGTCAATCAACAATTTCACGCCCTCGTTTTCAATAATTGAATCGCCGTTTTCGATATTTTCATCAAAAGTAAAGCCGTATTGAAAGCCCGAACAGCCCCCACCGGTAATATAAATTCGCAATTTCAGTTCGGAATTTTCCTCTTCTTCGATAAGCTCTTTGACTTTGAGTGCCGCCGATTCAGTGAAGACAACGTCGGCATCATAAGTTTCAATGGTCATATTTTTGTACCTGTAACATAATTTTAATTCTCATCATTATGGGGGATTTTGCTGCATTTTTCAACTGTTGGGCTTGACGCGCTATTTACGCATCGCCCAAGCCTTAAAGCCCAAAGCGTGAAAAACTTGCTGAACTTCGCCAAAGCCGGCTCGTTGACAGCGGGCAATAATGGTTTGTTCGTCATCAATTTTCATGACATTTTCTATGGCTTTGCGCTTTTGGGCAATTTCTAATTCACTGTAGCCGTTGTTGCGTTTAAACTGCTCGTGCCAACGGGTTATATCGGCATTGACCGACGTTTTTTCGGCGATAAACAATAAGCCGCCGGTCGATAGTGCTTGATAACAGCGATTGAGCACCGCTTGCCGCGCCGCTGGCGCTAAAAACTGCAAGGTAAAGTTGATGGTAATTCCCTGACACAACGCCAATGGGTAATCGACGATACTTTGCTGAACGCTTTGCACGCGCTCGGCAATAGCGGCTAGGCGCACCGCTTTGTCGTATTGCGCCAACATATCGGCAGAAATATCGACGCCGACAAATTGCGTCTGAACCGGCAACACATTAGCCAATGCCAAGGTCACACCCCCTACCGAACAACCCAAATCGTAAATCCGCACCTGCTCGCAATTGGCGAATTCAGCGCGGAAAACGGCTTGTAGTACCGTCAATAAACTGGCATAACCCGGAATGGAGCGATGCACCATATCGGGGAAAACGCGCGCGACTTTCTTGTCAAAATCAAAGTCAACAACATCAGTTGGTTGTTGATAAACCGTATCTTTTTTAAACATTGCGGACACTATTTAGCCAAACCTTCGCGGTAGATGCGAAGCAGTTCAACTTTTCGCTCGGCCTTAGTCATTGGTCTGGGCGGTTCAGGATTGACCGGTGGTATTTTCACTTCTGGCACAACGACAACCTCAGGTTCAGACGGCGGTGCAAAAGGATTAAAGTAATACCCCGACAGCGCCAACGACAACGGCATGATTACCACAACTAACAAAACGATGCGAACGGCATCAAGGCTAGGCAGCAATTGGCGAAACAGTAGGCTCAATGGCGCATTAACCACCATCGTCAAGACGACGGCGATAAAATAAAAGCGCCAAAAAGGGTAATTGCTGACGATCGGCATCAAGGTATCGAGGGTAAAATGTGTCATAAATTTTCCGAGTAACCTAACAGACTGCGAACGGTTTTTTCATCAAAAATCATTAACTCCAGCGATTTGCCAGTTTGGGTCAGCTGCTCTAGCGCCTGCAAAGCACTTTTTAAGTCTGATAGTTGCATCAACTCGCGCAGCGTTTCCAATTGCAGTTTGGCCTGTTCGCGATTGTATTGCAAAATTTCTTTGCTGCTTTTGGCATGGCGAATAAACATCAGCTGTTTTTCCAGCGTGCCGATAACGGCTTGCCATTGTTCCAAACGGCGCTTGTTGAGGACTTTCACTCTAGCGGCTGTCAGGGTTTGTTGCTGGGCATTTTCCATTGAAAGATGGCCTTTTTCGAATAAAACTTGTGCCTTGGCAATTTGTCGGTCAATCGTGGCAATGCGCTGCTCAATCGTGGCCTTGTGAGCCACGTATTGAGTGGCAATGATTTTGGTATCAAATGTCAGTTGTTCCAATAACGTCATCACCACTTCGGTCATTTCGTACATGTAAACCGCTTGGGTAATGTAGAGTTGTCGGGCTTCGTCGTTGTCTTCGGTCAGTTGCGCCTCTTCCACCAAGGCAGCATTCAACGCCAACATACAGTCAATCGCCATATTGATGCTGCGAATGGTGACGTTATTGCTGAGGTTAACGCTGAGTAATCGCTCGCGTTTGTCGTTGAGTTGCGCTGGCAACTTAGCATTGGGACGGTAAATCAAATTGACTTTATCGTCCAATGTCAGCACGCCCGCACCGTAGCCGCGCTGCATTTCGATATCTAAGGCCACCAAGCGAAACAGCATCACCATATCTTCTTTAATCATGGCGATTTGTTCACTGACCTTAGGCGGCGTATCGGGAAAATCCGCAATATCCGTGCTGAGGACAAAACCACTGATATTTTTTTCGTGCTGAGACTGCGTGCTGTTGGCAAGCTTGCGAATGGCCTTGAGGCGCGCCTTAATCATTTTTTGGGTTTGCAATTGTGCCCGATGAATATAGACTTCAATTTTTTGTGGTGGCGGTGGCGTCGGCGCTTTGGCTATTTTCGGTGCAACGGGTTTAGCCGGCTTTAAATGAACGGATTGATTAGCCAACTGTTGACGCGCTTTCTCTAACTCTTTAGAAACTTCGACTGACTGAGCAGTCGCCCCAGAAACGGCTAATGTGGCGAGTAAAAAATAGGCTTTCATCAAAGTGTTCGTGGGTTATTTCATTGGAGCATCGGCACCCGATAAATCAACAGGATTTGCCATAAAGCGCGCTATTATAGCATGGCGTTGACAAGCGAAAAGTATCATCTGATAAAAAAGTAGAAAAAATGAGGTTTAGTTGTTTTAAACTCTATTGACTGCCATTTGCAACAAGCTATAATTTCATCTATTAAAAGATTTTATTGGAAGTTAGAAACAGCGGCAAAAGAAACCCAGCGAGCAGAAAAACAGGAAAAAGCGTTACAAAATAGCTACCTAATAAATTATGGGAAAAATTGTCCACAAGTAGCGTAAAACCTGTGTACAAAGTGTGAGTAACTTAACCGGCTTATTTCTGCACAAGTTACCCACAGAAGAAGGGATCAAAAAAGTAGGTTTAATTTCTTGTTTTGGAAGTTATTATTGAGTTATCCCCAAAATTGTCTATCTAGTAATAAGAAATTATAAATATAAAAGAATAATTAATTAAGAAACGCCATGCTCATCAAAATGCTCTTTCGTCGATCTTTGCTCATTGCATTGTTAGCTCATTTCCACATTGCCAATGGGAAAAGCCAAATAGAAAACGCCACCGTCTACCAACAAGAAAATACCTTGTTTGCCGATGTTGCCTCTCGCATATCCCTGCCTAAAAACGTCAAGGAGGCCCTTCTACACGGTTTGACGCTGACCTTTAACTACGAGTTCCAGTTAAAGCATAACGCATGGTATAAACCCTCTCCGGTGGCTAAAATCAAGAAATCCTATCTGGTCAGTTATCAACGCATGACCACTAAATTCAGTATCGACAATCCGGTGACTTTAGCGCACTACGAATTCGACAATCTTAACGATGCAAAAAGGTTTATGCAGCAACTGAAAGCGTTTCCATTGATTTTGTCTTCTCAATTACCAAATGACGTTGGCGTATTAGCCATCCGCTTTCACCTAAGCAATCACAATTTACCGGCTTATGTTAATATTGACCGCTTGTTTAATGACAACTGGGCTGTCGATAGTGATTGGAGTTACTGGAAGCTATGAAAAATCGTAGAAAAATATTGCTTTACTTAGGCTATAGCGTGGTTATTTTGACCTTATTGTCGCTATCGCTATTGTCGCAGGCTACGCAAGGTAGCCAAAAATTTGAAAATTACTATTTACCGCTGCTGATTACCATTGCCATTGGCATCATTTTGCTGCTGACGATTGTCGTTAGCTATTTAATTAAAATTTTCTTAAATTATCGCAAAGGATTAGCCGGTGCTTCGTTATCGATTACCATTTTGTGGCGGACGTTGCTGTTGGCTTTTTTTCCGATGCTGTTTATTTCCTATTTCGCTTTCAAATTTTTGAATTACGAGTTTCAATCGAGTTTTGATGAAGGCATCAACCAAGCCCTAAACAATGCCTTGGTGTTAAGCAAAAAGGCCCTGCAAGTCCGCGCACTGAACGCTTTAGACGATAGCAAGGCCATTAGTCGAGAATTAACGCAACTGGACTACAAAAGCCTCAAACGCCGATTGGAGAGCATTCGACAGCGCACGGGTGCCTACGAACTGACCGTAGTCGATGAACGCGGCTTTATCCAAGCCTTTGCCAGTGCGGATTTAACCGCCGTCATTCCGCCAATTCCGGAGTATGGTGACTTTGTGCGCGTGCAACAGGAGCGCGGCATTTTTACGCTGGAATCCGATTCGACGCACTTTCAAATTCGCACCCTGGTATCGATAGATTTAAATGAAAATTCCCCTAATTATTACTTGCAAACGGTGTTTCAAATTCCCGATACCGTGTCGGAATTGACCGAGCAAGTCAATCGCACCATTTCTGAGCGCGATCGATTTAATTATTTGATGCCACGCGTTAACCGCAGTTTTGTTTTCGTGTTAATTTTGGTGGTGTTATTGGCCATTTTGTTACTTATTTTGGCTTCAATTAGCTTTGCCAACGACATGGCACAACCGATTAGGGAGTTAATTCAAGGCACCAAACGCTTGTCGCGCGGCGACTTTCAAGGCTCGATTGTGGTTAAGCGCAATGACGATTTCGGCACGCTGATGCAGTCGTTTAACCGCATGACCGGCTCACTAAAAGCGGCTACCGAAGAGGCCGAACACAACCGCGAGCGCGTTGAGAGCGAACGCGCCTATTTGGAAACCATTATCGACCACATGACCTCCGGTGTGATGACCTTAGATTACGAATATCGCTTACAGACTTACAACAATCGCGCTGAAAGTTTGTTAAACAATGACTTATCTCAAGCGATTTACGGCGATTTGGAGGTCTTAGACGCCTCATTGGAAACCTACAGCCATTTGATTAAACAAGTGTTGTTTAGTTATGAAAAGGGAAAAAGTAGCGAAATTGAGGTCGAAATTGCCTCTGGCGGCGATAACAACGTGCTGATAGCCAACATCACGCCACTGCCGTCCACCGACGATTTACACGGTGGCTATGTGGTGATTTTTGAAGTTTTGGGTGAGTATTTACAACAACAAAAACAAGCGGCTTGGGAAGAAGTGGCGAGACGACTGGCACACGAAATTAAGAATCCACTAACGCCAATTCAGCTGGCGGCCGAGCGTTTAAATTACAAATTGTCAGGACATTTGGACGAGAAAGAACAGCGGGTGTTGTCGCGTTCCATTGATGTTATCACTAAGCAAGTCAATTCGTTAAAAGATATGGTTAACGACTTTGCCAATTTTGCCAAGCCGGTCACGGCCAGCAAAACGCAGTTGGCGTTTTCTTTGTTGTTAAAAGATGTTTTTGACTTATATCGCGGCCATTACGAAGGTATAAACTTTCATTTACAGCTCGATGCCAGTAATGACAACATCAACGCCAACGCCCAAGTCTTGCGACAAGTGCTACACAACTTGGCTAAAAACGCCATTGAAGCCTGCGAGGCTCAACGCGATAAACATCCTGAATTTATCGGTGAGATTAGCTTTTTATTGACCAGTGACAAGACCCTGCGTCTCTGTATCACCGACAATGGCATCGGCTTACCCGATACCAGTCAAGGCCAAGTCTTTGACCCCTACGTCACCACCAAAGAAAAAGGTACCGGCCTAGGCCTCGCCATCGTCAAGAAAATGGTGCAAGAACACCAAGGCACGATAAAACTCAGCAACCGCCAAGACAAGCAAGGCGCGATGGCGGTGCTGGAATTTCCTTTGGTTGAGGAATAGTGCTGGGGACAGCCCCTAGCCGCCTAGTACGTCGACGCCGGCCGGTGCGACAAATTGGAACTTACTGTCGCTAATCGGAGTATTTTGTTGAACATTGTCAAATAAGAAAGCGTTTTGGCCGTAGGCGTCTTCGGCATAAAACACCGTTAGGCGTTGGTCGGCTGAAAAGCCTAAAATGACGCGTGTGGCTTTCATATCGTCGGCTTCGGCGACCAGTGGTGTGAGGTTGTAAAACGTGGTGGCTTTTTCTCCCCATTGATCGGCGTAGCGCGGAAATTCGATTTGCAAAATGGAAATATCGACCGGCGCGACGCTAAAAGTCTCGTCAATTTTTTGGTTGTCACTGAGCATACTGGCCAGCGCTGTACCGGCGACCTCTTTAATGGGTTTGGTCGTGACTTGGGCTAAGTCGATGTCGTAGTGATAGAATTTGCTACCGTCGCTGACGAGCTGCATCGCTTCTGGCGATTGGTAGTTCCAACGAAATTTTAGCGGTTTTTTCAACGCCACTGTGCCGGTTGACTGTTGCACCAATTGGCCGTCTTGGTAAACGGTTTGCGAAAAATTACCGCTAAAGGTATTCATGCCGGCAAAAAAATCGGCAACTTCCGAAGCGTTAGCTGAACAAGTCAAGCCAATGGCCATAGCGGCCGCAAGTACTTTGTGTTTCATTTTGTTTTTCTCTGAAGTGATAGATTAGGATTGGCTATGATTATGACAAAAAAAACCGCAATTTCAACGAAATTGCGGTTTTTTTAAGCAACGGTTCACGTTTTTGTAGGGTTAGTCCGGCAAGGTTAACGCTGGTGTCACTGAGCTTGGTAATCCAGAAATCAGCGATTAGGCCGGTTTTCAGTTGATTTTACAACGCCGAGACCGGTTGTAATTTGCGCCGGCTATACCACCACGCAAAGGCAAACACTGGCACTTGCATTAAAATACCGTAAGCAATTAAAATCATGCTAATCGAGGCATTGTGCAACACTGCCGTAGCGACAAAAATGCCGACGCCGGCATTCTGTACCCCGACCTCAATAGACAAAGTTAGGCGATGCGCTTCGCTTAAATTCAGCAGGCGCGCCCCCCAGTAGCCGAGCTGCAAACTCAAAATCGATAGCGCAAAAATATAAATGCCGATGTCGTTGACGACTTTGAGCAAGCGCGGAAAGTCGCTAATAATCATGGCGACAATCAACGCCAAAAACCACCAACCAGAGAACTTCTTAGCGCGCGGCGCATTGCGTTCACACCACGTCGGCGCGAAATGTTGCACCAGTTGCCCGATAGCCAGCGGCACAATTGATAGCACAAACAACTTGGCAATAGTGGTCGCCAACGGGAAGTTATGGGCTTCGGTTTGGCCGAGGTAATTACCCAAGCCCCACTGGGTAATCAGCGGTACGGTCAACGGCGCGACGATGCTAGACAACAATGTCAATACCACCGACAGCGCCACCACGCCGGAAAAAATAAAGCTAATGGCGTTGCTGGTCACGCCACCCGGACAAGCGGCCACCAATAACAGCGCCACCGCGTATTCGCCGCGAATGCCACAGACGCTAATCAACAGGAAGCAAAGTAACGGCAGGGCGATAATTTGTAAGACAAAGCCGGCGACAATGGCTTTTTTTTGGTCTTTTAAAGCGCGAAAGTCGGCAACGGTGGTCGATAAACCAATGGCCAACATCATAAAGGCCAAACTAATCGGCAGTAAAACCTGAGTCAGAAAGGGGGACAGTGCAAATTGTGACATAAATTTTTCCTAGTATTTTGATTTAAAAAACGCAGTTGGTGGTTTTCCCGTCATTGCGAGGAGCAAATCGGCGTAGTAATCCTCTCACTGTGCAGCATAGGTGTCGACACCTCTTTTTGAAAAGCACTCAGTTAAAATAATTAAAAAAAAATCATTAAACTGCAATGAGCTACCTCCCCCTTTCTAAAAGGGGGATTGAGGGGGATTTGACGGTGGTGGGTATTTCCAACCACCTCAAATCTCCCCTTGATGCTACAGGATATTTCACGGTAGCAGGAGTGCCACGCGCGCGCAATAACGCGAGAACTGCCGTTTTTGGGTTAATAGAAAGTCATGCTAAAAATCCAACGATTTTGTTGTATTTGACTATATTTTAGCGTCTTTTAAACGCTCTCGCAGAGATAATTTGTACAAGTAGCTTTACTGCCACTCAAGTAAGCCCGCTTTTTAATCGTAAATAACAATGCAAATAGTTATTACCTTTTACAGTCTTTATTTTTGAATTATTTGATAATTACCGACTAAAACGCTTGTTTATTTTCCCTGTCTTTTATGCCAAAATTAGCGCCATATTTTACTGTGTTGATTTTTACCGTGTAAAAATTAGCGTCAGAGCAGGTGAATTTTGGTATTTAGTGCCAAAATTTAACAAGGGCACAAACTAATTAATTATTAAGGGCACAAAAATGGAAATTATCAAATCCGACGTCATCATCGTGGGCGCGGGTGGCGGTGGCTTGCGAGCCGCAATCGCCGTCGCCGAAACCAACCCCGATTTAAATATCTCACTACTATCTAAAGTCTATCCTATGCGTAGCCACACCGTGGCCGCCGAAGGCGGTGCTGCCGCCGTGGCGCAAGCGCACGATACCCTAGAAAACCACTTTGACGACACCGTTTCAGGTGGCGACTGGCTGTGCGACCAAGAGGTGGTCGATTATTTCGTCAGCCACTCCACCGAAGAAATGGTGCGCTTGGAGCAATGGGGCTGTCCGTGGTCGCGCCGCGAAGACGGTTCACCCAACGTCCGCGCCTTTGGTGGTATGAAAATCGAGCGCACGTGGTTCGCCGCCGACAAAACCGGCTTCCATATCTTGCATACTTTGTTCCAGACGTCGTTGCAATTTCCGTCAATTAACCGCTTTGACGAGTATTTCTGTACCGAATTGCTCACCGAAGACGGCGAATGTAAGGGCGTGGTTGCTATCGAAATTAAAACCGGCATTGCCAAGGCCTTTGTCGCCAACGCCGTGATTTTGGCCACTGGTGGCGCGGGTCGCGTTTACCAATTCAACACCAACGGCGGCATCGTCACTGGTGACGGCATGTCAATGGCGTATCGCAAAGGCGTGGCGCTACGCGATATGGAATTCGTCCAGTATCACCCAACCGGCCTGCCTAGCAGTGGTATTTTGATGACTGAGGGTTGTCGCGGTGAAGGCGGCTTGTTGGTCAACAAAGACGGCTACCGCTATTTGCAAGACTACGGCCTAGGGCCGGCCACCGACAAATTGGTGAAAAAACAAATGGAACTCGGTCCACGTGACCGCTTGTCACAAGCTTTTTGGCACGAGCGCCAAAAAGGCCGCACCATTAAAACCGAATACGGCGATGTGGTTTATCTGGACATGACCCATTTGGGCGAAGCCTATTTGATGGAGCGCCTGCCGCTCATCTGTCACTTAGCCGAGCAATTTGAAGGCGTTAACCCCGTCACCGACCCTGTGCCGGTTCGCCCAGCCGTACACTACACCATGGGCGGTATTCGCACCGATATTCACACCCAAACCAGTATGCCGGGTTTGTTTGCCGTGGGCGAATGCGCCAGCAGTGGCTTACATGGCGCGAATCGTCTAGGTTCTAACTCGTTGGCAGAGTTCTGTGTCTTTGGTAGAGTCGCGGGTGAATACGCCGCTAAACGCGCGATTGAAAAAGGTCAGGTCGAGGTTTCTTCGACGCTGAAAGGCCAAGCCGAAGGCATTGTCAAAGGTATTGATGCCCTGCGCCAGCAAAAAGGCGGCGAAAGTATCGCCGACATTCGCAAGGCCTTAACGCTGACGATGGAAGACCATTGCGGTATCTATCGCGAAGAGCACCTTTTGCAAACGGGCTTAGACCAAGTGAACGCACTCATTGAGCGTTATAAACACATCGAAATCAAAGACCAAAGCAAACACTACAACACCGAGTTACTCAACGCTTACGAGTTGGGTATGCTGTTAGACGTTGCCAAGGCCATGCTGGTGTCGGCACTGAACCGCACCGAATCGCGCGGTGCACACCAACGCTTGGAAGAAGAATATAACGAGCGCGATGACGAGAACTTCTTGAAACACACCTTGGCGTATTACGACAACGGCGAAGTGCGTTTGGATTACGAGCCGGTCAACATCACGCGTTCACAACCGCGTAAGCGCGTTTACGGCGCCGAGTTAGAGGCGCAGCACAAAGCAATGGAAAAAGCGGAGGGCAAATCATGAATAAAACCATTACGATAGAAGTCTTGCGCTACCGTCGCGAGCAAGATAAAACACCTGTTTGGCAAGCCTATGAAATTCCTTACAAAGATGACTTGTCAATCTTGGAAACGTTGAACTACATCAAAGACAACATCGACAGCACTTTGAGCTATCGCTGGTCGTGCCGCATGGCGGTGTGTGGTTCGTGTGGCATGATGATTAACGATACGCCAAAATTGGCGTGTGAGACGTTTTTGCGCGATTACTACCCCGAAAACGTCCGTATTGAGGCCTTGAAAAATTTCGATATTGAGCGCGACTTGGTGGTCGATATCGAACCGTTTATGGAAAAATTCCAGAAAATTCAGCCCTACGTTATCAACGCCATGACCGGCAAGAAAGAGAAAATCAAGGAAAATGCCGAAATCGACCACGGTAGCAGTGGTAAAACGCCGGCCGAAATTGCGGCACTGTCGACGACGCAAACACCGGCTGAATTGACGAAATTCAAACAATACACCATGTGTATCAACTGTTTGTTGTGTTATGCCGCCTGTCCACAAATGGGCTTGAATCCGAAGTTCTTAGGACCCGCGGCCTTGTCAATGGCGCAGCGCTACAACAAAGACACCCGCGACAGCGGCAAAGCCGAGCGCTTCGAAGTCATGAACGAAAAAGACGGCGTGTGGCCGTGTACGTTCGTGGGCTATTGCTCGAAGGTTTGTCCGAAATCGGTTGACCCCGCTGGCGCGATTCAGCAAGCCAAGTTAGAGGGTACGATGAGCATGGGCTTCAAAGGCATCAATATCTTACCATTGCCTAAGAGCGTCAAAGACAAAGTGAATAAATTCAACCAGTTTAAGCAACCAGAAAAAACGGAGGCGTAATAATGAGCGGTATTAAAAAAGTCAACGCAGGCAAGCTGCAAACTGGCGCGTATCGCCGTGATATGAAGGCTTCGTGGTGGACGGAAATTGGCTTTTATCGCGCCTACATGTTGCGCGAAGCCACGGCCATTTTCATGCTCATTTACACGGTGCTATTGATTTTTGGCTTGAGCGCTTTGGCGGAAAGCAAAGCAGCCTTCCTCGATTGGGCGGCGTTGATGACCTGCGGTTGGACGCAGTGGTTTTCAGTGGTGTCGTTGTTGATGGCGCTGTATCATACGGGTACGTGGTTTGCGGCGACACCGAAGGTGATGCCGTTGCAAATTGGCGATAAAAAAGTTCCGGGGCATTTGATTATTGCCGCTAACTGGATTGCCTTTTTTGTCATTACCCTTTTCGTTTTCGCCCTAGCCGGCTTGTCATAGGAGGTCTCTCATGAGCACAGAAAAAACAAAAAACAGCGAATTAGAAAAATTCCATATTGAGCCGTTTTTGTGGGCATTATTCGGCAACGGTGGCACGATTGGGGCGATTTTCTTCCCGATTATGATTTTGCTGTTTGGTATTTTAATGACTATGGGTTTTTACGACCCAGCGGCATTGTACGACAATGTTTACGCGTTGTATGATAATTTCTTTGGCAAGATTATCATCTTCTTTTTGCTGGCGTTTAACTTGTGGCACGCTTGTCACCGCATTTTTCACGCCACGCACGACTTTAAATTTCACCCACCGTTGTGGATTAAGTGGTGCGTTTACGGCGTTGCCATTGTCGGCACGGTGGTGATTTTGGTATTGCTATTTTAATTAGCGCGTAAGCGCTTTGTGTCCTAAACGCCCTGCCGTGATTTTCACGGTGGGGCGTTTTTTGATTACGGCGGTTGCGCTACATTTAAAGCAAGGCAACAATCAATAAATTTCGACTTTTGACGGCTTGTCGGTCGATGAGACTACCTTGGCTGCTTCGCGAGCTTGACGCAGGCGCTGTTGGTGTTGTAAGCGAACGGTGTTGATGTCGGCGATTTCGACGTTGAGTAAATCAGCTTCGGCGTTAAATTCTTGCGTACTAAGGCCTTTTTTTGCCGCTTCTAGGCGCGTTTCTTGGAGTTTTTTGTGGGCTTGTGCCAAAGCCATTTCGGTCTCTAAGCGACTGCGTTTTTGGCGTAAGGCTTGGGCGGCAAGTTGGGTTTGATTGGCTTTTTTGGTGGCCTCTTGCGCTTCGGCGAGCTGTTGCTCGGCCAATTGTTCGGCGAGCTCGGCAGCTTTTTCGGCTTGCTCGGCACTAATGCGCTGTGCTTGGGCTTGCAATCGCGCTTTTTTGGCGCGACTGGCGGCGAGATTGGCCTGATCCCGAAGCGATTGTGCAACTGCTTGGGCTTGTTCTAACTCGCTTTCTGTACTTTCTAATTGTTCACAATCTCCGGTCAAATCGGCGTAGTAGGCTTCAATGTGAGCTTGAGCCATATCGAGTTGCGCTTCGGCGTTTTTGACGTTCTGCTCATAAAAGGCAATTTTATCAACTTCGCGCAAAAAGTGTTGTGCGACAGGCTTTTCATCATCAGTCAGTATGGGCGTGGTGGCGGTTTTGATGACTTCCGTATCTTCTGACCACATTACGTCCTTGATGTCGTCAAATAGATGTGCCGCTAATGCCAATGACCCTGTGTTTGGGGAAGTTTCTTTTCTTTTCATGGTTTCGCCTTGTTCTTTTTGTTTTTCCAATCCTTGTATGGGCTGATACACAATCTGGAATTGCGATACCGGCTCTCGTAGCTAATATCTTTTCCCACCCAATCCGGCAATTCATAATGTTGATTTTCATCAGATAATTCTATTTCTGCGACCAGTAATCCCTGATTGTCACCGTGAAATTCATCCAATTCCCACAACATACCGGCATACTCAATCAAGTGACGCGTTTTTTCGACCAAACGCGCTTGGCACAATTTTTCCTGCATTTCACAGGCATCGGTGTAGGGAATGTCGTATTCGTATTCCAGCCGCGAGATGCCGTCGCGCTTGCCCTTGACGGTGATTTCGGCGCTGCGGTCATCTTTGTAGCATCGAATGCGGACGGTAGCTTCGTCGCTTTTGATATAGCCTTGCGTAATGTGCTGCGCTTCTTTTACGTTTTCTTTCCAATTATTGTTTTTTATTAAATATTTGCGTTCAATCTCAATCGACATAAATAGCAACTTACCCGTTTTTTTCTTAGCATTTTAATGACGTTATTATCGCTATCACCGAGCAGTTTGTAAAGCCGGTCGTTAGATATTTTCCCATTGTTAGTACGGCACAAATCGAAAAGTTGGCCGATTACAATTTAACCTGCCATAATGCTATCGGCGATTTCATCAAGATAGGCATTAATAAAGGATTGATAAGGTATGCCCTGTTTTTTGGCGTAATCTTTGATAACGGCAATCGAACGCTTGTTACTACGCAAAGAAATGGCAATTTTTTCATTGTCGCGTATTTTTTTTACAATGTCGCTAGCGCGGATATTGCGTTGCAAATTTTTGCCTTGTTCGTTAAGTGGTTGGCCTCGGCCTTCGGCGATAGCAGTTAAAATAGCATTGACGGTTTCTTCTTCGGTGCGGGTTGTCATTTTTTGTCCTCTAGTAAGTGTTTGTATTCGCGTTTAGGAATCATATTTTTAAAAAAAATATAGTCGTCCTCTTCAACAAACGGTACAAATACGGGGTAGTCATCAATAACAAAAATATAGGCATCTTGACGAGGATATTTTTGTGGGTTATGTTTTTCAATCAAATAGATAGGTTCAAGGGAAAGCAACATCTCAAAACACAAACCATGTCGTTTAGCAATGGCTTGATTTTTATCTGCATTCCAACGGTAAGGTTTTTTATTTATCATTCATTTAGTATATACAAAATGTATTGAAAGAACAAGTAGCCGGCCGCTATCACAAAGTGCCTCCTACAAAATAAAAATCACTAACAAAAAATAATTCAGTGTGTTAGAATCAACTTCGTCATTAAAACACAGTTGCAAAAAATGTATCGGCAACTAAAACAGAGGATAATCAAATGAATATTCAGTATTTCAAGCAAAATGCTAGCAAACTTTGTCGTAGCGAATTATCAGAACAGCTTGGCTATCACTCCCACCGCAAGTTCACAAAAACTTTTCATCAATTTATTCAATCGGCTTCGATACATGCTTGGCTAGAGCAAGGACATTACGATTTCGTCAGCAATGCCAAAGGCTTTTTTATTGCCGTCGCCCGCTTTGCCGGCTTTAGCGACAGTGAAATTAAAGAACAATTGAATGATTTTGATAGGTTACAGCGAGAAAAAGCCAAATTTAAAGACGCTTTTATCTTTGTTAATACCCACTTCAAGCGCCGCAACGAGCCGCTTTTTGCCTTGGGGCACTACGAAACAACGCGGCGCATTAAGTTGCACGACAATCAGCGGCTATTATTTAAAAATCGAGTGGAACTATTAGCCGAGCTAGCCGGCATCATCGTTAAGCATTATAAAGAAAATCAAGGTATTCTCCCCGTTTGGGGAAAAATACACGACTATCGCATTCATCTAAATAATGAAGTAATGATTTTTGATCCCGAAGCTAGGGCGTGTCCTCAATCCAAACATGTTCACTGTTGATAGCCAAAATTGCCTTAGCCAAGGCACAAAACGCAGCTAATACCGAGGTCTTAGCAAGTTT
>PDWI01000958.1_pt1 | contig 46563 bp, 38 predicted proteins | sample 1430891 | NCBI WGS metagenome assembly PDWI01 (sample SAMN01162508, study PRJNA174530) | Oral metagenome, whole genome shotgun sequencing project. | biome: Marine environment; feature: Marine mammal; material: Swab sample of the gingival sulcus; isolation source: swab sample of gingival sulcus...
CATGAACTCCAGACGGTAGAAAGTGGTGCATTCACTACTGTTTCAATACTAATCTTCATTTTTTTCCTCGAAGTTCAAATGGCTCTTGTACAACTAACAGTATGTTTTAAGGGAATGCTTCCCATAAAACAATATTAGCAGGAAACATTATGGTTTTAATATTTATTGAAGTTGTATTTTACACTGTATCAGTCTCCATTACTTTAATGATATTAACGATTTCATGCTGGCTAGTGATATTAGCAAACGTATGATTAAGACTTGGATTCGTGCATATATGGATAATTAGGATTGTTGATATTTTTAAAATATTCTGTTTGTATTTTTTACTCGGGTTTTAGTTTGTTTAAATTATCGGTTTTTTAGAATCTGGAATAATCATCTTTAAAATTTTGCTCTGTTGCCTTTAAAAACTGTTGTTTAAATTGATCAAGTGTGTCCAGAAATGATTCCAGTTTTATGCTCTTCATACATTCATCTGCTTGCTGTTCAAAGAAGCAGGGAATCTGTCCCTTTACTGTTTTGTATTCACCTAGGCTATATTTTTTCCATCCCCAGTAAAGCTCAATGGTTAAATTTACAAATGAGCATCCATGATTAAACAGTTTTGCCGGGTGATAGGAATATAAGGCTGTTGCCAGTTTTGGGTCTGAAGCTAAAGGCGCTAATTGAGATAATACGTATAGAATATCCTTCTCTTGGATTCTGGGGCCAAAATACATTTCCTGATATTCGGGGATATTTTCAGGCAATTTTTCCACTGTATTCACTATAAACTCATGAGCATTACGAAGTTTGAGCAAGTATTGTCTTGCATCTTCTGTCAACTCATCAGGTGAGGGTGAGGCTGTTTGAATTAGCTGTGTCAGATTTTTTTCAACGTCAATCAGGGTTTCACGAAATAATTGATAGAGCATGAGTTTTCCTTAATGTTAAAACCTTGCTAACGGGTGTAGCAGAAGGCTTTGATAAACCTACTGAGCGTGTCAATTTCAAGGTGCACAACGCACGGAAAGCGAAGCTTACACGGATTAAATGAGCATTTCGAGCACCGCGCAATGCAGAAATTGCCTCGCGCAGGTGGTTTCTCAAAGCCCTCAATAAAACAATAAAAAACTGCCTATAAGTAGGGGGGTAAATAGAAAAGACACAACAAACAGTATTTAGCGACGTATTTATTACCGAGGGCTTAGTTTACGGGGAAACGCCATTATTCTCTGGTAAATTTCCTCAAACTAAATCCAAATAGGATGAAAACAACGATAGCTCCTAATATGTCTAAAAGCATATCCTTTTGTGCATCCCATATATCTCCTTGTGAGCCTAAAAAGGATTGCCCCGATTCACCACCTTGGGAAACGGCGTAATACATTTCAATGACTTCATACGCTGCACCCCAAAAGCCCATTGCGATAATGCCTAAGAAAATAGCAGTGGGGATATTAGATACCCATTTTTTTCTAAGAAATAATTCTGCCATAGGGTAGGCGATAATACCGATTAAGAAATGTCCGACCCTATCAAAGTTATTTCTCTCTTCTGGAAATAGAAAATTCAAATTTAAGTGGGAGAGTAACTGATTAAAAAAATCAAAAGGGGTTCTTTCAAAAGTGTAATGACCACCAAAGGTATGGAACATAAAAAATACGGTCATTAGGATGTAAGATAAATTTGAAAATCTAAACGTGTTAAACGTAAAAATCAGAAGAAACACTGCAAGTAAAACAGGTATATTCTCCGCCCACCAAACCGCTCTATCATAAGGGTTGAAAGCCAATATAATAAATTCAATGGTATATATCGCCAATAAAAAATAAGGAAGGTAGTTAGTCTGTTTTTTGCTCATTTAGATAGCCTGTTTAGGTTATTAAAGTCATATTTTCCATATTTAGAAACCTTTGTACGAAAAAATATGATGAATATAAAGACGAATAAAAGATGGATCAAAATGGCTTGAATGTTCCAATGTTTCCTAAAAATGTGAATAGCCCTGCTATTAGCCTTCTTCTACTTCTTTTTGCTACGTGATTTATTATGCTGCTTTTGCTTATTGAGTTTCTGCATAAATTGCTTTCTCGTTAATGAGTTTTGTTTGTATTTTGTCAATTTATCAACGGCTTTTAAAAATTCAGGGTAGTTTTCAGGATTCTTACTGATAATAGAAACGTCTATACGTTTATTTGGATAAATTAATACAATTCTATTTACCCAGCCTTCGGTTCTGGGGCTGTAATATTTGCTTTTCCATTGCCATACACCTAGTGCATTGAGTGATTCCCAAAAGCTTTTCCAGTCTTCTTTGCTGGGTTTTATTTTATAGTTTGCACTTACGATAGGAGGCTTATGTGGACTGAAGAAAGTACCGTAGTTTACTGTTTTTATATTTAAAACATCTTTATTTCCAATCAGTCTGTAATTATCTATAAATATTTTACTGGGTAAGTACTCTGTTTCAGTGACTCTATTTTTAATGGCTATATTGCCATTGCTTTTATGGGTAGAGGAACACGAAATAAGCAGGCTTAATACAAGTAAAAGAAATAGTGATTTAGGTAATCTCAAAAAAGCCTCGATAGCATACTGTACTGATGAATTTTTCAAAGGGTTAAAATACCATAACAAGTACTTTTTTTGTACGAGAGAAATAATGAACGAGTCATATAGGATGAATCAAATCAAAGCCAGTAGTACTAAAGTAAAAAACGGCCCATAAGTAGGGGGGTGGGGGAAGCTGACTGCTTAGATAGCTTAATAACATTTTTAGCTATTGTGTGTAGTTTTGTGGGCATTTAACTGACCATTGGTGTACATAATTCTAATAAAATACCAGATGGACAACGTACATACGAAACCACTTGTCCCCAAGGTTTTTGCTCAGGTGCTTTAAGTTCAGTTGCACCATAGTTTATTGCGGATGCATGAATAGCATGAACATCCGATACCACTAGTGCGATTTCAGTGCCTAGAGGCTTTTTTGATGTGGAGCCACTGATATAGCCACCGCTGAAATTTGATTTGCCTAATTCGTGAGAGGCAAAGGCAAGCGTTGTCTCGCCGGTATCCAATTCACCGTAATCATTTTCTTCTGTTATAAATTTACGATGCATACCGAAGGCTTTTTCAAAAAATATCAGTGTTTCGTTAACGTCAGAAACATAGATGATTGTGTAGCCAAATTTAACCATTGCTTATATCTACTGTTTTATTGGTATTTAAAAGGCTTACCACTCCTAGAAGGTTTTGCAAAGCCTTCTAGGAATAAATATCTCTATCACTCTTAGTACTCAATAGCTTAATAAGTGATGTCTTTAAGGGTAGCCAGCGGGTGAATAAAAAACCAATGGTGTTGAAGATGTAACTGGAGTTTTCCATTGGTAGAGCGCTTTGCACAAAGAGATATGGGAGAAAATTTTACATATACGCTAATGCAAATATAGATGGGATTATTTTTCATTAATTGATAAGCTCTATTTCAACTCGCGCTAGTCTATTTCAAACTATACTAGAATAAACCATCCATTGAATAATCTGAGCTAAGTCAGAGGAGAAAAAAACAGATGTCTTATGAAGCACCATTAAAAGAAATGAAGTTTGTATTAAATGAGCTGGTCGATATGAACGAGGTTGCTCAACTTCCAGGTTGTGAGGATGCGACCCCCGATCTGGTTGATGCTATTTTGACCGAAGCAAATAAGGTTGCGGTAGATGTATTGGCACCATTGCGTCATTCAGGTGACATTGAAGGTTCTCACTTAAAAGATGGCAAAGTAGTGACACCTAATGGTTTTGCTGAAGCATACAAGTTATTTAGTGAAAGTGGCTGGATGAGTATTAATCAACCCGCAGAGTTTGGGGGTCAGGGTTTACCTTATCTTGTCGATTGTGCTGTTTCTGAAATGTGGCATTCAGCAAATATGGCATTTACGCTGTGTCCTTTATTAACGAATGGTGCGGTAGAAGCTATTTACGCACACGGAACAGATGCGTTAAAGCAGATTTATTTAGAGAATATGGTATCAGGTAAATGGACAGGTACAATGAACCTGACTGAGCCTCAAGCAGGTACGGATTTATCTGCAATCAGAGCGAAAGCAACACCTGAAGGCGACCATTATATTATTCAAGGGCAGAAGATATTCATTACATGGGGCGACCATGAAATGGCAGAAAATATTGTTCACCTTGTATTAGCACGTTTGCCAGATGCACCAGCAGGTGTAAAAGGTATTTCACTATTCTTAGTACCTAAATACCTGGTGAATGAAGACGGTAGCCTAGGTGAAAGAAATGATGCACATGCTATTTCTTTAGAGCATAAAATGGGTATTCATGCGAGCCCAACGTGCGTTATGAGCTTTGGTGGTAATGGTAAAGACAAAGATGGTGCTATTGGTTATTTAGTGGGCGAAGAAAATAATGGTCTTGCCTGTATGTTTACCATGATGAATCTTGCGCGACTTGCTGTAGGTATGGAGGGTGTAGGACTCTCGGAAGGTGCTTACCAAATCGCAGTAGAGTATGCAAAAGAGCGTAAGCAAGGTTATGCATCAGGGCATGAAGGTAAAGTGGCGATTATAGAGCATGCAGATGTTCGACGTATGTTAATGCAAATGCGCGCATTGACAGAAGCTTCACGTGCAATTGGATACATGGCTGCATCAGCACATGATAAAGCACATCATGAGGTTGAGGAAGAGGTGAGAAAAGCACAGCAGAAGCGTGTTGATTTATTGATTCCTATCGTTAAAGGCTGGTGTACTGAGATTGCTCAGGAAGTGACCTCATTAGGTGTTCAAGTACATGGCGGAATGGGTTTTATCGAAGAAACAGGTATCGCACAATATATGCGTGATGCACGTATCACTACGATTTACGAAGGGACTACAGGTATTCAGGCAGGAGACTTGATTGGTCGTAAGACACTAAAAGACAAAGGTGAAGGTCTTTTGGCATTAATCGGAGAACTACAACAGTTTGAGGAAACACTTAAAGCACAATCAGGTGAAGACTTTGAAATCATTGCAACGCGATTCTCTGCCTCACTAAAAGCAGTGACAGACTCTGCACGTTGGGTACTGGAAAAAGGCATGGAAACCCCTCACAGTGCAGGTGCTGCGTCGGTTAACTTCATGATGCTAATGGGTACTGCATTAGGCGGTTGGATGATGGCAAAAGGTGCTGTAGCTGCAAAACGAGAACTTGATGCAGGCTCAAGCGATGACTTCTATAAAATGAAAGTATCTACTGCTCGTTTTTATGCAGAAAACATCATGCCGCGTACTCAGTCTTACGCAGTGGCGGTGCAAACAGGTGCTGGTACTATGATGGATATTCCTGCAGAAAATTTCTAATCGATGAATCACATAAAACAAGAGGATGGCACAGTAATGGGTTCTAAAAACAGTGCCGTGTCATCCCCTTGTGTTGGTCTTTGTGAATTGAATGACGATAGCATCTGTACTGGTTGCTATCGTGCCATTGAAGAAATTACGGGATGGGGCATGCTGGATAATACTGAAAAATCAGACATTATTGAGCGAGTTCAAAAACGGAAAGAGACTCTTGCAAAGAAACCAAAATAAGTCGTGACAAGTGAATATACAGATAAACAAACTCAGGATTACCCTCTATCACTTATCGATCAGATGGGGGAAACCTGTACTTTGGCTGATAAACCAGTACGCATTGTTTCTCTGGTTCCCTCTCAAACCGAATTACTCTTTGACTTAGGTTTACGTGAAGAAATTGTCGGTATCACCAAATTTTGTACCGAACCCCCCGATAAAGTAAAAATTGTGCCAAAGGTGGGGGGTACTAAAAAATTTAATTTTGATGTTATTTCCGAGTTAAAACCTGATTTAATCATCGGCAATAAAGAAGAAAACTATGAAGAAGGCATCAATCAGCTAAAACAGGATTACCCGGTTTGGATGAGTGATATTGTAACGCTTGATGATGCTTTAGAAATGATTCGTCAAGTCGGTATATTAGTGGGCGCTAAGGCTGAAGCCATTGAAATGGCTGATACGATTAAAAACAGCACCCATGATTTAGTAAAAGCAGCCAAGCAACTGGATAAACACAGTAAAAAAACCGCCGCTTATTTTATTTGGCAAAAGCCTTACATGGTTGCAGGAAGTGATACCTTTATCGATGAAATGATAACATTGTGCGGCTTACAGAATATGTTTGCGCATCAAGAGAGATACCCTGAAACAGATAAAGAGGCACTGAAAGAACAACAGCCAGATGTGGTTATGCTTTCAACAGAGCCGTATCCTTTTAAGGAATCGCACGTTCAGGAACTTCAGGCATTATTACCTAATTCAACCGTGATCCTGGTCGATGCGATGTACTTTTCTTGGTACGGCAGTAAACTATTGGGAACAGGAGACTACTTGCGTAGCCTAAAGAAAAAACTCCATCTTGATTAGAAAATAGCTTCTACTACAATAAAATGATAACACCGTCTTTAGCTATCGGATTGTTATAAAATATACATAGGATGAAAAGAAACAATTATGGGAAATAGAATTTCTAAGGTCTATACCAGAACGGGTGACAAAGGAAGAACGGGGATTGCTGGAAATGTACGTCTTGATAAGCATGATTTATTAATTCATGCAATCGGCGAAGTGGATGAGCTTAATTCTGAAATCGGAGTAATTGTTGCCTTTTCTTACGATGCTGAAATTACCGATGAATTACAAGGCATTCAGCATGATCTATTTAATATTGGTGGCATGTTTGCCTACCCTGAATTTGATGGTTTTACAGAATCACGTGTTGATAGTCTGGAAACCTATATTGATAAGTACAATGCAGAATTAGAACCATTGAAAGAGTTTATTCTTCCGGGCGGGAGTAAAGATGCTGCGCTCGCTTTAAAAACACGTGCAGTTTGTCGTAGAGTAGAGCGTGGTTTAGTGAAACTAATGCACTTTTATTCAGAAAATGAAGTTGAGTTTAAAAATGTGAGTGAAGAGCAAATCACAGGGGCGATTCGTTATATTAATCGACTGTCAGACCTATTATTCACGATAGGTCGAGTACTGAATAGCCGCAGCAATACCGATGAAATTATGTGGGCGAGTCATCGTACAAGCTAATAGCAAGCACAGATAGTCACAGATAGTAGTAGAAGGTTTTGCAACGCCTTCTAATAATATGAGAAAAGAGTAGGGGTATTTAGCATGGAAAAAGCAAGTAAACACCTGGAAGATTATCGCCAGATGGAACGTTCTGACTTTAACTATTTTTTCCAAATGCCCACACGCTGGGGAGACTTGGATGCGTTAGGGCACATTAATAATACCCTTTATGCACGTTACTATGAATCAGCGCGATTGGACTACTTTGAAACATTGATGAATATGCATTTCAGCCCTGAATTATCATCCGGTGTTATTCATGCGGATATGAAAATATCCTATCTCAAACAGTTACATTATCCCTCTGAGCTAGATATTGGCTGTAGAATTAGCCGTATGGGTAGCAGTAGTCTGGATTTGGACGCTGCTATTTTTATCAAAGATACGGATGAAATGGTCAGTACCTCAAGAGCGATTTTGGTGTGGTTTGATTATAAAGCCAATGTGAATAAGCCAATTCCCGATGACAAACGTCAAATGATTATTGACCATGAAATTATTCCGCCTGCTTGATTAGGTAGTAGAAGGTTTTACAAACCTACCGAGCGTGTTAATTTCAAGGCGCACAGAAAGCGGAGTTTACACGGAGTAAATGAGCATTTCGAGTACCGCGCAACACAGAAATTGACTCGCGCAGGTGGTTTTGCAAAGCCTTCTAGTAAGCATCGTTACATTCAATGGTTATATTTTAGCGCCCTTTGAAAAGAGGTTTGCGTTTAGCAAGAAATGCATCAACCGCCTCGTGGTGGTCTTCCGTGTGGTGGCACATGGCTTGCACATTCGCACAATTGTCCAGAAATTCAGGTAACGCTTGTTGTTGTGCCTGTTTTAGTAAACGCTTGGTATGACGAATCGTTAAAGGAGGTTTGGAGGCAATAGAACGGGCAAGTTCTAATGTTCTCTCTAATAGCTTGTCAGCCTCGACTACATCGAGTAGTAAGCCAAGTGCCTGTGCTTCTTGTGCCTCGACCAATCGCCCAGTAAAGGTGAGTTCAGCGGCTTTTTGATAACCAATAAGACGTTGTAAAAACCAAGCACCACCATCGCCGGGAATGATGCCAAGATTAATAAAGGTTTCACCAAACAGTGCATGTGTAGAACCAATACGGAAATCACACATACAGCTAAGATCCATGCCCGCACCAATCGCAGCACCATTGACCGCAGCAATAAGAGGAATTTCGGCTTTATGAATCGCCAGTGGAATACGTTGAATATTTTGCCGATATTGTTGCTGAATATCATCAACAGAGCCACCAAACATGCCGGTTTTATCTTGCATTTCTTTGATATTGCCACCAGCACTAAATGATTTTCCAGAACCCGTGAGTATCAGTACAGAAACATCACTATTGGTATTTGCCCACTCAACGGTATTTACAATGTCATCAACAAGAGCAGTGCCTGTTAATGCATTTCTTAGGTCATCACGTTCAAATGTGAGTGTGGCAATACGATCTTCTAATGTAAGGCTGGAATCTATCGTTTTTATGCGTGCTGACATACGTCATCCTTGGCTTTAAGTGAAAAAACAGAGTGTATCTGACGGACTCTAGCATAAATCGGTACAAAAATAATTGGAGGCAGGCGTTGTTTTCCCTGTATTCTTTATAAAAATGGCTATAAGTAGGGGGGTGGCATGTTAGAAGCAGTGGTTGCTATATTTGTTCATGGTAATGATATTTACAGTATCAAGCGCCAACATTATCTCAAAGCGTTTCCCGGTTATTACACATTTCCTGGCGGAAAGATTGACCCGGAAGACTACGAATTTAAATTTCAACACCCTTTATTAGCAAATTACCCTGCTCATGAAATGGGGGCATTATTCCGTGAAATAGATGAAGAACTGGGCTACTCCATCAAAGCTGCGATACAACAGAATAATGTTGTCGACATTTCTAAACTAGGCACAGCCGTAACACCACCGTTCGAGAAATTTCGTTTTAATGCGCATTACTATAAAGTGGTATTAAATGAAAAGCCTAAGCTACTGGTTGATGACAGTGAAATCGCTTGGTCAGGCTGGTTGCCACATTCAGAACTAAACAATAAATACCATTCAGGTGAAAGCTTAATGGTTGTGCCGACCATAAGAACAATCGAACACTTATGTAATGATATGAGTATTCAGGAAATTCCAAAACTCAATCTTGAATACAATACAGAACAAGAATTGCCGTACCTCGAATTACTCAAAGGGGTCGGCCATATCCCCGTTCCTTCAAACACATTACCTCCAGCGCATACAACCAATAGCCTGGTATTGGGTGATGAGGGGAGTTTACGTATTATCACTGACCCATCCCCTGAATCTGACCACGTCCTTCATAAACTTATTCGTACAATGAAGAGTCATTCAATAGGGGCGATATTTCTAACCCATCACCATCCTGACCACCACGAAAGAGCGCCACAACTTGCTCGGCAATTAAACTTACCGCTCTTGTGTACGCACATAACACAACAACATTTATGTAATAAATTTGGAAAAGACTATCTATACAATATTGATGTAAGAATTATTTCACAGGGCGATAAAATCACCACATGGCTTGGGCAAGATGTGATTTGCCATGAATTACCCGGGCACGATGATGGCATGGTGGGTTTAGCTGCCGCGAATATGTCGTGGTTCTATGTCAGTGATTTAGTCGAACCGTTTACGACAGTCGTAATTCCCGAGCCAGAAGGGGATATGCAGCTCTATTTTGATACCTTAAAACGTGTGATTAAGCTCAACCCTAAAGTCATTATTCCTTCACATGGAATGCCGATGGGAGGCACTCATTTATTAAAGCAAACACTGCAACATCGAATTGAACGAGAAGATCAAATCAGAACATTACTCAAAAAAGGTTTAGATGAAAATGCAATTGTAGAAAAATTGTACGGTGGACTCGATAAACGCTTACTGCCACTGGCACATCAAAATGTAAGACAACACTTAAAAAAATTGGCTAATGTTTACAAGGTGTGAATTTACAAGGTATCAAAAGCCAGAAGTGATTTATATGTTATTCCACTGTATAAGTCAGCTCCCAGCCGTTATTGTTTTGAAATGAACTGAAAAATGCCTAATAGGGGAGCTAAATACTTTAAGCACACTTACCGACAAGCCATCTGTTGGGAAAAGAAATTATTACCTTGTTTACAATCAGTATGCGGCCGTTTCTTTACTGATGCCATTATAAGCTTTTCACCATCATGTTTTATTCTGAGTAACTGTGGTTTGCTCTTTTTTCCAGAGATTGAAATAGCCGTAATCTTGACAATAGCATCAATAGGTTTACGTTTATGCTCATAAAAAGAAAATAGGAATATCTCTTTTTCTTGTGTACTTTTTAGCGGGATTGCTTCTGTTTGAAATACCTCAAATGAGCCTCGGATTAACTCAAAAAGATATCCACTAATAATATAGGATAGGTAGTCTATGCAACCCAAACATTGGATGATTATTTTCGTTAATGCTCCAGCTTTTCAGTTTCGGCTTCTCTCAAAGATACGGGTTTCATGTCTATTATCATCACTTTATTGATAATTTTTAAACAAGGTTATATCTTTGTAAGAACGTAAGATTTATAGCAGTGTCATGCAAATGTCACCTTACTGTCGTCACGTCTTTCGGTATTTTTCTATTAGACTTGTGCCCAATACAAACGGAGATTACAAATGTTAATACAGAAGCTCAGATTACAACATGGTTGGTCACAACAGCAACTTGCTGAGATGAGTGGGTTAAGCACTCGTACTATTCAGCGGATTGAAAATGGACAAAAGCCTAGTGTTGAATCACTTAAGTCATTAGCAGCTGTTTTTGAAGTGGATTTTTCAACATTACAAGAGGCATTAACGATGAATACAGAAACAGAACAACATGCTATTACGGCAGAAAATAATGATTTGGCACTTAGTCGTGAGGAAAAACGTGCCTATCAAAAAGTACAAGAAATTAAGACGTTCTATCGTCATTTATTTGTATTTCTTTTTGTTATCAGTGTGCTATTTGTTGTCGATGTTATTACTTCCCCGGAAACATGGTGGGTGCAGTGGGTCTTTTTAGGCTGGGGATCTGCCGTGGTTGTTAAAGGTTTAAAAACGTTTGATTGGCTACCGTTCTTTAATGCTGAATGGGAAAAGAGACAAGTAGAAAAATACCTTAAGCAGAAGTAATGGTTATTAGAAGGTTTTGATAAATCTATCGAGCGTGTCAATTTCAAGGCGCACGGCGCACAGAAGGTGGAGTTTACACAGAGTAAATGTGCATGTTGAGCACCGCGCAACGCAGAAATTGGCTCGTGCAGGTGGTTTTGCAAAGCCTTCTATTATTGTTTGTGATTAGCTACTCATACATCAATCATAGTAAAATGACAAAGGCGAGGGGAGTCTATGGTCTGGCAAAATGTTGCTTATGGGCTGCATTTGATAAAAAAATGCCTGAAAGTAGGGGGGTGTGTTTTAGTTAGTTTGGCTAGTTGAGTTTGTTTTAGTGTAAAGGTCTCAACTTGAATAAATAGCGCAAGGTGGCTATTTTGCCAGCCCCCGACTTATGGGCACTTTTTTGTACTTATTTAGTTTATTAAAGCCTTCTTTAAATGACTTCCTCGATAATGCGTGTTAGCAAAGCTTTGATTGCTTTGGCTTGTGTGGCTCTTGCATCGGGCTCTCTAAAACTGAGATACACTCTTTCGGGTTCGTTGTGAATCACATAAATGGCAATTGAATAAGGGCATAAAACGATATTGTGTGGATTAGCACCCGTTAGTGCGTGTGATAAGTCTGATTTACAAAAAAGTAATATTTCAGCATCGTCATAAACGGGTGTGGTTGTTCCTGCTACTTTGGCGGTGTTATCTAACATTGTTTTTGCATGTAGCGTATGACTGAGAACTAAGCCTTCTGCTGTTATTGATGCGAGTAAATCTTCTTTCGTGTCAGCAAAATTGGATTGTGTACTAAATACATTGGCAAATTCCGGGTATTTATGTTTAGGGCTATTTGTTGCTCCACTTTCTGTGGCAGTGTCTGCATGTGCTGTATGATGTAATGGCTTGAATAGTTCAGATGCTACGACACCGCAGAGTGCAAATAAAACTAAGATAACTATTTTTTTCATTTTACTGTCTCCTTTACGTTACTGTGATCAGTGTTTTCATAACCTGGGTTATCGTAACTGACTATTTTCAATAGTGATTGAATATTCAAATGGTTGTGAAATATAAACTTTGACCTTAGATTCTACTGCAAGTAGACAAGATAGCCTAAAACATTTCTTATTTGTTGCTATGTGTCTCAATCATCTATTTTCAGTGTTGGTTTAATTTGTTGAGACCTTTGCATGAGGAGGTATGAAGAATAAAAATGGCTGCCTCTGTACATCTCCAACTTTTTGAATTTTAAGTCTTTTATGTTTCTATGTGGGTGTAATCGTCAATGCTGTTAGGATAGGTGAAGGATGAAGTGAGCGCCTTTGTTGATGCTTCTATTGATGATGCTTCATTGAAACTATTAAAATACCCATGCTACAATCCTGCCTTTTCTGTAGAGCCGATTAATCAACTGGCTCTAGTTGATTGTTATAATTGAAGGTATTACCTTGTCTCCTTTCGCTAAAATTTCACTATTCATTTTCTTATTACTGTCATGTATTCATCCAGCATTTGCGTCAGCAGGCGCTGTGAGTCTGGAGCCACATGATTTTACGACGAAGACGTTAAGCTGGGTGGCTGTTGCCATTTTTGTTGTCGCCTATATCTTTGTTATTCTGGAAGATGTGATTCACCTGAGAAAGTCAAAGCCGGTTATCGTGGCGGCGGGTTTAATCTGGATTATTGTTTCCATATTGTACGCGGGCATTGGTCACTCCGATAAGGTTGACGCTTTTCTAAGCCATAATATTCTTGAATATGCTTACCTGTTTTTATTCTTGTTAGTGGCGATGACCTATATCAACACGATGGAAGAACGTGGTGTGTTTGATGCATTACGTGGTTGGCTAATTTCCAAAGGTTTTACCCTAAAAGGTATTTACTGGATTACGGGTGCTTTGGCATTCATTATTTCTCCATTTGCGGATAACTTAACGACAGCATTATTGATGGCTGCAGTTGTAATATCGGTATCTGGTGGACGTCAGGCGATTTTGTCAAATACAACGACTAAAGGCTTTGTTGTGTTAGCTTGTATTAATATTGTTGTTGCGGCAAATGCAGGTGGTGCTTTCAGTCCTTTTGGTGATATTACTACCTTAATGGTTTGGCAGGCAGGTAAAGTGACGTTTAGTGGCTTTTTTGGCTTAATGCCAGCCGCATTGGTGAATTGGTTAGTGCCTGCCATTATTCTTTCTTTCTTCTTGCCGAATGCGAAGCCTGAGTCTAGAAAAGAAGAAACACGCCTCAAGTACGGTGGATTGGTTGTTGTTGGTTTGTTTATTTTTACCATTACACTCGCAGTTACTTTTCACAATGTTTTTCATCTGCCACCGATGTTGGGCATGATGACAGGTTTGGGCTTTTTACAGTTATATGGTCATCACCTGAAACATACGGAAAAGTCACACGTTACAGATAATCGAATCGGACGTTTTGATATTTATAACCAGTTGCAGCGTTCAGAGTGGGATACTCTGATGTTTTTCTACGGTGTTATCTTATGTGTGGGTGGCTTAGGTGCATTGGGCTATCTTGCCCAGGTTTCCGGCGCACTCTACGGTGTTTTAGGGCCAACCTATGCGAATATTCTAGTCGGTATTATGTCTGCGATTGTGGATAATATTCCAGTAATGTTTGCTGTGTTGAGCATGAATCCAGAATTATCACATGGGCAATGGTTACTCGTGACTTTAACCGCAGGCGTGGGTGGGTCATTGTTGTCTATAGGCTCTGCCGCAGGTGTCGCATTAATGGGGCAGGCTCGTGGTATTTACACCTTTATGTCACACCTCAAATGGGCGTGGGCGATTGCTTTGGGATATATTGCAAGTGTTGGTGTTCACATGCTTATTTATAATCTTTCATTTTAGGTGTACAGCATAAAGTTGTAGAGAAGCTGGCAATAAATAATTATCGGTGGGTATACCATATAGCCGTATATTTTTGCTTCTATTTTATACCGCCGTTTTAAGTTCTTTTTTACTTTTTAAATATCTTATTCCTTGCGCAGGTGTTACATCTGCGTCATAGGCTCTTGCTTCAAGACTTGGTCAGTAGTCCCTCTCATCATAAAAATCAGTCTGCTATCATTAATTTTGCTACCATCGGCGCAGTAAGTGTCAAACAGAGGCTTTGAACTGAGTTAACGCGAGTAGCATCCCCCATGATAGCTTTTTGCGTATGAGAAATAATAAATAAGAATATTCTTTTGAAACGTAAAGGTTAGTATGTTGATACTATTTTAATATTGCTGTTTTAAAATAATGATAAAGCACACTATATGAAAAAATAATAAGAGGTAGGTTTTATGAAATTTATTTTTGCGAGTGTATTTCTCGTTGTTGCCGTCTTGTCTTCATTACTGGGCAATGGGGAATTAGCTTTCTTTGGGCTTGCAGCTATTGTTGGTTTTTTATTGGCTAAGGTGTCTAGCCTATCCAAAGAGATAAAATCCCTACGAGAATCATTAGCCAAGGATTGGGAGGAAAGGCATCGCGCCGCCATACATGCCGAAAATACACAAGCAATCACGCCTAATTCAAGGGACACCACCTCCCCAGTTAAATCAGAAACAATACAAAATCATAAAACCGAAACACAAAGTGATGCGATTGATGAGCAACAGCAAGAATATCTGGATGCAATCTCTCAAGCGAGCAATGATGCGTTAACGGATAAACCCCCTGTTACGGATACAACATTCGCAAGGGATGAAGCCATTGCTCCCCATTCGTCGGCAAGCAATAAGCCTGCAGCGCCTTATGCTGGTCAGCAGCAGGCGGTATCCGAATCTATCAATAAGAGCGCATCTACAGCCTATGTTCCGCCCGTAAAGAAAAACACTGTAAATAATAACCCTCAAAGTGATGTTTTAGGAAACATTCAGGCTAAAGTGAAAGAATACTTTATGGGCGGAAATCTATTCGTTCGTATCGGTATTATTATTTTGTTCTTTGGGGTGTCTTTCTTACTCAAGTATGTTTCTGATCGTGGCTTTTTCCCAATCGAATACCGCTTGATTGGTGTTGTCATTGGGGCAATGGTCTTGCTTGGTTTGGGCTGGCGCTTACGTCATAAAAATGAGACCTATGCCTTATTATTACAAGGTGCGGGTATTGGTGTTTTGTATCTGGATATTTTTGCTGCCTTCAGCATGTACAAGCTGATTACACCGATACTCGCGTTTGTTCTATTGTTTGTGGTGAGTATGCTTAGTACCGCCTTAGCCGTGTTGCAAGACTCAAAATCACTGGCTATTCTGGGCTTTAGTGGTGGTTTTCTTGCACCTGTTTTATCTTCAAGTGGCTCGAATAATCATGTGTATTTATTCAGTTACTATGCTGTTTTAAATATAGCAATTGTGGTGATTGCTTGGTTTAAAGCATGGCGTTCATTGAATCTATTAGGCTTTGTATTCACCTTTATTATTGGTACTGCCTGGGGTGTGTTGCGCTATAACGATACCAAGTTTGCAACAACCGAGCCCTTTCTGATTCTCTTCTTCCTGTTTTATGTGCTGATTGCCGTATTATTTGCATTACGTCAACCTCCTAAGTTGCGTGGTTATGTTGATGGAAGCTTACTATTTGGTGTGCCATTAGCCGCATCCGCCTTGCAATATTCACTGGTAAAAGACTTTGAGTATGGGGTGTCGATTTCCTCCTTTGCTATGGGCTTATTCTACATAGTGCTGTCATGGTTTGTGTGGAAGCGTAGAGGCGATAGCTTGAAGCTCTTATCCGAAGCCTTTTTAGCACTGGGGGTTATTTTTGCCTCAATGGCAATCCCATTTGCATTAGCTCCCACCCAAACAGCCGCCGCTTGGGCTTTGGAAGGCGCCGGTTTATTGTGGCTAGGTTCGCGACAGGATCGTCTTTCTGTCAGAGTGTTTGGTTTGATACTTCAGGTGGGTGCGGGCATCATTTTCCTCTCCCGATATAATTATGACATAGGCTTTACCGCTTTCATTAATGCTCACTTTATTAGTACGATGCTGATGGCAATTGCAGGGATTATTTCTGCCAGAATCCTGTTTAGTGAATTTAAAGGTCGTAAAACATGGGAAAAGGGCATGAGTTCCGGTGTATTGATCTGGGGTTTATTGTGGTTATTTGGTGGTTTTACCATCCAATTCCTGACTTTCTACACGTTTAATTGGCTGGCGAGTAATCTGCTTATTCTCACTGCGCTTGTTAGTTTTGGCTTCACCTTGGCTGCCCAGCGTTTCAAGCCAGAATGGACGCATGCATGGTATGTGGCGAGTGGCTTATTTGTTCTGGTGTTATTACTGGGATTGTTACAGACGGGAATTTACTCTACTTGGCGTAATTACCTGCCATCGCAGTACAATGGCTGGATAGCATGGCCAATGGTATTTGCGGTGTTTTATTATCATTTATACCAACTACAAAAACACCAGATATTTCAGCGTATTCAACCCATATTCCACAGCTTGCTACTGATATTGCTGAGTGTTCTTGTTACGCTTGAAGTCGCATGGTATTTGAATATAAAGCTGACTCAATCATCAGCATGGTTACATATCTGGTATGCGATTCCAGCCACACTGGTGTTATGGATGATTATTAAAGCGAAGTTTTGGCCTTTTACCGATCATCAACTCACCTACCGTCAACAAACAGGGCTTGTATTTGCTGCCTATTTATCGCTTTGGTCATTGATAGCACTGGTTTCAAAAGGTCAGTCTGAGCCGTTACCGTGGATGCCATTACTGAATCCGATGGATATTATGGTAGTAATTGTACTGATCAGCTTATTCAAATGGTGGCGCAGTAGTGGTATTGGCTATATGGCAGCTGTGACGGATACGGTGTTAGATAAAGTAGCGGCGGATGAAGTAGCGATAACACAAAGAGCAGCATTTAATCAGCGTGTATTAGTCATCGGTTTTGCCGCGTTAGTTTTCTTATGGCTCAATTTTACTTTATTCAGAATTGCGTATCACTGGTTTGGTCTGGATTATGACTTTGATGTGCTGTTTAGATCAAGCTGGGTACAGACAGCCGTTTCTATCTTATGGGCATTGTCTGGGGTATTACTGACCTTGTATTCCAGTCGAAAAAATAGCCGTGTATTGTGGCTTACAGGTGCAATCTTGCTTGCCTTGGTTGTGTTAAAGCTGTTCGTGATTGATTTGGCGGCATTAGGTAGCTTAGGGCGTATAGTGTCTTTCCTTGTTGTGGGTGCTTTGTTAATCAGCATTGGTTATTTTGCCCCACTTCCCGATAAATCTAAATCAGAGCAAAGCAAAGAGAAGAGTGTAGAGAATAGCAATGTATAAATTAGCCAAAGTAATTGTGATATGTATTATGAGCGCAACGTACCACTTATCGTTAAGTGCCGCGCCTTACACACTTGAGGATTTTTCTTATTCAGCAACCTTATCCAGTGCCAATACCTCATTACGCGAGCTTGATTTACCACTGTCTGTTTATGAAAAAATGCAACGTAAAGATTACGGTGATTTACGCGTATTTAGTGGTAATGGGCAACTGGTTCCGTATCAATTCAGCCGTATAGAAGAAGTTCACTCTCAACAGCAGCAATCATTGGTGTTCTATCCATTTACAAAAGATCAGGCAGCGGATACAGGAAATATCAAGGTTTATATTAATCAGAAACAACAGTCGGAACAAACAAAGCCACGCGAGCAAAGCATAAAAATCGACCAAAAGTGGGGGGGTGACTTTACTGATAAACACAGAAGTAAAGAGTATCAGTACATTATAGAAAACCCACAAAACAAGTCGAAACTGTGCAAAATCCAGCTCGATTGGACACAATCCAAGCCCAGCATGGTTTTACCCTTGACGTTGGAAAGCAGCAATGATTTACAACACTGGGAGCGTTTAAGCAGAAAACAGTCTGTCTCTAAACTTAACTATGCGGGTTCGAGACTCATTCAAAACCAGATTAGCTTTTCCTGTACCACCAAGAAATACCTGCGCTTAACTTGGTTAAAGCCCGAGCTGCAAGTGCACCTACAAAAAGTACAAGGTATTTTCACCAGTAGCAGCAAAACAAAAACGCAATGGAAAAGCTTTGGTAAACCGATTCAGGCTAAAGACAATAGTTGGTTGTTTGAAAGTGATGTGGTTGCAGGTATTACGAAAATGCAATTTACTGCCCCCACAGATGGTTTTCTCTATAAAGGCAGATTGTATGTGAGAAATAATGAAAATGATAAATGGCGATTTATTAAAAATATCAGTCAATATCGTTTAAATATTGGGGATACAGAATTACAAAGCTCCCCATTTTCTCTACCTTTAACAAAAAGCCGTTATTGGAAGCTGGAGCTGGATTCAGAAAGCCAGTTTACCAATGAGCAACTGCCTGAAATCAAAGCTGCGTGGACGCCTAGAAAGCTACTTTTTTTGGCGCAAGGCAAAGAGCCTTTTTATATTGCCTTTGGTAATCCAAACATTAAGCCGTCGGAGCAGAGTAATTTGAATCAGCTCGTTCAGACAATTCGTGACTCAGGATCATTTATTGATAATGTAACACTGGGGCCAATAGAAAATACAGGCAAGCAGTTTTCCCCAGAAATACCGTGGAAATTGATTCTATTCTGGATTGTATTGATACTCGGCACCCTGCTAATGGCGTATATGGTGTTTAGATTGTATAAACAAATGGGCTTAGAGAAGGCAGATTAATGACAAAAAAATGCCTTAAAGTAGGGGGGTGGGTATGATTATCTTTACGCCTCTACTTTTAAACTTCTTTTAGGATTCTTTTAGGCATGACTCATCTTGGGAGCGCCTATTTCGACAGTAGTTTCGATAGCTGAATCAATATCCGACTCAACAAGCCTTAGACAGTGGAAGGCTTTGCAAACCCACCTGCGTGAGACAATTTATGTGTTGCGCGGTGCTCAAAATACTCGTTTACTCCGTGTAAATTCTGCTTTCTATGCGCCTTGAGATTACACACTCGCTAGGTTTATCAATGTCTTTTAGTATTATAAATTAATACTAAAAGTGTGATTTAAGTCTACTGTTTTGGTTAAGGTTGTCATATACGCTATCTTCACTAATATCCTCACATCGCTACTGGTTTTTATAACACTGGCGATGTAATTCAACTTTCAGGAGATTAGAATGAAAGATTCATTGAAACAAAAGCTTAAATATAAGCTAAAAAAGATACTCAAACACACACTGGCAGTTGCCACCTTAGGCATTGTTTTTATTGGTGCAACGACGTCAGTGATGGCAGCAGGTTTAATGACACCTGTTGATTCAACAAAACCCGCATTGTCGATCAAATCACATCATGTCAATGTCACCATCGAAGATGGTTATGTGGTTACCGAAGTCGATCAAACCTTTAGCAATCCTAATCAACAGGATTTAGACGCTATTTATAGTTTTCCCACCCCAGAAAAAGGGGTAGTTTCAGAATTTACCGTGTGGATTGATGGTAAACCCGTTGTTGGTGAAGTGCTGGAAAAACAAAAAGCACAAACACTGTATGAAGAAGAAAAAGCCGCCGGTCGTGATGCCGGTTTAACCACAAAAGTTAAACATTACCGTTTCGAGGTAAAAGTCAGCCCTGTCCGTGCGCAACAAGATACACGTATTCGCTTGGTTTATATGCAGGCGGCTGATATTGACAATAGCATGGGTCGTTATGTCTATCCGCTAGAAGAGGGCGAAACAGACACGCAAGCCGATGCTTTTTGGTCGTATGATTCAGCCGTCAAAGAAGACTTTTCATTTAAGGTAAATTTACGTTCTGCTTATCCTGTCAATGGTGTGCGCTTACCAGCCCATGCACAGGCGGCGATTACGCAATTCAATGCACAAGAATGGCAGGTAAGTCTTGGAAATCATCATGCGGATCAAGCACAAGCGCAGCTTGATACAACCGCTGTAAAAACAACAACTCAGGAGTCAGCTCAGAAACCAGCTCAGGCAAAAAACGGCACACTCGCTGAAGACTTGATCAAAATGATTAAGAACAAGCCTATCAGTAATGCCGAAATTGCAGCCGTAGAGTCGAATGACTCATCAAATACGGCAAGCACCCGTACAGCAGTAGCCACACTTGATAAAGACATTGTGATGTATTGGCGTTTAGCTCCAAATCTTCCGGGTTCGGTGGATCTTGTGACTCATCGTGAGAAAGGGGCAAAACGCGGCACTTTTATGATGACGCTAACACCGGGCGATGACCTTGCCAGAATTAAAGAAGGGCGTGATTGGGCGTTTGTACTTGATATGTCAGGATCAATGCGTGGTAAATACCAAACCATGGTTGATGGCGTACAACGTGCAATCAGTGGGTTAAACCCTGAAGATCGTTTTCAGATTATTCTGTTTGATAACACTGTCGAAGATTTAACCAAATCAACATGGATCAATGCAAGCGCAGAAAATGTTACGCATTGGGGTCGTGTGCTGGCAGCAACCGCACCGCGTGGTGGCACAAATATCTATGCTGGTTTAAGTCAGGCATTGAATAATCTGGATGCCGACCGTACAGGCGCAATCGTGCTGGTGACTGACGGTGAAGCGAATGTCGGTGTGACAGAAAAGAAAGCATTTTTAAAGCTAATGTCAGGTCACGATGTGCGTTTATTTACTGCTGTTATGGGTAATGGGGCGAATCGTCCGATGTTAAATGCAATGACAGAAGTCTCACATGGGTTTGCTGTAAGCGTATCGAACAGTGATGACATCTCAGGCAAGATTAGAGAATTTACCAGTAAAGTGACGCATCAGGCAATGCACGACGTCGAGTTAGATATTCGTGGAATTAAAGTAGGTGACATGACACCTGAAAAAATCACCAGCCTGTACCGAGGCGAGCAGTTAGTCGTATTCGGTCACTACTGGGGTTCAGGTGAAGCGGATGTTGCACTAAAAGTGAAAGTCTCTGGTGAAAATAAAGTGTATAAAACACGCTTTGCCTTTCCACAACAAGAAAGCAGTAACCCGGAAATTGAGCGTCTTTGGGCGTATGCCACAATTCAGGACTTAAAAAAGCAGATAGATTACTTTGGTTCGGATGCTGACTTCAAAAGTGCAATAATTGACATAGCGGTAGAAAACTCGCTAGTGACCGATTACACCTCAATGATTGTTATGCGAGATGAGCAGTTTGCAGCCCACGGTATCGAGCGTAAAAATAAAGTCCGAGTGGCAAAGGAGAAACAGGCAAAAATACAACGTGCTCAAGTGCCCGTACAATCACGCAGGGTAGATAACTCGCAACCTGCGTTTAAATCAAATCGTTCATCACACAGTGGTGGAGGTGGCGCATTTAACCCACTGATGTTATTGCCGTTTGTTGTATTTGCACTGTATAGAAGAAAGAAGAAGGAGTTGATTAAGGTGTAATGTCATCAATATTATCTATTAGAAGGCATTGTAAAACCACCTGCGCGAGCCAACTTCTACGTTGCGCGGTGCTCGAAATGCTCATTTACTCTGTGTAAACTCCGCTATCTGTGTGCCGTGCGCCTTGAATTTGACACGCTCGGTAGGTTTTTATCAAAGCCTTCTATTAATCAACACATTAAAGAGGAAAAATGCAGACTTCGGTCTGCATTTTTTATGTATAAATGGCGTGAATAAAAATACTTAAAAAAACTGCCTATAAGTGGGGGGGTGGGTATTTAGCTTTTTCCGCTTTCAAAGATAACCATGCGTGTGTGAATAGTGTTAAAAGGATAATAAAGCCACCAATTAAGGTGGTATTTGAAGGATGCTCACTTAAAAATGCCCAAGCTAAATACGAACCTATCACCGTTTCTAACGGCATAATTAAACTCACCTCAGGAGCAGAAATATAACGGGGCCCCAGCGTGATTAAAGCGAAAGCAATCGTCACAATGATGCCACCAGCAATTAAATAGGGGACAGATGATTCGGGCAGTGAATAAATGCCTGTGGTCTGGCTAATCATAAATGCGCCGCCCGCAGCAGCGACAAAACCACTGATTGTCATGGCAGGCACCATGTTTACTTCCTTGTGTAGACGGGTGAGGGTAAAACTGGTTGCCATAAACACAGAAGTACCTAGAGCAAATAAATCCCCCAGTAAATTACCCGAACCTAGGCTTTTGGAGACGATTAAAATAATGGCAATAAAGATAATCAGCATTGATATCCACGTTCTTAGGTGGACTTTTTCCTTTAAAAATAACCAACTGAATAAGGATGCAAATGCAGGTGAGGTACTGATAATGACGAGGGTATTTGAAATATTGGTATTTTGAATCGATGCCGTAAAAAAGAATGAGCTAACCCCAAAAATGACACCAATCAACACGCCTGCCAGACCAATGTGCTTAAACTGGTTTATTGTCTTTTGGCGATACATCAATAGTACCAGTATAAAAATACCAATAGCGAAAGCAATACCTCTCCAGAGTACGGCTGTCCACGTATCAACCGCCAGTAAACGAATTAATAGGGCATCGGGGCTTAAAATAATAACGCCCAGTGTGGTAATCAGGATACCTTTCAGATGGTTAGATGGTGAGTGAGTGTTTGGCAAGGTGATATTCTGCTTTTGTGTGGATGATTAAAATAGAAAATAAGATTTTTGTACGAGAGAAATTGTCTCAAGATGAGGATTCTCACCCATCTTCTACGAAATCACAAAGCTTAAATCAAAAAAGTACAAATGTACCGTTTATAGATAATTTATTGTAACTATAAATGATAGTCATTATCATAGATAGGCAATCGAAACGAAGGGGCTACTGTTTTCGACAGTTAGCTAACACTGCTTGCTATAGACTGTGCTATGGATGAAAGGGCGATACTGATACCGGCACAACAATCTAGATAGAAGAGAAAAGCTGTACCAGCGAGAATCTTTAAAAATAATAAAAATGGGGTGAGAATAATGAATTGTTTAACGATGAATATTTATATAAATGCTTGGCTTGATTGTAATAATCCTTATATCTCAATACAAAACCGATTCAATGATGAAGTGCTGGCGTATTTTGATGCGGATGCAGTGAAACAATTAATGGATAACGGTGACATTTGTATTGATGATCTACAATCCACCGACAAGACAGTGCGTATGCAGTTAATTACAGAGTTGCTTACATTGAAAGCCAAGCAAGCTGCTACCGCACCCGTAACAATAAAAGGGCGTGCCTTTAAATTTTATAAGCAGCCAGCCAAAGAGGAGGTCGCCTCACATAAGCAATCTTACGCATCGGATTTAATGCCTTTTTCAGACTTTCATTTAGTCTGATACAGATAGGCGTGAAACAATGCAGTAAAAGAAGGCTTTGATAAACCTACCGAGCATTTCAATTTCAAGGTGCACGGCGCACAAAAAGCAGCGTTTACACAGAGTCAATGCGCATATCGGGCAACCGCGCAACGTAGACATTGGCTCATGCGGTGGTTTTGCAAAGCCGTCTAAAAAAGACCTTTGTACGAAGAGATATAACGGGTAAAAATAGTTTGAGTTTCCCAGATTTCCCCTAAAAATACGCTCGATAGCCTCCTTACTATTCATTACCTTATTTTTACCTCGCCATACTCTTTGTACAAATTGTGCAAAGGTCTCAAAAAACAGGCTATAAGTGGGGGGTGGATTAATGCTATAAAAATACTTTAACCGTGTAACAATCTAATCATTAGAGGTATTTTCTGTTTCTTCTATCCTCTTGTTCTGCTGTGCGTTTGTTTCTACTGTCCTTTTGTCTCTACTAAGAGGAAGGCCGTGTAACATACTGGCTATTTTAAATAAGTTTACCCCTGATAATACCTACCACTACAAGTAGTCAGCTAAATGCTTGTGTTAATCACGAGTTTGGTGCGTATTCATACCGTGCCAGCTACAATCCGTCGGTTATGAATCCATAAAATTAATTAACTACTTGATTAAGTCGGAATAGAATCATGATATGGCAATCCACACTTATGTTAATGAATACTAATTAAAATGAATTATCGTTCTGAGATTGATGGTTTAAGAGCTATCGCAGTTTTGCCTGTTATTTTATTTCATGCTGGTATCGGCTTTTTAAGCGGCGGTTATGTGGGTGTCGATATATTTTTTGTGATTAGTGGTTTTTTAATTACCACAATCATTCTCTCAGAACTTCAAAAAGCATCATTTTCTTTAGCTGATTTTTACGAAAGACGCGCAAGGCGTATTCTTCCCGCTTTATTCTTCGTCATGCTGGTGTCACTGCCTTTTGCCTGGATGTGGCTATTACCTTCGGATATGAAGGATTTTGCGAAAAGTTTAATTGCCGTTTCCACGTTTTCTTCGAATATATTGTTCTGGTCAGAAACGGGCTATTGGGGCGCTAGCAACGAATTAAAACCTATGTTACACACATGGAGCTTAGCGGTAGAGGAACAATACTATCTCTTTTTTCCACTTTTTTTGATTATTGTCTGGAAAATACGTAAACGCTGGATACTGAGTACCGTCTTACTTCTCGCCTTAATCAGTTTGGCAGCTTCTCAGTGGGGGGCTTTTAATAGACCCACGGCGAACTTCTTCATGCTACCCACACGCTTATGGGAGCTGGCAGTTGGTGCGCTGATTGCACTCTTTTTACTGAAAACGCATTCAGCTCAAATAGATTCGAACCAAGATAGCATTACTCATAACCCTACTGTGCATAGCGAAAATGCCTTTTTACCCCCTAAATGGCTCAGTGAAATTGCCAGTTTCATCGGCTTATTGATGATTGTTTATGCCATTTTGATGTTTGATGAGGAAACACCGTTTCCCAGTCTCTATACCCTGATTCCTACCATAGGCACAGGGCTAATTATTCTGTTTGCATCCTCTGAAAATTGGGTGGGAAAACTCCTCAGCACCAAATTGTTCGTCGGAATAGGGCTGATCAGTTACAGCATCTACCTGTGGCATCAACCACTGCTCGCCTTTGCTCGTCATGGAAGCCTCGAACAACCAAGTACCTTGATGTTAGCGGCACTTGCACTTTTATCCATTCCACTCGCCTACCTTAGTTGGCGATACATAGAAAAACCCTTTAGAAACAAACAATTGTTTGATAGAAAAACGATATTTGGTTTATCCGCCACTGCGTCATTTGCCTTTATTGCCATTGGTACTGTGGGAGTAGTCAGTAATGGTTTTGAGCAACGAAGCAGTCAAAGCAATCTTTCCATGGCATCCATTGATAAACGCTGGAGAATTAATGCAGGATTAGACCTGAAATGCACAGAATCATTTACCTTGTCTGATGACTGCAACACCAGCGATAAACCTGAAATTATGATTTGGGGCGATTCTTACGCGATGCATCTCGTCGAAGGTATTACCGCATCCAATCCCGATGCCAAAATTATTCAGATGACAAAATACATTTGTGGACCTTTCCTGAATATAGCGCCGATAGTAAAACCCCACTATCCCGCTAGCTGGGCTAAGGGATGTCTCGATTTTAATCAACACGTACAGCAATGGTTGAAGAAAAATGACAGCGTAAAATACGTAGTGCTCTCCTCACCTTTTAGCCAATACTTATCTGAAGGCTCGGAAGTATTATTTGCCAATGGAAAACGGGCTCTCGCAAATAGCGCCTTAATCACTACCGAGTTTGTAAATACCTTGGAAGCACTTGTTAGTATGGGAATAAAACCCATTGTATTTTCACCACCACCTGCCAATGGTACGAATTTAGGGCGTTGCCTTACCCGCGCAGACTGGCAGAAGAAAGCCCTTGATGTCTGTAATTTTAGCAAAGACAATATGTTAGAGATAAGGACGACGGCCTATAAGTTTTTAAACCAAATAAAGGATCAATACCACATCGTTCGTCTGGATGATTATCTCTGCAAAGAACAAGAATGCAGTACACATATTGACTCAACCTACCTGTTTAGAGATGAAGGACACTTCTCCTACGAAGGCATTACATTACTGGGGAAAAAATACCGTTTTTATGATCGTATCATTGAAAAAAGAAATACCGAACACAAGACAATGAAACAAAGAGTTGTCGAAAAAACCCCCACAGAGTAATGCTCTATACTGTCTCTACATTATTTTTACAAAGTCTTCTATTAAAGAAAGAAGCATTTTATACATGAATCTCCTGAAAATAACCAAGCCACTCAATAGCCCAAGCCCAATAAAGCTGGCGTAGTGAGTTTTGATTCACTAACAGTAGAAAAAATAGAAATCAAAAGTGAGGTTTTCAAGCAGCAAAAAAGTGTCTATAAGTAGGGGGGTGGCTTAGAGGCTTTTTACTTATATGTATTGAATATATTATGATGATTTTGATGAAAAAAAAAATAGTATGCTTGCTGTTAACTAGTCTTTACCCTGTTTAGGAACACCTATTATGAATAACCTTATTGATTCTGTAATGAACCGATTAACTCCTTTTTCTATCATTCTTGGACGTATCTTATTGGGTTTATATTTTCTTGTCCCTGGTATTATGAAGTTTCTTCAGTGGGATAGTCATGTGATGCTAATGGAAAAGCACAATATGCCCTTTGTTCCTGTTTTATTAGCAACGGCAGCGATTGTGCAGATTATTGCGGGATTAGGTTTGATTATTAACCGTTATACCGCTGTGTTTGCGATAGTTTTGGCAGGTTTGGTTATTGTGATTAATGTCAACTTGCATGATTTCTGGAATTTTTCTGGTGAGCTACAAAACTTCATCAAAAACATGGCTATTTTCGCTGGATTATTGGTGCTATCAGGCTTTAGCTGGAAAACTAAAAACCACTGATGCCTGCTGTTTTATAAGGCATTAATTCCTTGCCCAAGCACCTGCATGAAATTGTAACTCGGCCAAGCCATTGGGTAAGCCATTTTTTTGTCTGGTATTCCAGAGTTGAACGAAGCGGTGATTAACGCCGGGGAAAACTTCGTAATCGTGAGGAATATTCAGGTGATTCAGGTATTGGTGAATAACAGGTGAGGCGCGACGCCCCATGTTGATGGCAAATTCATCTCGATCACCAATGGAAATACGCAACGGGATTCCTTGGCTACGAATGTGTTGCTGGTTTTGTTGGGCGATTTGTTTGAGTTCTGGTAGAGCATAGTCACTAACAAAGGCATTCGCCACGGCTGAGGAAAAACGTGTGGGGTATTTTAATGCGTAGTGAATTGCGCCTCGTGAACCGCGTGAATGCCCTTGAATCGCCGTTGTTTTTGCCGACATGCCCGCTCTGAATTGCTGACGAATGAAGGCACGTAATTCAGTGTTATTCTCGCTTGTCAGCAGGTGTTCATTGCGTGCGGATGACCATTGTTCTTCTACCTTTCCTTTGAGTCTGCCAGCGCGTAATGACACGATAACCATAGGTGGTATATAACCTTTTGCAATCCATTGATTAAGCTGTGTGGCAGGCACGCTATCGGGGAAGCCACGTTCCGAACCTAGTTGACCATGCAGAAAAAATACCAAAGGATATGTTTTACGGCTATTGCGTTGCCATTCTGCTGGTAGGTATACGGCGTAATCAACCAACCCTCGCGATGGGCTTATAAAGCGCGAGTAGCTGTAATCGCCTGATTTTAATTTATTCTGGAGCTGTTGTGTATAAACGGCTTGATGAGTTACTTTGCGACGTTCGCGTTGCAGTGTTTCATCTCGAATAAACCATCGAGGTCTGCCTTCATTTATCGTTGCAAATCGATCATATTTGCCTTCTTTTGAGTAGTCGAAATTCAGCTCATTACCATCTTCGAGCTTGTAACGTATTGGGCTGATTTTTTGTAACTTTGATTTCACACCAAATAGGGTTAAGAATAGTTGCCCATTTTGTTCGGTGAGGGTAAAGCTAACTTCCGAACCAGCAAACAGGCTGTATTTTCCAACCAGTTCAGAGGGGGTCGGCAAGCGCGAAGGCTTAACCGTTGTATCGGATGTTGTTCTTTGAGGGCTAACAGAACAAGCGGTGAGTATGCTCAGTAGTGAGAGGAGTAAAAATTGCTGCATACGACTCATTGTTGTTGTCTTCCCGCGGTTATGTGAATATTTATGTGAATACAAAAAATTCCCTGAGTCTATCATTAAATCGAATGGGTTTATTGGCTATAGTTTGTAGTAAGTTTATATTAATGGCATTAAAGTCAGTTTTATAGAATGGTTTATTTATGAGTAGAAGGCTTTGCAAAACCACCTTGCGTGAGCCAGTTTCTGCGTTGTGCGGTACTCGAAATGTGCATTTACGCTGTGTAAACACTGCTTTCTGTGTGTCGTGTGCCTTGACATTGACACGCTCGGTAGGTTTACCAAAGCTTTCTATTTTTTACTTTTTTATTTTTTTACTAGAACCAGAAGCTAATTTTGCTTCAAATACTGTTTGTTACTGTGGGGGTTATCAGTGAGTGGGTTGATTGCTGGATTTACATTAGGGCTGAGTTTAATTATCGCGATTGGCTCACAGAATGCGTTTGTTTTAAAGCAAGGCTTAAAGCAGGAGCATGTGTTTGTTATCTGTTTTATTTGTGCATTATCGGATGCGATTTTAATTATTTTGGGTATTGTTGGCTTCTCGGTAATTATTGAGAAATCACCGTGGGTTGAACCATTTGCCAGATATGGGGGTGCACTTTTTTTATTTTATTATGGTGCAAGTAGTTTTTTAACTGCATTAAAAAATGAGTCTTTATCGCCCTCTGATGTTTCTGCACATTCCTTATTGAAGGCTGTATCTATTTGTTTGGCATTTACTTGGCTAAATCCTCATGTGTATCTTGATACGGTTGTTTTAATTGGTTCCATATCTTCACAGTTTCCTGAGCAGAAAGTAGCGTTTGCGATTGGGGCATCTTTGGCATCCTTTATCTTTTTCTTTAGTTTGGGTTATGGTGCGAGGTTCTTATTGCCTATTTTTAAAAGTGAAAAATCATGGAAAATACTTGATGTACTCATCGGTATTATCATGTGGTTGATTGCTTTTAAATTGGTGTATGCGGATATATTTCCCCAAGCGTAGAAGGGTAAGTTAAGTAGGGATGAATCCAGACTCTGTTTGGTGGTATAAGCCAAAGCTTCGCTGGGGTTGGTTAAAAAAAGGCACTAAAGTAGGGGGGTGGGTAATGGCTTGATTCAGGCTCTCAGCCATTGCAAATTCCACAAGGTATTTACAATGGCTGAGAGTGAATTTATTTGAGGCCTTTGCACGAAGGATATGATGGCTAAAAATACTTTGAATTTCTCAATTTTTCCCTAAAAATTTGGCCAGTCACTCGGCTATTTCGTTTATTTTTATGAAAGCTCTGAAATTTTACATTCATTTTTCTTTCGCCCTACGCTCCATGCAAAAAGGCCTTAATTAGGTGCTTAATTTATCCGCAATAAATTGCATGATGTCAGCACATTGCACATTATTTGCCTCATCATCTGTTCGAGATTTAAATTCAAACTGTCCTTCTTTTAACCCACGATCAGAAATAACGATTCTATGTGGAATACCAATGAGCTCATGATCGGCAAACATTGCCCCTGGGCGAATATTTCGGTCATCCAGTAATACATCGTAATTTTCCGCTATGAGTGCTTCATATAAGGCATCTGCCTGCGCTTTAACTTCTTCAGATTTATGGTAGTTAATGGGTGTTATGCTTAATTGGAAAGGGGCTAAAGCATCTGGCCAAATAATACCGTTATCATCATGGTTTTGTTCGATACTGGCGGCAACAATGCGTGTAATACCGATACCGTAACAACCCATTGTCATTATTTCGGGTTTGCCGTTTTCTCCTAATACCGTGGCATTCATCGCTTCTGAATACTTTGTGCCAAGCTGGAAAATATGGCCTACTTCAATGCCGCGTAGAATACTCAGTGTACCTTTTCCATCTGGGCTTGGATCACCTTCGGCTACGTTACGCACATCAATATATTCTGGTTCTGGTAAATCACGTCCCCAGTTTACGCCAGTGTGGTGTTTGTCATTTACATTAGCACCACAAACAAAATCGGCCATATTTTTTGTCGCATGATCGGCAAATATTTTAATGTTTAGACCTACAGGACCAATAGAGCCGGCATTACAACCTACAGCCTGTAATAATTGTTCTTCTGTTGCGGGTGTTAGGGGAGAGCCGATACCCGCAATTTTCTCTGCTTTTAATTCATTGAGTTGGTCATTGCCTTGCATAAGGATGGCCACTACTTCTCCTTCTTCTTCACCTTCAACAATAAGTGTTTTGAGTGAAGATTCTACGGGCTTATTTAAAAATGCAGAAACAGCATCAATGGTGTGAGAGTCTGGTGTATCGACCGTTTGCATGGCTTCACTAGGTGCAGGGCGTTCTCCTTCGGGGGGAAGTGCAACGGCCAGTTCAATATTGGCGGCATAGTCACTTTCCGTGGAGAATGCGATAGCATCTTCACCAGAGTCAGCCAAAACATGAAATTCATGTGAAGTACTGCCACCAATAGCACCAGAATCAGCTAGAACAGGTCTAAATTTTAGTCCCATGCGCTCAAAAATGCGGGTGTATGCGCCATGAATGGTACCGTAAGTTGCTTGTAATGATTCTTGAGTGGTATGAAATGAGTAGGCATCTTTCATAATAAACTCACGTGAGCGCATTACTCCAAAGCGAGGACGAACTTCATCACGGAATTTTGTTTGAATTTGATAATACGTTACGGGTAGTTCTTTGTAACTTTTTAGCTCTTTTCGAGCATAGTCGGTGATAATTTCTTCATGGGTTGGACCATAACAAAACTCAGCACCTTTTCTATCACGCATACGTAGTAATTCTGGCCCGAACTGCTCCCAGCGGCCTGACTCTTGCCACAGTTCAGCAGGTTGTACGGTCGGCATAAGTAATTCTACCGCTCCTACTTTGTTTAATTCTTCTCGAACAATATTCTCTATCTTGCGTATAACTTTGAGACCAAAGGGTGCCCACGTATAAAGTCCTGATGAGACACGTTTAATCATGCCCGCTTTTAACATAAGTTGGTGACTTTTAATTTCTGCGTCAGCAGGTGTTTCGCGAAGAGTGGAAATAGGGAAGTGGGATGTTTTCATGAAATTACTCGGTAAGTCTTGATAGCTATAAAAGCGCCTAATTTTAGTCTTTGAGGGTACGAGTACAAGCACTATTTTGATAATTTAAGGAGAGATTCCTTGTTAATGACTTGATGAAGGCTTTGATAAGCTTACCGAGCGTGTCGATTTCAAGGCGCACGGCACACAGAAAGCGGCGTTTACACAGAGTAAATGCGCATTTTGAGCACCACTCAACGCAGAAATTGGCTCGCGCAGGTGGTTTTGCAAAGCCTTTTTGATATGAAGCAAGCACAGAAAAGTATAATGAGCTATCTATGTAGGCTTTATGGATACAGTAATATCCTCTTTTTCTGTTAGAAAATACGAATGAATTTTTGTAAAACCTTGCACAAGTTTGTACAAAAAGCATGGCACGAAGCGTATGGCGAGAGAAGAAATAGGCGAGAGAAATAAGTGTAATTTTCTTTTATCCTCTCACCCATAATATTTCGTGCAAAAATCTCACGATAAAAAAGTGCCTGTAAGTACGGAGGTGGCTATTTTTTTAATAAATAGTGGTAATCCGAGCCTCTTATTTTACTCCTTTACAATCTTCTGCAATTCGTTTCTGTAAGTAGGCTACTTTTTCTTTGCGTTGCTCTTGATCCAATGTTGTTTTTTGACCTTTTGCATCAATCCAGACATTACGGAAATTCTTCTTTAATAGTTCAAGATTTTTCCTTTGGTTCTTGCAGTAATTGATGAGCTTTTTATCTGGGCCAGCAAGCTCTTCTCCATCGTCTTTATTTTCATCTGTTTCGGTATCACTACTCGTTTTATCTGAATTTGCTGGTGGTCGATATTTTCCGGCAGCTGATTTAATTTCATTTTCAATATTTTTTACTTTAATCTGCTTTTTTTTGTGTGCAGGAGGTTGAGCTGTGTAATGAACACCACCATTTTCATCAGTCCATTTATATATTTCCGCATGTGTATTTGCAGAGAGAATCAAAAGAGCTGATGTGATCGTAGTAATACTGGCTAATTTCATTATTTTTATCATTATTATGTGCCTATCTAGGGGGACTAAATTTACTTCTAACTACCACACTATATTAGACATATCTAATATAGCTTGCTAAACTTCGCCGATTGTAATTTTTTATATACAGGTATTCTAGCATGAGTCATCAGTATAAACTTATTTTGGTGGGTGTTTTCGTCGCTTTGGCGCTACCTTTAATCGGAAAAGCAGAGATTTTACCGCTAGATACAGCTGTGGCTGTAGAAGAAGTTGTTGTTGATTATCAAATGTTAGATGGTCAAGTTGAGGCAGTGAAAAAGAGTACGGTTTCCTCACAAACAAACGGTGTGATTAGTAAATTACCTCACGATGTGGGAGATTATGTAGAAAAAGGGGGGTTGATTGCACGTATTTCATCCGAAAATCAGCAGTCAGGCTTGCGTCAGGCACAAGCTGCGGTTAGTGAGTCAAAAGCTGCCATCAGCAGTGCTTTAGCAGCAGTGGTTCAAGCCGAGGCTGTTGTTAGGGAAGCATCGGCCAATTATACGGCGGCTCGCGCTGAATTTAATCGAGTACAAAAACTCTATAAAAAACGGATTTTAACACGCTCTCAATATGATCAGGCGGAGGCGGCGATGAAGTCTACTTTGGCGCGTGTTGAATCGGCTAAAGCAAATCAAAATGCTGCCAAGGCGAGAACAAATGTTGCAAGATCCAATCTATCCGCAGCGAAAGCAGGTTTGGAAAAAGCAGGAGAACAATTAGGTTATACAGAAGTGGTTGCGCCTTATAATGGAATTATTACTGAAAGACTTGTCGAGTTGGGGGAAGTGGTCAGGGTAGGTACGCCTATTATGACGGGTATTTCTTTGCAAGAGCTTCGAGTGGTCACTCAGGTTCCACAGAGGTTGATTTTAGGAGTAAGAAAAAATAAATCTGCCAGAATTTATATGGATGATGACAAAACGGGAACAGCCGTAAAAGAGCTCACCATTTTTCCTTATGCTGATGAAATTACGAATGCTTTTAAAGTTCGCGCAAGCTTAGATTCTGCGCCTCAAGGCTTATTTCCAGGGATTTATGTAAAGATAGGATTTAATGTGGGGACGGAAAAGCGTCTGGTTGTCCCAGAATCATCTATTGCCTATCGGAGTGAAGTGACAGGTGTATACGTTGTAAATGATAAGGGGATTCCGATATTACGTCAGGTAAGGTTGGGAAGGCAAACGCCTGAAGGTAAAGTGCGTATTTTGGCGGGTTTGGAGCCGGGAGAAGTCGTTGCAACCGATCCTGTTCATGCTGCTGTTTTATTGAAAACACACCGACAGCAACTTAATGAGGAGACTTCTCATGACTGATGCTTCTCATTCATCTGAAAGTTCTGCTACGGATGTAAAAAAACGTGATCAAAAATTGGGAATATCAGGAAGAATCGCAAAGACATTTCTTTTAAGTGAAATTACTCCTTTAATTGCATTAGTGGGGCTGTTATTAGGTGTTTTTGCAGTTATGGTCACACCGCGAGAGGAAGACCCACAAATTAATGTGACGTTTGCGAATATCTTTATTGCTTTTCCCGGAGCAAGTGCTGAAGAGGTCGAAAATCTGGTTAGTACACCTGCGGAACAGGTACTTTCTGAAATTAAGGGTTTAAAGCATGTTTATTCGACCTCATTACCGGGTATGTCGATGTTGACAGTTCAGTATAAGGTGGGCATTGATCGTACTGATGCTTTGGTTAGACTCTATAATAAAATTTCCTCAAATCAGGATTGGTTACCACAAAATTTAGGTGTTGGTCAGCCCTTGATTAAACCCAAGGGAATTGACGATGTGCCGATTGTTTCCTTAACGCTTTGGACCGAGGATGAAAAAGTCGGAGGTTTCGAGTTATCTCAGGTTGCTCACGGGATTGAGTCAGAACTGAAACGAATACCCGGAACACGAGATGTCTATACCATAGGCGCATCTAAGCGCGTGGTACATGTACTATTAGATAGTGCAAAAATTGCAGGTTTCAATATTTCTTTAAATGATTTACGTAACGCACTGGCCGCTAGTAACTCAGCAAAAGATGCCGTTTCTTTGGTGAATAATAATACTGAAATTCAGGTGATTGCAGGTACTTTCTTAAGTAATGAAGATGAAATTGGTGACTTGATAGTTGGTGTTTTTAACGGTAGTCCTGTGTATTTAAAAGATGTGGCAACGATAAAGCATAAGGCTGATTCCCCTGAAACCTATGTGTCTTTTTCAACGACTAAAGGGGCATCCCACAAAGGCTTGAGCAATGGCCTTAAATCCCCCGCCGTTACGATTGCGATTGCAAAGCAGCCAAGTATTAATGCCGTGTCTGTATCTAATAATGTGATTAAGCGTATTGAGCAGCTTAAAGGTACATTTATCCCCGAGGGTGTAAATGTTACGGTAACCCGTAATTATGGTGATACGGCAAAAGCAAAGTCAGATAAATTGATTAGTAAATTGATTATTGAAACACTTGCGGTAGCTATATTGATTTGGCTTGCATTGGGGTATCGAGAAGCTTTTATCGTGGGTACAGCAGTTGTTATCACGCTGGCTTTAACACTATTTGCTTCGTGGGCGTGGGGCTTTACCTTAAATCGAGTCTCTTTATTCGCACTGATATTTTCTATCGGAATTTTGGTTGATGATGCAATTGTGGTGGTTGAAAATATTCATCGCCACATGGTTTTGGGGGGTAAAAAGCTAGTTGATGTCATTCCTTTAGCTGTAGATGAAGTCGGAGGGCCGACCATTCTTGCTACGTTTGCGGTTATTGCGGCATTATTACCCATGGCATTTGTGAGTGGTCTGATGGGGCCTTATATGAGTCCAATTCCAATCAATGCCAGTATTGGTATGCTGCTCTCGTTGGGTGTTGCGTATATTGTAACGCCATGGATGACGAACAAGGTATTAGCAAAAGTTGATTTTACTCACCATAAACCTGATACAGGAGAGACTAAGTCTCATAAATTCTTTCACTTTATTTTAAGCCCATTTTTGCGCACCAAAGGTGGGGGGTGGAAACGTTTTGCCTTGTTATTTGTCTTTATTCCTATCTTGATTGCTTTTTCATTATCACTGGCTTTTCCTTTTCAGAAAGTTATTCTGAAGATGTTGCCGTTTGATAATAAGTCTGAATTTCAAATTATTGTAGACATGGCAGAAGGTACGACACTGGAGCAAACGTCTAGGGTGTTGAATGAATTGTCAACGGAGTTAGATAAGGTTAAGGAAATTAGTGATTACCAAATTTATACAGGAACTGCTTCTCCGATTAATTTTAATGGATTAGTGCGTCAGTATTATTTACGTAATGGCTCAAACCTTGGCGATATTCAGGTTAACTTAATAGATAAGCATGAGCGTAAACGGCAAAGTCATGAAATTGCCTTGGCTGTGAGAACATCTTTGCAGGATATTGCCAAAAAATATAATGCAAATGTGAAGGTTGTTGAGGTACCTCCGGGACCACCAGTGTTAGCTCCATTAGTTGCTGAAATTTATGGTTTGGACCATGAAGGCCAAATTAAAATTGCAGCTAAGGTACGTGAAGTATTTGAATCAACTCAGGATATTTCTGATATTGATGATAGTGTTGAGGCAAATCAAGAGCGCTTGGTGGTGAAGGTCGATCGTCAACGAGCAGCTTTGTTGGGTCTCTCTCAACAATCTATTACATCCGCAATCAGCACGGTTTTGGGGGGAGAAGATGTAACATTCATTCATAATGAACACTTAAAATATGCCGTACCTGTTCGTTTAGAATTTCCTGTTAGTAATAAAGATAAGATTGAATCTATTCTGTCTTTGAAGGTTCGGAGTAATAAAGGAACGTTAATCGCCATGTCAGAAGTTGTTCATGTACAAAAAGGTACGCGTGAACATTCAATTAATCACAAAGATTTACTTCCTGTGGTTTATGTAATGGGTGATATGACAGGTGAAACAGATAGCCCTCTATACGGCATGTTCAAGATATCAACAGGGGTTGAAGATGCTCCAGTCTCTGCGTTCGGTAAAAATATAGCTCAGCATTATTTTTCACCCCCTGATGATCCCTATTTTTATGGTTTAAAGTGGGACGGTGAATGGCAAATTACGTTTGAAACATTCCGTGATATGGGCATCGCTTATGGTGTAGGTATGATTATAATTTTCTTGCTCATTGTGGCACAGTTTCGTTCTTATGTAGTACCACTGGTTATTATGTCTCCTATTCCATTAACTGTTATCGGTGTTATGCCGGCGCATTGGCTGGCAGATAAGCAATTTACCGCAACGTCTATGATCGGCATGATTGCTTTGGCCGGAATTATTGTAAGAAACTCTATTCTACTGGTTGATTTTATTAATGATCAGCTAAGGGCAGGGGTTGATTTAAAGGAGGCAATCGTTAACTCTAGTGCAGTAAGAGCAATGCCTATTATGTTGACAGCTGCCGCTGCGATGGTAGGGGCGTTCTTTATTCTTGATGACCCTATCTTTGGTGGTTTGGCCGTTGCATTAATATCAGGTATTTTGGTTTCAACGATATTAACGTTAGTCGTTATACCACTATTATATTTTATGTATTTAAAAAAACGTGTGCATTTAATTGTGGGAACGTCTGCATAATTGTTGATAAATCTCTGTTAAACTTCCGATTGCTCGCACAGATTGTTTGAGAAATAGTAGAGGTCTGTTAGCTTGCGATTATTACGATGCCACAACTTATTGTAAAATATTACAGTTGGAACACATTCAATAAAGGAATAATATAAATGCTATTTAACTCAGAATTAACCGACGAATTAAATTTATTAACTCAGTTCAATTTGAAAAATGAACAAGATGGAATCAAAGTTCATCATGATGCCCGAGCAGAGTTAGTGGCTGCGGCGGAACGATTGCATGAAAAAGGGTTGATTACACAAAAAGATGGTGGGTATTTAACTGATTTGGGTCGAAAAGCAGCTGAACACTCGCAAGCTTTAACAACACTTATGCTCGTAAGTTAGTGTAATATTTTTGTGTAGTTGAGTGATTGCTACTTAACTACACAGAGTTACACAGAAAATAACCATAAAGCATCGTTTTACATGGTGGTATTTACACAAAACCCTTTTCAACTAGTCTAATTTTCTAGCGTGAGTTAATTTCTTATTCTGTATTTTTAACGTGAGACCTCTTTTGCGCAAAGGTATTTGTATAATATAACCATTTGAATTTAAAGAATAATACAAATAAATTTCGCTAATTAAATAGGTGAAGACTTTGGTAAACCTACCGAACGTGCCAATGCCAATACAGACTTTTCACAATACGACTCATTTAAACATTACCATGTAGAGACCCCTTAAGCTTTGAATCACTTTGCTGTATATTGCGACACTATGAAAAAAGAAACCTCAGAATATTACTTTGCAACAGCTGATGAAGCCGAAGTCGCCTTTTACTCCGCGATTGAAACAGGCAATTACGACTTAATGGAGGCCGTGCTGGCTGATGATAGTGTAAGTTGTATTCATCCTTCACTAATGCCTTTGGTGGGAAGGGATGATGTCCTTGCAAGTTGGAAGACAATATTACAAACACACTCTGAATCTGCGATTAAAATTGATGTTATCAATCGAAAAAAATCAAAGGGTATTGCCGTACATTTAGTCTCAGAAGCTTTTACAGAAAATTTTGATACTAATACGGCCTTCTCTCAAGCGCTGGCGACTAATGTTTATATTCAGCAAAAAAATGGCTGGAAGCTAATGATGCATCATGCTTCTTTTGTTGCTGATGGAGAGTTTGCTGATGATGAGTTTTCAGAGGAAACGGATGACTTAATGGGTGACGAAATGTCACAAACAGTCCACTGATTCAGTCACGTCTCTCTTTAAATCGTATGAGACCTTTGCACAAAGAAATATGACAGATAAAAATTACGCTCATTTCTCTCTCTCCATACTCTTTGTGTGAAGGTCTCAGAATAACGAAAAAACTATCTGGAAGGTCTTTATTATGCCAATAACAACGGGTTCATTTCCCCATTCAAGAATGCGCCGTATGCGCCGTGATGATTTTTCACGACGTTTGATGCGTGAAAATGTATTGACTACTGATGACTTAATTTACCCCGTTTTTGTGATAGAAGGTGAAAATACTCGCGAGGCAGTAGAGTCAATGCCGGGGGTGGAACGCTTAACCTTAGATTTACTCGAAAAAGAAGCGAAGCTTGTGGCAGATTTGGGAATACCAGCCATGGCAGTTTTTCCTGTAGTGGGAGCGGGTAAAAAATCAGACTTAGCAGAAGAAGCTTATAATCCAGATGGACTTGCACAACGTGCCGTTCGTACAATTAAAGCTATTGCTCCCGACCTAGGTGTCATTACTGATGTTGCACTTGACCCATTTACTGCTCATGGTCAGGATGGTTTGATGAATGATGATGGCTATATTATTAATGATGAAACCGTCGAAGTATTAGTTAAACAAGCTATTTCACATGCCGATGCGGGTGCAGATATTGTTGCACCTTCGGATATGATGGATGGACGTATTGCTTCAATACGTGCAGCGTTAGAAGCTGCTGGTCATACCAATACCCGAATTTTGGCGTACTCCGCTAAATATGCTTCTGCTTTCTATGGTCCCTTTAGAGATGCTGTGGGCTCAGCGGGAAATCTGGGGAGTGGTAATAAATACAGTTATCAACAAGATCCTGCAAACAGTGACGAGGCGCTTTACGAAGTTGCACTCGACCTAGAAGAAGGTGCAGACATGGTAATGATAAAACCAGGTATGCCTTATTTAGACATAGTGCGCCGTGTCAAAGATGAATTCAAAGCCCCCACCTATGTTTATCAAGTGAGCGGTGAATATGCCATGTTAAAGGCCGCCTCAATGAATGGCTGGCTGGAAGAAGAAGCCGTTGTGATGGAAGCATTATTAGGAATGAAGCGTGCAGGGGCAGATGGCATTTTAACGTACTTTGCCAAAGATGTAGCCCATTGGTTAAAGAAAACATAACTACCTTACACACGTAAAGCCACCCCCCTACTTATAGGCATTTTTTATAAGCTTTGTATCACTTGTATAAGTAGGGGAGTGTACTATCTTCATTAAAAAAATAATCACACAAGAGTGACATTTATGGACAAATATGCCGTTATCGGTAACCCGATCGGACACAGCAAATCACCACAAATACACTATATATTCGCACAACAAACGGGTGAAGATATGATGTACGAAGCACTATTATCTCCGGTAGATGAATTTAAACAGACGGTTGATGCTTTTCGTAAAAGTGGGGGTAGAGGCTTAAATGTGACCGTGCCGTTCAAGCAAGAAGCCTATGAATTAGCGGATGAATTAAGTGATTATGCGAAAAAAGCAGGCGCAGTTAACACCTTGGTATTTCGAGAAGACGGTACTATTTATGGCACTAATACGGATGGTATTGGGTTAGTTCGAGATCTGGTTGAAAACCACCATAGTTTAATTCAGGGAAAGCGTATCCTTGTTTTAGGTGCAGGGGGAGCGGTAAGAGGGGTTATGCAGCCTTTATTAATGCAACTACCAGCAAAAATTTTTATTGCTAACCGTACACCTGAGCGTGCAATAGCATTAGCCTCTGATATGCTGGACTTGGCAGAGCAAGATTCCTTCCATTGTGAGTTGAGTGGCGGCGGGTTTAGTGATATAGAAGGCGAATACGATTTAATCATAAATGGAACGGCTGCAAGTCTTCAGGGGATTATGCCACCAATTCCTACAAGCTGTTTAGCGTCAGATGTGCATTGTTATGATATGATGTACGGCGGTAGACCGACTGCATTTGAGTTTTGGTGCGAAGATCAAGGTGCTGCTAAAGTAATGAACGGTTTGGGAATGCTAGTTGAACAAGCCGCTGAATCATTTTCAATTTGGCGTACAAAAATGCCAGATACGAAGCCTGTGCTAGAAGCCATGCAATTATCATGGCTGGCATAAACTCTGTGTATTGACGTAATATATAAAATACACACATTAAAAAAAGACATGATGAATGGATAACGCTACAACAAATAACGAAAAGAAAGATAACGATATAAAAGGTAACGAACAAAATAGTGAGTTACATAAAACGCATTTAAGCAATTTAAAGTTTAAAGACTTGCCACTTACGCCAGAAATTCAATCAGCCATAGTAGAAACAGGTTTTGAATTTTGTACCCCCATTCAGGCAAAGACGCTACCAATCAGCCTGGAAGGTAGGGATATTGCGGGTCAGGCACAAACAGGCACAGGTAAAACTGCAGCCTTTGTTATTGCAGCCATGCAACACTTATTAAAAAACCCCAAACCTAATATGAGCCAGCGTAAGCAATGTCAGGTACGTTGTTTAATATTAGCACCAACACGTGAACTCGCTATTCAAATTGCTAAAGATGCTGATGTTTTAGGTAAATATACCGACCTCAAATTTGCCTTGGCCTATGGTGGTACAGGCTATGAAAAACAACAAAAAGCCATTGAGCAGGGTGTTGATATTCTCATCGGAACACCGGGTCGTATTATTGATTATTGGAAGAAAAAAGTATTCAGCCTCGACAGTTGTCAGTGTGTTGTTTTAGATGAAGCTGACCGCATGCTGGATTTAGGATTTATCAAAGACATTCGCTTTCTTTTGAGACGGTTACCAGACCCAACAAAGCGTTTGAGCATGATGTTCTCCGCAACATTGTCACATCGTGTGATGGAATTATCTTATGAACACATGAATCAACCCGAAAAGGTTGAAATTAAAGCTGAGGCAGTTAATACCAAGAAAATTGCCCAATTAGTTTATTACCCATCCAATGATGAAAAAATCCCTCTATTAATTGGTTTGATTAAAAAACTAAAGCCATACCGTGCAATCGTATTTGTAAATACGAAGCGTAATGCTGAAACCATTGATGACTATTTACGTGGAAATGATATTCCCGCCGTATTGATTTCAGGTGATGTACGCCAGAATAAACGCCAGAGTTTATTGAAAGAATTTTCTGATGGTAAACATCAGGTATTGATTGCCACCGATGTTGCAGCACGTGGACTACATATTGATGAAGTCTCACATGTATTCAATTTTGACCTGCCACAAGTTGCAGAAGACTATGTACATCGTATTGGTAGAACAGCACGTGCGGGTGCATCGGGAGAAGCGCATAGCTTTGCTTGTGAAGATACGGCATTCTATTTACCAGAAATAGAAGAATATATTGGTATGTCAGTGCCTATGGCAAGCGTGACATCAGAATTACTTGCAGATGATTTAAAACCACGTAAGCGTATCACTCGTGATCGTGTTCCGCAGCGACCTGGGAATAATGGTAAAAAATCAGGGCAGAAGTTTTCAGGCAAGTCACACAAAGGTGAAGGATACAAAGGCAAAAAACCTCGTAATAAATCAGGAACTCGGTCTGGCAATAAGCCACCAAATAAACCTAAACCTTCTTAAATCTGTACAAAGTTAAGAGTACAATTTTCACCCCGATTTATTAAAGTGAGGCTTTTGACCTATCCAATTTGATAGGTCAAAAATTGACGATTGTTGTTAACCTGATACTTCACCTCGCACAATGGCTGCCCCTGCACTGAGCGCTTTGAGCTTGGCACTGGCGACTTGTCTAGATAAAGGTGCCATGCCGCAGTTTGTGCATGGATAGAGCTTATCAATATCAACAAATTCTAGTGCTTTTCTCAATGTTGCCGCGACTTCCTCTGGTGTTTCAATATGGTTACTGGCAACATCAATAGCACCGACCATCACTTTTTTGCCGCGAATCAGCTCGATTAGCTCAATAGGCACGTGAGAGTTATGACATTCTAGCGAGATTAAATCAATTGTAGACTGTTGTAGTTTAGGGAAAATTTGCTCATATTGTCGCCACTCTCCACCCAGTGTTTTTTTCCAATCGGTATTGGCTTTGATACCGTAACCATAGCAAATATGCACAGCGGTTTCGCATTCCAGTCCTTCGGTGGCTTTTTCTAAGGTGGCAATGCCCCAATCGTTGACCTCATCAAAAAATACATTAAAGGCAGGTTCGTCAAATTGGATAATATCAACTCCCGCAGCGACTAAGGCTTTGGCTTCTTGGTTGAGAATTTTGGCGAATTCCCACGCCAGTTTTTCGCGGCTTTTATAGTGATTATCGTACAGCGTATCTATCATGGTCATAGGGCCTGGTAACGCCCATTTTATCGGTTGCTGGGTTTGCTGGCGTAAAAATGTGGCATCTTCGACAAAGACGGGTTTTTCACGAGCCACAGGACCAACTACCATCGGTACACTGGCATCATAGCGATCACGGATTTTAACCGTTTGACGTTTTTCAAAATCAACGCCACTGAGATGCTCAATAAACGTGGTAACAAAGTGCTGACGAGTTTGTTCGCCATCGCTGACAATATCAATGCCTGCGTGCTGCTGGTCGTGTAATGACACTCGTAGCGCGTCTTGTTTGCCTTCGACTAATACTTGACCTTGTAATTTCCATGGTGACCAAAGCTTTTCTGGCTCTGCCAGCCAAGACGGTTTAGGCAAGCTGCCTGCTGTTGATGTGGGTAATAGTTTTTTCATGGTAATATTTGTTTCCGTTATAAAGAATAATTTGCAGACCACTGTTCCAAAAGGGCTTTATGTGGTTTGATAAAATGTGCTTCGGTAAATTTGCCTTGTTCAATCGCTAACTGGCTACGCTCTGTTCGATCATAAACAATCTGTGTTAATGAGTGGTCTTGGTTGTTCAAATTAGGCTGATAGCACTGACCAGCAACTGCATTGGCATTGTAAATTTCGGGGCGGTAAATCTTTTGAAATGTTTCCATGGTACTAATGGTGCTGATTAGCTCAAGATTGGTATAATCACTGAGTAAATCACCAAAGAAATAAAAAGCCAACGGGGCGACGCTATTTGGTGGCATAAAATAACGCACCTGTAACCCCATTTTGTGGAAATATTGCTCCGTTAGTGAAGCCTCGTTGGGTTGATATTCAACCCCCAGTACGGGGTGTTGGTTTCCCGTACGGTGGTAAGTTTTGTTGTCCGACACGCTTAGGCATATCACGGGTGGTTTGTGAAAATTCGCTTTATACGCATCCGAATCAACAAAATATTTAAACAACTTGCCGTGTAAGTCACCAAAATTTTCAGGCACACTAAATTGGGGCTGGTTTTTATTGTGGTCTAGCAATAACACACTAAAATCATAGTCGCGCACATACGATGAGAAGTTATTGCCAACAATGCCCTCGCTACGTTTATTGGTTTTGCGGTCAACAATATGTGTTTTTAAGACCTCAATGGTTGGAAAAGTACGATCATCACCCTGAATATTCATCTCAACGGAAATAATGTCCAGCTCAACAGTATAGCGGTCACCCGTGGGGTTATCCCAGTTTGCCAAGGCATTGAAACGGTTATCAATCATTTTCAACGTATTACGCAAATTTTCTTGGCGGCGTGTGCCTCTCGCCAAATTGGCAAAATTAGTGGTGATACGCGTATTATCTGAGGGCTGATAATTTTCATCGAAACCAATGCGCTTAATAGTAAAGGCAAAGTCTTGTAAGGTGTTTGACATCGTTTTTCTCCGTCTAAATACAGTGTTGTCAATTAGTAAAGTCAATGGGCTGCTTCGCTCAGTGTGGGCATCTGGGTAATGACTGCTACTACTGCGCTTAATCTGCTGTTGATGAGTTCACTCTAGCATTGCTGGCATGATATAGGGTTAGACTTTGTTTTTATGCTATTGTATAGTTTTAAGCTATATATAATAAAGTGCCTGATATGCCCACTATTAAACAGTTAAAATACATGATAAAAGTCGTTGAGATTGGCTCGATTAACGAAGCGGCAAAGCACCTGTTTATTTCTCAACCCAGTTTGTCGAATGCCTTGAAATCCTTAGAAGAAGAGATGAATGTAGTGATTTTTCAGCGTTCTCGCAAAGGCGTATCGCTCACTGCCGATGGCGAAGAATTTATGGCCTACGCCAGACAAATTGTCGAACAAGTCGATTTGATGGAAGCCAAATACAAACGCAACAGCCATCCACGGCGTTTGTTATCCATATCTAGCCAGCATTATGCGTTTGTTGTACACGCCTTTGCTGAACTGGTTAAACACTATGCCGAGGATGAATACGAATTTACCCTGCGTGAGACTGAAACACATAATATTTTCGCGGATTTAAGTGCTTTTCGCAGTGAAATTGGTGTGATTTATTTAAGCAGTTTCAATCGCCAAGTTTTAGAAAATGTCTTCAAAGAAAAATCACTGGTCTTTACCCCATTATTTACTGCCGCACCCCACGTTTTTATTGCTAAAAGCAATCCACTGGCGCAGCAACAACGCATTTATTTAGATGACTTGGTCGATTATCCGTGCCTATCTTTTGAGCAAGGACAGATTAATTCGTTTTACTTTGCCGAAGAAATCCTAAGCACCCAATACCACAAAAAAAGTATTAAAGTCAGCGACCGTGCAACAATTTTTAACCTGATGGTGGGCGTGAATGGCTATACTATTAGTAGTGGAGTACTCAGCCGCGAGCTAAACGATGAAAATATTATTGCCGTCCCGCTGGCTGTCGATGAACCAATCACCATCGGTTGGCTAAAGCACAGTCAATTGAATTTATCGATGCTAGCAACCCATTACCTAGACTACCTAAAGCAGTATATCGAAAATGATGGTTTTGTATTGATTAAAGACGTTTGATACGACTGTACATTAAGCCAGAACAACAGGGATAAAAACAAAAAAATCATATAGTGACCTTTACACAACGAGATATGATGAATAAAAATGCTTTGAATGTTCCGCTTTTTCCTCCTCTTACTATGCGTTTCGTGCAAAGCTCTCCATTAATTAAAAAAACTGCCTATAAGTAGGGGGGTGGCTTTGGTGAAAGGAGAGCAGAAACACCGTACTAATGAGTGTGTTTTACTGATAGAATTATGGCGTTCGGTTTTTCAGGTACAAAGCTAACTGGCAAGATCCCTCCTTCTTATGACTAACGCAGAGTCCACCGGCGAGTGAAACGAGTCCTGTGAAATGACTTGCTACGAAGGATTATTATTCTCCCAAAAGTGGCAAGTGCTTAATTCTTTTGTATGTCAAACCAAGTTCGATACAATGTCCGATACTTCTCTCTGCTAAAGGCTCTGATAACTTTAATTCTATCGCTCTGTTACCTTCAAATTTAAGCGTATTCCCATATAGCTCTTTGAATGTATCAACCAGTTTTGTTTTACAGTTGAAAAATATATAGTAATTATTTGGTGATTTCAATTTCCAATCAATTCTAATTGGGCTTCCGGTTTTTACATTGTAGCTTGGTTCTCCCCATTTTAGAGATTCCTCAACCTCACCCAAGTCTAATTCGGATGCCGTGCGCAGAATTAACGTTCTGAGATTAAGAAGTTTTGGTCGAACCTCGTCAGGATAGTCGTTAAACCGTTTTTCAACTTCCTTATTCATTGATCACCTCAAAGCAATATATAGTGTTCTCACTTTTATAATATTTAAAACGAAAAAAGACATCCCCAATTTTAAAAGATAACTCAAATAAATCACTGAGACGCTAGTCTAATTCAAAAAACTGCTTATAAGTAGGGGGGTGGCTTCACATATGAATGGAACTGTAGCTGTTCGACTTTTTTGTTTGCATTAGCGTTATTGGTAAAGTATCTACCTGGCTTATAACCGATTATCTGAATAATTTTGAGGGCAAAATACCCTGTGCTACATTCAGGCTTCTCAGGTCATAAAAATAAATATACTTATACTCCCTGAGTTTGATTATGCTGGCATTGCCAGAAAAACTAGAATAAATAATAATATGCCTATCAAATATAAAATCGCCGTTCTGTTTACCTCTGTTATGCTGCTTTCTGCTTGTGGAGGCGGCAGTAGCTCTGAAAACAACACTATAACACCTGATACGGTAGTACCAGGCGATTCAAGCGATTCAAGCGATTCAAGCGATTCAAGCGATTCAAGCGATTCAAGCGATTCAAGTGATCCAAGCGATTCAAGCGATTCAAGCGATTCAAGCGATTCAAGCGATTCAAGCGATTCAAGCGATTCAAGCGATTCAAGCGATTCAAGCGATTCAAGCGATTCAAGCGATCCAAGTGATCCAAGTGATCCAAGTGATCCAAGTGATCCAAGTGATCCAAGTGATCCAAGCGATCCAAGCGATCCAAGCGATCCAAGCGATTCAAGTGATCCAAT